>Ga0307982_1001267_pt1 | contig 20509 bp, 19 predicted proteins | sample OrgLakmetagen989_FD_201847 | JGI IMG/M metagenome (GOLD analysis project Ga0307982, IMG submission 201847) | Saline water microbial communities from Organic Lake, Antarctica - #989 | ecosystem: Environmental > Aquatic > Non-marine Saline and Alkaline > Saline | place: Antarctica: Organic Lake... | reverse complement strand
CCTTTGGGGGAAGTGGTATTACAAGTTCCGTAACAGAAACGCCCGAAATTACGGCCCGAAACATTTATTTTCCGTAACATCCGAAATTACGGTCCGAAACATTTATTTTCGGCCGTATTTCGCACCCCAGTCTTGGGGTTATTCGCAGTTAAGTATCGCGGTATATCACCCAATTAAAATATGATACATAGCCCGCACCATACCAAAAGAAACAAGCGGAAATGAATTGGGGTCGTGTTTTATGTGCTCATCTATGCGAGTGCGAGTGAACAAAAATCCAAAAACTGAAGGGCGGTGAGCTGGGATTTCCGTAAGAAAGTACTCAGGACTCTCGCTCATGGATGCATGGTCCCAGGGCAAGTGTAACGCATAATCAAAAGCAAAAGGCCCCTCAAATCGACTGCGCATTCATCCGACTGCGCGCACGACGCGGTCTTCATCCATGGGTGCAAAAATGAGGGTGCCATCGTCGAGCTGAATTTGGTAGGGCGCAATCTGGGGCAGGAGAGGCAGTGAACAGACATCAACAACAAGCCTTTACTCGGAATAAAAGGAAAATTACATATGGTAAGCTGGGCACGTGAAAACGAATTGCGCCAGCACTAATGTTTGTTTCTTGTAAACAGCACCCGCGCGCACCTCGGACTCCGGCCATTCCGGTTCCCGGTAGTTGATGCCCACGATGGTGCCTTTCGCCCACCCGTTGTTGGCCCCGTCACCTGTGAAAGCCTCGACGGCTTGGCCGGCAGTGAAGCGACGAGGAGGCAAGTCAACGTCGGGGGACAGGCCCGCTGCCTTCTTGGCTGCCCGGCGGGCTTCGCGCACCTTGTAATAATAGTGGTAGAATAGAACAGGGCAAGAAGTAAAAGCATAGCATAGGGCAAAAAAATGAGTTAAAATGGTGAAATAAATCGATATAACTTAGAGTGGTTGCTGCGGGAAAGAAATCAAAAAGAGTATAAGCCTCCTCGGACGGCATTTGATTTTTGTGCTAATAGCCAATGATCACCCTAATAGAATACCTCTAGCTCGGAGTCGGTGAGGAGGCAGCTGTCGAGCGCTTCGGTGATGGCCTCTTCGTCCATGCCCATGCCAATGAACACCACCTAAAATAAGAAGATGGAACAGCCCATGACGAATAGGATGAAATCCCATCATCAAATGCTAAGCATGAACGCAAGACTCGCAGCGTAAAAGAGCTAATTAGTGTTTTCTCGCACTTCCTTCTCACCTCTTGGTAGACGTCTTCGTCGTTGCCATCGCCTACATGTGCTTCCGCTTCCATAGCCTTTTGTTGCTGCTCTAATTGCTCCTGCTCTGCGCGCTTCCAGACGGGAGCGATTTCCAGTCCAAAATGCCTGCCCGCGTGGGTCCAGTACACGCCCTTCTGCGCAAAACGGTCCAAAGTGACCCACCTAGTACACGGGGGCGGTGCTTGTCAAGCATGACATAATCTCATGCGAGACATAGGCTGTTATTAAGTTGGAGAAAATTCACTTTGCAATAGAGACTGTTATTATCAGGAAGAGGGGAACCTCAGAGATAAGCCAACTAATCACTGCAGTTAGTACACGAGGTGACATGATTCATCACGCTCACCCTTTGGACCGCAGCACCGTTTCAAAAGGTGAGTCCTTGTCTTCCGTAGGGACTTTGGCCTCGGTGCGGTAGTCTTCCAGCGCGAAAGTGTCCTTGCGAGGCATCGGCCAAAAGTCCACCACCTGAAGACGACAGCAGCAGCAGCAGCAATGACGAGAAGGGGAGAAAGACAGAGGTTACACACATGCGCGAGTGCTGAATATGAGACAATCGCTATCCTGACTTCATACACCGAGGTATACATAAAGAGAGCAACCAAACACACGAGAATGGAATGAGTCGGCCACGCACCTCACTGAGCAGGCGGCTTTCGCTGAAGGGGCGCTTGGCGCGATACACGAAGGACGAAATGCCTAGGCTTTCGGCATCGTTAGCGGAGGGACCGTGGTTGTGACTCGAGTGCGAGTGGTCATGCGTAGGATCAGTGCAGGCAGCTTCTTCTTCTGCTGTGGCGTGTTGGTGCGAGTGCGAATGATCGTGGGTTGGATCAGTGCAGGCAGGTTCATCGCATGCTGCATGGTTGTGACTCGAGTGCGAGTGGTCATGGGTGGGATCAGTGCAGGCAGCTTCTTCTTCTGCTGTGGCGTGTTGGTGCGAGTGCGAATGATCGTGGGTTGGATCAGTGCAGGCAGGTTCATCGCATGCTGCATGGTTGTGACTCGAGTGCGAGTGGTCATGGGTGGGATCAGTGCAGGCTGCCTCTTCCTCTGCTGTGGCGTGTTGGTGCGAGTGCGAATGATCGTGGGTTGGATCAGAGCAATCACTCTTTTCGCAGGCAGCCTTCTCAGCGACATCGCCTGCTAGTGGCAAGATTTGATCCAGAGCACAGGCGCCGAAAGTCGTTTGAAGCACTTTGCTCTTGGTGTTGAGGGCTGCGCAGACGGCTAAAGTGTCCGACAGCTCTGATGGCGACGCTAGGTCCGCCTAATAGGAATACCAAACACGAGAGGGCTGTGAAGACATTGCTTGAACACGAAAATAGCCTTCTTCTGCGCATCACGTGGATCAGTAGATTGGAGTGCGAAAAACACAAGAACAAGAATTGGAAATGCATTGAAAAGATGCTGCATGGCACACGCACTTCAAGCTAACGCACACACTGCCTCCTCCCATGTTCTCATGCCTTTCACGTGCACTGTAAGAAAAGTCGCACCTTATTGACGAGCATGAGGTCGGCTTCCTCGATTTGCGCCGTCAACAGCTCCACCACCTTCTTCATGGCGACGCACGGGTCTGCTTCGGTGGCCTCCATGCCACCCCCCAAATCGTCGCGGTATTCCATCACGTCCTACATTCGGGATGCAATATGAAGAAGGGGTAAATAACAGTCAAAATCAAGAGGCAGGAAAGGGGGAAGAATTGGAATGAGTCAGCATCGACGCAAATTCAGGTATGTTGTTACTCGGACTACTTCTCAACAAAGTGGCATTCGAACACGGCTTCCTTTTCTTCGACACTATGCCTTACCCAGGAATGGTATAGTTTCGGGAACGCATTCGCATCTACGAGGGTCACTACGCGGGCTGTCTCCACCCCACCTTGGGCTAGATTAAACCGCACGGCCGCTGGATCTGCCACGCCGCTCAGCTCAATCACCACCTAGTACATGTAGTTAGGTGAAAATGAAGCAGTGGCGAAAAGAGAGGTTTGAATATTCAACAGAGGAAGTAATATGCGAATCAATTGGCTGGTGACTTACTCAGTAAAACCGAAACTAACTAGAGAAGTGAAGTGCGCACATTGCTGCAACGCATGCTCTCTAAGATTAGCACGTAAATGGCATCTTTAAAGTTCGATGCGTTTCTTACCTGATTGAAAGGTGCACCCTTTGCTTCGGCTTGAGCGCACAAGGTCTTAACAGCAGGTGCCAGCTGCCCAGCCTGAGGCCCACAGCACACGCAGCCGTTTTGAAGCTCAACCATGTCCACCTACGATTTTGTGTGAGGCCGTTTAGAAGCATATATACAATGCGCGCAAGTTGACAGAACCGAAGGATAGGAGGAAAACAAGAGAGAGATATAGAGGGTCTGCTGCAAACGGCAAACAAATCATCCGCAAATTAGTACCTGCAGCAAGCTACAGGCGAGAGCTATGACTTACCCCTTCGAGCTGGAACTGGCGGCTGATGATATTGGCGTCGATATTCACAGAAGCTACATCGTTGACAATCACGCCGACACGCAAGCCTTCTCGATTTTCAAGCAAATGTGACAGCGTTGTGGTTTTTCCAGTGCCAAGGAAACCAGCAAGAAGCGACACCGGCGGAAGAGTCGAGGCCTTTGGTTCTGACGCCGAGAGCACTGATGCTAGCCGACGTGGAGCGACAGCTCGTGGCAGCCGCGACGCAGCAACACGAAAGCCACTGATCATGCTTGGCGCGGACAGTAAGTTGAGGAGAAAAGCACTACGCATTCAAAAAGAAAATGAGCTAACGGAATGCTCAACTTTTGCACTCTCTAATGCTAGAAGGACAGATGCACAGGCAACTCGACAAAGAGTATTGTGACTAAGCGGCCCACGGTACTTACAGTAGTTGCGTCAAGTGTCAACAGAGATGAGACGAGAGGACAGCGGATGCGATGCGAGTTCCAAAATCCAACAACCTCGAACCAACAACCAGTGTCGTCGGTACAAAAGTACAGGGGGAGGGGGTGAGGTTCTTGCTCAGTTGTTCAGAGTGTACGTACTAATGCGAAATCCATGCACGACCTTGCGCAGAACTCGAACTCGAACTAATACAAACCCAAATGGCACAAGAAGCCAATGCTGCGGGCAGAAGTGTACGCGCATGCGATGCGCGCAAGTCAAAATCGTAAAAAGGAAGTGCGAAGTCCTCTTACGTTTTGACCAGTGAGTCGGGAGGCAGCGAAATCTTCAAGCGTGTAATCTTGTGCTGTCTCTCGTGCGAAGTCTGCCATGCTCTCACGTGCTTCTTCTCGTTTCCACTCTCTTGACGGCACGCACCGCCAATTGCTCTGCTCTGTTTGGCTAATAAATCGCTATACTACGTAGATGGTGGTGTCCTCTGATTGGTTAATATATCGCTATAGTACGTAAGTAGATACGTAGACGTCGTAGACCGCACAAAACTTCGTTGATCGTGGCGCGGCGCTCCCCGCGCCGCTGCAGTTCCACTTCCCTACTAGCCACTATACTAGCCACTGCTGAACAGAGTAGCTAATTAATAAGTTAGCTAGCTATACTACTGTTCTAGTGCAGCTAGAGACACCTCGGATTAGCACAGGACTTTTAGTCGATGGCTCAACGTCGAATGAAGACATTTATAATTAAGCATTATATCTCTGATTCCGGCATTGATGAGGCGTCCGAATAGGTATCTTCACCATGTCGTCTGAAACCTAGTTCGAGAAAGTAGGGCATCGACAATGTCATCGTCGGATAATGATGCTCGAGTGCAGGAGCAGCTTGCGGAGAAAATGCGCGCTATGCAAGAGCTGGAACGCGAGGTTCTTGTTGTGTTAGACTAACTAGAACGAACACTCATGTTCCTGACAAATGTCTAGGTTTGCCCGAACTCATACTCATGCTGCATTCAGAGCAAGCACCCTCATATACTTAGATGAATGGCTGGTAAAATGTTCTAATACAGGTAGCGGAGTTGAAGTCCAAGCTCAAGAAAAAGGACAGCAAAGTCACAGAAGAACCTAGAGCAGGAACTGAGACAAGTGAAGCTAACTCTGAAGTTATAACCAATGGAATCGATGGAGGTGTCCTTCAAAAGGCTCCTACAACAATACCTCCAAGCGAATTGTTCCCTGCTCTCGACAGCACAGCACCTCCTGCGTCGTCTCCTCCTTCTAACGATCGTGCTCCTACTATTGGTGACCCGTCTGCCTCGGAAATATCTCCACCGGCTCAAATGCAGCGCCTTTCGAGCTTCGGGCGGCTCTCGATGGATTCGCTGCCCCCCCACTGCCACTTGAACAAGCACGACATCCAGCTGCAGGGGCTCGTCGGCCGTGGGTCTTTCGGTGTTGTTTGGCGTGCGTTGTATCAGACCCGCACTCAAGTGGCCGTGAAGCTCTTCTTGTACGAGGACGTCGCGTCAGAGATCATCATGTTGGCCCACATCCCTCCTCACCCACATGTGCTCAATTTCCTCGGCGTGATTTTTGAAGTAGACGACCCGTACAAAGAGCCTCAGGTACGCGCAACCATGAATACTGATGCGATTATAAAGTTCGGCAGCAGCTAAAACAAGCCCGCCATATCCGATTTATTGCCATTCTCAGCTATGATGATGCTATGATTTCTTCCATGCGTGTAGGTGGCGCTGGTAACCAAATACATGGCAGGAGGTTCCTTGTACGACTTGCTCGTACACGCCAAAAGCCCGCAATTTGACGCCGAAGGCACGGTGAGACAAGTTTCAAATTCTCCATCTACAAATTTGCAGCAATTAGAAATCATTTGATTACCTTCCTATGCATCATGCATTATTTGCGCTTCCTCAGGTGCGGCACAGTGCGCTTCGTTTAGTGAAATTAGCTTCGGAAGCGGCAGCAGGAGTAGCTCACTTGCATGCGCATGGCATCATTCACCGTGACCTAGCGTGTAGAAATTTATTGGTCGACGAAGGAGCTTCCAGTGTGGCTGTTGCAGATTTTGGGTTTGCACGGCTACGGGCTAAGGTGTGCTCACAATCAATGAAGATACATACATATTTGCATACTGTCAGGCAAAACGACGAATCATCGTAGTTTGGCGATTCCCCGAAGTATTTGGTCTGATGTATGCAATGCATGTGAGTGTAAGATATCCAATTCTCAATTTACACTTCCTCAAATGGCTAAATAGACGGAACTCGGAGGATATTCGGCGTCGAAGTGCGGACCTGTTCGGTGGGAAGCCCCCGAGTCCTTACGTCTGAAGCAATACTCCGAGGCCACGGACGTGTTCATGTTGGGAGTAACTCTCTGGGAAATGATAGCAGGGAAAGTGCCATGGCAGGCTTTGCCCACTGCTGCGGCTGCTTACGCGGTAGCGTTACTTAGAATAAACCAATTACGAGTCTATTTTTGGTTCAAGAGTGTTTTAATTTTGGGAGGCTATAGCACCTTACTCGTGTGTGTTTCTCCAAGGTGCTGAGTGGAGAGCGCTTAGCGTTGCCGTGCTTCACCGACCCAGTCTTTGGAGCTCTTGTGCTTCGATGCTGGCACGACGACCCCCGCAAGAGGCTCACGCTCAGGCAGTTGCGCGACACTCTCGAGGGACGCGCGCACGAATTGGCCGAAGATCAGCGCAGCGCCGCTGACGAAGAAGCTGCCGTGTTCAATCTCGTTGGTGGGGCAATCCTTCAGAAAGTGGTACTGGTGCAATCGAACGAGCGCCAACATCATCTTTCAAGCCCGCTTGAATTCAATACGTCTAAGGGCAGCAGCGACGGTAGCGTTAGTGGTGGCGGCGGGCAGTTCGGAGAGAACCTGGTTTTGAGGCTCGACCGAAGACGTGTGTTCGTCTCCGAAGACTTGCGTCGATTGCGATGGACTCACGCAACTGGGGGTGACCGTGGTAGCAACAGCAATAGTAGTAGTAGCAATAGTAACGGCACCACCGGCAGCAGTAGTGTAGGTATTGCAGCAGCAGGCGCTGCTGTGGCATCGGCATCCGATAAGATGGGCGATGCTGTTGCTTCGGCAGTTTTTGCCGTGGAGTCAAGATTCGAGGCCGTGGGAAAACGTAGACAAACGCATGCAGCAGCTGCTCGTGCTGCTGCTAATGCTGCCAATGCGAAAAGCAATCGTGCTGATATGGATACAACAACATCTAGCAAGAGTGCCACTGAGCGATCTTGGAGTAAGTCGCAAAACCGTGGGGTCCTCAAGGGGAATGGAAGCGATGGAATCAGCCAAAACTATTCCTCGGAAGTCAGCAGCAATGCTGAAGCACCCGCTATTCGAAAGGCTATGGATCGACCGCTGCCAACTAAACCGGACAGTGATAGTCTTTCACAGCATAAAGCGATGAAACCATCTTTTGCGAAACCTTCCTTCAAACCCTCAGTGGATTCCTCATCTTTAAAGAAGAGTGCAGCAACCTCTGGAAGTGGCCTTTTACCGGCATGGCCCGCATCGATGCCTACTTATAATGCACCCTTGGAGTCGTCACCATCCGATGATGAAGAAGTTGAAGCGTTGAAGACTCAGGCAAACCTTGTCCTTTCTTCCTTGGCTGACAACGGTAGTGGCGGTGCTGCAAGCAGCAACCTTGCGCCTTCTCCAAACCAACAGACTCAGGGACATGCAGCGGACGGTAGCAATGCAGTGTTTTCGCGTGAGCCCTTTGGGAAGTCGCTTTTGCTGTCTAGCGTACATGAGGTGGTGTTAGGAGCGGATTTACCACAAAATTTGAACAATCAAATAATAATTGGCCGAGCCATTGACGATGGTCGCGGAGGAGGTGGCCTCAATGCACTTGAGCGCAGGGCCTTCACACTGGTATAGTTTTGTTTTGCAACACTGAATTCAAGGAAATCACTTTCTTAATGTGTAATTACAACGATTAAATATCTACCTTAGCTTGAAATGGGTTGTTACATCTCACAATTCTCATGCATGCTTTGCACGCTGCAGGTGACAGCAGATCCTCGCCATGCAGATCGTGGGGGCCGAGTAACTTTTGTAGCCCCTACTGCATCCCTTCGAGATACCTGGGTTAAGTACTTACGCTTCTTAGTAGATCGGCTCACGGTGAACGCACGCTTGGCAAATACCAATCGCGCATTTGATGCCAGCAACAATTACGCAGGGAGCAGCAACAACAGCGCAGTATTGAACGGAATCTTTGGGCCGTTGCCTTCACTAGTCCCAAATGCCAATGACATCAATGCCGCCTCAAATCAATCAGGACACTTGCCGAAGGAATCTTTGCCTCCGCCATCAATGTTCTTCTTTCCGGCGAAAGTACCTGGTTTAAAAGCGGCAGGGATAGACAGTGCACCCATACCTGTGCCTGCGCCCTCTACTTCTGTGATCCAGTACTCAGAAACAAATGACAGTTGCTCAAGCATAGCCAATACTACATCTACTTCTCCAGAAAAGGGTGGAGCCACTGACGTAGCCACAGGTACAGGAAATAGCAGTGAAGTTTTTAACAGCAGTGTCAACAGCAGCAACAGTGGTGTATCCTACCCTGCGCTTCTCGCAGCGGCTGGATCTCTGCCCACATCGACGCCACGACCATTGCCAAATCTCAAGAACAATCCACTTCTTAAGTTTGGCAGTCCAGGCTTCGTCGAAGATCAAGCGCTAAAATGGAGCGTTGTTGCTGCTATGAAAAGAGGCGCTTTCTTTCTAAAGGTATGCATGCATCTCACTCCACCGATAGCCATGACGTCTTCATTTGGTCTACATTCATGCCGCTTATTTATTACCTATTATGTTCTGATTTCACCCCTTTATCTCTGTTTGTTGAACACAGCTTCCGAACAATGCGCGTGGGCGCCCCCACGAGCGATTTGTGCGCCTTTCTCCCGATGTTGCGACCTTGCGCTGGCTGAGCGGTGCGGCAGAAGCGTCGCAACAGCAACGAACCGACCCGAGTCACTTTGATGGTGGAAACAAAACCAAAAGCAGCAGCACCAGCCTGGTTCCTTCTCGAGCTGCAAGCAAAAGTGTGGCGCAGGTTATGAGTGCGAGCCTTGGCTTAAAGCGGGCAACACATGTACGCTCTGTGCGCCTGGCTGAGGTGGCTGAAATACGAACTTTTGTTTCGGCATCGGCATCGAAACCTGCTTATGCGGCACCTTTGTCAGTAGCAACGAACCTTACTATGCCGTTGAGAGTGACGTCTTCGTCGTCCCCATCATCTTCAAGAGACAGAAGATATATGGCGCAAACAGCTGCTGCCTCAATTGATTTAGCCAGTGCTGACCCGACCCTCCAAAGCAATAATTCTGGTCGTCAGGTGAAGATTAATTTAGCTCAATCTCTGCGGAGACCTAGCCTCAGTAAAGAGCAGCCGCAGGTGCTCGATCTATATAGTAGTAAATCAACTGACTTGGCTGAGATAAACGGTCGAAGTGATTCGACCTTGTCGACAACAAATTCACAGCCTCTTGATGGGGCCATTCAGATAACGCCGAGAAGAGCGCCTGCGGCAAAGCATCGCTTGTCACTAAGCCGCTTGAATCCATTTCAGAGAATAAGCCGAGTATTTGGAAGGACGCGTGCTTCTGCTCCTCCATCATCGCCCACTCTTACGTCACCATCTTCACTATCCTCTTCGACAATACCAGACAGTACAATCTCTTCTGCCACGCTGCAGTCATCTCACAACTTCGAAACCGATAATTCCATACAAAAGACCATACAATTGACCGTAGTAGAAGCTATACCCGATGATACTTTTGTTGGCGATGATGAAATTGCTGACTTGCCATTACCTCAGTGGACACCTTCAATTCAGCATAAGGAATTTAACGAAGCATCTCTCAGTGATCACGAGGGAAACCAATATGAAGACTTTGAAAGCGACGATGACTTCGGAATTCAATCAGTTCCATCACCGTTACCACTTACAAACCTGCCCGGGGGATCTTTTGACCCATCTGAATCAGCTCCTAAGGTTGAGCGAGGAGTCTTACGCAACGCCGGAGGCAGTAATACTAGCGGATCTCACACTTTACACCCACCATTCTTCGCAGGGTCTGTAGCCCGTCCGAAAGGATCGCCATCGCCGCCACCGCCCGCTTCAAATTATCAATCAGCGACGAGCTTGACAGGGGCTGCTTCTAATAGTAGTGGCTCGGAGGCGACTCCAAAGGCAGCACGCCGACGATCCTTTGGACAATTCAGCTCTTTCACCTTCTCTGATAATTCCTTTTCGGCCACATCGTCTCCAGCTCACGCTTTATTTGACGATACAAGTCGTAAAGGAACTTCAGGGGGAGTTCCCAACGTATCATCTCCTCCAACCAGTGGAGGTGATCCAGAGCTTGGAATTGTGCTACTCGACAAGCATAAGCAAGTCCTGCTTCACTTAGTAGCGCCCTCGGTTGCAATGCGAGATTTGTGGTGCTTTGGCCTTGATCTAGTTGTGAAGCACTGGCGCCCGCAAACAACTAATTCCATTCCACCACCAACTCCGCGTGCTGCTGCAGCACCACCCTCCGTCTGTGGCAATGTAGTGCACGGCAACGGCCCTACAAGGCGAAGCAGCCACGGTCGCTTCAACACATCTGCTGTTAGCCTCGAGAGCATTGATTCGCCTGTCTTGCCGCTTTCCCCCATTTCAGAAGCAGAAGAAGGGCCCACTCCTTTGCCAGCACCTCCGCCACAATCAAGGCCGTCGAACCCCTCTGCTGATAAGCTAGCAGTGCCCCTTCCAGCGGATTCAAACGAGTCCAACGGTTATTCGCCTTTCGGTCAGAGTGCTGATATACTTCCCGAAGATGCCGTTTCACCTCGTGTTTATGATGAGCCTGGAGATGATTTCCAAACCGAAGTAGGCCACAATAGCGGCAACAACGACAACCATGGCAGCGGCGCGAGTTATTCCGGCTTTTCTGCTGGTGCCTTTGGTTACGACCCCGCTGCCTTTTGATCAACGGAATATTTAGATTTCGAACTCCCTATGAAATTCATGTGCATACTAAATACATAATAATAATTCTTATTTCGCTGATATCGCCGCACTTCCGATTGATATATTGCCCTACAACTAAAGCTTTGCTCACTAGATGCCAAATGCCGCGCATATACATATACGCTGGGGTCGGGGCCGGCTAGCAGGGTCCTTCAGAGCACTACCGTTTGCTAAGTGGTTACTAAGTGGCATCAGCACCATTGATCTTCTTGTACCTGTGAATCCAGTGGACATTCACTGGTTATGTCATAGGTATAGCAATTGATAATAATCATTTTTATAATGCACCAATATTGGATATTGGCCAGCCGCCCCCAGCCCATGAAATTGTTAATGTAACCGACTTGAGTGGGCCGTCGGACTTAAATATTAAATAAATGAATGGCAAGTTGGCGGTGGACCCAGCAGTTGAAAGCCGATGTCGTTTCAGCTATCATGCATGTATTCGACACCGCCAGCACCCTCGTCTTCCTCCTCTTCGTCTTCCACGAAAGGAACAATCGGAAGGTAAAAAGTCAGCGTGCCCGCAGCTGCTGGCTCGAGCAGCACATGTAATATCAAGCTGTGGTCGCGGATCATGCACATAATGATGGAGTGGAACCTCAAGAAAGTGTACGCGTGCAGCACGTTGGCCATCTTCTTGGCGTCCACTTTCAGTTTGCATTTGTTGGAAGCACACGTATCTTCGTCCAGGGACTCAAAGCGAGGTGTCAAGTTGGTGAAAAAGGTTTGAATCGTGACTCCTTCAGTGTCGGCGCGTAGCGTTAAACTGCCAGCCATTTCTCCACTCAGAACCACGCTTCGAGATAAGTTCTTCAGGCGGTCAATGACGTTTTTGAAACCTTTCGCAGCGGGGAGTTCGAGCTGCACTTGAGGTGGTGGCACGTCAGGCGGGCGGTAGTATTCGTATTCTGACGCGCGCATGACCACTATGGGAATGTCATGGACCACATCTACCTCCATTGCGCGGGTCTGTACAGAAGTGAATGAGAGTGGGCCTTCATTACTCCATTCACACAAATAATAAAATTCAATACTAGAGGCTCTGGTGACCGAACCAAAAAAGCGATGCCGTCCTATTTTAATGATCCTACAGCTCGTGGTAAGCGTTATTGTTTTTGTCTGAAAAGTGTGTATGCTGAGTACTGCACAGTACCTCAACGCAGAGGACGGGCTGGCCGTGCCGTTTAGTTAGCTTCAACTGGCATTGCGGCGCTTTCTTCGCGGAATCAAGTGCGTCCAAAAAGTTCTTGAGGCTGAGTTCAAACAGTATGCAGTTGCCGCTGGCAGATTCGATTCGCCATTCTAAGAACAGCTCAGATTGGTTGAGGTCGGAGTACGGCATTACGTCCTCTGATTTTTGGTCTTTGAGCCCGGCGAATCGGATGTGTTCCTGGACAAATCGCGACGGCAAATCACCACAAAGACGCTAAAAGTATGCTACAATAGAATTTGACCTAACGGAGTCTTTATTTTGCTCTACCTCGGACAGGTGTACCACGCATTTCGTGCAAATCTTTTCCAAAGTCGAAAGAACACCTGGTTGAGGTGGTAGGGTTATGGCTGTTAAGATAGCACAATAGTGTCACTCACCGTATGCGCGCTGACACCTGTGAGACCATAAACAATTACCTTGAAAGTGTTGCAAGTGCGAGTTGTCCAAGCGAGCTTTAAACCTCATTTCTCCCTCGGCGTTGCTTTCGAACTAGACTTAGACAGTAAATTGATGCAGCAGCTGTAGTTACTGCGGAAGTCTTGCACAGTGAGTGCAATTCGTGCAAAATGCGACAATTGCCGCAAAGTCTTAAAAGTCGAAGGTTACTGTCGTAGATTCCTATGAAATAACCAGGATGTCCAATCTATTGTCCTTCTCTTCTTCCTCTAAAGGCTGCTGCTCGCATTTTGAAACGAGATGATTCGAGATGATGAAAGGATGCTCACCCCCGTTCAGGAGGATTTTGTGGCAGTCATTTCTAAGCTTTGATGTACCTTGTATTATTAGTAAGTAGGTCTTCTGGTGCCTTCTCTTGGAGTGCAGTTCGAAAGAAAATGACGCGCTTGACGAGTGAGCAGAGCTATTAATTCCATTCGCCGAGCTGATACCAGAGGCACTAGCGAGCACAGGCGTCGCTATCGGCCCATTGTGATTGTTCGTGCAGGATATGAACTCGCCTACCCAAGATTCCTCGTCGTTCGAAAATACGGACTCTCCACGGGGAACATCTCCTATAACGGTTCCGGTGGCAGACACGTCGCCTGAAGTACATGCTGCCCCACTGAACTCACCCTTAGCTCCGAGGATAATGGCATCGCCAGGCGGATCACACTCCAAACGCTACCGCAGCTCGGCTGGCGACGAGCACGAAATTGTGGCTTTTAGCCCACCGGCGCACCGTTCAAGGCTCGAAGCTAAAGGCAGCCCACTCACCACGCGGCGGCAGCGAGACTATCAACGAAGTGGCGGTGGCTCATTTGAAAGTAGTGGGCAGATTGCAGCAGCTCGATCAACTCGAGGGGTAGTCTCACGATACCCTCTTAGTGAGGTCAATAGCCAGGGTGGTGAATATGTCGACAACAGCAGCGAGGACTCTCGGGACAATGACGAGGACGTTGGCGCAGTTGATTTCGGCCTGGCCCTGCCTAATAGCAGAGGCTGTAATAGAGGAAACACTACAAGGAATGCTAGCAGCAGGAGTAGAGGCAGCGATTCTGGGAGCAGCAGTGGTGGTTCTAGTGGCAGCAGCAGTAGTAGCAACAGTAGTTCGCCCATGAACGCTCCGCCTTCTAGCGCAGTACTTGCCCAATACATTCGCCGATTCAGGACGGCAGACCCTGCACCAGCACACGAACGGCGTGCGCTCGTGTCGCGCGATGCGTTTTGGTGGAACAGCGGGAGCGCGGCGGGTCCTAGTAGTTCAAACCAAGCTGGTAGTTTTGATGGCAGTGGCGGCGGCTCGGCAACCCAAGATGGTGCATCCCCAGTCGCATTGCCAGCGCCTGCAGGTGTAAGCAGTAGAAGCAATACGCCGAAATCTTCCTCTTCGCTCGCTTCTCTAAGAGCTAGAATGCAGCGTGGAGGTGGTACTTCTAGTAAAAGTGCGAAGGAAGCACAGCAGGCACCGCAGCGGCAGCGCGACAACTACTACGATGGTGCTTCTGACGATGACGACGACGAAAATGAGGAAGACGACAGATACCAAGACGACGTCGCTGAGGAAGCTGACTTCTTTGTCAGCGACCATCGTGATAGCGATCATGACAGTGCTGAAAGCTTTTCCACTCGAAGTGGGCAGGCGTCGTCGTCTGTTGCTTCGTCGCTGAATTCCTTGACGGGAGCACTTCCCAGCAGTGGGGGGTTTCTTGAAGGCTTTGCTGATGGCGGCGACCGCGGTCTCAAGTTAAGTGATGCCGCAAGCATTAGTGATGGGCATGCAATGACTGAGGCAGGAGGCCGCTCAAGTGTTTTGAGCGAAGGCGAGCTCAGGACGCCTGATGATTCCAGGACACCCGAGGACCATCCTGTTCGCGGGTCCATGGAGCTCGACTTGCGGGCGTCCATGCTTCTCAAGCACTGCGATACCCTGCTCGGTGCCCAATCACCTCAATCAGGAGCAACGAAACCTGCTGCAGCCACCCCATCACCGCAAATGCATGCGTTGTCCTTCGGAGCGAGGAGCAGCAGCGCTGGCCTTGTAGACGGTGCTGGAACTTTTTCACCTTTAACGTGGGGTGCAGGGCTGCCAACGGCATGGGCTAGCCAGAATGCATCGTTTGGTGCAGCAGGTGGTGCATACCCTGAATTTGCAGCACTTGCAGGCCCAGTTACGGGCCACGTTGAGAACGTGCGGCACGGAGTATCGCAGATCAGCCTCGAAGAGATTAACGAAACCTCGAGACTGATGGCCTCATCCATGCATGAAGACGATCCGTCACCATCTAATGAAGCGCTGCAACCACTCATTAGCAGCAGCAGCATCAGCCACGACGCAGGTGTTAGCACTGATAGTGGCCTTAGTAGCGAGCGCGACGCGAGTACCATTCAGAAAGCTTTGAGTGGACATGAAACTACTGTACTCGACCACTCGTCGACTTCGACAGAAGACACATCAGCTGAAGTACCGTCTCCACCAGATTCGCCGGTTTCTGATTCACCACCCTTAGTACGGCCTCGGGCGCTTCCACTCTTTTCGGCCTTGCCGCAACAAGGGCAATTGGATGTTGGAGGCGAGCTACCGTGGGCAATGGCGGCAGCAGCAGCAAATTCTTCATATCCTGCACCTGCCGATATCAATTCCGATGCGGAGTTGCCTTCTTCGTTTGGTGATGACCTCGCCGTCGATGAAGTTGAAGCTCGTGCATGCGTGGAGGCGATAGCTGGGTTGGCTCAGCTGTCTCTTGGTCGGTTTTTAAGATGTGGTGCCAACATCGGGACGCTACCTATGTTCGCAGTTCACTTATCGCCCGATGCCAATAACAAACCGTTGGACCTCAAGGCCAGTTCTGAACACAATGAAAGTGGGAATTGTGTTGGCGCCGACTTAACATCATTTAAGGCGCTGGATGGGGTCGAAAAGGGCTTTATGGAGGCAACTGAGGTGGCGAGCATATCGCCTTCACTCGATCCTGAAACCGCCGAAATAAAGAGGGGGTGCACTTTGAATGACCTACCAAGTGTCGGTACTTCAAGTTCGTTAGAATGCCAACCCGAAGCACCCGAGACACCGACCAGAAGCATGAGCTGTAGTGAGCAGGACAACAGCAGCAATAGTAGCCTCAATGAGGCAGCAGGTGGTGGCGATGGATGTGGCAGCGAGATTGCGTCCAAGGATGAAGCCGAGGGTAGCGTGTCGCTTGCATTAGCATCTTTTTCAGTGACCTCGCCTGCTGCTTCACCAGAAGACGAACGGTTCACAAAAGCAACTTCGGTTCACGCCACAGCAGGAAATAGCAGGCTGTGCCACGGAGATTCCCACGATGCAGCGGCAGCAGCTGCAGCCACAGCCATTGCACTAGCCAAGGTGGGGCTTGAGATGGGAAGCAACGAGGTGCATTCACCGCCAACAACGACACGCCCGCGTGAGGGCGACGACGACGACGACGAAGGCGCAAGTCACAACCGCCATTCTGATGGGAGCAGGTCCAGTACTGACGACGACTCTTTGAGGCCTTCACCGCCCAAAAATCGGCGCCAAACTGATACCAGCATGAAAAGCGACGGTCCTGGTCTCGACGGCAGTGATGGGGGCAGCGTGGCTGGATCGCCAGACAGGGGCACCTTGGCTGGAGATGGTTTCTTAGTGGGTGGTCTCATGAACCTTTCGCCGGGCCAAATAAATAAGTCGAATCGCTTCGGTTCAGTTAGTAACAGCAGTGCTAGCACTTTTGACAGCCCTAAGAGCAACAACAACGGTGGCACGAGTGACAACTTAAGTGGTCTGGGCTTTGATAGTGGTCGCTTTGGCGAGGCCATGTCCCTTCGAGATGACTGTGGAAGTGCAACGCGCAATGAAAGCGCAGATGGGGATGATGCTGATCCTGAACTAGCGGTGCTGCGCATCCGGGAGCTGGCACTTGAAAAGGAATTGAAACGCCGGAAAGCGCGTAAAAGTTGAGATCATGTGGTGTTTATAATTCCGTTTTAAAAGTTCTCTTCACATCTAACATCACAATTCATACAAGCCGGTTGCCTACCTGTGTTCGGCGAGAGCAGGCCATTCCCAACCCACTCCGCCTATGCGAGGTTCAGTAGTTCAGTTTGGCACAGTGCGGATGTGGCACATTGTGACAGCGACACACAATACACAAGACATAAACATAAGGAACTGTTTTAAGCAAGTGCGCGCTTAAGATTGAACGCTCAAGCGGTTAATCGTTAATGGGTAATTGATTTGTAAATTATAAAAGCGAAAAAGGAGGGCTGGTGCACTTTCCCGGACTTCGCTTGGTGTGAACAGCACTAACTTCATATTACAGTAGATAAAACTCTAGTGCGCCAACTTTCAATGGTCTGAACTAGCTGCGATGTTTACACCTCGGCCAACGGATAGACGTCAAGCAATCGGCCTTTCTTAACTTTCTTCGATTCGTCCATCGTAAATCAGGTCGACGAAGTGAATGCAGAGCATGGGAACGGCGAAATCAAAGCAGGCCAAATCCTGTAGGTAGCGCCGGCACACCAGGAGAACATCTTCAAGCGTCCATTTCGGTTGCTGGACTGAAGGAAGGTAACCCGGTACGAATTCTGCTGGATGAGCAGGACCGCGCCGCACGCGCAACCCAATTTGCTGCTTCGCTGCACCGGCCTTGTTGCTGGCACTACTGTTCCCAGCATTCAAATTGGAAGTCAGCGGAAGGACAAGGTCACGACGAGCAGACGGCGAAAGATGCACTGCGTTTAGGGCCGGTTGGATGCGCTGCCAATCGGATATCAAACTGTCAATGTTGCCCACAAAATCGAGAGGCGCCCGTTGACCTATATAAAAGAGCAGTGAATAAGAAAGAGCACACAGTGTGAAAGTTGAATAAGACTGAGGAGGAAGAGCAGAAAATTGGAAACGATTGAGCCCTCCCAAACTCTACCGTCCGAGGTTGCTGCTGCGAGTTGGTGCACTTGACTTCGAAAATGAACGTTTGAAGACCACCGGGAACCAGCCCCCAACAATATGACATCTAATCCCGGCTGTTGGGACACTTTCCTACGCAGCTTCTTGTTCTTCTCCTGGTCTTCATCGTTCGACTGTTCGCCATGATGGGCTTCGAAGCTTACTTCAACGCTCTTGTCACTAGCAGGTACAGCACGGCCGTCGTTGTAGCTTGCGAGTTGACGGTGGCTCTGCTCCTTCGCTTTTCTCAACAACGGAGACGTGGCCTCGAAGTAGCTTGACACGATTCGATCGAATGGGTTGCGCGTGAACGAAAAGAAGAAGAATTCCTCCAGCACTTTGGGCGAAAGGAATGTAGTCTGCAATTGCTCGCGCCACCCGATAGAGTCTAATGCAGTGAAAAGGAAGTAAAAGGGGGTGGAAATCTCTTGACAAATTAGTCAGCAAGTGAAACAACGAGCCGGCAATTATCACATGAGCTCAAACAATCCGCTCTTACGAACACACGATACTCTAGGCAGATACCTGTCGCATTCCCCACGCCATCGCTAGAAGCGCTTCCATTGGCAAAGTGAGACCCGCTGCTCGTACAAGATGCCACCCACGCATTCGGTGAACCAGGTTTTACACTCCCGCACAACTCTACGACGTCGGATTTTTCAGCTGCTGAACGCCGAGACATTTCATTGATGCTGGAACAGCACGCCTTAAAAGAAAAAAAGAAGTTGAGGTGATGCATGAAGGTACACGTATTTCTTAAATTTGAAATCTGCACATGTGATGTACACTCAAACGCATTTGCTTCAGTGGAAACTTTACCTTCAGGTTAACAATATACACGGCGCGACGCCTGACATCAACCAACACAGAAGCCTGCACCTCCAAACCCTTCTCCAAGTGGGTAATTTTGTCAACTTCCGCTGAGTGTGTGCCCTGCGTAACACAAGGGCCGAAACGCATAAAGGGAAACAGAGTTCAAAAGACTTTCGAGAAGTTTTTTTGTTGAGTTGAATGAACAAGTTTGAAATCACTTGTATCTACCATGAAAGCATGGTAACACAAAAGAAAGAATACGACGGGGGGAATGAAAGGAAGCCTACTTTTTCACATCCTTTGTATTCTTTTCAAACACTTACGATTTCTTGGACCTGCCAGGACTCGCCTCGCCTATGTGCTTCATTCAGTCGTGCTTTCCTTGCTTTGGCTACGCGTGCCTGGTGAGTCGCCGGCCACGAGCACAGAGTCCATTCGGCGTGCTTGTACATTCGCGAATGGCTCGCCGCAGGTCAGCTGAGGCCCCGTACGGCGGCGGAGGTGGCCACCTAGTGTTTTGAGAGCGAAGAGGTAATCCTTCCGTAGAGCCAAGATTCAAAGGTGAGAAACGGCCGCTCTTCTCCGCTGCTGCTAAGTCATATCGAAAACCTTCGACAGATACGGAGGAATCAAATGCAACTTTGGCTACGGGTGGCTGATCAGCAACTCCTGTGCTGTAGAGGTCTAGGCAAAACGGTTCCTGGAAGTATGCTCCTAACGGATTGCGCGGCCCTGAGTAGGTGACCTCGCTCGGCAGCACCTCTGTAACCGCAAGGAGGTTCATCCATGCCGTCAATATTCTCCAGCCTAGTCGCCGCATGAAGTCGGCTCGCGAGGTGTTGTTATTCTGCTATTAGCGTCCCGAATGTGTTGTCAAGTTGCTCTCTATCAATAGCAACTGAGAGGTTAATGTTTTGGCACCTCCCCTTCTCATCATTTCCCAACAAGGCATAGACGAAGCGCTACCGTAGAGATCAGGCAGCAATCAGGATGAGAAAAATAAGCCTTTCTTGGCTCCTTTCGCTCCGCTTGCTTCTACGCTCTCGCTTCTCGCTGTGCACGAAGCACCCATGGATGGCGCATGACACTTTTCCTGTGATTCTGTTGATACTTGATTCGTGGACATACAGTACTCTGCAATCATAGCTCAGAAGAAACCAATCAGATGGAGCTTCTCGGATTTCCGAGAAGCTCCATCTGATTGGTTGATTCGGCTCCGAGTTGGTTCCAACAAATTTGATCCGTTGGAGATCCAAAACCAAAGTGCCGGCACCGGACAAGGACAATCGACCATCGAACGCTGAGCCACCAACGAGAAACATGCTCCGCGCCCTCATTATCGCGGCACTCGCCATGGGCGTGCAAGCTGCTTGCCCGGTGAGAATCAATATCATTTATCTTTTGAATTCGCGCGAATTGTGCCTGTGTGCCTGCGCGCTGCTTCCACGCGTGGCCCCCTTGGGCATGATCCATCGCCTGTCCAACATGACTGAGTGTTCCCCACGCCTCGCAGCGCCCAACGCGCCCCACACCAATCGCGCGCCCCTTTTGCCACACTCATCATGGCTGATGATATACGAAGCATAAAGCATGTTACTTACTTGTGAACTCGTGGTGCCTTAAGCTGCGCATGTGTTTTATTTTTCTTGCCCTGATGTCTCGGGCAATTCCAACGCCACCGTTTACGTTGAGCGCCCCCCTCATCACAAATGCGCGCGCGCAACTGCCATGCACTGCAGCACGCGCCTACTACATGAATATGATTCTAAATCATCATATTCTTCTGCTTGTACTGTTGCCCTTGTTTTTCGTACAGAACGGTTGCTCCGGCCACGGTTCGTGCGGTAACGACGACATTTGCACCTGCTACCAGGACTGGCTGAGCGCGG
>Ga0307982_1001266_pt1 | contig 20522 bp, 27 predicted proteins | sample OrgLakmetagen989_FD_201847 | JGI IMG/M metagenome (GOLD analysis project Ga0307982, IMG submission 201847) | Saline water microbial communities from Organic Lake, Antarctica - #989 | ecosystem: Environmental > Aquatic > Non-marine Saline and Alkaline > Saline | place: Antarctica: Organic Lake... | reverse complement strand
AAAAACTGTTGTGCATTACAGGGAGGTACTAGTCAAAGAGAAAATTAAGGCCTTTCGAATTAACGAATCGGTACTTGAGGCCTTTCGAATTATCCTCGATGCCAGTATGCCAGATGCTATTGCACGAGGTCTGAACAAAAGATTCACAGGAAGATGATCTCTCAGCTCTCAGCTCTACTCTGCTCCGTACAGTACTGTAATAAGTAGCTTCTCTATATATGTTCTGTACTGCTGTACAGTGTGTTACTACTGTAGTACGTACTTCGAGTAGTCTTGCAGAACACGAACGCTTTTGCTTTGATCTATCAGCTGTCCTTTGTGGTCAGCTCGCCATAGCGCCATAACTTCTGTAAACCGTTGAGGCGTATTGCTTGCATAAGCTCCAGGAATATTTCAATATGCGCTTGTGCCATCCGGGGCTTTCTTTCGTCGGCTTAATGACGTGCTCGGCGTTCATATCGTTGCCTAGTAGCCCCAGTTTAGAATCAATCGTCAGCCGTCGCCGCACCCCAGTAACAAATGTGTTATTCAAGAATTGGAGGAATAGCCCTAATTCTTCGCGCGAAAACGTTGGCATGGATATGGCTGATGAATCCATGCCTGTCGTGGGTGGGGAGGGCCTTAACGCCTTTTCAAAACCTATCACGGTTGAAAAGTATGAAAAGTTGCAGTCACGGCGAGTGGTTGTCACTATAACATGTAAGAAGTGATGTTCCTAAAATAATTGGTTGATGGGTTTTAAGAAAATGATGTTCTATGGCTCGAACACATCTTTTCTAGCTTTAGTTTAGCTTGTTTTCTTTCCAATCACAGACTCAACCGGCATTGGCTACACAAATTTATTTGAAGCCTGCAATGCGCTCATAAAAAAAGAATGGCCGGACGTGATAGTCGTTCGAAACCGCATCTCAGGACAACAGGTAAAATATTGTGGCTCAAAATGCTTTGAGTAATCTGCTGAATTGCTCTGTACGCGTACATTTATTTTGAGAGTATGCCTGTATGGTCTTGGCCTTAAAAATATTGCCGCTTGGGTTGCAGGAGCCAACCTTTGAGATAATGGTGGACAATCGCCTTATTTTCACCAAGAGGCCAGACAACGTTGCGGTTTACCTGCAAAAAGCAGAAATTGACCTAGCTATTAGAGCAGCGCGGCGGCGACTGCGGCCAAAAGACGTGTACGGCGAACCGGACACTTTTGACAGTTTGGACGCTGACCTCGTGCAGCCACTTCCGAAGAAGACGAAGATGCGGGCCATACGCCAGACAGTGCGCAAAGTAAACCGCTACAGAGTTCTGAAAAACAAGCGCGACTGGTCATACGTGAACTAGTTGAAAATAATTGGTCGTTTATTTGCATTCTAAAGCATCAATATTGCCTTTTGAATTTTGAAATTTGCCAAATAAATCAATATAATCAATAAAAATAAAAAGGAATTTCCCTGCCGATATCTGATAGCAGATAAGCACCCTAACACAGGCTCCATAAGTCCTCTGCTGCGATTTCTTGTAGATGGCACTCGAAAAAAAACTTTCAAGTGGAAGATGCTTCGGAACCGCCGTGTCGCTAGAAGTGGGCATCGAAGATTAAATGTTTACCTCCAAAACACCATATCACTTATCACCCATCTCCCGCGAACATGTGGGGGCAGTGGCAGTGCAAATGGAGTCGGTGAAATCGCATGCCTTTTAAGGAGTGGCTCCTGCTTTCACCTCCTGAATATTGCTCACCCCTGGCCTTCCCTAATGCGAAGTACCATCGCTGGCAAATTTCATCCCCATACCACGATTAACTCTTTCTTCCAAGTCAATCTTGAAATGATAAAGCGGATTCACTCTGATCTTGCAGCAAGCTTTGTGCTACAATTCGTCACAATGAATTCTGAATACTTGTCGTAGTTTAAGAAGTACTCCTGCTTGTACTCTGCCATCTCTACAGCACGATGAAGGCCAACACGTTGCTTTCCTGCCTTCGATCTCATTGCTTCGTTGACAACATCGATAATCGTGCCATCAGGAGGAACTCGGTAGAGCATAGCACGTGGGAAGGTTGAGCATAATCCGTTGGCATCCAATTGGAAGTCGTCAATTTTCCTGGGAAGAGTCAAACCATTCCACGCATCCGGATGCAACTTGGGTTGCTTAGGGTCGAGAATTGACGTCACTGCATCAACGAAAAATATACGATCGACATGTGCGTTCATCATGGCAAAACTAATACCAAAAGCGCTCGATGTTAAAGCGATGTTTGTTGCGTGCAGTATAACGCATGCATCGTGCTCGATCGAGGTCGACTGGTCCGAATCAATAACCTTTCCAAGGTGCCGATTTCGGATGAATTCAACACATAAGTTTCCAGGAAGCTGGCCAGAGTGTACCACAATAAGTTTTTTGAAAGCGTGGCCGTTATTACCTGTCTCAATAATTCGGTGATAGTATTCACAAGGTGGCTGCGTGTGGGAAGATGCGACATCCGCCGACGCATCGCCATCGCGCACGTGAATAACTAGAGTTTCCTTGTCTGCGGGTGCACAAGTTTCATGCACTTCCGGGCGAACGAGTGGAGCAATGTTTCGAAGATAGATATCACGGCGATCGGGCACGGTGGTTGCACACCGTTGCTGAAAGACAAAAGGGCAGTCCCGCGTATTTCCACGAAATTCGCACGACCCTGTCGGTTGCAGCAACGTCGATGGCGATGGTGGCTGCACTGCAAATTTACTCGGCACGTCAAATACAGTGTCATTCCATGGCGGCGACACTATGTAAGGACGGCCCGCAATCATCGCGAACGCAACAGCAGTTACGAGTTGCTCTATGCGATTCCCTGAGCGGCCCATCCATCTTTGAAGTGTGATCGCTTCCGTATCATCACCGTGGCAATTGGTCAAATATTCCTGAAGCAAATTCGGGCGCGCATGAAGCAGTGTCCCATTTCCGTCAGGAACTTTGTCGCTGTGGAAATCCGCTTCAATCCTGATAGACTTCGATATAGGTGGACTTGATGGAATCACAGTGGCTTCGAGCGTAGCAACGATGTGGGCGGTTGTAAGAATGAATATAAGAATTGCTAACAGAATTAAACTCGTCAAAATATTGCGGCTCAACTTCATCTGACTCAAATATCTACTTCGACATTTTATATCTCAGCTTTTTGATTTCCAAGTTCGCATATTCAAAATGCAGAATGTCTATAGCCAACTTAGTAATTAGAAACACGTTGACATTGAAAACCTTTTTCAATAGACCAGTGAATTCCTACAACCTTCAAGGAGAAACTTTGAGTGAAGTTTCACTTTCCTAGTAAGGGGGCACTCTTCTAGTATCGACTGGTAGCCGCGCTAGCTTGAAGGGCATCCTGTTTGCGTGTTCGACACATGCTGCATTTTGTCATTTGTCCCGTCGATTTTTTTTTTCAAAAGTCACTTATCTCTAATATAGTACAATCTCAAAGATCGAGCAGACAAGTAACAAGCACAGGACCGACGAGAAGTGGACGGACAACTAACTCCTTCTCGCTGCAGTGCATGCTGCTGTAGAAGTACGTGCTACTACTGCAGCTAGTTGTAGAGGATATAAGGACTTTCATCAGAGTCCAAGCTTACGAGCTATGGCGTATAGTTTGTTTGCACTCCTTGGGTTCTTCGGCACCGCCCACGGTTGGTTCTTGCCCGGTGTAGCTCCGCACCATTTTGCTCGTGGTGAGCGCGTGGAGCTCAAAGTGAACAAGCTCACGTCGACTCAAACTCAAGTAAACGACAACCTATGAATAAATTCTAGCTAGCATGCGTCGATATATAAGCTGTTGGTTGCTTCAGCCTCATGTGTTGTGAAGAAGCGAATGGTCTACTAATACATAATTTATCGCGCGAAACGCACAGGTGCCCTTCGACTACTACAGCTTGCCGTTTTGTAAACCGGAAGGCGGAGTAGTGGTAGCTGCGGAAAATCTGGGCGAGTTTTTGACAGGTGACCGCATTGAGAACTCCCCGTACAAAATTTACATGCGCGATGAAATGCACTGCGAAGTTCTATGCCAAAAACTCTTGGGTTCTCACGATTTGACCAAGTTAGAGCTCGCAGTGGAACACGACTACCACCACAACTGGATCATCGACAACTTGCCCGTGGCGTCGGTAGTGACGCACTCGTTTTCGCGAACGAGCCAGTCCCCCGATTTCCAGCCCGAATCCACGGTAGAAACCAGCTACACGAAAGGCTTTCCCGTAGGTTTTCGCGTCGTTGAAATGAGCGTGCGGGAACCCAGTGCTGCGACTCAAGCCGCAGCGGGCGAAGGCAGCACCGCGAAGGCCGCAGCAGCGCCTCAAGTGACCCTTCAGTCGGTGGACTATTACTTGTACAATCATGTGGACATAAAAGTGCTTTACCATTGCCCGCCAGACGAAGCTACGAACCCAAAGGTGACTCCTTGGTTCAAGAATGATTAGTTTTCGTTATTCTTATTTCGTACGTCAACAATGAAGTTTCTCTAATGAAGTCTTGTCCAAATGAACTCTAATTCCTCTGTTCGACAACGCGCGCGCAATTACCGAACTTTTCCCCACTCGCATTGCTTCTTTCATTCTGCTCTATTCGTCCATTCCTCTTTTTCTTCCAACCCCCCAAGGCCCCCGACCGCAACCGAGTTGTCGGCGTGTTTGCCACTCCTCGCTCCGTGAAGCACCGCTTCGTGAACGGCTTGCACTGGACGCCTACCGTAAAAGATCCCGAGACGGGGGAAGCCGTTGCTCAGCCTCCGCCACAACTGGCCACTTGTAGCGCAGCTCGCTTCAGTGACGGTCCCGGCACCTCCGCCGTGGATCCCAACGCCGAATTTCAGCGGATAGAAGCTGGCACCACCCTGTATACTTATGGGGTGCAGTGGGAGCGGTCGGAAGTGCGGTGGGCGAGCCGCTGGGACGTGTATTTGGCGATTCAAACCCCGAGCCAAGTGCACTGGTTTGCGATTGTGAACTCCCTCATGATTGTGTTGGCATTGTCTGCAGTGGTCGGCATCATTTTGATCAAGGCGGTGAATGGCGACATTGCAAGGTATACAAGGAGAATAGAATAGCCTTTGTCAATTGAATGGCTGTTTTTGTGTATCTATTTTGGTTTCGGCCAAAGTTTTAGGGCAAGTTTTCCTATATTTGTGGGTCATGCTGCTCATATCACGTATGTTCTTGCTCCCTTGTTTTCTTTTCTCCCATCATTTTCAGGTACAACAGCGAGCGGCCAGACGACGTGGTCCCGTTAACCGAAGCCGAGAAAGATGAGGAGCGCGCGGACAGCGGCTGGAAACTGGCGCACCGCCGCGTGTTCGCGACTCCACCTCACCCAGTTCTCCTGGCCAGCCTGGTTGGCACGGGGGTGCAGCTGCTGGGGTCCGCGATCACAACAGTGTTCTTTGGCGCCGTTGGTGAGTCGAATAGCCACCGCCTGTGCTTGTACTTCGTAGCACCATTCAGCGCATTATGAAAGCATGCTCTGTACCTCCCCTGTGCCTCTCTTAATGCTTGTTTGTTGCAAACATCCCTTACCCTCTCCGTCTTATTTATTTACGACGTGTGTGCGACTATATATTAGGGTATCTGAGCCCGGCCAGCCGTGGGAGCTTCTTCGTGGCAGCTCTCTGCTTCTTTTGCGTGTTTGCGGGTGCGGGCGGGTACGTCGCGGGTCGAATGCACCGCACACTGACTTCCCCTACACTTCTCACAGGCACCAGTGGTGCCTCGACTACCAAAGGCTCTTTCGACGCACCATTGTCAATCTCGTCATCGTCACCTGGCGCTGGGTTCGTTAGGCGCGTGAGCCAACTGTTGCGGGTGCCGTGGGTCCCGCCGGGACTGCTGGTGGCCATGGGCTTTCCGGGCTTGGCGTTCACGGGCTTTGCCGCGGCGAATCTGGCATTGCACGCAGCGGGAAGCTCCGCGGCCGTGCCCGTGCATGCTGCCATAGCCCTGGCGTTCTTGTGGCTGGCGGTGGCAGCGCCGCTGGCGTTTTTGGGCGCCGCGTGCGGCCACGGCCGCCCACCCATCGAATACCCCGTGCCGGTGGACCCATTTCCCAGGTTGAGCACCTAGATCTTCTCGTTTCACAATTTGCTGGCAGTTCACTTTTACAGTACGAATTTGTTGTATTTTCTTCTCGCCGTGCACGTGCTTGCGAAGTCGTCTTTGTATTCTAGACTCTCCTACTACGTCTTCTTTTTGAGTGCGTTGGTATCCTTTCATCCTTCTACCTATAGGCCCATTCCAGACAAGCCATGGATGCTGGGTTGGGGGCCTTGCTTCCTTGTTGGCGGCGCTCTGCCGTTCGGGGCCTGCTACGCCGAACTTTTCTTCGTGCTTTCCTCGCTGTGGACCGACTCGTACTACTACTTGTTTGGGTTTCTGTTCTTGGCGCTCCTGCTTTTGGCACTGACCTGTGCCCTGGTGGCGGTGCTGCTGACGTACTTGTTGTTATGTGCCGAAGATCCCCGTTGGGGGTGGCGGTCGTTTGGGTGCGCGGCGGCGACGGGCGCTTACGTGCTGGCGTACAGCGCGGTGTTTTTCAGCCGCCTCGAAGCCAATCAAACGGTAAGATTTGTGTGCGCACGTTCAAATGGATCTAATTGAGGTGAATTGCTGGCCTATGCTCAAAAGTGTAGTGCTATGCTCGTTATAGTGGCGAGGAAGTGGTGTGAGGAGGTTAAGAGATGAGATATTGCAAGGAAAAGACTAGTAGGGGAGAGAGTGCAACGTTGATGGTAGATGGTGAGCTTGATTCACGTTGCTGCATTTTCTTAAACCAAACTACTAGTTGATACCCAATTTCTCTTTGGTTGTTGTGGCCCATGTACGTGCGCTTTTCGTCCACCTGCATGTCTAGTTGACATATGCCCTGTACTTTGGCTACATGAGCCTTGGTTGCGTGGGTATTGCCCTCATGTGCGGCGCTGTGGGCTTCGCGGCATCGTTTATGTTTGTCTTAACCATTTATGACTCAATCAAAGTTGACTGAGCACATCGAATTAATTGTTGTCACCGAGAAGCGGAAAAATGTCCCATTTTTTTCGGAGGCCATCTGTTTATTTTACATTCCAGATGTCTTTAATGCATTTCACTATTGCTGAGTACAACGAAAGCACGCGCCTGGTCCTGTGAATGATAAAGTTTTTTGCGTAAATCTCGGAGTTCAGGCCCAAACACTTAAGCTCGAGCATTCGCCCTGCGTATAAACCCAAATAAGTGGAGTTTTCGAGAGAAAAAGAAATCCGCTTAGCCCTTCTGTGCAACTGCCCTAGAGCTAGGAGGATCTCATGCCTCTTTGGTATTCGCCCTTGGAGGTCGGATTTATACTTTCTTGGAGGGCAAGCCATGCAGATGTGGGAAGTAGGAAGCCAAGCCAAGTCGCTATATGCGACATGTCGTTGAAATGAATTGCGAACTTCTTAAGAGCTTAAAAATATATTATACCATATATGTGGCAGATAGAGGACACCAAAGCGCCAAGCAGACCAAGCCCCAACAGATAATTCGGTGGTAAGTGCTATTATGGATTGTCTAAAAAGTGTTGTTGGCAGAGCCAAACGGCATTCTGAGATAGCACCGTTTTCTATTTCTAAAAAGTCGAAAGATCGCTTTATTCATCGGCTGCAGATACCCGTACTCTTCTTGGCTTTCCCTCTAAAAGAGCTTGTTGACGCACACCCCTCTTATCTTTTTAAAAGTGCAATCCTGTAATAGTTCTTGTATTTGAGTGGTTAATAGCCAACATGCGACATGATTTTATGAAAAATATTATGAAATATACTAATCATGAGGGAAAAATGGCGTTTATTCAAGTTATTTTTTTATAATGAACAAAGCACCACCTCATAAAGCAGATAAATAATTTATTCCATTCTCATGGAGATAAATTAATCCAATTCAACAAATAATGTTTTTAATTTAAAATATAATGCCAAGTACGTGCGACCTCGTTTGAAAGAAAATCACAGTGCATATGTTTACGTCTAAGGCAATGGACCATGGGCTGACTTACATGTGGCTTGCGCGTGGCACCGACACCTACGTTCAGATAAAAATCGACCCAACAACCATCAGTCATTGTTGCGCTTATCACACCTACAGCCATATGGTAAAATCCTGTTTACCCATCCGGCGTACTCTACAACAAACGCTTATTCTCTTGCTTGAGCCGCTTATTTTGCATGATGGCAACAACTTGAGGATACGTAGATCAAAAACTATCAAATGATTAGAATCAATGTTTGAGGGAATGAGTGCTGACGCGCCGCTTTTCGCTTACGTTGCTGCAGAACAGGTCATATTTGGACAAGCCATTCGTTAAGCAACCTCAAACTCAAAAACATGGCTGACCGTCTCGTCGATGTGGATGTTGTGGATAATTTCCTTAAAAGTGGTGGTGAAATGGATGCTGTGTGGCTCATCTTTGGAGCTGTCTTGGTGTTCTTCATGCAAACTGGATTTGCAATGCTCGAAGCAGGCGAGTGAGAAGTTTTTCTTTGAGAGTAGAAATCACCTGTCAGACTTTTTGTAAATGCGAGCCTTGGTTGTGATCTTTAACGTGAATCTTTAACGCGAATCTTTCACGAGTCACACTGCATCCCTTGTTATGAACAGGCATTGTGTCCCAAAAGAACACAATCAATGTGTTACTGAAGGTGAGACTTAGAAATAATTCATCATATAGTCCGATTATCACAGTACCATGCTGTTCCGAGTAAATGAATAATCTCCTTTTGTTTTGTTTTTATTCAGAACGTTTGCGACGCAACTCTCGGGGGTATTTGTTGGTACCTGGTTGGCTATGGAATTGCATATGGTGAAAGTGCAGACGGCGCTCCTTCATTCATAGGCACTGATAAGTTTGCGTTGCATGGGTCCTCCTTCACTGACGGAACCGGTTACGCATATGCCTTGTGGTTTTTCCAGTGGGTGAGCATTTCATTCGACTTGTATCTGACTGTTTACTTTTCTTTTCTTTTTTAAGCAGTAAATTTTTCGTGTAAACAGGCCTTCGCGGCAACTACTGCAACCATTGTCAGCGGCGCTGTGGCCGAACGTTGCACTTTTACTGCGTACATGACGGTCAGCTTTTCTACGCTTTCATATAGCTCAGATGAAAGCCAACTTGGTTGCAATTCGCTTACTCACTCCATCTGCTATATCACAGTATACAATTGTGCTCGTCTCCTTCATTTATCCCATCGTCGTTCACTGGGGCTGGAGCGCTGACGGCTGGGCGTCGCCGTGGCGCGAGGATGACCTCTTGTTTGGATGCGGAGTTACTGACTTCGCTGGTTCCGGTATTGTTCACTTGACGGGCGCAATGGCGGCATTCTGGGGGTGTTTCTTTCTTGGACCCCGGCGTCACCGGAACCCAGAACAACCAGAGTACGGGTACGTATTTCAAACTCTTGGCACTCTCATCCTCTTTTTCGGCTGGTTTGGATTCAACGGTTGCAGCACGCTTTACATTGTTGGCTACGGACAAGTGAGCAGCGATATTCATTCCTGTCCAATTTAAGTTGCTGCACGTTTGATCGTTGCATTGCTAAGCAATTAATTTTTCTTCCATCTATATAAACCCTTAGGTCGCAGCTCTTGCCATGGTGAATACAACGTTGTCTGCTGGGGCTGCAACAATCTCGACGCTTTTCTTTGCGGCTTTTTACGACAAGTACATCGGGAAGTCCGATGAAAAAACGACAATCCGATTAAGCAGCGCCACCAATGGCCTTTTGGTCAGTGTTTTTACGTCGCATTCCCCAACAATATATTCAAAATTTCAACTGAAGTATTTTGTAACCATTTTACAGGCCGGCCTTGTTTCGATAACAGCTTCATGTTCTGTCGTTGATCCGTATGGAGCTGTTTGTATTGGTCTCGGAGGATCAGTTGTGTACACTCTTGCCTCGAGGAACCTTCACAGCATTCCTTCCTATGGAATCGATGGCACATTTGGCACTGGCACCATCGACGATGTGATTGATGCTATCCCAGTGCACGGGTCCGTTGATTCAATCGTGTTTACTCTTCATTATTTCAACTCACTTCTTGTAATCGATCACGCCATGATGAAATGCAGGGCTTGCGGTGCCTACGGGGTATTCATTGCTGGATTTTTTGCAACTGAAAGCAACTGGGGCGCTGCATATTACTCCGACCGGGCTGATAAATGTGCTGGTGTCTTCTATGGCGGCACGGGAGACATGTTGGCTGCAAATATCGTATTTCTACTCGCGGTAAATGTCTAAATACTAATAAGAAACTTCTGATTTTGATTATTCCTGGCTCATCCAGAATTTGCTCGCGTTCTCTGCTGGCAGTTGATTGCGTGGGCATCTGTGTGCAGTATCTTGATTTTTGGATGTCTCCGTTTTGTCAACTTGATTCGCGTTGAACCTACCGTGGAAGAACATGGTCTTGACCACTCAGAGCACGGGGCTCCAAAGCCTGTCAAAGTCGATGTGAATGTTGCACGAACGAACGATGCATCTCTTGCTCATTATGAAATCTCAACCTCGACGCAGGGTGAATAGAAAGAGCCCAAAAATACATATCTCACAAAACACTGTAAATAATGTAAATAATCATTCCACTCGTCAATGTAAATATCAATCTCTATGTCCTTGTCCTCAGTATCACTGATATCTCACTTGAGCAATCGTCTGAATATTTCAATTTTGAAGCCACGAGGTTCAGATGATTCAAAGTAATTATCTGAATGCTTTTCTTTCCCGTTGTGATATGGCGATCTAGTATCGACACATAAATCGCCAGTTTGGTATTAGTTTTCAAGCTTTAATGAGCCCAATTTACTCCCAATTACTAGCAAAGATATACCAACATCAACGATCGACATACAGTATCATACGTAACAAGGAGCTACTATATGATGCTTGGTGCTGACGTCGAAAACTACATTATAACTATACACGAACACATCTAAAGAAGAACTGGTCTGGAGTTCGAGAGCCAAATTAAATATTAAGCACTGGCAGCTGACAGCAAAGTGATATGAGATATTTTTCGTGTATTTGTGATTGTAACTTCGGTAATGGTTATATGGCTATGGGGATGGGGTGCTAAGAGCAAAGGCACCTCCTTCTCCTTCTCCTTCTTTCAATTTCGGCTATAACTTATAACTTACTTAGATAAACATAACGCTGGCCTCTGTCAAATGGCCCTGGTATCTCTCATTCCGAATTCCAAAGTGTCCTTCCTTTGTTTAGGGTCGTACTAATACTAAATATGAATACTAATATTAAGTACGGCTTTATTACTTCGAAGCCGAAAGGCATCTAGATTTTTCCAATTGTTATTTCGTTCTCATTTGCGAATTAGCTCAAATTGAAGTAAGCACCTAGAGAGGTGTGTGGGGATAACACAAGAGATACGCACACATCGTTCTGCAATCACAATCGCGAGCACAAAGGGCTCTCCGGGAATTCTCTGCGCCTAATCACGCCACGTAATTTGTAATCCATACATCAGTGCACTGTTCTAGTTGCTCCCCGTGGCGTACTCTAACAATCCGTGTTTTTCTTTGTAAAACTCGCCTTCAGCCTTCATCTTTTTGTTCACCTACGAATCATCATACATACAAGAGGCCGAGAGGGTTATCAGAAACATGGTCACCTTCATACGTGAAATGATTCTCGCGATTCTCGCATAAAACACAAAAGGAATGTTATGAGGATGAACGCGGCATGCAAAACAAAGGCCGAAAAAATCAACTGATTTCTTCGTTTGTGAAACCTTAGTCCTTTGAAATTTACGTTTTATTACCTTGGCTTCAAGGCGCTCTGCGTTGGTCTTAATGCGGCTCAGCACTTGACTCATTGTCAAAGTGCTCCCGCTGTCGACCACCTTCAAGATGCCAGCATCGGCAGCGGCAGCGTACACGTTGTTCCCCTCGCTGCTGCTGTTGCTATTGCTCCTGTGCTGCCTGCTTCCGTTGCTGTTGACACCACCACTGTCTTTGTTCGAGCCTTCCCGCTCTATGCTTTCGGTAACCCGCCCTGCCACGACCACCGAAATGCTGAGGGCGGCAATCATTTCCTGGGTCAAGAAGTACGGCGGGTCGAGAATGACGTCATCCACCCATTTGCAGGCCAGCACCGAGAGCACCCGCTCGTTGAGGTTCAGAACCGGGTGGCTACCCCCTCGGTAGTGGTTGCAGACCCCGTCGTTGTAGACCCCCACCAACAGGTAGTCCCCGAGCGCGCGCGCCTTCTCCAAGATACTGGCGTGCCCTGCAAGAGGCGACAGGATGTCGTCATCGAATAGAACAATGAGTTAGCAAGAAAAAGAAGAAGAATGCGACACACCCCCAAACGTTTTCCTCAGTATTTGTCTGTTCTTTTGAAGTCAAATCTACTATCGAGCCCCCCTGTATTATTACCTGCGTGGAACATGTCGAACCCGCCGCAAATGTACACTACTTTCATGCCCGGCGCGATGGGTTTGGGCGGCGGCTGCGAAAAGAGCCGAATCATCCGGCTCGTCGTCAAGAACCGGGACTCGCGGTATGGGCCGAAGGGCGACAATCCATGCGTAGGTGCTGCTGTGGTTGTTTTCGTAGTAGACTGCGACAACGCAATGCCATGCGAGGATCCCCCCGTACCACTGCCCTCCGAGGAGACCGAAGACGAGTCGTCGTCGTTGTCGTTGCTCCTGTCGTGAAGGTCAAAGGACGGCAAGTGGTGGCGGGTGGACATCAAGAGCATGCGCCCCACGATTTCCGTGGTGCTCACCCCTTCGGTGCGCGGGATGCTCCGGAACAGACCCCGCGCTTTCACGTCGGCGTACACGTCTTTGCCGTCGGGCCCGATGCAGGGGTCGTCGCCGTGCACCACGAAGTCGATCTGGCCAAACGAATGGGTGGGTGGAAGAGAGAGACAAGGGGTAAAAGAAGGAGATATATGAAGCAAATGTGGTAGTCCGAGTATGAATCATAGTAAGTTGTGCACTGCTAAGCGAAAGCAAAGGAAGCCGTCGTTGATTTCATCAATAGGAAGACGAGCTGAACAAACATACAAACGTTTTTGAACCCGAACCCTAGTTGCAGGTTAGGTATCTGCACACAGCCTAGTGCGGCAATAATTCATCACTCACCCGGTAAGTCTTGATGACCCAATCTAGGTATTCGGGCGTCATCACGTAGGGCGTTCGAGGCACCACTTCGTCCACCCTACAAGGAGGAATGGTCAAGAGTGGGGAATCTATGAATAAAATGAAATCATGAGAGAAGGGTACGGCAGTGTGAACGAAATTAAAAATTGTGCTAGCGATGAACAATCTAAGAGTAGCAAGAGACACTTGAAAAGCGCTTAAGCTGTGCATCACCCTGCCCCATCCATCAATCCGTGCACTCTTCTTTTCTCTACTCACCACTTGCAAGCCCGCACCACTGCCACTCGCTCGTCGTCGGACATGATTGGCGGAGCGCCTTTGCACTCTTCCACCGACTCGGACGAGTTCACACCTGCTACCAGGTACGTGCCTAGTGCTCGTGCCTAAGTAAAAAAACAAATTTAATGTGTTGATAGGTGGAAAGACAGGTGAGGTGTTAAAAAAAGAGAAGGTGGCGAACATCATCCACAACGAAGACAATCCTAGCTGTAGTTCACACTATTCTCAGCTCGTTTCTCTATTCCGAAAAATGATAGCCAATCAAGTCGGTAGGATTGACACAGGCTCTCGAATCCTCTGGCTAACCCTAAAGCGTTACCTGGCGGAATGCGTTCGCGTGACCGTAATGCATCACGTCAAAGGCTCCTTCCACAAATACGCGGATCTCCTTGCCGCTTGCGTTGGACTTGTTCAAACTATGGTAGTCTTCTGCGTCAATCAGTTCTTGCAAGTGCTGCATTTGCGTGGCTGCTGCAGCGAGCTCTTTGCGCAGCTGCTGACGGTCCCGCCTGTGCTTCTTGCCAAACAGTGCAAAATACGCGAGGAGAGTCGCACCAACCACCAAAATCGACATAGCCGTTGCGAGCTCAAAGTCCGTCGTTGGTAGCAAGCCTAGTGCCAAGAAAAACTTGTCCATGGTTGCGCGCACCAGTTCGATCACGATCAGCGCCAAGCCGTCAACCCCGAGGTCTAAATCCCGCGCGTTGGAGATGGTGTTCCGCGCGGCGTCATGCGCAGCATGCCCAGGGTCTTCGAGGAAGTCGCGCACTGCGGCGATTGGACGTTGAACGGGGCTCATGTGAGCCAACTCGTTTATATGCCAGCTCAATAGAAGTCGCCGGCGCGGAAGCGCAAGCTCTGAAGATTCGCACACGTGCTCACGACGATGGCGTGGGCGTCAAAAGGAAACGTCAACAAAAATTACAAAAAAATCCTTTCGAATCGCTCAAAATACGAACAAGAAACCTCTCAAAATAAACGGAAAATACAAACAAGCAAACACCAAACGCTTTCCGAAAGCAAGAAGCGAGACAAGAAGGGAAATAGCACGAGGCAGCAACCAAACCAGTACCAGATGTGTGTTGCTGTTGTTCCTGTGTGAGCAACAAAGGGATTTTAAAGGGCGTATGGCTTTCATCTCTGAGCTCCACGTTCATGCAGAATAATTAGAAGTATCCAAGTATGAGGAAAGAGGAGTGAGGAGTGTGGGAATTTACACTGTCTTGGCCTAGGTTCTTCTGAAATCGGCTTTACGGGAGGCGCCGAAAAAAGGAGGAATACGAAATGGAGATACAAAACCAAACCACTTCCAATTCAAGCAAGGCCCATGGCGCTGGCCCAAGCAACCTGTTTGCGTTTGCCCTCTGTTTCGCCCTCTGTTCTCTGTTTTCTTTTTCTTTCCCCACGGGGCCGGTGTCCGGGACTAGAGTGCTATCAGCTATCAGGTGCCTCTCTTCTTTACGTTGCACATAAGCGTGTTTGGTATCCGAGAACTAGAAATAGGAAATTGGGTTGGGGTTGAAAGGGGTGTGCGCGATAGCAGCAGGGCTGAAGGGCCATAAAGAGACAGAGTCATTGCCCGATCTCAGAATAAGTTCAAGTCAAGTACCTGGCCACCAATTCGAGCGCTCTTCTTCCCTCATAGCACAGCACCAGCTGGAAGCACCGTCCCAGGCTGTTTTTTTTTTTTTTTTTTACCTCTAGCTGTCCTCTGTAGCCTCCTTTGCTTGCCACAGGCGCACTGTTTTGTCGAGGCCTGCTCCACCCGATACTAGGCGGTTCGGGTCCGTTGGATGGGCGTCTACGGCCAGCACCGCGTCCGTGTGCCCGCTGAGCTTGTAGGTTAACTGAACGGGGCATTTTGAAATGAGGAAGACAAGAAAAGGGAAGGAGCAGTTGCGGGTGGTCAGTGCAGAGGTCTTGAAGAGGAGAATGAGCAACCGCCTCGCAAAACTTTGGAACCCAGTAGATGCATGACTCCGCAAAAATATGCTATTGCGATGGTAAATCAACGCGGCGAACAGCGATCTGTCTCAATTTCCAACATGACATAACTTTTCCACTCGTAACCTATAAGACGTGACGACTGTTTCTGGAATCACTCGCCCCAAACGATACACAAAGTTTAAACTAAACCACCTCTTCCCTCACCTTCCGGTTTTGTAAACCCCACAAGTAAACACAGTGGTCTTCGGAGCCTGCGTAGACAAACTGCCGCCCTGCGTTGGCAGTGTCGGGTGTGGTGAAGCCAGCCGCGCAGCAAAAGCGCGAGTTGGAGTGGCCCCCGTAGGTTTTCATACACCGCGACGGATGGCCTGAGGACCAGAGCCGAACCTATCGTGCCATCATTGAGAGTGGCACATTAAGAAGTAGACGGGTGTCTTAGAGCTAAATGAAAACACTCCAGGGTTTTCCATGAAAAGCAAAGCAGAGACAACAAAGACGAAATCTGCGAAAGATTTAATAAAACAAACAATAATATCTCCATGTCAAGTGGATTACCTTGTTGTCCAAGGTGCTCGCTAGAATGAAGCGACCGTTGGGGCTGTAAGAGGCGTAGCTCACAGGGGGGTTCCCGTCGGCGAACAGCGTCTTGAGGCATTCGCCGGTGGCGACGTCCCACACTCGCACAAGCCCATCGTAGCTGCCCGAGACCAGGCAGGTGCCGTCGTAGTTGAAGGCGGTGGCCGTGACAGGATCGGAGTGGGCGGGCAGAAGTTTGAGGCAACGACCGCTGCGAACGTCCCACCTGAAAGCAGGACCAAAATCCACGGACAGGTCTGGAGGTTTTAAAGAAAATCGACTTTTTAAATCAGTGCCTGTCTTCATTGAACCGCGTGTATGCTTCCTAGATTACAGTGTACGAGGGCACGTAGCTGAGCAACTACAGTGTAAGCGATGCTAACTTACAGCCGAACGTTCTCGTCAAAAGATCCAGTCACCAGCAGGTTTGCCTGTGGGTTAAAGTTGGCGCACATGACGTACGAGCTGTGGCCTTCAAGCTTCAACACGGACGTTTCAGCTTCTACGTCCCATAAACGCACGGTCTTGTCGTCAGACGCGGAAGCCAAAAACAGGCCATCTACCGACCAGGCAACGTCGCTTAACCCTTCGGTATGCCCCTTCAGGGTAGCTTTCGACTCCCCACTCGTAGCATCCCATATCCTCAAGGTCGCATCCGCCGCTAGCCCATGCCATTACATTCAAAAACGAGAGAAGTTCAGCTTCAAGCATGACAGTGAAATATTCCTGAAAAGGAAGTCTATATTAGCTAGAAAAACTTGTGATCTTCTTAACTTACAAGCTGTGGCGAGGGTTTGGCCGTCTGGAGAGTGCTTCACGGAGCTCACTGCGCGGGTGTGGCCTTCGAGCACATTAGCACATGTGAAGTCAAAGCTAGTCGACGAGGGCAGCTCGCTCGGTGATGAAGGTGACAATGTTACAACCATGCTACTTAAATTTATTCCATTCAAGCTGATGCTCTACTGCAGAATACTCGAAGCAAGCACCAGGAGCTGCTAGCCAGGCTACCTGCTCGAAACTCAAAATGAGCTCGAAAATCTTTGTCTCAAGTCGTCTCAAGTCCCGGGCACCGGGCAGGTAACCTAATATGATACCAGAAATAATATGATTCATGCTCTCACTTCTTGCTTTTTGAGCTGCGCTTCATCTTCAGTAGACGACTTTTTAGCCAGTCGTCGTCAGATTCAGTAGGCATTAGATTGCTTAGGAGTGGCGAGGGATCTGAACTTTTCCATTATTCCAAAATGAGCGATCGCTGGGGGGCTCCAAGCACACGCCCTCCACCGTCGGCTAGCAGCAGCAGCGCCAGCGCCAGCGCAAACGCTGGAGCAGCAACAACATGGCGCACTTGGGGAACTGGCTTCACGCGCAACTGCGACGAGTAAGGACACCTTGCCTCTACGAAAATTGGCTTTTTAAATTTTTTCAGCATGATTAAGACTAGTTGTGGCAATGTTAAGTGAGACAGCATAAGATCGGCGGCATAGCTAGCAGCTTGATATATTAGTATTGTGCTTGGCGTATCAGCTTAGAAAAGAGCGAGACCCGTGCATCTGTTTATGCCATGCACACTTCAAATGCACGTATTAGGTATGACATGATGGAGAAAATTGGCGAAGGCACCTATGGGCAAGTGTACAAGGCATGCCACCGGCGCTTGGGCCACTTGGTTGCGATGAAGAAAATGAGGATCCATTCGGACGCTCAGGGGTAAGGGTGCTGCCGACTTTGGGCATGACTTCTTTTTTTCTCTTCGTCGACTCGAAACCCTCCAGTTTGTTCTTCTCCTAATCTCTCACTAGCCGGCTTGCTAACATCCTCATTGCTTACATTGTTGTATTGTATCCAATCAATTTTCTTTTCTCGTGAATGCTTCGAGGGATGAGTAACAGAGATACGCGAGCACGAGTACCTCTGGCGTTTCATGGCCTGTAACCTCATCCACTTTCTGGCTACTTCCTTTTACTACTTGACAATCCAACAGGTTCCCGCTAACGGCCGTGCGCGAAGTGAAAATCTTGAAGAAATTGTCTCACGTCAACATGGTCGCTCTGAAGGAAGTGATTACCAGCCGGGGGTCGCGGAGAGTATTCGACGACGACGATGACGAAGAAGAGGCTGCGAAACGTAAGCTCTTCAATTTGTGCACGCAATGCCTTGAATGAAACGCTGCAAATTTTGCCTATTTTTCTTCTCCCTGTGCTACTGACTCTTTTGCTTTGTATTCCTGTCCATTCTGCATTTTTGTGTGTGTTTTTTTTTGTTTTTTTTCCTCATAGCTTTCACCTCCTGCCTCTTTCGAAATGTGGTGCTCTCGGCGCTGTCAAGTTTTCGATTTCTCCTGCCTTCTTCTTTATTTTTGCTACTTTATGTACATGTGCCTTTAGGGGGCCACGGAGACATATTCGTGGTCTTGGAATACGTCGACCACGACTTAACCGGCCTTCTGGACGAGCGCTACGTGTTTCAGCCCGACGAAGTGAAATGCGTGATGCGGCAGCTGCTGGAAGTGCTCAAGTACTTGCACGACGAAAAGTTCGTCCACCGCGACCTGAAATGCAGCAACTTGCTCCTGTCGCACGACGGCACGCTGAAACTGGCCGACTTTGGGCTCGCGCGGTCCATTGAGCCTACCTACACGGGTCCTTCCAAGACCTTGGACAAACTGACCAACAACGTCATCACGCTGTGGTACCGTCCCCCCGAGCTGCTGCTTGGCCTAAAGAAGTACAGCACTCCGGTGGATATGTGGTCCGCTGGCTGCATTTTAGCGGAGCTCATTTTGAGGAAGCCCCTGTTCCCGGGCAAGACGGAGCTCGAGCAGCTGGACCTCATTTTTCGTGTCCTTGGCACCCCCACGCCTTCTACCTGGCCCCAGCACGAATCTCTGCCGAGGTTTGCCGCGCTGCAGCCCAAGGAGCCCTATGCGCGCACGCTGGAAGAGCGCTACGCCGAGCGTTTCGCTGTGTGCAACCGCCACGCCCTGAGTTTGACGGTGCATTTGCTCAACTTAGACCCGAGCCGCCGGCGCACCGCGAAGGCTGCTCTCGAGTTGCCATTTTTCGCGGGGGTCACTGCGCAGAGCCGACACCCGCTTCGGGTGGCGAGTGGGGCCGCGTTCCACGAGTGGAAAACCAAAGAAGCCCGGCGGAAAGCACGGGCCCAAGCCGAGCAGCGCACCGACAACAACAATGGTGGTGGTGGTGTGAATGGCAGCAGCAGCAGTGGTGGAGGCATGCCGGGTAACAATGGCAACGGGAAGGCTGTCCCAGGCGCTAGTAGTAGCGCTGGCAATAGCAGCAACAGCAGCAGCGGTGGTAACCCGTGGAGTATTTCTGCGGACGACATCGCGCCTCATCGCCCCGTACCCCACCCGGGATTGCCACCGAGGTTGCCGCCGGGCATGGCGCCGCCGGGTATGCAGCCGCCGGGAGCAATGCCGCCGGGCACGGCAATGGGCATGTCGTTGCTGCCGGGCCTGCCTCCGCCCCCCAGACCGCCTCTGCCACCGCCAGCAGGAGCAGTAGCCTCCTCTTGTTCAGCAGGGATGGTCAACGGATTGATTGCTCGCCGCGCAGGGCTCCCTCAGCCGCCCGCAGGACCGCCACCGTGGTCTAGTGCTGCGGCACCGCCACCTTCATCTTCATCTCGAGGCCACGGAGTAGCTCGCCCTCGACATGACTCTGTTGACATGGATGAGTCACCTCCTCACCCTGCGGCTAGTACCAATACGAGCAGCAGCAGCCGCGCAGCACCTAGCAACGGCCGATCGCCGCCCCGAAAAGACAGCCGCAGTGGTGCACAGCCACAGCCATCATCGTCATCATCAAGGCCACGGAGCCGCACTCCTCCGCGCGGTGCCAGCGGCAGTGCCAGCGGCGGAGGTGGTAGTGGCAGCGGCGGTGGTGGTGGCGGCCACGATACGGATGATTTCTTGGCGAATTTTGTGGACGAGAAGCCGGTCCCTGCCTCGTACGTATACGGGAAAAACCGCGCGCGGAGCAGGACGCCACCCCAAACCGTAAAAGCTACGGGCGACATTTGCGACGAGCTCGCAGCCATGGCTGGCCTTCAAGAGACCTCTTCTTCGACCAATGAACAGCAAGCCGCTGCCGCAGCAGCCAACAACGACAACAACCGTGGAAGAGGGCCTTCTCGCGGTGGCGGTGGCAGCGGTGGTGGTAATGGTTCTTCCCGCGGGCGCCGCAGCGGTCGAGACAGCAGCAGTGACTCCTCTTCGTCTTCGTCGTCGTCGTCGTCGCGATCTCGGAGCCGCAGCCCTAGCCGCGGCCACCAAAGCAAATCGTCCACCCACAAATCGTCGTCGTCGTCGTCTCGTCGTAGCAGTAGCCGCGCGTGGAGAAGCAGCCGGAGCCGTAGCAGAGACCGAGGAGGCGGTGGCCACCGCAGGGAGTACTCTCATCATAGCGGGTACAGCGATAGTCGCTACCGGAGAAGCCGCAGCCGGAGTCGGAGTCGGAGCCGGGATCGGAGCTACCGGCGCTAGTGCTGTAGCAGAGCCACGGAATGAATCATCAACGGGGAGTTGCGCGTGCTTGCGAGCGCATTCTTCTA
>Ga0307982_1001264_pt1 | contig 20539 bp, 17 predicted proteins | sample OrgLakmetagen989_FD_201847 | JGI IMG/M metagenome (GOLD analysis project Ga0307982, IMG submission 201847) | Saline water microbial communities from Organic Lake, Antarctica - #989 | ecosystem: Environmental > Aquatic > Non-marine Saline and Alkaline > Saline | place: Antarctica: Organic Lake... | reverse complement strand
GCAGCGGCAATCTTTCCAATCTCAAACGCCATTTCACTGACTTCACTATCAAGCTGCTCGATGCTCTCTTGGGGCAGCAGGTCCACCTTGTCGAGCGGCGTCTGCAATCCGGCTGCAGCAGGCAAGGGGAGCGTGCTGTCAGCCCCTGTGTATTCCGGTACGGTGTGCGCGCTCGCGGCCTCTCCAGCAGCAGCACCTCCTGGAGAGAAAGCTGCCCCTTCAACCGGCGAGGTGCGCTCTTCTTGGCGCGCAAACACTGGGCTAAGACCGCTTGCAGCGCCTCGTGAGGGGGCTGCAAATTGCGCCTTCCTGTACAGTTCCTGGTCCGCTTCAGATAGCTGCCCAACAATCGCAGCAGGCAAGTGCACACTAGAGTCACACGCAATGTCTGCTGTACGTATAGTTGGGTCGGTTCCTGTCTTGATCTGCAAGTGCATGGTGAGACTTCGCCCAAGGTGCCGTTGAAGGGCAGGCCGGATTTCAAGCTCTGGCTCCAAAGGCGGCAGAGCGCTGGCAGGCGCTAGCTGCTGCTCATGCTGTCCAAGTTCTGCCCCAGATCTAAAAATTGCCTTGGCGCTGGGAAAAGGCAAGTTCCAAGTTCGGCTTGCTGGAATGCTTGACGCTTGCCGTGCACTGGATTGATGGGCTGCGCTGCCGGCCCCAACGCCAGCCATGCACCCCACCAGTGCACGCACGATACAATGGCAAGCCACTAAAACCGTTTTGGTCGACACATGTGCTGCCAGTATTTCAACCCGGGGAGTCAATGCCACTGTAGGTTGTGCTGGCGATGCTGGGGTGGAGCTGGCCCATGTTGCTTCAATGAGAGCTTCGCTGGCAGCTGACACACTTTTTGGGCCCACCAAGGCCCACTCTGCATCGAGGACTTGCTGTAGACTGGTGCAGTCTGAAAGCTGCCGTGGTGCGGCCGCACACACAGGTCGCTGAAGAAGTTGCTGCAGCTCGTCTCCCAGCAGCAGGACTGCTCGAGCTGCAGCCGCTCCTAGCACGCCCACACCCACACCCATGCTGCGCAGGATGCATGTGTGTGTAGCCATGCATTGGAGTGTCTCAACCAAGCAGCTGACCGCTGCCATGCATGTGCTCAGGGCGTCCACTGTGACCTCCTGGGCTGCCTTGACCTCTTGCGACAGCACTCGTAGCTGACTCAACAGCGAGCTAAGGCGTCGAGATTCAAATAGACGCAGCTTTTGCACATCGCTTGAACTTGTGGCATCAGCAGTGGCATCTGGCTGCGTTGTGTGGCCCACACCATGTGCCGCTTGGCAGCAGTGCCCCAGGCAGCCCATGGCCGAGTACCAAAGTGACACCGCGCCAGGAATGCTCTCTGCAGCAGGCGCAGCAGCTGCTTCACCTTCTCTGTCAGATTGGAAGGCCGCCAGGACATGAAGCTGTGCCACAGAGTGCTCCTGCTGCTCGTGACACAACTGGCGTGCAATTGCGCAACGTGGGCTGCAGGCTGAACAAAGCTCAATAAAGTCAGCATCCAGCCATATGGTGCAGAACTTCTGGCCAGCACCAAGCTCACGCTTCTGCGCAAGACATACATCTTCGCTTAGCTCCTTTGCTCCCTGGAAGTCACGTCTATGAGCACGCTCAAGAATGTGCAGTGCTGCCAGTGCAACACTATGGTTCCATGCACTATGGCAAAGCAAACCACCCTCAAATACAGCCATGACTCGTGTAGCACAGCTTATTTCACCACGATATGCTTCACTCAATTCGGGTGCATCCTGCGATAGTGCCTTCGCACTGGAAGGAGCAGCTGCGCCTTGGCCTTCCACTGCCTGCAGCTGTGGAGTGGTGCCTCCCCCGTCCAAGTGCCCTTGCTCCACAGCCGGATCCATAGCAATAGGCCCCGTAGGCATCTTTACCGGCACCTCCAGTGCCTTCCTGTGTTCAGCCGCCCGGCTGCTGGCTTGGAAATCGTCGAGCAGCGCCTGAGCAGATGCGCTTGCCGATGCATCCAGCTGCTGGGCGTGCCACACAAACAGCATGCAGAACAGCAGTGCACCTTTGGGGTTGGCCTGTTTACCAGCTGATGCCTTGCCGTACACTGACAGCTCTTGGGCCGAGAGGTCTGCAGCAGGGGGGCGCGTGCCCCAAGTGTACACTTCCGGGAGCAGTGCCCATCGCTTGCCAGGGACCTCTGACGCGCACAGCTGCAGTGCTGGGTGACCGAAGCCTGCAGCACTTGCCCGCAAGCTTGGCATGACAGCTTGGAACACGGAGGCTGCCGTGTCGCACGCCAGCAGGCTGCCATGGCAAACCTTCAAAGTGAATGCCAGCGCTGCCGCAGGCAGCACGGCCCCTGAGCTGGCTTCCAGACTAGTCGCCACTTGTGCAGTGAACTCCTCCCATGCACTGCATCCCGGTGTGCACCATGCCCCGGGATCATGCAAATGCATGCAAATTTGACTCAGCAGCACGTGCAGGGCTGGCAGGGGTTGCAGTGTGAGACTGCTGCGGGCTGCACCCTTGCTCCGCAGCTGGTCTGTCTGCCACTGCAAAAGCCGCTCCACATGCGCATTCATCAGCTTGCTGTCCAGGGTGCGTCCCTGGGTCTTCAGCTGCTCCTTCCACCAGCGGCACGTGAGCTGCAACTTCAGCAGTAACACACGAGCCAGCAGCACCCACGGGTGAAATAGCAACAGCTGCACTGTGCTCCCCGAATCCGCTCCCGTAGCCCTCCCGTCCACCTCCACACGCCACATGCCCGGCGCCGCCAGCGCGAAGAGCGCCTGCATAATGGCCCGACGAGCACCAGGGGACGCCACCGCCCGCGGCAGCAAGCACAGGGAGTCGTAATCGCCTGGTACCCGGCTGCTACAAATGCTGACACTATCTTCCACTAAAGCCAAGCTTCCGCGCAGTGCCTGCTGCACTGAGTGCCACCAGGGGCTCAGGCCCTCACAGCGCCCGGTGCGCACCTGCATCCCAGCCGGGGCTGCCGGGGCGCTTTGTGCAGCTTCGGATCCTGCCCCAACAAGAACCGCAGGACATGGATCCAGCACTGCAAACACAGGCTCGTCTACAGTCACGAGCCACTGGTGCAAGCCGCCAAGGACGGTGCTGTCGCCGGGCAGCACCCCTGAGCTGCCACGCGGCGACGCCACAAAGGGGGACAGGGGGGGCAGCCCCCCTGCCCACTCACCATTGGCTGCAGATCTATGGGCCGCTCCAGCAGCAGCAGATGCCGGCTCCTGTGATCTGAAGCCTTGCACGTATGGCGCCTGCAGGGCGGCCGCCTGCAGGAGGCCGGGCCAGTCGCGGGAGCTTTCAGTGGCCCACATTGAGGGTGCCACCAGTGCAGCACACAAACGGGGCATTGTGCTACAGGGGGGTGTTGGTGTACCTTGTGTAGGCTCAGTTGCCCCCCCCTGCACGGCAGCACAGGCTCGACGGAAGAAGGCAGGCCACTCACCCCCAGGGCAGCTGGACACCGCTACGGCAGCAGGCAGGGAGAGACCCTCGACAAGATTTTGTAAATGCAGCTGTTCAGTATGTACAGGGTATTCCCAACAGCTGTCAGCAGTGCCGCAGCTTTCGGCCCCAAGGCTGGCAGAAGCCATAAACAGATGCTTCGAGCAGGCTGCCGCAGCTTCTCCTGAAGAGGACCCTTCGAGGCGGGGGAGCTGGGTCACAGCCTCGTACATAATGCCATGATGTGTGAATTTTGCCAGCCATGGTGACATGCGCCTATGAGGCGATCCAGAGCCACTGGCCATGTTTATTGCCTGGTCGCTAGCGACTATGGTACGGATGTCAGCTTCGCTGTTTGACAAACAGGCCGATGACTCCCGATATACACTGCTGGTGCCAGAAGAAAATTGTAAGTGTGAGTAAGCTCAGCGTGCAGTGGGGCATTAGTAAGCTAGAACTTGTTGCGTTGGTATGTGAAGCCGTCTGCACCGAAACAAGAGTTTTATCGGTGCCAGCAGTTCAGAGTCCACAGTGCTAATTGTCGACTGGCCTGAGTCTAGACAGAGGAGTCTCTATGGAGAATATCGCACAAGTGCAGTGTGGTTTACAAATCCAGGCAAGGCTGGTGAGGAGCTTGTCAACCCACAACGGAGGGGGCTTGTACCAAATAAAACCAAACGCAGGCGACACTTCCACTTTGCTCCATTTTTATGCGGAGGATGGGAGAACTGTCGCACCGATATCGCTCAAACATTTCTGGTTGAGAACTCATCATCGTCTTAGCTACTCCAGCCTTCTGCAGGCTGGACTACTGTGCGGCCTTGTCTGCTTTGGATTCCTCCCTCAATTGATCTGGGAGCTAGGAGTTCATAGTGTGCACAACTGCGAACAAGCTTCTCAGCAGGCTGCGCCAACCCATACCACTCGTTTGATTTCGATTGGGTGTGACCCGGTTCATTCAGATGCGCTATGCAGGGTTATTTCTTTTACGTAAGCACTGCGTTTCGCTGCAGTTTCGCGAGGGACTTCACACACAGATATGCAGTGTCCTTGGGCATATTGGTGACAGCCACGGACGAGGGAACCACTGAGTCCAATATAAATCAACGCAACGATTCATCCAGTACAGCACTTCGTAAGTTGAGATGCAACTGTACGCACAGCAGCTTCGACAAGTCCTGCTTCATGCAGCTTCGCCAGCTGGCAGCTTACCATCCATCAAGGATTACAAAGACCGAGTGCGCAAAGCGCACCAGCAACAGTTCGAGCAGCCAGTATTCGTTGATGACCAGGGCACAGTCGGAACAGTTTTGGAGGAGGATCATCCGCCAACCATAGCAACGGAGCCGGAGACAGGTGAATCACAGCGCAGTGTGAACTTTGCCGCACAGGCTGCGGGGGCCGTAGTCCTGTCCAAGAACGCCGAGGCCAAGGGCAGTAAACACCTCTTGAATGATGACGATGACAAGTACTTCATGTCGCCTTGCTCAGACCCCACCTTCGTTGTGGTGGGGCTGTCCGAAGACTGTATTGTGCAGCAGCTCATCATTTCGAACTACGAGCGATATAGCAGCACGGTGAAAGACTTCTTGTTGTTAGGCAGCCAGGCATATCCCACAAAGGAGTGGATGGTTTTGGGCAACTTCACTGCTGCAGACATGCAGGGCGAGCAGAGCTTCGACATGCAAGCCCGCAAGGTGTGGGTGCGCTACGTCAAGCTGCAGTGGCGGTCGCACTACAGAGACGAGTACTACTGCACCATGACACAAGTAGCCATACACGGTCAAACCATCATGCAGGACTTGCATGACGTGGTGTCTCCTTCCCTTGGTGAGGCTCAACTGGAGGCGCCTGCCACTGCAACGGCGCCCCCCACAATTACCCCCGTACCAAGCGCAGCCCCCAGTGACCCGGTTACTCCTGCAGAAACACCAAATCAATTGGATCCTGCACCAGCCATGCGTTGCACGGCGCCGTACAGCACGTGGAGGCAACACCTTTGCAGCTTGGTCGCCCACAGCTTCAGTAGCTCACGCACCGGGCAGGCCGCCCCGCTGGGTGACCAAGCAGTGGCGCCTTCAGATAGTGGCACACATCTGCAAAAGCATGTGTGCAGCCATGTTCCGCTGTCTTCATGGGCTGAGCACTTCGTGCAGTTGGCAGCGGATCCCTCCCAGCGGCAGAGTGAGCAGACTGCAGGAAATGAGCCCGCTACAGAGACACATGGTGCAGCAAGTGGACCTGTAGATGACGATATCAAGTCTTCGACCGCAGTGAAACCTCTTGAGTCAGTTGTTCCACTGGGGGAGCACTCTGGGCTGGTCCCATATGGCCAGTCGGGCTTCGGAGCCCCGGCTCAACAGCCGAAAGAACTCACCAGTGGCGAGCCCCGGAAGCAAGCTACGTGGCCACACCTATGGATTTCGTGCACAGAGCCCAGCTTTGTGCACCGCCAGCAGCGCTGGCAGTCCTGCTTGTTGCACCCACGCTCAGGCCGCCCGCTGCTGCTGCCGCGCGCCAAGTCCCATGCAGAGGTGGCTGCACACGCCCTGAGTCAGCTGAATGAAACCCTTCTCAGAGACCTGGCCGCCAATCTATCGGACGCAGGGAGGGCCTTCGCCGCGGTTCTGCCTGCTGACTCCAGTGGCGCCCCAGCACACTCGGTGCCGCAGGATGCTGCTGCCACACAGACCCCCCTGCCTGATGAGGAGACATCCCCGCATGAGACCGGTGAAAAAGGCCATTCTTCAACTGCCAGCGTTCCTTCGGGTAGTCCTCCAAGCGAACCCATCGCTACCACCACCCCCTCCACCCCCCCTGCGGCATCATCCACGAGTGTGCCGATACCAGCGACCTCCAAGGGCTCCCCGGCACAAACGCTGTTCAAGCAGCTGCGATCACAAGTGCAGGATCTCGAGCTGCAGCAACATGCTTTGGATGCTTACTTAGAGGATTTCCGAAGCGCATACGACACGCTCATGGGGGCGGTGCAGACTCGCCTGGGAAACACAACAGACCTTGTGGAGGCACTGACGCAGTCGATGGCAAACTTGAGCAAACTCATTCCCGAGCTGCAGGCACAGATTCAAGCGCAGAACACAAGCATATACCTGCTCCAGGAGCAGCTTGGGCATGCTGGCCAGCCGGCACCAAGCGCAGACATTGTCGGCAGCATCCCACTGCAGCAAGACACTTTACAGTTCTATGCCCTGCTAGTAGTGCTGAGCTGTGCTGTGTCACTCCTGTCCTGTCTGCTTGCCGCCTTTGCTCTGTGCTGTCGGTGACGCAGCTTGGAGAGTGTGCAATTCATTTCATTCATGTATACGCAGCGCCACCACTCACTTCTCAGCCAGCTCAGCCTTGACAATGTTCACGAGGGACTTGGACACCTCTGGGTGCTGCGTGCGCATCTCCACTCCATACCCAGCCGCCAGCACAGACACCTTCACCAGGCAGCCCACTACGACCTTGGCACCATTGGCGGACACAGTGGCGGTCTTGAAGCTGCCAGCAGCATATATGGCAGATGCGTCAGAAAGGGTTTCCTCGAAATGCAGCTGCTTCAGCACACTACTAGCGTGCTGCACAGAGGGCGACCCATGCCCTGCCTGGCCAGTCTCGGCCTGCAGCGCCTTCCAGCGGGCGCCATATGTCTCCTTTGTCACCGCAACGGGTGCAACAAAGTGGCTCGCAAATACAGGCAGTCGCAGGGGCAGCGCATGCCCGTTGGCCGGCGCTGACAGAAACGAGATCTGCAGCTGCGCAGTGGCTGTGAAGGGTCGCAGGCACTGCACCTGAATGGGCACCTTGGCCTGCTGCCCCCTGCCCAGCACGGGGTCCACATCACCCACGTCCACCTTGAACTGGGGCACGTCGGGAATGCGCACCTTGAGCAGGTTCAGGGGGGCATCAGTGCAGTTGCCAATGAACAGCGTCACGGTACCAGTGTCCCCATTCATGTCAACCTGTGCACCGATTTGCACGTACTCGTCTTCATACAGCTTGCCGCGGGCAGTGCCAGCAAAAGCTGCCAGCCACTCACGCACGGGGGCGCCCGCCTTGAGTCCCATACGCACATCCGCTGAGGTGGGCAGGGTGCCCGAGGACGCCCCAGCAGATGCTGCGGGGGCACTGGGGGTATTCACGCCCAGCAGGTCGTCCTCCAGGTCCACTGCCGCCTCGGGGGTGGGGGGCCGCACAGTAGGTGTGCTGCTGCTGCCCTGCGCAGCTGCAATCTCCTCCTCCTCGGCTTCGGCCTTCTGTGGCTCATCTGCATCCACTGCGGCGCCCCCCCACTCGTCTGCACTTTTCTTGCCCCCCTTCTTCTGCAGGCGCTCCTCCAGGCCGGAGGCCTTCTCGGGGAACTCAGGCATGGCGGCCAGCACCTCAGCGGTGACGTGGTCATCCACAAGGGGCAAGTGAAAGTACTCCACTGCACGCTGCTGCAGCTCCACATCCATCACTGCGGAGTACTGCTCAAACAGGGGCAGCACCTCCGCCTTGAGCTCGGGGTACATGTTCTGCAGCTTTAAGAAGGCCGTCAACAGCAAGCAGCGTGTGGGGATGTCCACAGACGCCACGTGCTGCTGCAGGGCGGCAAACTGCTCGCCACCCGACACGGGCGCGCCCTCCACGTCTTGGCAGGTCTCCGGCGTCACCAGTAGGAACCCAAACTCCCCCAAGACGTACCCAGCCAGCTTCACCGTGGTCTCGTGCGCAGTGGTGGACTGCACCATGCGGTACAGCTTCATGGCGGCGTACGCCTGCAGGTCCTTGTTGTTGGTCACCATGTACACTACTCGGTGCCAGATGTCGTCGGACACGAAGTCCCCCGAGCTGCCCACCAGCTGCAGGATGGTGTCCACGTACCACTTCATGTTGGGCGCAAAGCGCTCCGCAAGGATGGCCAGGCGCAGCACCATTTCCTCCTTGATGCTAAACTCCGCCAGGGCCAGGTAGTTCAGCAGCTCCTTCACAATGCTCATGGCGTTGCTGCGGTCGCACATGACGAAAAGCAGATCAAGGGCGCGGCGCCGGATGGACAGATCGGTATCCTTCAGGGAAACTAGCACCGCCTTTTGCTGCTTCTTGATTTGCTCGGCAGTGCCCTCCAGCTTGGCCAGCTTGGTCATAGCCACCAGGCCAAGGTACCGGATATTGGGTTCCTTGATGTTCACGAAGCGCGTCAAGTGCTGCACCGCCAGGTTGCGCAGCTTGGAGTCCGCTGTGTTCCCCTGCTTAATGATGAGGTTCACCGCCTCAAACAGCACCGAGTGCTCCGCGTTGTTGCGGTTCACGCTGCGGGTGACCTTGGTGTTGCTTAGAGTCGCCTCCAGTGCGTCCTGCAGCATCTTGGCCACGGCTACGTCTGTTGGGCGGTCGTACATTTGCAGGAAGCGCAGGCACTGCACCTGGAACCAGGGGGCGTTGGCGTGGTGGTACACGTAGTCATCCCGCACCCGACGCTGGGCTGCGTGGTAGTACCGCACCACCAGGGGCACAGCCTCCGTAAAGTGTTCCGAGTGCTTGTGGGCGACACCTGTCATGAGGATGAGCCCCGCCATCTTCACAGAGACATCCTTGTCGTCCAGCAGCGCCATGACGGAGGCGGCGTGCTCCGGCATGGGCAGGTACGCGGGGTCCACACGGTACACCCGCAGCAGGGTGAGGGCTGCGCGGCGGCGCACTGGCGGAAATACGGACCGCGAGAATGTCATCTCACGCACATCTGGGGCCAGTGACGCCGCGATGCGCTTTCCGCCCTTGTTGGCGATTGCGGACAATGCAAGGCACTGCACCGAGTCAAAGGTGCTGCGCAGGTCATCACGAATAGCGGCACAAACTGCACCAACAACTTCGTCCTGCTGCCCAATCAGCACAGATACTGCCATGTAGCCTGCGACCTTCTCAGCGAAGGAAGTTCCGCGAAGCAGCTTGAGGATCTGCTCCGTGCCGAAATCCACGTCGTACCCCAGCATGAAGATGTACACCAGCTTCCATGTGTACTTCTTACGATCATATGCTGATTCGCGGGTGCCTGTAAAATTCTTGCGGATGTTTGCCAGCTCTTTGTCCACTCGCTCCTGCTCAGACTCTCTGTTTGTGCCTGCAGTGTGCAGTGGTGTTGGCGTGGTGACTGCGCAGTCACATCTCAGCAGTGCTCACATTTCCGAACTTCCGAGATAAAGTTTGTCAGCCCACGCATGTATGCCATATTGGATTTCGGTATCTTGCGTGTGTATCCACAGGTGTCAGCAGCCAGATGCAGACGCAGACCAACTTGCGGAGCTTGCCAGGAAACTTTGCAAACCGATTGCTCCACTAAGCATGCAAGAGGGGCAGTGTGAAGAGAAAAGGCAGCGGGAACAGAGTCCGATAAGTATTGACAACCAATGCCACATGGGCCATTGTGTGAGATGCCAGCATTTACAATTTTTGTGAGGCCCCTTCAAGCGCAGAGCACGACACTGTATTCAGCTTTGATCAATTGGAATCGTGCATTCACACCACAAGCAAGCCTACTCGCCCCTACTCTGTTTTGATTTGCGCGTAGATGTAGCGCACAAAGACAAGAGCTGAGGAGAAGCCCACAAAGGCCTGCATGAGGAAGAAGGCGTATGCCACGAGGGACATGTACCCAAAGAAGAACGACACCTGCAGAAAACCAGACATTTCACTGTGGTTAAAGAAGTACACGAAGCTGTACGCCATGATGTAGATGCTGACAGCACCGCCGCTGGAGATGCTGCGCCACCACCACTGCCAGTTCTCCTGGGACAGCTGGTAGTACACCAGGGCCACCACCACAAACGCCGTCACCAGCGCCAGCAGCACAAAGGCAAGCGCCAAAATGCCAAAGAAGGTGTACACCTTGTGTCCCCAGATGGCTGCAAAGGTGTAGTGCACTTCAATGCTGATGGCGGAGAATGGCAGCAGCCCCCCCAGCAGCAGACCAGCGAGCAGGGGGGACTTGTACCACGGCACGGCGGGGATCTCACGGCGCACCTTGTTGGTGCGCACGGGAGGCTTCCACGCTGTGGTGTTCTTTCCGAGAATAGAACCAAGCAGAGTCAGGGGGAAGGCGATCACCAGGAACACGCCGACCAACAGAAAGATGGTTCCGATTGGCAGTGCAGCGATGCTGGCATGCGCAAAGGCAGTGGTGTTCAGGAACACAAACATGCAAAACAATGGCAGTGGAAACATAAGCATGGTTGTGACAGTGTTCCAGACCCACCGTGTGCCACCCAGCTGCTTGTAAAGGCGGCCTGACACGTATCCCCCCACCACTGAAGTCAACGCGTACAGCAAGATGACGGCAGATAGCATGGCACCTCGACGGGAGTAACTGAATGCCCCCGTGAGAGCCACGATGAGCAGAGCACTGCCTGTGGCGAAAAGGTGCGCCCCAGACCCAACAATCGACGCAAAGAAGTTCGGCCTCTCGGGGCTGCGGAACACGTCAGTGTGCACCAGCTTCCAGCCTGTTTCGATTTCCATCATGCTCTCTTCGTCGTCTTCTGTGAGGTAGTGTGTCAGGTCATTCTTCACGATTCTGAGCAGCATGATGCTGAGGAAAGCGGTGAGCAGCACCACAAGCACCACGCTGTTGACGATGGACAGCCAGTGGATCTCCAGGGACTGGGGGAGGAATGAAGCATCATTGAGGTGGGCAAGGCGGTCTTCGTAAGCCACAGTGGTCGCCCTCCACTCCACTGAGTACGAAAAGCGCACCATTTGGGGTTGGAGGCCTGGGATGAGCTGCTTGCGCTGCTCATGATCCATTGTGGCATTAACTGCGACGATTCTGTCTCCATTGAAAGCAACAGTAAAATGCATGTGCGGGAAAATGTAGTACTGGTCATCAATATCGCGGCCTGCAAGAGTAAGGCAGTGCCAGTGCTGTCGCAACATGACGGGAAAGTGCTGGCACTGCGCAGTGGCACACACCGCCGATGAGATTCAGCTTCTTGGTTGCATCTCCAATAAAGCCCCACATTGGGAGATCATCCATGAAAAACTCGAAGTAGAACTCCTGCACCCAGGGATTATCGTGCTCCAGCTGCCAAGCGCAGCACAGTCTCCGCACGAACCTCGTCAATTGCCTCGATCAGCCGCTGGACATCATCGTTACTCAAGTCAACATTGCACAACTCGCGCCACTCCTCTGACACCTTAAAACGGACATCATACGGCGTGTTCACCCGTCTGTCACCAGCCAGGTATTGCCCAACGTCGTGCTTCTCCCGCTTCAGCGATTGCGGGGCACAGAACGGCAGCGAGTAGTACTGATAAATCTCTGTTGGGTTTGCCAACGGGCCGACCTGTAAGTGGCCGAATGACAGAGATGTGTCAAGGCGCAGAGCAATCTCAGCCATACCTTGTTGGCAACGACGGGCACAGGGTCGTGCAGCTTGTACTTGTTGCTGGTCCCTGCAGCAGTGGCCACGAGCGCCAGTAGCAGCCCGACAACCAGCATGGCTGAGCTTTTCGTGAACAGACTCCACACACCAATGGTAACTGGGCAGGTGCAAATGACATTATAGCCCGTGCATGTTTACAGGATTCCATTCCGCGGACAGTTTTGCACACCTTGACAGTGCGACCCCCTTCGCTGGCACACCCATGGGCCCCACTCTGCAGAGCGTGTGTCGACCCCAAGACACCCCCCGGGTTCATCGAGAGCATACAAGGAAAAAAAGAGTGTGTCAAGTGAGCACTGCCTTGTGTTTGTCACAGCCTATGGTGCCTCTTGCTGCACGAAAGCCCCCCTGCAGCAGAGGCCCATGGGTTTAGAGATTGAGGCCCCTACACCGGACAAGCACGAGAAGGGGGCGGGGCGCCTGGAAGGAGGCACAGCCTGAGTAGATTTGTGAAGAACGGAACAAGAGTCCAGCTCAGCACACTCCAGAGGGGAGAGTGCGAAAGTTATTGCCATTTCTTGTCATGCAAGTGTACGAAGGTACCCCCCTGAGAATTGAGAGGTAACAACGGGGGTTCACCACACGATCCAAGTGCGGATGAAAACTCAACCCATATATATGACCGCCATCCGACGTATTCACCAGCACAGCCCCCTCCAGCAGCTCCATGCTCTGCATCAGGAATGCTTCGATTCAGAGTCGTCAGCCTTTGTCCACCCCCCCTTTACATGCATCATCTGCGCCTTGCATCCGACATTACAATTCAATATTTTGCACAAGACAGTCGAAGAATATACAACACACACAATTCAATCATTTTGCAACACAGTTTTAAATGCTATATTGGAACGAACTTGTCTACAACATTCTTGTAAGTTTGAGACACGTGTGCTTCATTCAGCATTTTGTGCGGAATTTGGTTTCACGTGGCACGTATGAGAGTGCACCCATGACCGCTCGCAGGAAGTACAAAAAGGTTAACAACATCTCAAATGAAAACATTTCATTGTATCTGGGTCGCTTCGTTGGGTTTGCTGGTCGCACAAGCGCGTGCATTCTGGCCAGGTGATTCGTTTGGAAGCTCCCTGCCACGTCACTTCCCTCCACAAGCCCATCGGAACTTGTTTGATCTACACAAGCAAGCAAACCAGCGTTCGCAGCAGCCTGCATATGTTCATCATCCAAGTTTGGGTACTAAGGGTCTGGAGCGGATGCAGCATCCGGCACACCACATGCCTTCTAGACCATTCCATGGACACGCACCTGATGGCCCCCCCCCACTCGCCCAGCAAGGCATGAATGTCGCAGCTTCAAGCCCCAAAATGACAGAGCAGGTGCAGTATTTCCTTCAGATTCCACAGGGGATCGCCGGTCAAGGCCTCAAGTTCGCCGTTGACGGGTATGATGCAGCAGGCGGCTCCATTATCCGGCTGTACACAGGTAAGCCAGCCTCTCAGACCACAAGCGATCAACATTTCGCAAAAGCCATGCCATGCACAGACCCACAGACCACGCTTCACCGTGACATATTCGGCCACGTCGTGCGCCACCAGCCCCAGCCGTTCTCGCAGTCCTACTCGCTGCCCCGCTGCGTGGACCCTGCCTCCCTGCACCTGCAGCTGCACGGGCCCACACAAGTGAAGCTGATTGGAAGCACAGTCACGCCCAGCCCTCAATTGCATCGCACACCCACAGTACACACCCAGCCACCGCTTGAGACAGAGCAGCTTGGGCAGAGTGGTGCATCGGCCAAGGCACTCTCCAAGCCGCAGCCCAGCCCAGCCCAGGACGCAATGCAGCGCTTGGGAGTGCAGCTGCCCGCTGATGTGCAGCTTCGTGCAGTGCATGAGTCTGCCTCATTGGACTGGGCGGTGCTGGAGGAAGAGGCTGGGGAGATCGAGCCACAGGCAGGTCAGCCAGCCGACGGCGCCTTCGATGGATATGAATACCGAGGCGAGTGGCATGAGTACTAGCCAACGCATGAGACGGTTCCAATATCTCTTAGATTTGTACCAATTGATTCTGTCGTCGCGAAAGTCGGTGTGTCGGGACTCAGTCACGGAGGGCGGAGCGTTGATGAACGGCCTGATTCATGCTATTACGCCCCCCCCGTCCATGATGTGGCATGCCCGTCGCCAGCAACGACCAAACATGGCATGTGACTTGCAAGCTCGGCCATGTGAATAATTCTACTGCGCTGCTTGTACTTTGCAAGCAAGGCTCACCAGTGCTTGTCTGGCGTCAGAATTGCACGACTTCATTTCTCTGCTTTTTCATCAGCTTCGAAGATGGCAGATTCTGGAGTTATTGTTGGCGTTTGTATCGGCCTGGCTGCTGCCATACTGTTAACTGTATTGATTTTGCGAAGTGTAATCTACATCGTACAACAGGTGAGGCTCTTGGCTGCATTGCAATCAAGTTGCCACAGGACATTTCCGCGCACTTGCCGAAGTAACCACCGCATTCTGCAGGCTGAAAGCATCGCCATTGAGCGCCTCGGGAAATTCGACAGGATTCTCACACCCGGTTGGCATGTTGTGTGCTGTTTCGAGTCTCCTCGCACCTTCCAATGGCGAAAGACGTGAGTGTCTGGCGAAGCTTGGACTGGTTGCTCAGGTCGTTTACGTGAAACCATCCTGCAGATCGATTGTCAACGGAAGCATCCAGGACAGCCTCATCAACGACTATCGTGTGGACTTGCGGGAATCCGTTTTCAATTTCATGCCTCAGGACGTGTACACCCGAGATACTATTATGCTTTCTGTGAACTGCGTGATGTACTACTCCATCAAAGACGTGCGCAAGGCCATTTACGAAGTTGAGGACCTCACAGCTGCCGTCAGCAACACAGCACAGACCCAGCTCAAGGAGGTGTTTGGCGGCATGACCTTCCAGGAGGCCCTCACCTCCCAGGAAAGCATCAACACCCACATGAAGCGGAACTTCGGCGCTACCTTCGACAGCTGGGGCCTGGAGGTGCACCGCATCGAGCTGCAGGACATGCGCCCTAAGCAAGAGACCCGCCGTGCAATGATTTCACAAATGGTGGCTGAGCGTGAGCGCCGTGCCGACTTCATCCTGGCCGAGGGTGACAAGGCTGCCATGCGCCTGCGCTCCGAGGGCGATAAAATGGCCAAGATCAACATCGGTGTGGCCACCCAGGAAGCCACACGTAAGCGCTCCGAGGGTGAAGCCCAGGCCCAAGTGGAGATCGCCCGTGCCGAGAAGGCGGCGTTGGATGCCATCTCGGAAGCCATCACCGCTGATGGTGCATCGCAAACCGAGTTCATGATTGCACAGCGCTACAACGAGCTCATGCGCACCATTTGTTCGGAGGGCAGCGAAGGTGGAAACCGCTTTGTTTACTTGCCGTATGAGGCAAGCAGCATCAGTGGCATCATCGGTGGCCTGCCCAAGGCATACGGCAAAGCTGCCCCACGGGCTGGAGGAGCGCGCAACACCCCAGGCATCGGGTCTGCCGCCAGATCTCGAGGTGACGAGTTCAGTGATCTCAACTGAGGTCTCTTGGTGCTTGGTGAATGATGCATTCGTCGTTTGCTTGGGAAATTCCACCACGCCAAACCAAAGACTCACATGCTTGCTCACCAAGGGGGGCACCAAAACAATGCGTGGGTTCATCACCTACACACGACAAGGTAAGCCACCCAGAGATACCATCGTTTAAAACCAAAATATTTCTGGAGAGCCTTCTGTATTTTGCATGCTTGCATTGCTGGTAGTAGCTCGTTCAAATTCCGCACCCAATACCATCATGTCTCGTATTTACGTTGGCAACTTGCCCGGTGATGCACACGAACGCGAACTGGACGACATGTTTAGCAGATTCCGCCCCCGGCGCATTGACTTGAAATTCCCTCCACGGGGCGGTGCTTTTGCATTTGTGGAGTTTGATGACAGACGCGATGCAGAAGGTGCGTGCTTGGTGGCCATTCCATGAAAAGCATGAAGTGCACATAACGCTTTTGCAGATGCTATTCGCGCTCGAGATGGGATCGATTTCGCTGGTGGCCGCATCCGTGTGGAAATGTCTCGTCCTCGAGAGGATCGCTTCCCTCCTCCCGGCCGTGATGGAGGCCGAGATGGAGGCCGCGACGGCGGCTTCAGGGACGGCCCAAGAGATGGCGGCTTCCGTGACAGCCGTGGCCCACCCCCACGCCGCAACAGCGAGCTCACCATCCGCGTGATGGGCCTGCCCGACCGTACATCCTGGCAAGACCTGAAGGACTTCGCGCGCTCGGCGGGTGACGTAAACTTCGCCAAGATCATCGGAGTGGATGTTGGTGTGGTGGACTACTACAACAAAGAAGATTTTGACCGAGCCCTGCAGTCCCTGGATGGAAAGGAGCTCACAAATAGGTACGGTGACACAACAAACGTGCGCTGCGAGCCAGACGCCCCCTCCGGGCCCCCAGGCCAGGGCGCTGGCGGCTCCATAGCCCGTAGCCGCAGCCCCCCTCGTGGTGGGCCAGGCGGATACCGTGGCCGTAGCCGCAGCCCCCCTCGTGGTGGGCCAGGCGGATACCGTGGCCGTAGCCGCAGCCCCCCTCGTGGTGGACACCGCAGCCGTAGCCCCCCCCGTGATGGACCAGGCGGATACCGTAGCCGCAGCCGCAGCCCTCCTCGTGATGGACCCGGTGGATACCCTGGCAGCCCCGCCCGTGATGGACCAGGTGGGCCCGAGGTAAATGATGCGCCTTCCCACGATTCTGCGCACGCCCCGCCAGCTGCTGCTGCTGCTGCTGCTGCAGTGAGCGTCAGTGGCTCAGCCCCAACAGATGCACCCCCCACAGTCCAGGAGTGAACAGCGCGCATCACTGACACCTGCCCACCGAGCACCACTTGTTGGATTGAAGTGAATACATACCAGCCAGGCTAAGTCACCGAGTTTGGAGCGGGCACAACGCTGGATTCCACCGCCGTGGATGCTTCTGTGGAGGAGTCAGCACCACCACCTTCACCCTCAGGAGCCTTGGAGTGTGCCTGGATGCTGCTGTCTTGGATGAAGGCCTCCCAGTTCTGGCCGTCGAAGTGGCTTTCTTGACGCGAGCTGATGGTGTCACTCGTGATACAGGCTGCAGTGATAGCTACACCATCTGGATTGCTCCTAGGTATGTAAACTGCAGAGATACGCCGCGTTAGTGAGTGGCATACACACGGTGCCGGGCTAGTTGTGTGCCGAGCCCACGGGCAAACGTACATGCCTGCACCCCGCAATGTTTGCAAAATTGGTGTCGCGCTTGTTTGGAGTTGAAACGATATTCAGTAATGCAATCAAAGCCATTTGTGATTGTAAAGTTGGCAGCTGGGATCACGAAATGGTGGTTCTGCACACACATGAGCTGCGGAATTTCCAGGCAAAGGCATGGAGGTGGCAGGTGCTCCCCACCTGCTTCATGGCACAAATACTACAATTACAATGCCAAACAACGATATCACTCGGGCCTTTAGCTACGAACTGTATAGCACCACAGTGGCACTGGCCACTGTGTGATACTGTCTCTAGAGAAGCCATTTTGGTGGTGGGTGGCAAACCGAGTGCCAAGTGTAGTTTTACTCTTCTAGTTACTACTGCACGTAAAAGCCGGTTGATTCAGCCCTAGTACGCAGTAGGGTACGGAACTATCAATTTAAATCCATAGGTTGTGACAGAAATATGCATTGCCCTTGCATCACTGCATCAGTTCAGACAAGGCTGGCGAATGCATGCGGAGATTGTCGCGTTGTAGAGCAGGAAATGTCTTTTGGGGGGCCATCCGTAGCAACAGCCTTCCAGCCAGGCATGCTCGAGTCGTGCGCGCAGCTGCTTGAGAGTATAGTGCATCGTGCTGTATTTCTGAATATTATCTCACTCGAACAGTGCCTCTTTTCTATTTGCAGTTCGGCCACCCATCGCATACTCAGACTGTACCAAGCTTGTTATAAGCGCGAGCAGCTCGTCGCCTGCACCAGGCCACTCGTCCAACACGCTAGGAACAGCAAGCCAGTGACGGCATTTACATGCGCGCAGTTAGGCCGCTGTTGCCTTTGCTTCAACTCCGCCGTTTCCCTGCCATGGCCTCAAGCGGTGCTGCATCCTCGTCAACTGCGCAAGTGAACACACTCACTTCCACGAGCTTCCAAGCTCCTCATGACGGTCAAGCTGCGCGGTGTGGGTCGTTTGAAGGAATACCCACCCCTGCATTTACCTTACCAACCCGCCTTGGGCACCTGCTGCATGTTACACCTGGTACGCATCGCCACCTGGTGTTTCGCAGTAGTTTCGCTCTCCACCCATGCTTTGCAGGCCTACTTGCCACTTTGCCCGGGCCCTTCATTGCTGGTGTGCGCATGCACCACATGACAAAACTGGTTGACGATGCCTGGAATCGCTCGCTTCCCGCGACTGAATACTTCAGACTTGGGCGCGGCACTGTGACAGTGTTGACGCAGCGTGAGCCGGGGGCCGCAGTGGTGCGTTCAGCGCAGACCGCCGCCCTGCACCATAGCACCACTCTTGTTCGCAGCCTGAAGACCATAAAGAAAAGACGGTGACCCTGGACTCCGCTGCTGGCCGGGTGCAGCTGACTCCGCAGGAGTACCTGGCCACGGCCGCCGCCCTGCGTGTCAGCTGCTTCGTGGCGCCTTCGCCCGAGCTCACTCCCAGCGCCGGCAGTCGCAAGATCGAGACCTCCACCCGTCGTGCAGCAGCATGGTGGGATGCCATTGAAGCGCACACCCCCAAGGTGCGCACAGCAGGGGCGCAGGTGCCGCCGGTGCTGGCTCCAGTGGGGGGGCCGCACAGCGCTGCCGCCTACGGGGGGGGGGCTACAGCAGCATTGGATCGCGGCGCAGCAGGCATAGTGCTTGCATCCCTGGGGATGGGCGAGTCCTATGAGTTTCGCCAGGAGGCCACTGTGGCTGCAGTACTCGCGGCGCGTGCGAAGGACGGCGCCTGCCCCGTGCTGCTTCCAGGCGCACTGGGCCCATGGGAGGCCCTGCAAGCTGTAGCAGGGGGGGTTGATATTGTGGACTCCTCGTACCCAGTGGACTGCACAGAGGAGACTGTCGCGTTGACGTTTCGGTACTGGATGCCGTCTTGGAGCGCCCCCCCACCCCCAGCAGATGGGGCCCCTACGCCTGTGCAGCGAGTGCAATCGGCACAAGAAGCACTCACAGGTACGCATACAGAGGGCTTCATGGTCGCCGCGGGTCACGCCGTCTCCACTGTGCCGCAAGATGCGCCGGGTTTTGCCGCCGCAGGGCTGCATGAGTGCAGCACGGAGCACTGCCCAGCGGTGTTTACGCGGGACAGCGTCGCAGAGGCTGCACTTGATCACCACTGCACGCGGCGAAATGCAGTCAGCCCAATGGTAGCTGTGTCTTTACAGCCGCTTGTGCCTTCCTGCTCCTGCTACACCTGCCGCAGCCACACAGCCGGGTACGTGCGTCACCTGCTGAACACGTCGGAAATGCTGGGGCCGGAGCTGCTGCAGTTGCACAATGTGCACCACTGGCTGCAATTTGCAGCTGCGGTGCGCAAGGCTGTGGCTGCGGGGCAGCTGCACGCGTACATTCAGTGGTTTGTCTCTGAAAATGGTGGCAGTGTGCTGACACCCAGCGGGCTGCTGCAGGGGCCAAGTGACGAGCATGACTTCCCGCAGGAGGGCTCATGGGTGCAGTGATCTGCCGCGTTAAACAGCAATGCATTACTTCGATGTGCACACTAGTCGCCTGCCAGGGCCGCCAGCTGGGCAGCCATGCGCCGCCGCCGTGCCGCCCGCGCGGAGCCCCGTGCCTCCCGTGTGGAGGAGTTGGAGCCCGCTTCCGAGGGCGCCAGCACACTGCCGCCGGGGTGCAGGTTGATGGACAGACGCGCCCATGCTTCGCTGCCCGTGCCGCTGCCACCTGTGGTGGTGCGTCCGTGCAGGGGGGGCTGCCCCCCCTTCTCCCCTGTGCGGTGTCCCCCAATCTGCGGTGTCCCTGGGCGGGGGTCACTGGACACCGCAGTGGATTGAGAGACAGCGGTGTCCCCCAATCTGCTGCCGCCTGCTGAATGATTCTGCATCTGTGCCGCATCCCACAGGGGGGTGCTGCCGCCACCCCCTGCCCCAGACTGGAGCGCATCAGGGCTGGGGATGAAAGCATCGAACACCGCGTCCGTGTGCCGAGCAGCCACTGCACTGGCACGCCCAGCACGCAACCCTCCGCTGCTGCTGCCGCGGAAACTGTGCTGCGCTGCATTGCTGTCCTGTGGGGAGCTGCTGTGGGCAGCTGCGCCTGCCGTCGGCAACAGGGCTGCGCTGAAGACCGCAGAGGCCCCCGCCAGGGAGGCACTGCCGCGGCGACGGCACTGCCGGGCGCTCACGCCCCCGGGCGGGTCGCGGCCCGATGCCGGGCTGGACACCGCGTGTGGCAGGGAGGGGGGCGCCACGGGGCTGGGGACAGCCTGTCGCTCTGGGGAAAGGTCTGCGGACGTCCACGCGTTGCGCAGGAGAGACTGTGTGGTGGCGATGCGGCGGTGGTTGCCCCCCCCCGGTGGGGGACAGGGGGGTGACACCGACCTGTGGGACGACGCAGAGGAGTCACCGTCGCCCTCAGGTACTGATTCCTTCGTGGGTGTCCCCCCGCCACTGTCGCTTGCCACAGCAGCCTCAGCGCTTGCTGCCTTGTCT
>Ga0307982_1001262_pt1 | contig 20551 bp, 15 predicted proteins | sample OrgLakmetagen989_FD_201847 | JGI IMG/M metagenome (GOLD analysis project Ga0307982, IMG submission 201847) | Saline water microbial communities from Organic Lake, Antarctica - #989 | ecosystem: Environmental > Aquatic > Non-marine Saline and Alkaline > Saline | place: Antarctica: Organic Lake... | reverse complement strand
CAGCTTCGACGGCAATCTCACGGTGCAGGCTGTGACAGATTCCCTGCGAGACGCAGCACCGTGGCGCAGTCTGCGACACAGCGACCGTGTGATGGATGCGTACACGCCGATGTCAGATAGCCGTGAGTGCCCCCTGTTTGAAGCTCTGGTGGGGGCCCTGGCGAGTGATGTACGGGCCAGCCTGAAATTGAAGCTGTAAAGCTTTGAAACCGATGCACAACGCTGGCAAGCAGCGCAGGCGTCCGCCTGTGTGCGTATCTTTCAAATGCATTGAGCAACTCACTTGCTAAACTGCGACGAGAAAATTCGCTGGAACACACTGGGCAGCTGCTCCGTGTCCATGCACGCAAAGCCCTTGCCGGGGGGCAGCGCCTGAACGATTTGCTTGGCCTCGTCGCCAATGCTGGCAATAAAAATGACGAAGCACTTCACGGATGGGTCAGCGGTGGCCACGCGCGCCAAAGAGCCCACTGGGATTCCATACCGCTTCAAGTTGGCATCGGAAACCACGAACACATACTTACCCCCTTCAGGCGCATCTGTGCGCCCCATGTCATGCACTGCATCTCGAATGGCCTGCAGGGTGTGGTCCCCAGGAAACGTGAATTGGGAGTGCGCCACCATGGTCTGCAGCACCTCCAGGCGGCGTGCCTCGTTGGGGGGGGGGGCGCCATATGGCACAAGGGGGATGCTGGGGGAGTCGCCAGAGTGCCCCGTCACGCAGTAGTCGTACTTGCGTTCCTGTCCCCGGAAGCCCTCCATCACAAGCAGGGCCGTCTCAAGCGAGCGCATCAGGCGGCCATCAGAGCCGTTGAAGCGGTACATGCTGCCTGAGACATCGAACACGAAGTGCAACTTGGCAGGCAGCTGCTCCTCCTCCCCGGCGAAGGGGGAGCTGTCATCCACGCCCCGGCGCTTGTAGATGTTGCGCTCCCCCGCGGAACCGTCCACCAGCCGGGTGTCGTCCAGGTCTCCCACTGACTGGTTCCGCAACCATACACGCTCGGAGCCGGACTGCTCCGCGGAGGCAAACACACTGCGCAGGGCATGGAGCTGCGCCCCCACCCGCTGCACCATTCCAGTGTACTCCTTGTGGTCGCGTGACGACATGCTGATGTCCAGCAGGCGCTCAGCCAGCGCTGCATCAGCCATGGCTTTTGCCTTGGCTTGCGCTTCCGCCGTCACTTCCGCCTTGAGGTGCTCCGGGACTTGATGCACGGGGTGTCCCTTGTCCAGACGGTAGGGCCCCCCTCGCCCCCCCATGCCCGCAGTGTTCGACCCCCCCGACCCCCCTGCGAAGTTGCTGCCCCCCACATGCGGGGCATCATCTTCCTCGCCGTGCTTTGGGGATGCAAGCTCGGGTGGGTTCTTGCTCTCGGGGCTCCATTCAAACTCCGTTTTTCCGTCTTTGGTGACCTTTTCCAGTGTCCACTTTGCATCCAGTTGGTCACGTGTCTCGGTCACAGCAGAGCCAAAACCCTCCAGGACGCCCTCGCCATCTGCAGAGAAGCCCCGTCCCTCAACCCCCCCCATGGCCAATCCGTGTGCCGCAAATGTCCCCTGCAGCGCTGTGTGTAGCTGCGGCTCAAATGCATCAAATGACAGCACATCAGCCAGAGCACGCCCTGGGGAGTCACCAGGGAAGGCATTCAAGTGCCGGGCCACACGCACTGCCTCCCGGGTCGAGTAGGGGTATGTGAGGGTGCCCTCGTGGTGCTGTTGTCGCAGGTCCGCAAACGCTGCAGCTAGGCGCTGCAGCACGCCGTCAGGCACACGGGGGGCGTAGGACTTGAGGAGGGACACCTCTGACGCCTCGTCCGGATTATCCACCACGTGCGCTGCAAACAGGTCGCCAGCGGCCGCAAAGAAGTCATTCCCGAGGAAGGGCCACCCTGGGCGGTTTGCCAGCACCCACGCCCGGAAGTGGGGGTGCAAAGGGACCACACGGCGGGCAGCTGCCCACGCCTTACCCAGCAGCTCCCACTCCCGGGCTTGCTGCTCCAGGGTGGCCCCAGCAGAGGGGGGTGCAGCTAGGGCGGCGTACACAGGCAGCCATGCCTTGGCAGCGGCCTCTGCCTCTGCGCCCTGCTGCTGTAAGCCCGCCATGACTGCCTGCAGGGGGGGGCGGGCTTGCCACACCTCGTCTGGGGGCAGGTGCCTGATGGTCCGCCCGTCCGGCAGCAACATGTGCCCGTCTTCCAAGAGGGACTTGAGCACAGCAAGCACTTCGGTGGGGGCCTTGTCGGCTTCGTCCAGCATCAACACACGGCCACAGGCAGCCGCCTGCACAAGGGGGGAGTCCTCCCACCGCACGCGCCCACCCACCATGGAGGGCGTGAGCGTAAGGGATGCTACGCTGCTGTCACGGTGCACTTGAATATACTCCCGTTCCCAATTCAACAACTGCAACATGCGGTCAGCCAGCTTGTTCTTACCCACCCCCTGGTTCCCCAGCAGCAGCAGGTGCCGCTCCCCGGAACACATGTCCCGGGCAAGCGCCCCCAGGTGTTCCATGTGGCGCGGGATATCGAAGAACACGGGGTGTGGCACCAGCTGCGGGTCGCGAGGGATGCTCTGCACCGGCAGCAGGGCATTGCCGATTTCCAGGGCGGGATGGTCCGCCGGCAGCGACCACTGGCGCTGTGAACCCCCTGCACCCAGCTGGCACCGTCGCATAGCACTGACGGCACTGGCACTGCTGAAGCCCAGTGTGGCGCCTGATCCCAGGCCTGCCGCCTGGATGGAGGCAGCCACAGCATCACGGGCGCCCCCCGGAAGGAACGCCGTCATCATCACATCATGCACAGCAGCAGAGGCGTCAGTGGGGGCGGCGGCAGTGGCAGCAGACATGCAGGCAATTCGGGCAGCCAGGCGCCGGATTTGCCGCAGAGACAGCGTCAGCACAGCGGCAGTGGCCGCATCATCTGCAAACTGCGTCACGGCGGCTGCTTTGAGCGCCTTGGCCAAGTCTACCACTGACTCTCGCTGCTGCTCGCTGGCGTGGGGCACGGTGCATCGCAGCATGTGCAGCACTTCATCGGCGCTGCTTGGTGGCAGGTTGTGGAACGAAAACATGGGAAGCACGTCTGAGGAAAGCCATGAACGGGGTGCTGCTGCAAGGGGCTTCTGGGGGGGGTGCCCTGTGCCGTTGGCAGCCGGCAGGGTACTGAATGACTGAAGTGCCGACTCTACAGCAGCACTTAGGGTGTTTTCGTCGGCCTTGTTCACGGGTGGTGTTCCTAGTGCAATGATGCGGAAGCTAGGGTGCACCCGTCGCAGGCGTTGTTCTGGCAGACGGCACAGTGCAGCTGCCTCCGCCGCTGAAGCCTCCGTCCCTTGGGCGACGCCACCAACTGGCAGCCCGCCGGACGTTATTCGCCCACTGGCCAGGGCCGCGTCAAAGGCTGCAGCAGGCACCAGGCGGGAACCGTCAAAGAGGTCCAGCTGCCGATTCACACACAGGGACTGCAATGTGGCCAGAGTCTCTGCAGGGATGGCTTGCAGGTTGTCCAATATCACTGCTTGTCCTTCTTCCGCTGCCGTCACCAGCGGGGAATCTGTCCACACGGTGTCGCCACTCACCTCGTCAATGCCTCGCCGCTGCACCAAATCACGCGCCGTCATGTCGGCGTGCAGGGCAAAAGTGATCGGGTCATAACCCATATAATGGGCCCAGTGCTCCGCCAGCCAGGTCTTGCCGCTGCCCCGTGGGCCCACAAAAGCCACGTCACGCCCTGTAGCGTGGTCAAGGGTGGCGGCGGCAAGGGCCCGACGCAGCGGATCAGACAAGTGCAGTTGGCGTGGTGGAGCAGGCAGCTCACCCAAGCTGCTGTGTGTGCCGTCGCTGGGGCTCATGGGCACTTGCAGGGTGATGCGCTCCTTGCCGTCTGCCTCTTGCAGCACCACTTGCCCACCCCAGGGGCCAGTGCGCTCTGCACTGACCAACTGATACGCGCTTGAAGACGGCACCACCCATGCGCGTGTATCTCCGATGATGGTCTTGTCTGTTCTGGGTTGCACAGAGAACACATCCCAACCCATCTGGTGCAACATTCCCTCCACCACGCCCACTGCTCGCCCCCCTGCCGGAGCAGCAGAGGGGGGTCGGTGCCCCCCCCTGCGGTTAGAGGCACGCGCACTGGGAGAAAATATGTTGCCAGCTGCTCGTATGAGCCGTGCTGCCGACATGGTGGCCTCATCGTCGCCTGCAGGGGTGTTGCTGCTGCCGCCAGCTGCCGACGCCGCGGACAGCGGAATTTGAGCTGTGGGCAGCATGCTGAAGGGGAAGAGGCGATGAAACGCAGCGCCAGCAGCTGCCCCGTTGGCCTCTGCAGGGGCCAGGGTGGCTGCACTGAGCAGAGCAGAGGCGCCCCCTGCAGGCACCGCTGGCAGCCGCGCCCCAATGGACGCCAGGGGGGAGGAGGGGGAGGACTCCAGGGCATGCAGAGCGGACAGCAGGCCAATCATACTGCTGGCCAAGTGTGGGTGTTCCGGTGCGGCGGCGGAACACAGACCAGCCAAGGCCTCGGTTCGCCCCGCAAGGGGTGACACACGCCTGGAGGAAAACCGGGAGCGCAGGGGGGGGTCTAGAGGCTTGCCTGGGTAAGGAGGCACTGGGCAGCCCAGCGCAATCACCCTGAATGCAGGGTGCACACGAAAAATGCCCTCCGCAGTGAGGCTGTCCACACTGGCGCCGCCCTGCAGCATGCGGTCGTATGTTGCGGCGGCGAGGACACTGCTGCCGTCGTCAAGCGTCATCTCTCGATTCTCCAGGAGGTTATTCAAGGTGGGCAGCACGTTCCGCTCCGCGCGCTCGATGCCGTCCAGGATGAGGACACGCCCCCCCAGGGCTGCGCGCAGGGGGGCCTGCGCGGTGTACTGGGAGGAGCCCCCGCTCAGCTCCCGCCGCAGCTTCAGATCAGACTCAGTGGTGTCTCTAGAAATGTGCAAGATTTCCGACTCGCGGCCCTGTGCAATGTGATTGGAGTGTTGCCGTGAGTGTCCTGGTGTGTGTGCGCATGGCTGCTTCGGCCACGCATCCACCCTGTGGTTAGTTCACTTACGAGGATACTGCAAAATGCAGTGGCTAGACGCAGCCGCTCAGGACCAGGCGGACCAATCAAGAACATGTCCTGGTCGAGTTGCTCTTTCTGTAGCATCCACCTGCGAGGAATGTCATTGCCACGACCCAATGGTTTGTGCGGAATACGGCTTACCTCAGATCCTGCAGGTCTGCTTTACTCAAGGACCTCTGGTCAAAGTTGGGCACTAAGTGCGGTTGTGATGGATGAGTTGTTTCAACAGTAATACCATTGATGCGAACTTCGTCACACGAGCTGGCTGAGGAGCTGATGCTTCGGCCCAGCTCCGCCAAACATGCCGACGCAGGGCATGGTTGAAATGATGCCGCAACTCGGGGCCGGGCGATAGGACTGCACACTGAACGATGTCTCCAAACAGCTTTTGACACATTGCTCATCGTTGGAATGAATTTGCGACGTGAACAGGAAGCAAGAACCTAGCCGACTTGGAAGAATCCTCCCCAGGCCTCTCAAATGCTGCGTGTTGATCTAGTTCGAGCAGCATTACCGATATTACGCGCACACAATAGAAGCGGACTGAAATGTTTGCAGAATTTCCAGCTTTTACCACACTGCACAAAATGCAAACTTCTTGCCAGGGGGCACCCCCCATACTCGAGACTGTGATGTAGCCGCTGTCATCTTTCGACCATGGGCAGGACGTACATGAATCACTGCCGGCTGGGCGGAGCGTGTCGCAATTTAAAAGTTGACTCCCAAAATCCCACTTCGCCTCGCCTGCTTGTGTGCCCAAATCGGTTACTTTTTGTGGCAAGACTCCCTGCCTGACAACATGGAGTACTCTGCGCTTCCAGGCTCTGAGCGGCTGCTGCGGAATGCAGGCAGAGCCATGGGTGGGTGCTTACTTGCATTGGTTGTAATGAATGCATATTCGTCTGTTCGTGATGCTGAATTGGCCAAGGACTCGTCAGGATTGCAACTCAGTATTGCTCAGCGGAAATTGGCCAGGCGTGAGCAAGAGAACGCTGTCCTCCTCGAGCAACGACAGCGTTGGCTGGCAGCAGAGGGCCAGAGAGCTGCCACCAATGAGATTACAGCGCATCCTCCTGCTTCAGCCGCACATGGTCGATGACGCAAGTTGGCTTTGAATCGTTTCCTCGTGAGACATTGTGCTGAGAGGCATGCCAATAATATCGACAAGCACCTTTGCGAGTGCCCTTTCCGATGCGTACTGAAGCAGGAAACGCAATCAGGAGCACTGTCTTGCCCATTTCAGTGTGTGCTCTTCAGAGCACTGTGGACCTGTGCTCGGTGTGATTTGCCCCTTCGACTCAGGCCTGAGTCCCGCAGCAGCCTCATGTGCCCTGGTCAAGAAGGGCCAGCACTGCCTACAGCCCCTGGTGGACTTCAACATGCTGCGCCCATCACTCGTGCGGACCTGCCGGCCATCAAGTAGGCTCTCATGCGAACAAGGCAGGCAGCATGCAGTGCGACTTGCCTGCACTTCGCTGTGCAGTGCAGCATGCAGCGCCGGCATGCCTGCACCGAAGCGGTATTTCACGCTGGTTTGATGGCACTATTGCATTTGGCGGTGCCACTGCGCGGGTATTGTGTCAGCATGGCTGTCAGAGCAGCTCCCAATTTTGCCTCCGATGTGCATGCCAGGAGGCTGCAGTTTCGTGCCACACCCATATTTAGCGAGTGAGGTATTCCACTGGCAGTCATGACTGCTTGTGGGTAGCAGACAATCGGCTTGCGCGCAGTGTGCTTGCGGATGCTGGATTGAGCCGTTGTGGCCTGGCGGGGGGTGAGCTGCTGCTACTGCATCGTTTCAGCCAGATTCAGAGATCATGATCATTGCACAACTGCGGTTCAATACATCAGGTTTGACGAGTCGTGTTTTGCATGTACACATTTGTTTTTCCATAGTTTGTTTGCCTGCGGTGTCGATAGTGACACTAGTTTGTGTGTGAGACCTCAAGCTCAGTCACGCAAACAAGCAAACCAAAGTGTGCATCGGATTGAGTGCGTCCGTAACTAGGCCCCACAAACAAGGAGTGCACGTGATCTCTGCTCGGTCAGGGTCCCGCATTCACTGTAATTATGACGGCTGAGACGAGCATATACGATGTCAACACGGATGCCTTGCACGGTGCATTGCGTGAGTGAGCACACTGCGAGCTGCACTGCCACCAGCATCCAAGTGAAGGGGCTGGTGCATTGAAAGTCTTATCTTTACAGCAAGCGAGGTGTGGTATGCCATGATTCTCATGCTCGGAGCTGCTGCGGGTGTGCCATTGCTGCAGAAGCAGCCACTCACCCAGCGTGTGCTCGTGAGTTTGCACAACACACGTGCCGTATAGCAAATACACCCACCATGATACACAGGGAGCTCTTGTCATTTGGTTGATCGGGATGGCATGTACTGTCCTCTCAGGGGCTTTCACATGGCTACGGTTAGTGCAAATTCCGCAGCTCCTCCGCACCTTGCCATGGTTCGCTTGTGCAGGCACCCAGCAGGTGCCCCTCACTTACCAGATATGGTACATGAGTTGGTTCCTCAAATCACCCAAATCTGGTTGCCAGGCTTTGGTTGGATCGACTCTGTGGATGCCATCGACGTCTCCATGGGGGGTTTGGTGGTGTCAACGGCCTTGCTTGTCATCACTCGACGAGCACCGTGGTTGGTGCTGCGCCGTACCCTTGTCATTCACGGTAGCATGTTGCTGCTGCGGTGCTTGACTGTCATGTGCACTTCCTTGCCCGACTCCCGCCCCATGTGCCACGCCGTGACTCCCGGCACCGTCCCCTTGCGTGACCTCACATCGCGCTCTGTGTTCGCCACAGCCATCATGAACCGCCGGGAAAACATCACCTGCGGCGACATGGTGTTCTCGGGACACACGGCTGTGTGCATCCTCATGGCTATGGTGTGGCATTCCTACTACAACGCCCGCAACGGGACTTGGGCTGTGAACTACGTCAAGGTAGCCATATGGCTGTGGGTGTCTGCCACCATCTGCCTCATCGTCACGGCACGACTGCATTACACGCTGGATGCATTTCTGGGGGTGTACTTGGCGGTGACCATGTGGGGGGGGTACCACCGGGTGGCGGACGACATCCTGCTCAAGCACAGGTTTTACTCAGGTGAGTGCCACGTGACCCCCCCGCTGCTGCCCCCTGCACACACACACACACACACACACACACACACACACACGTCCACACACACGCACGCGTGCTTTTTGTCTTTGCAGTGTGGCTAGTGGATGCACTGGTGGTGTACCCCATGGTAGCGTGGGTGGAGGCACCCCACCTGCGCGAGATCCACACCGCCATGGTGCAGCGCCTGCAGGACATCGCAGACGGCACAATACAGGAAGACAGCGCGGAGCATGCCGTGCCGCTGCGTGGTCGCAGCAGGAGCTCCCGCGCCCCCCTGCAGGAGGGCAACCGGCACACCCTTTTGGGGGTGAGTATTCCCTCCCAGGCTGAAGACGGCTTCGCTGCACTGGAGGCAGCCATTAAAGCGCTCACGGTACAGGCGTCCAGTGTCCTGCTGGGCCTCACACGCGGCATGGCGGCTGCACGGGAGGACAGGGAGGGGGGGGTCCCCGCTGCCCAGGGGGGGGCTGCGCCACAGCACAGCCCCGGAGCGGTCGCTTCAGTGGGCACCTGTACCGATGACGAACACATCAGCGAAGCCACCCGCAGCGTCAGCTCGGCGTCCTTATCCGAGAGCCAGCAGGGCGACAACTCAGCTGGGGACAGCGACAGTGAATCTGATGCATCCAGTGCTATATCGCCCGTTGCGCATCGGGGGCACCGGCCCTCGCGCGCCGCCAGTCGTGCCGCCAGGCGAGCAATCAAGAGCTTGCACGTGGTGCCACGTGCCAACCTGACGCTGTCGGCGCTAGACACCGTGTCCCCCCGTCTCCATGAGGGCTTGGCAGCGGACCCCAGTATTGATGAGCTGAACAAGGGTGTCCCAGCCCAGTTGCGCAGCCGGCAGCGCAGCCGCAGCATAGGGGGCCGCCGAAACAAGGCGTGATGTACAGCGATAGCGTAGTTAGATGCAGTATTAAATCCACTCACATGCAGGCACCTCCAGTAGCGTCCACGGAAGCACCCTGCACAGGGGGGGGGCTGCTTTCACGCCCTGCTGGGGGCAAGAAACGCACCCAGGATCTGCCATGCGACGCTATGTCGCCTGTCTCCGCTGCAACAGCCCCGCCGAGCACTAGATGGCCTAACAGCACGCCATCGGGGGGGGGGTGCTGATCCATCGGCGAGTCCCCGCCGCACTTCGCTAAGTGCGCACGCGCGGCCTGCACCCCCCCCCCTCCCCCAGAATGGGGGGCCTCCAGGTGCACATTGAACACTGCGTGTACATCTTCTTGGGTTGTTTCAGTCACATCGCCAGCTGCAGACTGACTGTGGACTGGTCGCAATGCTGTAGAGGCGCCACGAGGGTCCCCTGCTGGCAGGCAGGGGTCCCCAAGACGAAACACCAAGTGGCTTACACACAGGCGATGAGCAGCCAGGTATGGGGTGCTGTATGCCTCGAGTGCAGCCCCTCCACCCCCCCCAGCTGCCGTTTCAGGGGGGGTGGTGCACCCCACCACCAGGCTGCAGCTGGGCGTGAGGGGGGGGGGAGGGGGGGCGGATCCACTTGAAATGACATCTGCAGGGGCTGATTCTGCCTTATGGGGTTGACATTGGGCTGTAGAGGTGTTGCGGAATGGGGAAAAACGTGGAGGTGCGCTGGAGGGGAGCGCCTCTTGCACTGCCTCCACGACGGGCGTGCTGGACGAGCAATCCTGCGCTGCGAGGCATTCAGAACGGAACAGGGAACATACTGTAGCACCCAACTGAATCATACTAAATGAACAAGGCTGTGCAAATCCGCAGGTACTGCGAAGTGCGGTGTCATTGGACTGCCTGCGTGCAAAGGAGAAATGTCACCACACAGCTAAGTTCTCACCCTGGGGGCAAGCCGCTGAGACTTTCCAAATTCCAGAACAGCAAGCAAAGCGGACTCCGAAAATGAGTCTTAGCAGTTGGGATGACAGACAAAAACTTGATGATTTCCTCCTGGGAGCTCACTTCCCTGCAGCCATAAAAAGGTTCAAAATGAACCTCACGAACGTCCTCTGCCGCCGTACCTGATGCAGATGCGCCCACGAATGCTTGCAGGGACAACCTGCTCAGAATAGTCCCCCTTGCTCGGTAAAATACGAACGTTAGCTGCATCAGCTGGTGTGCAGAGAATGATCGCGTGGCCGCCAGCCGATGCAGCTGCCACAGCAAATCGTAACAGAACTTGCTGCCATGCCCTGTGCAAACAGATGTGCGTGCCTCGACAGCGCACACAGACCTACTGCTTACGTTGTATTATGTGTGCAGCAAGATATCAACGGCGTTTCGGAGCTTGTCAAAAGCGCTCCCCAAGTGTCCATAGTGTAGAACTTCTCAAAAAAATGTCTGCAATGCTGCGCCTGTGCAAGCTGTCTGCTGCAGGCATGCAGTGCCCAATACATGAGTAGGCCTTGCCAGCATTGAAATTTACAGAAATTGAAAACGCAGTCTACGCATTGTGGTCTTCGTCGGCCTCAGCCCCCTCAACCAGGCCAGCCAGTTCCTCCGCCGTGCCACCTGCGGCATCCTTCTTCGCAGCGCCTGAGCTCACGGTATCCACCAGAGCCTGCCCTGTCAGCTTTGCATACGTGTACAGGCTGCTGCCTGAAAACGCCACCAGGAGCCCCGTGATGGTGGCGGGAGAAGAGACAAAACCCGGAAACAGGATGGCGCCAATGAAGGTGGACACGATGTCCTTCATGTTCCCAGCTACTGATGTGACTACAGGGCTGTTCGTAGTGGTGCACCAGAATACTGCAAACGTCATCACCACCCCCAGGCAAGAGGCGAGCCCAGTGGCGGCCCAGAACCCGACGGTGTACCCCTCGAAGGCCTGCAGGGTGCTAAGCTCCCCACTGAGCACCACTAAGGCCAGGGACAGTGGCAGGGCTGTCAACGAGTTGTAGTACACCATGCCAAAGCCGGAGGTGGAGGTCTCGTCGCTGAATTTGCGGGAGATGTTCAGCCCAACTGCAACGAGGCGAGGCGGATGAGGTGAAGGCATGAAGGCGGAACACACAGGCAAGGTAGTTAACACAGGCAACGTACTGGCTGTGAGGATATTGTTGCCGATTGTGAACAAGAACCCCATGAACTCAGCCGCGAAGGTCTGAGAGCCGGCCACCACGGTGCCTGTGGCAATGAGAGCGACGGCAGTCACCGCCATGCTGGAGGGGGTGCGGGAGAGGATTGCCCACTCCCCCAGCATGACGAACACGGTGGTGGTGCGGCGCACTGCCAGGAACATGGGGACATTCACGAGTCGCAGCCCTAGGAAGCCGACAGCAATGTTCAAGACGAACAGCACGCCAGGAAGCATGGACCTGTGCAAGCGAGGCGTATAAGCACAACAAACACATTTACTGATCGTGTGTGCGTGTGTGTGTGCTGATGAACGGATTTTCTCACTTCTTGAAGACGACTGGGTCAAACTGAGGCACGAAGAAGGCCTTGGTGTGACTGAGGTGTTTCTGCGGGGCAAGCTGGTGACGCACACAATACAGCGCAGGAAAAGAGCAAGAATAATACGCAGGATCGGCCGTCATTCTGGCATTGGGAATGGAGCGGCACTCGGCGGCGGCTGTCACCTACCTGTGCGAAGGTTGTGAAGCACAGTGCCACGGCCGTCTGCAGACTCAGCAGGAAGAACGGCGCGCTGAAGTTGTACGAAGATAAGACACTCTTATAAACCATACTGATCACAATGCTCGTGCAGGTGTACAGCAGCACAGGTACTGGCTTCAGCGCTTTCTTATTCTCGTCGGCCATAGTTGCGGAAGTTGACTTGATATTTTGTGCGGTGCTCGCTGGAGACCAACTTGCTGGTAGTGCACAGACTGGGCAGCGCTCAACATGCCGACTTGCGGATTGCAGTAGGTTTTAAACAAATCTGCATGCCAGTCATGCAGATTGTAATTGCCACCTTATTGTCAGCAAGAGAGGGGGGGCGAGGGGCGGGCGAGAGATTTTGTGCGAGGCGTCGGCAGCATTGCGTAGACTGCCGTGCCCCCCCCGATGTGACTGCGGTGCCGCACAGGTGAAAATAACATGGTGAGCTTCGTCAAAACGGGTCGTGTGCAACTCTCTCGACCAAGGTGCTCTCAGTGGGTTTGCTGATAGCGCTCGCTTTTTCTTGAGCCCGGGCGATTTCACTTCCAAGCACTATCCAACATGGGCAGAGGCGGCAGCGATGTGGACAGAGCATGTGCTTGTTTTGTCTTGGTGTGAGTGCTTTCACACGTTTGGCTTCGGTCGAACGCTCCACATTTTCTGAAAGTTTCATCATACTATTTTGAGTGGCGTTGCAGAGTGGCTATCGTGTCTAGCTTTCTGTTGGGATTTTCGTTTGATACTTTGGGACCGCACGAGTAAGAAACATTTCAATTTACGTCTCGGGCCATTTTTGCTCACAGGAAGTTTTGATTGCAGAATGGTGAGTCTGGAGCGCTTGGAAACTCTCACAGTCGCTGCGACCTTGCAAAACCCAAGCATATTTTGGGCAGCAAGTGCCTAGCAGGAGATATTAGGGCACATACCAACAAATTACTGCATCATTGCTTGGCTGCTGTGCACCCTGCCCTCGACTGCTGCTTGTGTGGGCAGCTGCTCACTGGACGTGTCTTCCGCAGGGCTTTGTGTATGACAACAACATCCAGAAACACGAATGGGACAAGTTCTACAACGCCGAGGACGGCACGGGAGGGCGGTTTTATCTAGGTGGGTATGCACTTTGTGCATGCGCGGCGAGTTTACAATACTCGCGCCGCCAGCGCTGTTGATTGCAATTGAGAGCCTGCCGGACTTACGCCTGCGTGCTGTGCCCTGGGACCATGAAGCCACCTGCCGCCTTACACGCCTCAGCTTTTTCAATTCTCGCCATTTCTTTGCACAGGACTGGGTCGTGTGTTCCGCTTTCCCTTTCCCCGCGATGTGCAGCGCCTACTGTTCAGCCAAGCCGAGGCTGCAACTTCGGGGTGCGTGCCTGAGCTGACTGGAGCTTCGCGCAATGTTTGACCCACGGTTCATGCTGTGCAGACTGATCACTGCCAAGAGCCTTGAAGGTATTGACATTGAGATTGCCTGCAGTGTACTTTTCCAATTGCAACGCGACCCTACCAAGCTTCGCGAGCTGTTCAACCGATACGGTGGTGTTCTTGAAGACGAAGCCGGAACAGATGACGAGGGCAGTGCATTGCCAGTGCAGTATGGCTGGACAAAGTTCTTTGTGCAGTCACTACGGGGCAGCGTGCGTGACGTGATGGGGCGCTTCAACGCCACTGCCCTGTGGAAAGACCGCGCGGGGTTGGCAGAGGCCATGCGCGCAGAGATCAGACCTTTCCTGCAGGCACAAAATGCAGACTTGCGTGGGTTTCAGCTGTTGAACTTGGACATCCCTGACGGGCTCACAGACGCCATTCTGGCGACAACAGTGGAGGGTGAGCGTGTGCTGCGGGCTAGCACAGAGCTTGCCTCCATCAATGAAACTGTCATCACACAAGTGCAGGTACAGGCCCGCTTGGCAGAAATCCAGCTGCTGGTGGCACAGGCACAGGCAGTAGAGCTGAACCGAGCCTCGCAGGCGGCTGCCGACGCACTGCGGGTGAATGTGGAGGCGGAGGCAAAGGCAGTGCAGCAGCTGAAGACGTGAGTGGTGCAGTTGTTGCCATGAGCACCCACACCCAAGTCACTTTTATTGCGCAGATTGCTTTCTTTGAACACTACGGAGTTCCTCGCCGTCTTGCACATGGACACGCTGGCAGCGGCTGGCGCCAGCAAGAAGCGGGTCGGCGTCACGCAGCCACAAGATACCACCACACCCCAGTAGATGCTCGCGGAGAAGATACGTGCGCTGTCCGGTGGTGCGAGACTCTTCTAGCGCTATACCTCGCGCTGTGTGTATCGCTGTGTTAGCGCTGGCACATAGGTACCGTGGATACATATCCAAAGCACGCTTTGTGCAATGATTGTGGCCATATGTGTCAAATATTGCGCGCAAATGTAGTCTGGGACCAATTTTTGTCTTGTTCAATGATCACACAGCTTGTAGTTGGGCCTCCAGTGCAGCCCGGTCAGCAGTTCGCGAGCTCAGCACGCACGGCTCACGCCCCCAGTCTCACTTGGCCTGCAGATACTTGTGTATCAACTGTGTGCGGCCACCAGCAATACAATTCAGCTGCGGCGGCAACGCTCACTGCGGTAGTTTCACCGTGTCCTGCTAACCCCCTCGGTGTGCCCCCTGGTGGGGTCAATGGGCTGCGGATCTTGCTTGCAAGGAGACGCTAAAATGCATAACAATCACACCTCAACAAAATGTTGCAAGCTTGGGTTGTGGCTGTGCCCCACACTAGTACTACTCATTCGCACTGATGTTATTCACACGGGCACTGTGTCTCACTGCCGTGCTCACTTCGTGCTGCTGTACTTGGTCTGCTGGTGTTGCAACTGCCGGTGCTCGGGCAGGTGACGGCCCATATGGAAAACAACTAAATAACGTTGATCTGTATATCTTGACTCAACACCGTACAGCAAGTTTGAGCGACACCATCAATGCTGCAGCAGTAGCTGCTGACGTCGCAGCGACCACTGCTATATCTCACGGCTGCTCCAAGCCCTTGGAAAGCATTGACCTTCACATCCATATCGATGCTGCGTGCAATGACCCATTCATTCTGAATCAAGCCTCGCCCATCGTGTCTGCAGCCCAACAGCATGCTGCGGCGTGGAAGTGGGGGGCGAGCACCGTGGCTTGCTTGACCGACGCGCACGCCGGGGAGAGCGATGGCATCTTGGCGCAGTGGGCTCGGGTGCCTGCCGCTATGAGCAACAATCACGCCGTGCTTGTGGTGGAGGACGATGTACTGCTGGCCCCACAGGCACTGTGCGCCTTGAGGCAGCTGTGGTCTGCTGCCCCCGGCGTCGGTGCAGCAGGCTTGCCCAGTGCAGGTGGCAACAACGCCATGCCCACTGCAGGCGTGAGCTTGCACCACCTGGGGTACAGTGCCCGGGAGGGGCTGCACTTTGACGCGAGTTTCTGCCACTGTGTGCTGCGCGCGTCGCGTGCAGCCGGAGCCGCCGCTGCGCATGCCCTGCGCTCGCCCGTGGTGTCCACTTGGGGCTTCAGTCCCCATCCCCGCACGTGGGGGGCGTTCTTGCAGTGGTTGAAAGATGCGCATGTGCTGCAGGTAGTGGCACCTGCAGCTGGGCCCCACCAGCTGGCTGGTGTGCGCGGCCTGCGTCGTATGCAGGTGGACGGGGGCGCCTTCAGGGCAGTGTTGACTGCAGCTGCTGACGTGATCCACGCCCGCCAAGCTATGTGCAGCATGCAGGGTGATGAAGGTGCCCATAGCAACTGTGTGAAGTCCTTCACTGCGCCCTACGTGAGTCTGCTGTGGGGCATGCAGGACGCGGAGGGGGGGCGTGCCCACCAGATCTGGTCAGCAGCCTTCCATGCCTTTAGTGTGCTGCAGTCGCCACTGGCAGCGCAGGTGCACAATGGCATGCGAACACTGGCTGCGCGCACTTGGGGCTACGAGACGGTGTATCCGTGCTTCCCGCGTGCAGAGGGGGGCAGGCCCCGTGTGGCTGCGCTGCACACCCGTGCGCAGGGGGTGCACCACGAGGGGGGGGGGGCTGGGGCAGGGGTGTTGCGTCCTCCTGTTGCCATGCTAGATGATGCTGGCCTGGCCTCAGCAGCGATGCTGCAGGGGCCAGTGCTGGACTGGGACGGATCGATAGCACCAGTGAGCGTATCGGCAACTCAAAAGCACTGGCCCGCAGACGGGTGGCCAGCGGTCATGCATGATATACCTACTCATGCCCAGACACTGGCTGAGCTGTCCACGATGGATGCTCGTGCCCTTGCCCCCGCGGCAGCCGGTGGCGGTGGCGTGCCGGCTGACAAAGCACTTAATCGCGGCTCGCCGGGGGCTCTGAGTACCCCCAGCGGCGCCGCCATGAATAAGCTGGTACACGCCTCTGACCCAGTGACCACTGCCATCCAGTCCATGGCGTGGCGGGGCGTGGCCAATGGCTTCGGCACCGGCGTGACGCGGGGGCACGACTACTTGGAGGCGCTGCGAGGAAGGTCCATCGTGTTTTTCGGGGACTCCACAGACCGCCGCACCCTGGCCGCGCTGTACGATTTGATTTCCATGGGGCGGTACCACCTGTCCCTGGAATTCGACAGCGGGTGCTTCTCCAACCCCCTGAATGCCTCCTCCTGGTGCCGCACCAACTCCTCAGCGACGCACCTAGCAACGAAAGACCCACACGGCTGGGTGCATATGCGTTTCAAGGAGCTTGATTTGGACATTGGGTACTGCTTGTTAAGGCTGACCACCCCGGTGGGTGGCCGTGAGCGCCCCATATCCGAGCATGTGGCGGGGTGTGCCAATGTGACGGCCGGCATTCTGCTGAAGCCAGGCGTGGTGGCGGTGGCCAATGGCTGGATGCACTTCCTGAAGCATGTACGGGCAGCGCGGTTTGGAGGGGACATGTCTGCACGTGTGGGGGAGTTTGTACGGGAGGTGCACGCTGTGCTGCCCCCCGGCGCTCCTATTGTCCTACGCACTCCCTTTCCACACTTCATTCAGGGCCCCTACCCCAAAGGGCACTCGCACTCCATGTCATCCATGAAGGCGTGGATGGACACACGCAACAGCCTGACGCTGCTGGCGCCGGGGCGACGGCTGATTGAGTGGGATGTCTTCACTCCCTTCTTCCAAGCCACCTCGTCGTCGGTATTCAAGCACTCCAAAACCACTGATGGCATGCACCCCGGGGCAGCTCCAGCCTTCACGGCAGCTGTGCTGCTCATCGAGCTGTTGCAGCAGGAGCTGCCTGTGGAGCTGTATGGTGCAGGGCAGGCCTACCCAGCTGGCGCGCTGTCCCAGTGGGAGGCTCGCCTGGTGGCCCCCGCCGCCGGGAATGCATCGATTTCTGGGGCTCTGGCGGGGGTTGACTTCGCGTACGATCAGTGTCCTGACTGTGACTGCCGTTTTGAGTGCCGTTTCTGGGGAGGGGTGAAGCAAGACGTGGACTGCGGCAACGGCAGCGGCAACGGCAGCGGCAACGGCAGCGGCCCTCTGTGGCAAGGCAACCCCTGGCAGCGAGCCAGTTGGACCTTTTCTCTCCCACACGGCGCATTGGCGGTGGGGGTGCTGCTGCTGTGCTGCTGTGGGGTGCTGGTGGTGGGAGGACTTGGGGCCTTGCCGGCCTCAACGGGTCTGGGGGCCACCACTGCCGCCACGGCGCAGATGCTGCTGGTGAGTGCCATTGCTTCAGCTGCCAATAGTATGCCACCAGCAGTGGCGCTGCTGAATGACGCCGGCGCAGTGCTTTTTACGCCGCTGGCGGTGGCAGTGCTGGCGCCCCTGGCGACAATGTGGCCTGCCTCCAAGCCCAGGCCCAAGCCCCCTGTCGATGCTGCTGCTGGTGATGCCGTCAAACCTGCTGCACATGGCACAGCACAGTCCACTGGAGATGCCGCCGAGCAGGACTCCTTGCTGAGCACAGCAGCAGATGCGGTGACTATTGTCAGCCTGGCGAATGAGCTGGAGGCAAGCTCCCAGCACAGCGACTCGGGGCCGGGAGGTGGTGGGCCAATTGGGCGCAGCATTGAGCCACTTCATGAATTTGCTTGTGCTGGAAAGCCAAGCGGCGTGCCTGGCAGCTCGCCCCCGCCCACTCCAGCGCCCCCCCCCCGCTTCGGGCTGCACCGGGAGCTGACTGAAGAATGGAAGGGGTGGATGCAACTGTGGTTTCTGCTGTACCACGTGCTGCGAGCCGAGGCTGCATACCCGTACATACGGTGGACGGTGTCGGCGTATGTGTTCCTGACGGGGTACGGGAACACCCTGTACTACTTCAACAACGGCAAGGTGTCCCTGCAGCGCATCTGCAGCATGCTGCTGCGCATGTGTTTGTTCAGTGCTGTGCTCAGCGCCGTGACGGGCACACCGTGGCACCAGTACTACATCCCTTTCCTGCATGCCGTGCATTACTTGAGCACGACGGCCGCCTGCCTGCTGGCCATGTGGCTGCAGCGGCGGTGCGCCATGCGCTTCGGCGGGGCGTGGGGCTTGGCGCTGCTGCTAGCACTGCTGCCAGGCATGTGTCTGCAGTCCAGTGATGTGGGCGCCCTGGTGCAAGGTGTGCTTCGCAGCGCCTTTGGGGATGCTGGTGGCGCCTATCTGCTCATGCGGCTGCAGCTGGACCGCTACTCCAGCGCCGTGGGCATTGCGGCAGCGTTCCTGCAGATGGCAGCCAACAAGGCGCCGCAGACTGCCGGGGAGGAGGGCAGCGTGCCGTGGGGCGTGTGGCTGGCTGAGGGCCTGCTGAGCAGGTGGCGCGCCCTGCGGCTGTGCGCGTCGCTGGCGCTGGCACTGGTGGGTGTGGGGGTGGCGTGGACGCACCCCACCCGCGCCCAGTACAAGCTGGTGAATGCGTACGTGGGGACGCTGTGGATCCCGGCATATCTGGAGTGCCGCCTGCTGCTGCTGCCCTGGGTGCTGCGGAAGTGGCATAGCGCAGACGCTGGCGCAGGCGGTGTGCTGCCGGTGTCTTCGGTACTGGCGTGGTTTGGGCGGCACAGTCTGGAGTGCTACCTGCTGCAGTTCCACATGTTGATGACCAGCAGCGCAGGGGCTATCTTGGTGCTGGTGCCGCAGTCGGTGCTGCTGAGTGTGTTGGTGCAGGGGGCGGTGTACCTGTGCTGCTCCCACGTGGCGTTTGTGGCCACGGACAGCCTGCGTCGCCTGCTGGGCAAGTACTTCTGGGAGGTGCTGGGTGTGTGCTGTGTGAGCTTGACTGTGCCATGGGTGCTGTAGTGGAGTGACCCAAATGCAAGCTGCTAGGCTGTGCTGGCTTTTATGGCCACAACAGTGTACACTCTCCACAGCCAGGTGGCCCATCATACGCATCTTGTGAGCCAGATGCGCATGCAGCAGCACGCCCATGGCCGGCAGCTCACTGGAGGGGAGCCTTCGTCGCAACTTGACCCCCTGACCATCGCTGCACATGCTTTCATGATGCCCACAGGCAACGAGCCAGCCTTCTCGAGAGGCTGTAAATCGAAAACTGCACCTTAACTGCTGCCCGGGTGTTTGTTGCTCGCCAGGTGCCAGAGGTGATCGTCAACTGGCTGGAGTTTCGATTTCAACTGTCAGAATCGCAATGGATTCTTTAGCCACAGAAGTGCGCACTGAGTTGCAGCCTTTTTTCGACAAACCCAAACTCAGTGATAAGCTTTTGTCGAAACCGCCATTTCGATTTTTGCATGATATCGTTGGCGGTTTGCACAATGCGACTGGGTTTGCGGACAATGTGTTTCAAGGCGATGAGTGGGATTCGCGCTCCATGAATGCAACTAAGGAGACGAAGGCTGAGTTCTTGGATAAACTCATCTCATATGTCACAGATATGACTGGAGCAGTTGTTGATGCTGATCGCAACAAGATCTTGGCTGGCAAAGAGCCTGAGCAGACTGCCAAGATGTTGCTTGTAAGTTGCAACAGCAAGCATTCCTAGCATTTATAGCCCGACACGTTTACCTCATGTTCAGCAAATGGGAAAAGTTGCACGAGGACTAGCGCAAGGTGCTGCAGCAAAGCGAGACCAACCAGCAGCACAGGTATGTCTCCCTTGTCGTTACGTGAAAACGGCACGGAAACTCCAGAGTAACGCCGACCGCACACATGACAGCCTGCGTTTGAGTGCGTGCTGCAGACAGGTCCAACACAATTAAATGTGCATTTACAGGCACCAGCCGCAGAAGCAGCTAATGAGGTTTCAGCTTTGCCGCCTGCCAGCGAAAGCAAAGCAGCGGAGCCATCACCACCACGCCGCAGGCAACCGACACGCGAAGATGCGCCCCCGGGCGGAAAAACAGCCGATGCGCCGGCACAGGCTGCCCATTCCCATACCAGTGGTGGAGGCGGTGATGCGTTTCAGCCCCCTGAAGCCTTCGGGGCAGACGGCAGTTTCGAGCGCACTCGAGAGCTGCTGCAGCCGCTGTTTCAAAAGCCAGTGCTGACAGACAAGCACCTGGGCAGACCACCCCTGCGCTTCCTGCACGACATTCTCACTCGCACACAGGCCGCCACTGGCTGGGGGCAGGGGCTGCTTCCCCCGCAGTTGGCTGAGAGTGCCTCCGTCAAGGAGAAAGACAACAAAGCGCTGTTCCTGGAGCTGTTCATCAACGCAGTTGCACTTGATCTGAACACATTCGTGCCTGCCGATCCCGCTGCCGTCATGGCAGGCAAGGAGGCGCCGGCCACCAATGTGCTGCTGCAGCTGCTGGGAGTGGCGGCTCAGCGAGGGAACGGTGCTGCTGCAGTTACAAAGGTGCATGCTGGGCAGCGTCAAGCCAC
>Ga0307982_1001260_pt1 | contig 20569 bp, 16 predicted proteins | sample OrgLakmetagen989_FD_201847 | JGI IMG/M metagenome (GOLD analysis project Ga0307982, IMG submission 201847) | Saline water microbial communities from Organic Lake, Antarctica - #989 | ecosystem: Environmental > Aquatic > Non-marine Saline and Alkaline > Saline | place: Antarctica: Organic Lake... | reverse complement strand
CAAGAACTTTTTCGATATAGATACTTTTTTGCCAACCCCGACAGTAGTACCGTACATAATAGTTCTAAAGAATTCGAACTGATACAAACCCAAATAAGGCTTTCCTTCTACAGTATAAATTGATTAAGATTCTCAGTCTCTGTCTGCCTGTCTGCCTGTTATCCTTCTAATTCCGGCTCCTCGGGGCCTGTGTCAAATGACGCAGAAGTTAATGCTGCGGGCAGAATTGTACGCGCATGCAATGCGCGCAAGTCAAAATCCTAAACCTCTGAAGTTTTGACCAGTGAGTCGAGACGCCAAGCGACTGATACGGTTATAGAGCTGTCCTATCGTCCTGAATCAAACGCTGCGCCCACTACACGCAATCGTTTTCCCAGCGAACTCGATCCCCTGCACGACGTTCATAATAATTAGACAATTGTAAGGCCCATAAACGTAGGCGGGCATGCTTTTGAGAGTTCAAATGAAATCCACTGTGCTGGCTTCTATGCCTAGTTCGAGGTTGATGCTACGGAACTCGAACTGATACAAATCTAAATGACACAAAAACCAATGCGGTGCGCAGAAATGTACGCTCGTGCGGTATCAAAATCGTAAAGAGAAGGGATGTAGAGAGTACTGGGTGGCTTTTACTTTTTAGTCAGGACAGAGAGCCACTCACATGGCCACTTTGGACCGTTTTCAGTTGTGAGCACATTCACGACCGCTCAGGCACTTGCAGCTTGTGCCTGCTTAGTTATCCTATCCTGCATTTCCTTTGTGCATGTTCGCTCTGGAAGTTCGGCTCCTTGGGGCCCGAGTCTCAATCGTGAAACGATATCGTGCAAGTGTTCTTCGCTTTGACCTGTCAGTCGGACGGCCGAGCGACTCCTATGTACGGTTACGGCGCTTACCATTTATTTAGAACCATACTTTGCATTGCTGCAGCTCTTACATGCGACCATTTTCGCGGATTCACTCCTCTGCTGATTGAGTTTCTGTGTCATTTGGGTTCGATGAACTCAATCATTCAAGTTTTGTCAACTCAACAGCCACGGTCAAATTCCGCTCGTCTCTTTCGCCGTTTGAGCGCACTGGCGACTGCAGCAGTCGGATTCCTCGCTCAGCTGGCCAAGTAGCGTGTATGCCCATGAGCTAGACGCCGCAGGAATTAGATATCGCTTTGGTAGCATGTCTTTGGTCCGAAAGCTGACGGCAGATGAGTTGTGTAAGAGCGCTGGTGAAAGTTCCATATACTTATAATCTTGGAAGAAGCAAGGGTATTTCAACTAGATTCGTGGAGTGGAGCACCGTTGCAAAGGACAGGAATAAGTGAAGAAAGTAGACTTAGACAAGCATTGCACGTCCCCTAGAAGGTCGGGCTACGTGTTCCGTGGTGTACACGTAACTGTTTGCTGCTGTAATGTATGCAGTTGTTGTGACCCTTTCTTTGGCCACGTTTGCAGAAAGCAGTGCGATCGCGTGCAAGTTCCCGAGCAATGAAATCCACGATAAAACGAGACGCCAGGAAGCGCTGCTACGACCGAGTCTAGAACGACCCCATTATGGACATGCTCGAGGAATTTATATTGTGAGCCACTGGACTTGGTAGCTAACACAGGAGGCTGCCATAGAAATATATTTTCAAGTGAGTCTCCTTGATCTTGTTGCGTGCCACGCAGCCATGCAGCTACGATTACAGAATGCGTTGACAGTTGTACGCCTTTTCTTAAGGATCGGACCGGGAGCGATTGAATCATTGTCGTTGTGAGTGTGAGTGAGGCCTTGAGGAGTCTTTCAGTCCACAGAGTCATCATGTCGTGCTATTCTGACTGACGCGCACCACATGCGGGTACACTTCTTTTGTTTTATTCGAGAGTACTACTTCGGCTTTGCAGCAATGCCGTAAGTAGGCTGAAGACGATCGAACGTCACTCCTAGAGAACACACAAATCTCGTCTTATTGTACATGTACGTTCATGTAAGTACTGTAGTTATGAGTTTTTGAGTTATATTGGTCCATATCGTTTGGTATCCCTTACTTGGTGAACGCGCGGGGAATAATTTCTATTTGTTGGAATTCTAAATTCCATCTAGTCCTCGGCACGCGGCCGTGGTGAAAGGGTATCACATCAGCCTTCCAAGCTGATGTCCCGAGTTCGAGTCTCGGCGGTCGCATGTTCCTTTTTTCTTCAATAATCCATTTCTAAAGCTGCCAGCTAGTCTAGTCTAGTTAATACTCTCCCAATAACAAAGAAAAACAAGCACACCCCCGTGCTCGCAACAACTACGACGAAGAGACCGCTTACGAAAGTTATATGAACCCCGAGCCAGGCTTCCCTGCTTTCGCGCTAGCAAATTTGCTCCAGAAGGCCAATTCAGGCTCCAGCTGGCGTCTTTCCTCCGAACAAGTCGGCGGGACTGAGTTCTGCCAGCAGATTCATACGACCTTCAGATATCGTCTATCTTTGAGCAATTTTTTTGCTCCAAGCAACGGTGTTGTGCCGTAATATTCTTTTTAGCCATGTCGGCCTGGCATGGCGCTCGCAACGGCGCTTGAATCCGTTATGTTCGTGAAAACGGCTCCGCGGCCAGGGGTTCTACAGCATACTCCTCGTCCCACCGCACATCATCTACAGGAAACCTGTCGGATGAGCTCCACCAACTCTTCTCACCCATAGCGACTCTCAGGGTGTCGAAGGAGGGGCGACTCTTGACTGATCTCACCAATTCCATAGCTGCTCAAACATGCGTGCCATAAAATATTATTCAAGCTGCGCTGTGTTCCTCGTGTTGACCTTTCATGTCTGTATATAGCCTTCCATTTCGGGACCTGTGTCAAAAACACATTCTTTCTTCGCTTGTTAGCCTTCTCATTCCGGCCCCACGGGGCCTATGTCAAAACAAAGACATACAAACCTGCATGGACATTTGAGTGGTGTACACTTCAAAGCAAGCTAAATCGGGCTTTATGCCCTATGCATGTGTTACATTTGATGTAATTAAATGGGCTCTTAGTATGTTTCCGAGCCTCTCGACGAGGGGCCGGTTTTAGTAAATAAGATAGCAGGGTGTGCCAATTGGCGCAGCAGGGTGGGTCGGGCCGGACTGAAGGTCTGGCATGGGGTTTGGGATTCATGTAACTATCGTGAACGGGTCTCTATTCACCCAAGCCTGAAGGGCCGGAATTCGAAGGCCAACAGGCAGATAATTAATTCGAAGAAAGTTATAGTCTAGTCTAGTGAATACTCTCCCAATAACAAAGAAAAACAAGTACACAGTAGTCACAGAGGCACACAAAGAATGTACTTATGCTGCTTATGCACCAGCAAATTTGCTCCAGAAGGCCAATGCAGGCTCCAAGTTGTACCTGAACGTTCACGACAAGGAGTCCCCAGAAACATCAACGAACTGGCCCGCTGGAGCATCTATCTAAATTCGCTTTGTACACGACCCCACAGGGCCTACGCCAGAATTGGTCAGTCTCAATCTGGAGGATATCCCTCTTGGTCCACATGACAATGGAAATGCAGAATCCTGATTTTTTCTGAGCCTCCCCGAGGGGGGACTGGGTTTAGGAACTAACAGGCAGGGTGCCATCTACGTAATCGGCGTCTATTTTCTGAGCCCCCCGAGGGGGGAATGGATTTAGTAACTAACAGACAGGGTGCCATCTAATCGGCGTCTACAGAGTCCCCCGGGCCGTACTGGAAGCCTGGCTCGGGGTTCGTCATGAGCCTTTTGCCCTCTCTCTCGCATTCCCACAATAATAATTTTGTTGGCTTGTTCGCTTTGAACCCTTCACAAGGAACTACGGAACCGGCGCGCATTTGACTTAAAGATGGCAATACCTCTCAAATCGGGTTTGTTTGATTGCAAAAGCGCAGCTGCGATGGGGAATCCAACTGGAACCCTAGGGCGCTCCTTGAGCATGCTGTCAATGACATCATCCCCGCGGAAGAAGTCGCAAAGATATTTGGCCCTTTATGATCTCGAGCTCCAGGTAATCCATTGTGAGGTTATACGCAACTGGAGTATGTCATTCAAATAAACGATACCACGCAAATCACTTCTAGGATTTCGCATCGTCAATGATGCTGTCCTAATGCTGTGCTCGTGTGCCAATCTAATGACCTATACCTCACTCTGTACATCCCATAGATCTTCGACGAGGATCCAGCGGCGAACAAGGAGAAGGCAGTAGCGATGCTGAGCCGGGTGCCATGCGATCAACTTCAAGTTGGCCTTGACGACGAAGGAAGCCCGCTTTCTTTCTGGGTGGCCGTTTCTAGTCTACCTGCTGGAGCTGAAGAAGGTGCCCAAGGCGTTCCTTCGCCGAGGGACAAGAAAACGGCCCCGTCGCTTCTAGAGGAGAAGCTCAGCCTGACGGCCCCCACAGCCGCTGAAGTAGAGGATTGGGTCGAAGCACTCGCCAGCGCCAGCCTGCGTGCGCGGCCGTGGCCTGCCGGGGACCCGACCAGCTACCTGAGGCACGTGGTGTTGCAGGGGACCTTGCACGCCACCGCGCTCGCGGGCGACGCATTCGCGCTGCTCGGCGTCTTGCGCCCTGGCGACGCTTCGCCTGCGCAGCAGCGTTCGGCCGGCACGAGCGCTTTGGCAGCGGCGTGTGCCGTGGACCCTCAGGGGCGGTCGGCGCTGCACTGTGCGGCTGCCGCGGGCCACTTGCAGTGCGTGCGCCTTCTCCTCGACGCCGGCGCTGACGCTGGTCTCGCTGACGACGTCGCCCTCGAGACGCCTTTGCACGCTGCTTGCTTGGCCACTGCGAGTGGAGTGAGCCCAAAAGCTCCGGGAGCAGCGGCCGCGGTGGCTCGGCTTCTCTTGGCCTCTGGTTCGCGCCTCGACGCGTCAGCGTGCAACCAGAGCGGCCACTCCCCGCTAGACGTAGCCCTCGTGAGTGGGCACGCCGACCGTGACGCCGCAGCTCTGGTCGCCACCCTGTGCCCCGCAGGCGCAGACGCTAGCGATGCGTTGAAGTTCCTCGTGACAAGCTCTGATGCATCTTCACCTTCTTCTTCTGCCTCAACTGCTGCTAGTAGTAGTGGCAGTGAGGTGTTGACATCTAGTAAGCTAGCACTCGGACCTTTAACAGTGAAAGCACTGCTGAGACATGGAGCAAAACCGAACTTACCCGTGACGAGTTTCAATGGTCCTTCAACAGGAGCAGTGCCTCCGATAGAGCAATTGCTGCAAATTCTCTCGCAAACTCCGCCTCCGAACCTAGCAGGCGAGAAGGCCGACGACAAAGCAACGGACGAGGCAGCTGCAGGCACACCTGCTGCGAGGAAGGTGGAAGAGGGGTCTGATGGCGGTAAAGATACAGACGGCGCTGCCTCAGCAAACGAGCTGGTGTGGGCATGCCTGGAAGCCCTCGCAGGGGCTGGCGCGCGCCTGCCTTCAGCTTCATCTGCCACCAACGCCAAGGGGAGTTTGCCGCCACCTACTAGATTGAGCGAGCTCTTACAGGGACCCGCCATGGAGAAAGTGGTGCAGGCGCAGGAGGCGTGGACAGCTGACAACTCGGCGGCGCGCCGTGGAACCGTGATGGCGCACAAAGCCGGGTGCGTCGACTCCCTTCTTTGGTGTTTTGATGATTTCCGTCCTAGTTCGTAGAATCGATAGTCATTGTGTGTTACGCTCGCCAATCGTAAATATGCCATCCACCCTCACAATTTCCTCACATTCGTTAATTTCTTCCTCTTGTCGTTGTCCTCTGTCTCATTCTCCAACCCCCCCCATGTATGCAGGTGGGTCCCGAACAAAGACTCGGCCACCTGCCTGCACTGCCCCGCCAAATTCAGCCTGCTCCACCGGCGGCACCACTGCCGCTTCTGCGCCGAATTGGTATGTGGGCCTTGCTCCTGCAAGCAGCTGGCACTCGCAGGAGAGCCGCGACAGCGCGCCTGTGACCGGTGAGATTACATACCGTTAGATGGAGGGTAATCGGAGTCTAAGGTCTTAAAAAATGCTTGATACACGTGTATTGTAGCTCTATCCCCTGAACTATCTCCTTCACCACAGCTGACAGCCCTATCTATCACTGCTACTTTTCACACGCATACTTTTGCACATTTTTTAAAAACCAGCGCTCCTCCCCCCCCCAAATAATGGCTATATTAGGTGCTTCAACCGCGAAAGCGAGGCTCCTGTGGCAGCACCCGTTGATGTAGTCCTTCCTTCAGGAGCTTCGTCACTCGCCGAGAACCAGCTAAGTCCCATTGAGAGCCCTCTGCTTCACAGCACGCGAGATGGCGCAGCCGACGATTCAAGTACTAGTCCAGGCTCAACAACAACGACAAGAGGGCAAACGGGGGATGGCAAAGTCGCAGCAAGTGCTTTAGCGCGCGCCACCTCGGCCTTAGCCGCGAATCGTGAGCAGTTACAGGAGACATCAGACAAAGCTGGAGCGTTGCACAATGCCGCAGCGAATTACGGCAACTTGGCTGCGCAGCTGAAAAACCAGGCCAAAAGCAAAAACAATAAGTCGATGTTTTGGTAGATGGTTTTGTCTCTGATTGCTTTTTGTTGTCTTGCGTTGTTGCGTTGTGTGAAATTAGATGAGCGTCAATTGATTTCTTTCTCGCCTCGTGGGGATTTGCATCCTAGATGATTAGATGGCTAGATTCGGCGACTCATATATGCATTATGAACTGTATAGCCTATACGCCTCCATTGGTTACTAGCGCATAAGCTCCTTCAGTCCTACGTGATATCTCAATGCGCGGTAATTCAACGCAGAAGGGACCTAATTCTGGTTTAGAAATATCATGAACAGTTTCCGCTTTAGGTAGGGTCCAAAGTACTATAGACAACAGTTCCTTCATTCTGCGCATTCCCTATTTGGGATTCTGATTTGCGCGCATCGCATGCGCGTACCATTCTATCCACGGCATTGGCTTCTGTGTCATTCAAATTTATGTCAGTTCGACTTCTAATTCAGCGGAAGTTTATACTCATCTAATTCTAGTTAACAGATATCCTTCCCTATGATACTAGTTTCAATGCTATTTAAGGGCTGCTTCGTATTTCTATTAATGCTTCATTATTTCTTGCCCGATACCGGCCTAGAAAGGGGATGTGGGATGAGGAAGATGGCCAAAACATAGAGCTCAAGGCTTACTGAACTTCTAAGGTGTTAGAGCTCCTACAACAGCAACGCCAGTACACACAGCAGTCTAATTTATCCAGTGAATAGTTTCCACTTTAGAAGGGTGTGGAAGTCACTAAACCACGTGCCCTCTAAGAACTACCTATTTCTGAGCCCCCCCCGAGGGGGGACTGGATTTAGTTACTAACAGACAGGGTGCCATCTAATCGGCGTCTACAGAGTCCCCCGGGCCGTACTGGAAGCCTGGCTCGGGGTTCATATAACTTTCGTAAGCGGTCTCTTCGTCGTAGTCGTTGCGAGCACGGGGGTGTTAAAACTACCTATTTACGATTTCGACTTGCGCGCGTTTCACATGCGTAATCCCTCTGCCCACAGCATTGCCTTTTGTGTCATTTGGGTTTGTATTGGTTGAAGTTCGAGTTCGAAGTACCCTGCACTATACATTTCCTACAAAGCCAGTGCGAAGTAGCTTCAGTTTGCAGGTAATACTTCTTTCAAGTCCAGACCCTGCATATTTGGGAGTAACGTTATTCATAAACTCATTTATAGCAAACAGAGTGTACTTCTTTCAAGTCCAGACCCTGCATATTTGCGAATATCGTTTTTCATAAACTCATTTATAGTAAGTAGGTATAAGCATACTGTGGATACTGAGAGTAAAACAGACAAGAACCAGTGGTATCTACTATCTGGGTGCGCTGTACGACTAATATGATAAAAATTACGCTCAAGCTATTTCCGCAGCCGACTTCGCGTCGCGTGGTCTCTTAAAGTAGGCTCAGTTCGAAGGTCTTCGAAGCATCCTCCGCGCACGCCAGCTCAGCGTTTTGCAAGATTTCGAGCGACCTCATCCGATTAGGGGGTTCGTAACCTCGTGCTCTATCGTTTCTTTTTCGCCGTTCTTTGTCGATGAGACTCGTATTGTTGAGGCCAGCGTCACTGCCCAAAATTCTCATGGGCGACACTGGCTGAGCTACTGTGAAAAAACTTTTAATTTCCAATACATGCACTCTAGGGAAATAATTCCCTTGTAACAAGCCTTGTAAGTATAATTCCTTGGATCCCGCAGTGCATATAATGCGGGATAGTAGTAGATACCCTAGCAAGAACTCTTTCGAAAGACCGCAACGGCGCAATGAAGTGTCCCCCTGTAATATTCACAAGTTCACAAGCCCACACAAGAAACTTATCGTAGGAACAGCAGGAAGCAGAAACCCTCGTTGCTGTAGCTAGCTAGCTAAGTAGTAACTTAGGTACAGATAGACCACACCTCTTTTTCGCAGGGGCTACGGATTATACACAAAAATGCAGGACTCGAGTTCTCGCACCAAAGGTGATAAGTTATAGCGCTGCCTAGCTAGCTCCGCTTGACTATGTCTGGCTACGTTATCAAAATGAATTTAGCAGCGTAGGCTTCGAAAGAAAGCAGACACAACTAGAATCTTAGTGGTGATATGAACAAGATTTAACCCCATCGACGCTTGTTATTTATAGTTCCAGAACGCTTTAATCGCGGCGGCCCGCGCACAGGCGCTCTTCAAATGAACTCATCGCTGCCACTAGGAGGGGCAAGCTTCGAAGAGGGCGGAGGTTACTTAGACGACGACAGAGACAATCAGGAAGAAAAGAAGATTATTCACAAAGACTTCTTCAACAGTAAGTTATAATATCACAATAATGGTTGGAATGATTGGATGAATTATGAGTGTAAATTAGGCTGACTTTAACTCTTGTGTACGGCGGAAATGCTCTTTCTCATTTCTTCGGTTGCCACAAATTCCCTTTCCTGTTTCTTCTTGCAGAATTCAAAGACGACTTCGATGATAATGACCTGGCCTAAAAACTGTGCATTTTACGAACTGGAGCGAGATGATGTACCGCATTGTAAGTTAAACGGCCTATTCCAAAATGATTTCGATGTGCGTGTTCACAGTGGACATTTGAAAACGAGGTATTCTCATCGAGACTGCGGGGCCAATTGAGCTTTCCGACCCCTTGGACACCTTTAACTACACAATTCACATAATGAATATCAGGATATTTGCTCTAATGAATTCACCTCATTTAAGCCTATAGATACATGAGAAGGGAATTCGCGCTCTTGGCTTTCTTCCGATGAGAAGAGTTATAGCTACGGACTCCTTTTCGTTAATCATTATGTTTACATCAAGAAGCCTAACCAGAACCAGGCCACTTTTTGTCGATATGTGAATAGTGGGGTTTGCAGGCTCCTTTAGGAACTGCAGAGCTATACTGAGAGGGTTCCTGTTGTGGGCTTTTGTAGGCGATTAGGCGATGCTTGTTTCTTACCTCGTTAGCGATACTTGATCACTTCCCAGTCTCTCCAGATCAACAGGTATTAGCTCGTGTAGTTACACACCCTGCGGTGGTGCTCTAAAGACGGTAGAATGTAACGTCGCGCTCAATTGCTGAAATGTGGCCAAATTTTCAGTTTATTTGATTCGTAGACGAACACGTGAGGGTCATGGGAAGGAAATGGAAGTTGCGCACACGGATGTGCGATGGAGGGAACAAAATATGCACGGCCGCATATTCAATATATTCGTTCCAGAGATTGAAGAGAAGAGAAGAAGGAGGCAGTTTTGTCGCGAATGATTCCTATGCTTTTCCATATGGGCATATATAAGCAAGGATACCGATGACCCATCTGTATCCGCCTGGTCTGGATCTTAGACAAATCATAGGCAGGGGAAATGCGCATGAGGAATATTATTAGTTCGAGTTCTATTCGTGTTATAGTTAAAGCTTATCTGTCTAAAAGCTAAAAGGGGGCGATATGTAATATATAAAGCGCATCCTCTTCTACACTTTCATTGCTGTACTCGTCCAGCCACAAAAAATTATAAGCGGAATAAGCAATTTTTATTTCATACATCAGGCCTGTTCTCCAGCGCCGGCACCATCAATAGGCCAAACAAATTTATAAGAACATGAGAGCGTGCCCAGCATATGAGCTATACGACAGTTGTCAGTCGCATTAAAAAAGAACAAACAAAAATTGATTTCTAAAACATTGCCGCCAAGATGCTGATCCAGCCGGGAGCTCACAATAGGACGTCCTTAGCATTAATGTAGGTAAACATATGTCATCTGTTCCACAGCTTGAATCTGTCGTCGATTTTGCGCAAAATCTTGTTCTCGAGAAACTCCAGCTCCTCAGCATTCGCTGTTTCGAAACATGAACCACGAGAAGCGCTAAATCAATATGGGATAAGGTGTGTAAAGATGCTCATGGCATGGCGCAAATCAAGCACATATGTTCGTCGTCGATACGTTCAAATTGTTTATAATCCCGCATGGATTGTGTAGTAGACAGTGTGTTCAGTACTATTTGTATAATTTTATGACAAAGGATTCTTCACGACTTTGACACTTTGAGTGCATCTTCAGTTTCGAGAGTCAAGAATCTTCCATTACGATTGCATATATCCTCGAAGCATTCATTCACCGACACTGCCAAGTCCTGAGTTTTTTTTGACATTCCTTGATTCTTCAACATTTTAACATTTTTCATAGCTTAAACGAATCAAAGCGAAAGAGTTGCAAGCTGTCAATCAACATTGATAACGAGGGAAACGTCATGTTCTGATTGTCGAACCAAGGGTATCCTTGGTCGAACTGTCGTGTACTACGATAGGTTCAATGGGATCATGATCTGCTAAAATATATCTTTTGCAGTTCCCAACAGAAGAGATTTTCAAAGATAATTCGATAATACACGGAGATTATTTCCGTGATGAGCGACGATAAGGCTGAAGATTTGTGTGTTTATTGCTATGATGAAGGGCAGTGTCTTGGTTGCGTATTCTGTCGTCGACAATTTGGCTGCTGGCCCATTGAATGTGGTGGCGACATCAGCGATGGGCATTCGTAAGTGCTATTCAATTGAAGCGCGTATCTTGACTAAAAGATAAATATACGCAGTAATATAATTATTAATAAATCATAGTACCTCACTACGAATACTTTAACAACAGCGACTGGTATGTGCAGGTTTGCTATCACTATTGGTTGTTTGCAGTGCGATCTGTGTTGGCCAGCATGCCTATTCTATAGGATACTTTGCTGCAAATTACTGCTATGCACCACGGAAAAAGAAGGGGGGCGATCATTCTTTGAAGGGAGCGGGAGAAGAGACAACTTCTTCTCCGGAAGATCAAGCACCTAGTACCTAAAGTAAGAAGTTTGTAAGCACCTGCAACTGCACTCATTCAGAGCAGTAGGCAAATATTTCTTGAAATCTTCCACTCCACTCAATTTCTTTTCAAGAAATGCAAACTTGCTTTGAAATTAACGCCCTGGCTATTGCCTTCTTCTTCTACATTCTACGCGCTTATGCATTATAAGTCAGGTTACAGGTTTGAATTTATCGTAGGTTTCGGAGACCAGATTTGGCTGTTTTGTATTTGCCGCGTTGGAAAAGGAGACGAATGAACAGCATAACGAGACCGAATTTGGTAAATAGATGAGTAGGGCGCCATTTGGTTGGCGCCAGAAGCAATCCCCGGCTCTTCGTGACAGAAGCCCCGGAGGACCGGACAAAAGACCGAATTATGAAGGGCTAGCAGAGACGACATAAGTTTGAGAGAAACCACACAAGCGGGCGCTCTTATGCCGATAGCATAATACCTGACTTGAAGTTCATTTGTCGTTTCATCAAACCGAATCGTATCAGGTAGCTTCCTCTTGTGTGCTGCTGTTTTCAATTCAATGTGAGGCCCTGAGGGTACATGCTGTATTACAGTACTCCCTGTAGTCGTCATGACATGACTGGCACTCGAAATAACCCTGTAAAAGTCGTCGTCAAACACCGAGCATCCGAGCATCGTCGACATCAAGTCTATCTAGCTAGTACTTTACTTACTACGTACTTCAGTGGGCAAGTGGGCTATCTAGTCTAGCTAGCTAGAGCTAATTACTTAGGAACAACACTTCCAATCCTTTAGGGCTACACTGCTTTTGATAAAAGAGATTCTTAGAATCAAACATTTAATTCGACATTTGACGGCCATCCTAGTCAGCTAGGCTTCGTGTTATTGATATCAGATCAGGCCAATTTCAAGCTAAAATCTATTACGTACTAGTAGAGTAGATTATTTTTTCGAGTAGCAGCTTAGTCTCTTGCCTCTACTCTTAAGCTCAAGATGCTGGACGCATTTATCGCTCTTTTATGGCTGACTATTCTGCCATGTATTTCTGGTTTTATACCTACCCGAGCTCCTCTGCATTTCAAGCCACTACCTGCATCAGTTGATGACGCGATGGCTGAGACATACAGCGAGCTTGCTACGCGGGTCGCTACTGTAAGCAAGGAGCGAAATGGCGAGCCGCTGTGGGTCGCTATCGCTGGCGGGCCTGGTGCTGGGAAGTCAACCTTGGCTGCGGCCGTGGCTAGTCTCTGCGAACGAGACCATGGAATACCAGCGGTGGTTCTACCCATGGACGGCTTCCATTATTCACGGGCCGAACTATGTGCCCTCGACCCACCTAGCGCTGCTGCGTTTATGCCTCGCCGAGGCGCACCTCACACCTTTGATGCAGCGAAACTGACGAACACGCTCACTGCTGCCAAAGCCAGCAGAGCAGCTACTCTACCAACCTATTCTCGTGAGCTTTCAGACCCAGTGCCTGAGGGTACTGAGCTGCTTCCCTCTCATCAAATAGTGCTTGTTGAAGGCAACTACCTTCTCCTGGGCCTCCTAGCATCTGGCTCACAACTGCCAGAAAAAGAAGTGGGCGGTTTAACAGCCGAAGAAATTGTCACCGAAGCGCAGCGTTGGTTGCCGTTGATTGAGCTCTTCGATGAAACGTGGTTCGTAGCGCCCCAAGAAGGCATAGCTGAGCAACGGCGTCGGCTCGTGAGCCGTCACTTAGAGACCTGGACGCCTGCCAAGACGGCAGCATGGAATGCTGGGTCAGCAGAGGAGGGCGCTGAGAAGCGCACTGATTTCAATGACGTGCCCAATGCTCACATTATTGACTGCTGCCGCGCTTTTGCCGATCTTCAAATCTTAAGTATATAGCAGCCATCGTAAAAGAGGACTCGAGGCGATACGATAAGCAGCGCTCAAGAAACGAGTATTGGCGTCGATATGCCTCGCACTGACTTCCAGCAGTACTAATGGATAAATCCTGTCTTAAAGACGTGAAGATAATTGGAATAGCATCTATTGGGCGCTACAACGATTAAGGCATTTACGGCTAATAGTTGTAATTGAAGAAGTAGAAACATCGAACATCGTAGCGCACTATCCGTAATTTTCATTTTGAGTGGTTAAGTGCTCTTGGGATGTTTTATGGTGTATGGGTTTCCTAAGAAGTCTTAGCCGTAGAGAGGCCCTTTGGGAATCTCTTACGTAATGCGATAGCTAGCTGCCTAGCTAAAACCAGTCATAATTCATAATTACCAGCACTATTCCACTATTCCGCATTCCACTTTAAAGATATTTGGCTGGGACTTACTTCGTACGCGGTTCCATTTGCAACACCCCACATAAGCAAAAGAACCTAGGAATCTTCGTAGTCCCTAAACGATAGTGAGAGTGGCATAGATGGCGTTCCGCACTTTGAAGTAGGCCGAGCAGAGGGGGCCTTCCAGGAGCAGTTGCCCAGTGCCTGCGCCGAGCCGCACCACTACTACGGAGTCCGCGTCGTTGTCCGCAGCACCAGCACTCGTTTCTAGCGACTTCACCGCTAAGCGCTGCTCTTTGCCTCGTCCCTGTAGCTCCACCTGAAGGCTGACGTCCGCGTCCAACCACTTCTTCAACGACACGATTTTGGCCTCCGACGCCCCTACCAAGAGGGGGCAATGCCCGGCTCGTTGATTTGAGCTTAGCGAAGAAGAAGAAGAGGAGGAGTCTGCCGGGCTGGCGTCGAGCACTAGCCGAGGCGCGGTGTGGGCGCGGTGAGTCAACAAGCCCATCGCAGCGTGGTGCTCTTTCGTGGCGCGCCGAAGCCAACCCCGCACGTGCGCGAGGGACACCCCACTCCAAGCCTCACTACTACTACTAGCACTACTGCTGCTTCCGCCGCCTCCACCAGCGCTAGCAACGTCCGTTGGTCGATCATTCTTCAGCACGGGCGCTAGCACCACTTGAGCGAGCACGGCATCGCTGAGGGCCAAGTCATAGGACCTCGCGTCAAGCTCAAAAGCCACGGTTTGCCCCCCTGCGGGGGCCCAGCACCGACGCAACAACGTTGGACTAGCACCTTCCGTAGGGTACTTTCCGTTACTGCCACTAGCGCTGACAGCAGCAGGAGAACTGGCAGCAGTAGCAGTGCTGCCTGTCGTCGCCGCCGCAAGGCCGAGCACCCGTTCGCCGTGTTGCCGAAGTTCCAAGGAAGCGGGCGTGGGGCCATAGGCTACTAAGAGGCGCCTTGGTTTGAGGTTGCCTAGCACGTGCTTGAGAGCAGCGCCGTCGGGTCTTCCTTCCAAGTCAATCAGAGGAGTTTCACACCGCACCGTGAGTGCCTGAGGCTCTTTCACCCACTTGAATGGCATCGCTGAATCCATCCCCGAATCGCCGACGCCACTCCTACCGAGGCCGCTGTTGCTCAGCATGCGATCTCGCACTGTCCTGCCGTTGAGGTCACCGCCCAGAGATGCGCTACTACTGCTGTTACCGCTGTTGGTGCCGCTGCGAAAGGAGCGCAAGTGAGCAAGCAAATCTGGCGGCAAGCTAGCTCCATACACGCTGTCGGTCGAAGCGTCATTGGTTGGCTCGTACGACGTGAGCATGGGGTGCCGGGGCGCTGCGTAAAACAAAAAGGAACTCCCTGTAGTCTTGCGCCGTTTGTTCTTGAGAGCTCCTCGCTGCTTCTTCTTTTGCGCGCTAGTTGACACCAGATCTAGGGACGCTTCTTCTTGACGCCTGGCTCCTTTTGACCCTGACCCGCTTCTTTCCTTACGGTTATTGCTGCGTGGAGTAGACGGTGACGACTGCTTGTCGTCTAAGCCTTCGCTCAAGGCCTTGTTCGTAGGACTCGTCATCATCATGGCAGCAGCACTACCACCGTCTGCCCCTGCAACAGTGGCAGCGGAAGAATGATCATTGCTGCTCGAGGCCTCAGAAGCACTACCAACCACCGCAGGCGCAGCCCCGGCAGCACTAGAAGAAGAGGAAGAGACAGACGCAGACGACCCTTGCAGCTCGGCGATGAACCTCTGGGTGTCGGCTTCCCGCCGGGCTTCGGCCTCCGCGCTGGCCTTGGCCGCCTCCCACGCCACCAAGTCCTCCCCCGCGAGAGGGCGCTTCACCGGCACCGTCACCGACGCCACCAGAGGCCGCTCGTTGAACCGCTGCAGTTTGGCGCCCAGGGTGCCGGGCGCGGCGCGGCTGGTGAAGACCACTTTGTTGGTGGGGTGCTCCGCCCATTTGGTCAGCAAGTCTCGTGCAGGCCCCAGCTCCAAGCTGGAGTGCGTGGCTAGCACCACCCAGGGCAGCCGGTCGCGTGCTCCATTGTTGTTGTTGGCGGCAGAGAAGAGGTCCGAGGTGGAGTGCACGATGCGCACGTGCCTGAGGGACAGAGGGTGGCGTTTCTGGGGGTCGAACGAGGACGCTACCTCGTCGGACATCCACTCCAGCATGCTTCGCGCCAACCGCACCACGTTTTCCGCCATGGGGTGCACGAGCGCCAACCGCACTCCCTACATGTATAGACGCCAAAAACAGTAGAAACATGCGACCACCGCCATGCATACACAACAGGCATTGGAGTTAGGTTAGATAAAGCGGAAAACTGAGAATAGAGCCAGAAAATACTCCCGTCCTAATTGATATTGACTTAGAGCGCGATCATTCCTAGGAAAGAGCCTGAATAGACACACCCGAGAGTGATGGCTAGGTAAGGAATATACCTGCCTAACCTACGTCTTTACCTGCGCGAGTCCCGGCTCTGTGTTCCACAACCGGTCGAGGAAGAGCAGCAGCTCCAGCACCCGTCCTGCAGCGTCCGTGGGCAAGAGCACGTTTCCCCCCCTTCGCACCGTGCTTAAAATGCTGTCCTTCAGGTCTTGCATGCGCTGACTCAGCGGCTTCAAACTCCGGCCCCAATTCGTGGCGTCCGTAATCAGCAGCGCGGGACCACTACCGCTACTACTGCTAGAGGCAGCGCCGCTCGCTGCTGCTGCCCCTCCGCTCACTGCCCCACCACTACCGCCACCACCTACTTGAGAAGAAGGGGCCGGCAAAGCAGCGCGGTTCATGATCAATTCCCCTCCGAGGGGGTTCATGTCGCAGGCGTACAAAATCTCGTCGGTTTGCCACTTGAGCCGCCACAAGCAGCCCCCTAAGCATCGGCCGCTGTTGACGGGGGTAATGGTCAAGTCGAGCCCTTTCAGCACCAAGGGCTCGTTGTATTTGAGGGCTTTGCAACCGTAGGGGCGCCCGTGGTTGGCAGTGCTGCTCCTCGTCATGGGGGCGAAAGCTGCGTCGACATCGTCTAAGCTAAAGCCTAGGCTCTCGACCCCCACAGGCCTGGACGTTGACGACGATGCTGCCGCCGCTGCTCCTGAGGAGGAGGCTCCTGCTCCAGACTGCTCGTTGCTTCCACTGCTAGAAGAAGCAGAGGCGTCTGAGGCTACGGCGGCAAGGGCAGACGTGCGTTGGGGCGTAGCAGTGGAAGTGTCGCTAGGCTGGCACTCATGCGCTTCGTACAACGCTTGGTACCCGAGCGCTAGCGTGGGGGCGGTGCAGTAAATCGGCACTCGGAGGCCTAGCTGCCCTATCAAAACTGGCAAGGCCCCGCAATGCTCCAGATCTCCGAAACTCAACAGCACTAGGTCCACAGGGGCCGCTTTGTCCGAGCATGCAGCTAAAAGCAGCTTCAATGTAGCTTCCTTGAATTGAGAGTCCCACCTGTCAATGAATTCCGCCAACAAAATCCAACAAAAATCGGAGCATGTACTCAGTGTCAGTCTCGTGGGCAGGCAAGTAGCATAACTTTTTAAAATCAAGAATCAAATAGACGCACCCGCAGTCGACCAAGATGCGGACGGAGCCGAGCTTTAACAGGCAAGATCGGGGACCTCCACCGTACGTACCAGCCCCAATGAGCGGCGTCACCGAGACGGAGCGACCGCGCACTCCAGACGCAGGCTCGACCATTTTCCTCTTTTTACTCTCTGGCCTCCTCAGTCCTCAGTCAGATCCTCAAGAGCTCAGAGCTTTGTGGTTGCGAAATACACCAGCCCTCCTCTGCATGCCGTAAATATACGTGGATTGCCAGAGAGCGTACACATTTTTTACACATTACATTGCTTCGTCTGCCACCACGAATAATAATTTCGAAGCTGTTCCCCGAAATTGCTCGAAGGCATGTGGTAGAGGAGTATCTGCACAGGGGCATAGAGAAATCGAGCAGACCTTCACACTTGCGGGTTCCGCCAACTCTAGACACCTTTGAGAAATTTATCTCCAGGGACAAGACCGTTGGAGCTCACGGGCAAGTGCGTGAGATGTCGTTCCCGGCGACACCACCGCCTGATCATCTGCCTAAGTCCTCGCCGGGGTCCCCTCATTCGCCGCCAGCCTCACCGCTGCCTCAGGACTCTGAGACCGTAAATCTCGTGGACTCGAGCGACAGTGATGACGAGGCTCAACAGAAGGCAAAGAGGCTGAAGCGTAGTCAGAGGGCGCCGAACTACCTCACGTTTACCTTTCCGGTAGACATATCATCGATTCTTCAGTAAGTAATGCCTTCTACTGCCCCTAACGACCACGACAGTTCCAACGAAAGCTTCGTTTACACCCGCTGCTAGCTTAATCCAATAGTTTTTTAATGCCCCCCACCCCCCTATCTTCCTTCCTATTGTTCCTTCTTCTCTATCATTCGCGCCCTCACCAGGCAACACCAAGTTGACCATGAGTGGCCGCGACACGAACCTTTGTATTCCGAAGCCCACACCGACTCGTCAGGCGTGCAGTGGCGCGTGAAAATGTTAACGCCAGGCGGCCAAAGCAACCCCGTTCACTTGGCGTGCTTCCTCGAAATCGCTCCCGAGTCTAGTCTGGTACCGGGTCCGACCCGCAACGTGGACTTTACGTTCGTGGCGTCGCGAATGCCAACAACAGGAGGAACTGCCACCGCTGAAGATGCCAAAAGTGTCGCGACAGAGGCTTCGAACGAAGTGCTGTCAATTCATGATAGCCCGGAGTCGAATTTGCCGCCAGCTACGAATGGTGCAGCTACCCCGCCTCTTCAACCACCTGCATCAGCAGCGCTAGCAGCACCCGCCACTCCTGCAGGTGGTGGTGGCGGCAGTGGCGCTTCCGAGACGGTGACGATGCACGACAAGCATATGTTTGCGCCGGGCGAGCGCGACTGGGGGTTTTGGAAGGCCTTTGAAGCGGTCAAGTTTCTGCCGTCGATTGGCGCTTGCGACGGCCCTTTTCAAGTGCAAGCGACCCTCCATGATTTCGTGCCACTGCCGCCCTACGACAGGTGCGTTGGAGCGAATAACCAGTCGCAATGGCTGACTACATCTGTGGAGTTGGTTTATTACTCCTCGTAATTGTCCGTGAGAGAGTTGAGAGAGCCAGATAGATCGTCACACGTACTGCGATTTCCCTTTATCCTTGCCCGCACTACTTTCAGTGAGATAACCGCCCCCCCTTCCCCCGAACTAACAGCAAAAAGTCGACGGGCATGGTTGGGCTGAGGAACCAAGGCGCCACCTGCTACATGAACTCGCTGCTGCAGAGCCTGTTCCACTTGACTTCGTTGCGGAGCGCCGTGTACGCGATGCCCACGGAGAACCTGGAGGTGGACTCGATGGCGCTGGCGCTGCAGCGCGTGTTCGTCCAGCTGCAAACCATCGAAACCGCCGTGAGCACCAAGGAACTCACCAAGACCTTCGGGTAAGAATGGTTTGATTACGTTTGCGGTGTTAGAATAGGATTGGGATGTTTTTTTAACTCTCATCTTGGCGCACTCACCAGGCTTGTTCATATTTCCATCTCAATTCGTGTGTGCTCACATGTTTCCTCAACGAACAATATTCAACGAACGAACGACGAACAATAGGTGGAACTCCACCGATGCCTTTATGCAGCAGGACGTACAGGAATTGAACCGGATTTTGTGCGACAAATTAGAGGAGAAAATGAAGGGCACCAGTGTGGAGGGCACCATTGCTCGCCTTTTCGAAGGAAAAGTGAGTTGAGAACCATGTGCACGTGTACGAGCAAGATTGCGTTAGCGTAAGAGAGACATTCTTCGATTCGTATTCTTCTCCCTAACCTTTCTTCTACATTTTGAAAACACTTTTCACTCTTTGCTTCTCTGTTATCGTCTTCTTTCCTCGACCTAGGTGCGCTCTTTCATTCGTTGCTTGCACGTGCCTTACGAGTCCGCACGGGAAGAAACTTTCTACGACATTTCTTTGGACGTGAAAGGCTGCCGCAACGTCGGAGAAAGTTTTCGAAAGTGAGTACGGGAAGTATAAAGAGGCATGAACATTACATGTGCACGAAGAAGGAAGGACGGAAGTCGTTGTAGGCGTTGTGTTGTACACATGCGCTGAGCACTGCTGACGCAAAGTTGTCAAAAACAATGCTCTGTGTTGTTTCGTCTCCTTGCTTTCACTTCGAATGCGTGGGCGAATGCAACCCTCAGGTACGTGGAGACGGAGAAGCTGGAGGGGGAGAACCAGTACGACGCAGTGGAGCACGGGAAGCAGGACGCGGAGAAAGGGGTGTCGTTTTTGGAGTTCCCCCCTGTACTGAACCTCCAGCTCAAGCGCTTCGACTTCGACATGAACACGGGGGACATGGTCAAGGTACCACATGTAGGCGGTTGGACTTGAAATGAACACGGAAGAGTAGGACACTGAAGTTGTTTTGCCCAAAGCCTGACCTTTTTTTGTGATATACCTTATATTTCCCCCTCCCGCAAGCGCTGATGCGTGTGTGTGTGTGAATTCAACCATCAGATCAACGATCGGTTCGAGTTTCCGGAGCGTCTCGACCTCACGCCGTTCCTCAATAAGAAGCAAGACGAGCACGCTCACTCAACAGCCGCTGCCGGAGGCCCCTCATCTGCACCTGCTGCACCTGCTGCTGCTGCTTGCGAAGCCGATAAAGAAGACGAAGATGAAGTGGACAACCGGGACAACATTTACTTGTTGCATTCGGTGCTGGTGCATTCGGGGGACGTGAACGGAGGCCACTACTACAGCTACATCAAGCCGCAAAAAGGATTTACCAAGGCGCAGGCCAAGGCACAGGCGCAGGCAGCGGCTTGGCAAAAACAGCAAGCAGAATTAGCTGCCAGCAACCATGGTAACAGCGGCGATGGAAGTAAGATGGCGCCCATTGTGGCAGTACCCAAGCCAAGCAGCGGTGGGAAAGGGCAGTACTTTCGATTCGACGACGATGAGGTTGGTAGGCTCGGAATATGCGGGCAGTCTGCTTCCTGAAAGTCAGGCGCTTTCCTTCACCATCT
>Ga0307982_1001259_pt1 | contig 20569 bp, 26 predicted proteins | sample OrgLakmetagen989_FD_201847 | JGI IMG/M metagenome (GOLD analysis project Ga0307982, IMG submission 201847) | Saline water microbial communities from Organic Lake, Antarctica - #989 | ecosystem: Environmental > Aquatic > Non-marine Saline and Alkaline > Saline | place: Antarctica: Organic Lake... | reverse complement strand
TTTTGAGTACTGCGAAACCCCATGTTTTTAGGATGTTGTGTGCCCTTGATGTCGATATGTGAGCAGTGGGGTTTGCGGGCTCCTTTAGGAGCTGCAGAGCTATACAGGGAGGGTTCCTGTTGTTGGCAATGCTTGTTTCCTACCTCGTTAATGATACGTGGTCACTGCCCAGTCTTTCCAGATCAACAGTTCGGTATAGCGCACATCACCAAACTAAAGTTCAAATCTATGGAAGGTTTATAAGTGACCCGGATGCATCGAGTCTTCATCAGCAGTAAAAGTCGCGCGGACCTGCACGTGGCCTTGATGCTGCCCATTGAGCACCTCCACCACGCTTCCAAACACGATGGTGGCGGGCGGCTTCACTTCGAACTCGTCTGCCATCGCCGCCAATGTGCGAACCGTGCCTGCGACCACGCGCTGTTGCGGAGTGGAGGCGCGCTCGACAATCGCCGCGGGGCAATCGCTTGGATAGCCAGCTTCGGCCTGCAGCCGGTCGCAAAGCTCGCGAATACGGCCCACGGCCATGAGATATACGGCGGTTTGTTCGTGGTGGTAAGGCTGCAGCCGTACTTGAGCCCCGGGGTCTTTGCCATACCCCGTAGACAGCACCACTTGGTTCGCTAAACCGCGGTGAGTCACCGGAATGCCACCCAGCAGAGGGGCAGAAAACACGGCCGAGACGCCGGGTACGACTACGGCTTCTATCCCTAACTGCTCGCGGAAATGTAGCACCTGTGGAGTGTCATGATTCACACACATGTGAACAAAATGGTAGCGTCGGTAACACTGGAACCCCTTCAGAAGCTCATCATCATTCTCTCGAGGAAAATAGAAGCCAAGGATTTAGTCTAGAAGCGCCACATGTCGACACCACAGCCCTAACATTTTGCATTACTTCTTCGCCACCGCGGCCAAACACGAAGGGGTCGCCGATTTTGAGGCGCACGACTTTGCGACCGTTGGCTACTGCCTCGGCCACCCAACCGTAAATTTCTTGCTGTGCCTTCTCTGCACAGCCTGGTAGCTTTCCCGCAATGCGCAGCTCCCCCTTCACCAGTGCGAGAACTTCGTCCGACACTAGTCGATCGCTGATGACGAGGGCCTCTGAATCGCTGATAAAGCGCGCCGCTGCCAGTGTTAACAAGTCGGGATCGCCCGGCCCCGCTCCTACTAGTGCAATAGAACCCCTGCTGCTTGGAGCTATATCCTCAGCATCACTTGTAGAAAACGAGATGGTCAGACTACGCCAGCGGCTAGGATTAGTGGGGTGTACTCGCAACGCAGCCTTCGATAATGATACACTGTGTTTATGAACAACTCGTTGAAGCATCACCGGTTGAGCAGTGAAACCGTCCGCCCGCCAGTAGACGGGTTGCACAGCAAACGATATCCAGCAGAAGCAAGTAGCCAAATGGCGGACCATGATCGCAAACAATTGTACGCGTGCTGTTACCGCTTCTAATGAGCCTGCTGAAGCAGTTAGCAGTTACTGTGAGCTACAGAACGAATCTCGCAAGATCCCCCAACAACAACATCTTGGATCTTTGTTGATCTGTGATAGGCTCGAAATTTCCAAAGCAGACTCTAGACGACGATGATGATGCCAACAAAGTAAGTATCCATCAAGCATCAAGCATCAAGCTCTTGAGAGCTATCTAGCCTAGCCTGGGGAGGACCTACAAGCACTAATAAGCTCCTTGAGTCCTTGGATTGAGTTAGTAAATACCACATGTTCAGGCACACCACTACGTTCTGTCTGATGATGCATCGAGCAGCGAGCACGCTAGCCTCCAAGACAGTATCGCCATTGGTTACCCCGAGCGCTCTTTTAGCCTCCGACAAACTGGCGTCAGTTAAATTTGTCGACGCGTCTTGGCACTTGGGTCAGCCGCACCGTATCCCGCGCGATGAGTTTGCTGCCTGCCGGCTCCCTGGTAAGAGCGCACAAACAAAGATTCTACCCTAGCTACAGAATCTGTTGTACGTTTAGTAGTTCTTGACCGAGGAACTCTAGCTATGCTTTTGATTGAAACTCAGCAGCTATGCCTACGAGCCTCCCCTCCCCCCTTCCATTATACTGCCATGGATACCTCTGTAACAACCTTATATTGCCCCTCCCCTCCTTCACAGGAGCCTGTTTCTTCGACATCGATCAAGTGGCAGACCAGAAGACTTCCCTGCCACACATGTTGCCGTCTGCAGAGACGTTCGCTTCAGCGTGTGGAGACCTGGGTCTAGCACGAGACGACGAGATTGTGGTGTACAATTCTGAAGGGGCTTTTTCAGCCGCTCGGTGCTGGTGGACCTTCAAATGCTTCGGTGAATAAAGTAGCTCGAGCCAACTAGGCTGTTTACACGTACGATTCAATGCACAGAGCAAGCAAGCGTGTTGCAGCAGCCTTAGTTGCGTGCTCTCGTATGCGCGTTTGGTTGGGAACAAAAGCTTACCGGCTGCACACGCATGCTCACACGTGCTCACCTATTCTCTCGCACATTATTAGGTCATCCGAACGTGCGTGTGCTGGACGGCGGCATCGGGGCATGGCGCGCAGCAGGCGGCCCCACGGAAACGTCACCTTCGTTTGCTGACGTGCCCAAGACTCTTCCTGCTGTCTATGAGGGAGCTTCCCTAGATCCTTCTCTAGTGGTCAACAAGGAACAGGTATCAATCAAAGCAAGTCTATTCAGTAAGCATACTAATCTCTACTTTTCTCTAAGTGCCACAAACCACTTTTGCTGTTACAGGTCTTGGCAGCGGTCACCGCTGGCGAGTCCCGCACAACTACGATCTTGGACGCCCGCCCCCCTTTGCGGTTCAGCGGTGCCTCCCCCGAGCCTCGGCCAGGCTTGCGCCAGGGGCACTTGCCCGGCTCTGTCAACCTCCCCATTGCGAGTTTGCTCCAGGAGAGTGACCCGACTGCGTTCAAGCCAGCTGAGGAAGCCGCGAAGGCATTTGAAGCAGCAGGCGTGGTGCCTGGGAAACCGGTGAGCGTGATCTTATGCCTCTCTTTGACACAAGAGGGGTTCTGGAGAGGACTCACGAAAGCCTTGTTATGTTCGTACGACATTTGGCCTGGCCAAAGAAAACTTCGTCTTTCAACTGAAGAGTTTGTTGACTTTTTTCTTCGTCCTCTTCTTCTGTGCATATGTGATGCCCATAGGTCATCACCACGTGTGGATCGGGCGTCACGGCCGCCGTGCTGTCTTTAGCGCTCCACAGCGCGTTTCCCAATGAGCCCATCGCACCGGTATGCATTCAGAAAGCCCCTTTCGTAATAAATAGCTTCCACACATTTGCCACGCATGGTCGTAAGATCTTAACATGTTTCGAGAATCGCTTTGATGTGTTTTAATTCTGTTCATCTCCTTTGCGCAATCGTTGCTCCTCTCAGGTGTACGACGGGTCTTTTGCCGAATGGGGAAATCCCGATAACAATTTGCCTCTGGAGAATTCGTTATAATTGAATCCCACATATGCAGCTTCTTCTTTTATATAACGCACTTCGACCTCTGTCTGAAATTCATGGCACCACGTGGCATGGCCTTGGTCAAATCTAGTTTACTTTCTGCAAATGGGCCCTGCTTTATAGATTTTTACACGCCAGTTTTATGTATTTAACTAATCTCTTATAGCCAAATATTTGACGGGAGATTAGTGACTAGCTGGTTCTAAAATTTAATGTGTTGTAGCCATCGGTTCGGTTTCCCGCGGGAAATTCCGCAAGAAATTTTTACCAATTAGACGCGATTTCCGCGACGGGAATTTAGCAGTGCCTTTATGATCACGGCACGGAAATACCGCGGAAAACCCGCGGTATAAAATTTTAGCCATCGCGCGGGAATTCCGCGGAAACGAGGATCTCAACCCTGTTGTAGCCGGGGAGCCGGGTTGTAACTTAAGACCTGATGGCCCTGATGGCCAATGGCCCTTCCCACTTTCCAAGATTTGGATTCATTTGACTTAAAATTTTGAATCCCTATTAATAAATTGGCATAGACCAATCGATATATCCTACTCCAAGGGCCAAGGGATAAGTATGACCGCCGTGGGTATCAAGTACCAGAAATTTCATTAAGAAATCGGTGAGCGAAATGCTCCACTTCCAAAGCAAACTTCCCAGGCACACAACACTTATTTTGGGATTTGTGATATCCAAGCACTTCGAAGGCGCTCTAAGAGAACTGCCTTTGTGCCCCCTACTTTGAGACCGAGATCGCGGCACCGGTCTTTCAGTTGAACCGCTGTGAGGCTCTCGAGATCGACCTCATCGATATCACCCGCATCCTTATCCTCTTGTGCTCCGTCTTCACCAATACCAAAAGCTTCAAGCGTCTCTTCAACCTGGATGGCGTATATTAGGACAGCAAAGTGCACGTGAACCGCACGAATTTTTTGTGTGTTCATTGAAAAAAAGGTTCTCCTGGTGAAGGCGAATACGTTCAGTGAAGTCTACTACTGTAATGCTGTTACCTCTTTGTCGTCCATTTGAGCGAAAAGTGCGTCCAAAAAGTTTTCTTCTGCCGCCTGAAAATGACACGTTTATATCAAATAAGACAGTTAAAGCCTCACGCACATGTCATATTCGCCACTTTTGATCCGCACATCATACAAGGGAAAAGAGCAACACTTCAAAGCACTTTTCTCTTATGACTAACCTCCAGCCCTTTCTGTTCTTCTTCTTGGGCGTCCATTGCTGCTTTTGCTTCTGCGCTCACGTCACCGTAGTTCCCCTGCCGATCTTCCTCGATCCCATCATCGTTGCCGTCGCTGTCGCTCGCGAGGCCGATGGCGGAGAGGCGCGAGAGGAGGCCTTGCTTGGCCTTGGCCGCTTCCCTCTCCTGGTAGGGGGAGATATAAGAGGATAACGCAAAAAGATGAATAGAAGAGGAGGTAACGCTAGAGGTAACTGGTTATACAGGAAAACGAAATGACGAGAGCCTTAGGTATAGTACACCAAGAAGTGATACGAAGAAGTATTAGTACGCAAAAATAAAATGAAGGGGGGGGGTGAGGATAAATCACATGTTGTAGGAGTACAGCGAGGAATATTTTTTTATCACTAGCGAATACCTCAAAGCGTTGTTTCTTCACGTAGGCTCGTGCGTTCGCTCGTTCTTGTTCTTCTGGGCTCAGAGGCTGTTTGCGCAAGCTCTGGGCTGGAGTGGGCACGGCAGGCACCGCGAAGTCGTGGTTGAAGAGCACTTTCACCATCTGCGGGGGGGAGGAAAGAAAGGGAAAGTGTGGAAGAGAGAGAGGAAAGGAGAGTGAGCAGACGACACAATTAAAAGGCGAATATGGTAAACATAGTCTCATCAGGACCAACAAACAAGGTCACTAAATTACCTTTTTCCAGTCACTTATCCTGAATCTGTCTCTCCTTACCTTTGGCTTGAAGTCCAAATCGAACCATTGGCCATACGCGAAGAGCCTCACAGTAACCCCCCCGTTGCGCACCAGTCGAATCGGCCCTCTTTCTCCCTTGTAGGCGCCTTCCACAATCTCGACCATGTCACCAATCGTGAAGCCCAGCGTCGGGTCAGGCACCGAATCCAGCCCGTATTTTTTGGCTTCCAGCTGAAATTGGTCGATTTCTTGGGGTGTTAACGGCAACGGCTCGACGAAGCCGCGAGCTCCGGTCAAGCCTCCGCCACTTTTGTTCAACTGACCCCTATACAGCCACAACCACACAAGCAAAGCAAGGAAATTGAAACAAGCGAGAAGCGCATGGAGACTAAAGAAAGGCAGCAATGTTCGTGTGTGTCTAGAAAAAAGTTCGTTGGCGAAAGATGCTTGAAGACATTTTATACTTGACGAGTCAGGTATACTCATTGGTTTAAGTGAAGTGAAGTTTGCAATGAACAATGAAGTACAAGAGAACGAGCATTTCATTAAAAAAACTGCACACAGAAAGGAAATGTACGGATGTCATCGTTTCTCTTTTCATATCTTTCTGGAAATCGTCACTAGCGAAAAAGGAGAAACGCACCGGTCCCTTCCCACGAAGTTGATCACATGTTCGGAAGACAAGAGCGCCGCATGCGCGGCGGGGCCCATGATCATGTGAATGAAGGTGTAGCTGGGGTACAGGGCGCGCTCGTGGTGTTTCACTTTCTTGCCCATGGTCACGGAGGTGGCTTCCGTAGGGACGTACACATCCAACACTTCGCTTCGAAGGTTCATGTTATCGACCAACTTATCGAGCAATTTCTATGTTTGTGAGATATATATATTCACCCCAAGGAATTGATAAGTCAACAGACACGGAAATAGGTCAACGTGGAGTACCGTTATGGAAAAGACCTCTGTTCATGTGCTGAAAACGCGTGTCTGTAGTGCATGGCTTGGGATCTTCAAATATTATGCAAATCGTTTATGATCACTGAAGCAACTGATTAAGAAGCAGTTCTGTCAAACGAATCTCACCTTACTCAAGAGCTCCTTTCCATTCGCCACGTTCAAAATGTACCTGCACACACCATTTCAATCCTCAAGAGTAAGGCCCAAGAAGATTCAAGGAGTTCAAATGATCTCGCGCCTCTCGTGCTGCATTTAAAGCTAGCTATGGCGAAAAAGCTCCTTACCATTTTGGTTTGATGTCCTGAACAATTTCTGGCTTATCAAAACTGCCTTGTGCTAGCTGCAAGATAAAATCACAGAGGGGTAGTTAAAAACTAAACGAATCTAGAGGCTGTCAACAATACTTCAAGTTTGCAAAGCTCTGTAATATGAGATGCAAGGCAACTTTACTGAACACGCAGCCTAGTCTCTAATAGATCCATTTTTTGAAAAGCATGAAGATTAAGTCACCCCGCGACATGCAGTGCTGGGTAATTCGTGACGGATCTGCGGCGGGTGTAACCTTTTGCAGAGCAAAGCACAGTTGAATGATGCAGTCAGCGATGGTATGGCTGTGTGTAAAGGCAACTGCAAAGTTCAAGCTGATCCGGCTTACCTAGTGCTGGTGCCGCCATTGAGGCTAAAGCCTAGACCTAGGTGCAAACCAGAACATAACGTCCACGCAAGCACAGCTCGCTGACCCGTGCTCATTGCAGCGCTTCCCCTAAGATCAGGATACTGTTGGCAGCTTAGGAGTTGTACTTCTTGACACTCACTCCGTCCGTCGATCAACGACGCGACGAACAAGCCAACAAACGAGAAACGAAACGGAAGCGCGCATCTCTAATATGATATTTTGATGTTTAAAAAAAAGTTGCACACTCTTTGGTTTGACAACACTTGGCACACTTTTCTCCATTTTCTCCCTCGATTCCTCGTTCCTCGCACAATGGACAGCGAAGCCTCCGCTTGGGCTATAGGCACTCGCCTAGTCCTTGACGGCCTCTCTACGTCCGACTTGAATGGACTCGTTGCTTCGGTGTCTGTACCGTTTGATTCTAGTTCGGGCCGCTATGTTGTGAAGCTTGAAAGCGATGATCGAGTGGTGAGAATGACAGCACGAATTTCGAGGCCAATTGGAGCCACGAGCTACTACTAACTCATCATAGATAGAGCTTGAAGTACATAAAGTAAACCTAGCATTCGATTGAATCTATGGCGATGCCGTGATTCGTCTTACTTACTAGGTCACCCGAGCGATGATTCGTCTTACTAGGTCACCCGAGACGTGTGATTGGTTATTTTCGATGAACTTATGAACTTTTCCTTGTAGGTGCGTGTGAAGCCTTCAAACCTCTTGACCATTCAGGACCGTATTCGTGCTATTCAAAGAGATTTGACGTTGGATGGAGCCACAAAAGCAAAGTTAATTCACACGTTGTACAGCCGTTCACAACCAAAGGCTTCTGAAAAGACTGACGATAGCGCCGAGGGAAAGAAAAAGACTGCTGCTGACACACCTCCTTGCGGGCACTACGTGTGCGAATGCGTCGTGGTGAGAAAGGGCATCTGTTGTATTAAACGTTCATTTTCGTTGTGTATAGATATCAACCGTTTAGCTTAGCACTTACCACTTAAACCTGTCATTGGACGACTCTGGCTAGGTGAGCGCCTGCTGTGGCAAGGTAGTGCAGTGCCGCTTCTGCCACGATGAACACGTTCGTGATCACAAAATCGACCGGTGAGGATGTTGTATCTGAGCTTAGAAGATACGCTTAAGAAGATGACTGTCGTTTTAAGTTTACTTTACTTGTCTGTCTTTGAAAGTGTCTAACATCTACAATTCTTCGCTTTACTTTGTTTTTGACGTGCTGGGTGCTCACAGGTTTGCGACCTCTGAAATCATTTGCAAAGCGTGCGATACTTTGCAGGGCGTGAGTAATTTGTGCATTCAGTGCGGCGTGCAATTCGGAGGCTACTTCTGTGGCATCTGCAAACTTTGGAAGGCCGACGACGCAGTTGGCACGTTTCATTGTGATGGGTGAGTTCTATGATTTGAATCGAACAGTGACACCATTCCCTATGAAGCACAGAGAGGCACCAGGAAATCCAGGTATGAGTTGCAAACGAGTTAGAATATCCACACACAATCCCAGCTCCTCTATTCGTAAAGAACGAATTGGCCTTGAAAAGTGACATTTTACATGTGCTTAAGCCCTGACGCACTGCCAACTACAGGTGCGGAGTATGCCGAGTTGGAAAACGAGAGGACTACGTGCACTGCGATACATGTGCCATGTGCCTTCCAACTGCAGGAGTTGCCGACCATAAATGCTTTGAAGCGAAATTCAAACAGGACTGCCCGGTAATGTCGACCAATAATAGAGGCAGAATTATGTGCTACCGAAAGAAGTTATTGCTCTTTGTGTTGGTTTCTTGATGCAATATCGAACTATTTCAACGCCCCCCCCCCCCTTGGCAGCACTCTTACTTTTGAAGAGCGATTTCCTATGAATATTCAATGTAGTGTCTCAATTCTTATTGTTTCATACCCCCTTTGCCTTTCCTCCTTCAAAATGAAGGTGTGCCGTGTGGACATGTTCTCGTCGCGTGAATCCGCCTCAACCATGCCTTGTGGCCACCCCATTCACTCCTCGTGTTTGAACAGCTTAACCCGAAATTCTGCCAACGGCTGGCCCAGATGCCCCCTCTGTAAACGCAGCGTGGTGAGTGCTAATCTCTTTGATTCCACGTTCCTTTTTGTTTCAAATTAAAGTGACCTTCCTTTAGGACTCCTTAAAGTTTGATTTTGGAAGGGCACTCCGCTGTAGTTTCGTGTTGTTATTGGCATTTTATATTTGTGTGCTTGGTACCTTAACTTCTTGCGGAAGTGGTTTGCAAAACCGAACCCGTCTTTTTCTTCTTTTTCTCGTTATTTGCTCTTGCTGCCGCTGTTTCGGAACCTGCTCCTCTGTGCCATTTTGAACACAAGGTCCCCATGGAGTCGACTTGGGCTGCTATGCAGGCAGAGATCGATGCACAGCCGATGCCTCCTCCCAGTGAATCCGGCTGCCCAGCCACCGTGAGCGTCCACTGCAACGACTGCGGTTTGGATTCGTCGCCGGTCCCCTTTCATTTCTTGGGCTGCCGCTGCAGCACTTGCGGCTCCTTCAACACTGCCATTTCGAGTTCTTCATCTGAGGACCAATCTCCTGAAGAAAGAGACCCCGGGGAGGAAGAAGAAGAATGAGGAGGAGAAACAGGCAGTGGCAGTACTTACTCTCCTCCAGAACTAGAGCCATCATTATGACATGCTGCGTGCTTTAGTGCTTCCTAAAAGAGTATTACAAAGCATGGCCCGCTGGCACTACCGCCGTTTAAAATCAGAGCTCTGTTTTTTTTAAATGATTTTTGAGCTTCCAATAATCCCTGCATCCCCTTCTTAATACTTCGGTTCTTGCCTCGCCACAGATCTGGTTCATTTAATTATATGTTGTATGCATTGCATCGGCAATGGGCGGGGCGATATCTCGCTACTCGTTCCGCCCTTCCGCCTGGAGTCCTCCGAATATGTTATAAATTACCAGGAGCCCACCAGGAAAAGCATCGCGGCTTAAAGCTGAATTAAGTCTTAAGCTGAAGCGTTTTTTCTTGTGGTTTTGGAGTTTAAAACTTCTATGCAGAACGACATCACTAATGGATAACTCATGGATATCCAGATTCGAATTAGGGCCATGAAGCTAGAGGACGAGAACAGCAGGTGCAATTAGGCGCCTTGTCGCTCTTGACAAATTCCAAATGAAAAGAAACAAGGACATAGAACCAGCTCTGAAGGCCCTTTTGAGATCACAAGTGCCATCTATATTTAGGCGTATGCCCACAGCTTCACCAGCCCGTCGTCACCAGCTGTAGCGAGCAAAGGCTGAGACGAAGAAGAGGAAGTAGTATTCGTTTGCCAAGCCACGCCATTCACATCGCCCTCGTGCGCGTGCAGCACTTCCACGTCGAGAACGAGCTCCTGCTGGTCATTGGCTGCTTTGGTAGTACTACTATCGGCCCATCTGGCCATCCCGTTGGGCAAATAGCAAGGAAATATATAACGAAGAGAGTGCGAGAAATGCATCAGAAAAGCGGTAGAGAAAATAAACGAATTCGAAGCAATGAGATCGAAAAAGAAGGGAGAATAGCGAAGCCTTGCACAGTTACCGCCAAATACGAAGCGCGTTGTCAGCGCCTCCTGACGCTAGCGGTGCGTTACAATGATGCTGCGCCCAGTCTAAAGTAAACACCGCTCGATGGTGCGCGAGTGGCAGTTGCTGCGTGGGGACCCACCTTTGGTAGCATTGTGAGAAGAAGTACAAATGAACAAAAGACGGATCAATCGAAACTAATGGAGGAAACGAAACATGCAAAGGGGGCTTGCAGAACACTTTTCCTTTTGACATTCCATATCCTTTTGATTCTCATTCAGTCGTACAAATGTATGCTAGCTCCGCATATTAACAAAATAAGCGCTTACCCAGCGGCGCCAGAATGCCCCTTGTTGCCGCTTTGCTTCCACAGAATGATTGACTGGTCGTCAGAGCAAGTTACCATGGCCTCCGTTGAAGCAGTGCTGCTGCTGCTGCTGCTGCCTTCCTCTTCATTTGAAGAAGTGAGTCTTGGAGGAGGACCAAAAGCAACTCCCCACACCTGGCAAGAGACAGAGAAATAGAGAAAGGACGAGAGAGAGAGAAACAAAGAAACACATGAATAAATTCTCAACAAGCTATCAAAGGAATACACGCGCTGAAAGATGTTGATAAGATATTTCATAAATTAGTGTATACCGTGCTGCTATGTGCGATCAAGCACTGTACGGAGCTCCAATCATCGCCGTCTTCCGCCCACACGCGCACCTAATATAGTAGCAAACAGGCAGGCAAGAGAAAAATTATCACAACGAAAAAAGTTGAAAAGGCAAGGGCGCATGTTTACGACAGTGCTGGTGAAAGCTGAAATAAAGGAGTAATGAAACGATGAAAGAGCAATAAAACACGCAAAACGTACGGTGTCATCGTAGGAGCAGGACACTAGCACCCCCTGCCCCGACGCACCGAGGCCACGCGGGTGAAATTTGACCTGCACTCAGCACAACACAAATGTGTGGGGAAGAAGTTTGGAACATAAAAGGAGCAGAGGGACAGACGAAGAGAGCAGAAAAGGGGAATGGAAAGGAAAAAAAGCACAAGAGGCAAAGATGAAGGACAAGAGAAGATGAAGACGCTTAAATCCTCCACTAGGAACACCATCATCACATAAAATAAAACACCATCCGATCGCCCACACCTGTTTCACGTCTTGCGTGTGGTCGTGCAGCACAGCCAAGCACTCGTAATCGGAGCCCGCCAGGTCGGCCACCTCCCACACCCATACGCTCTTGTCCCGCCCGCAGGTCGCCAATAAACCCCCATCTCGCGACCAACACACCGACTTGGCTTCGTTCTCGTGACCCTCCAGCTGCACCTGTGAATAGGTGGGTGGGTGGATGGGTGGGCATGGATCTTTCTTGTCAAGAAATCAGAGCGAGAGAAAGAGAGAGAAGTAAATGAAAAAGAAGCAATTTTACAACCCCGAAGTCAAAAACAAACCCTATCGATAGCATTACTCACCGCCAGCTCCCAGGACATGCCACTGCCTGGAGCCTCGTCTTCCTCGGGCTTCTGTCTCTCCCACACGGCGGTGGTCGCGTCAAAGGAGACCGACGCCAAATAGTTGCCACACGGAGACCACGCTAAACTGCGCACGGTGCGCGCTTGGCCCTCGTCGAGGGTTGCTACACATTCGTACTTCACGTTACTAGCATTCGACGATCCGCTACTGCCACCGCTTCCGCGGGAAGGGCCCCAAATGCGAATGGTTTTGTCACTGCCGCAAGACGCGAGCAATTTCCCATCAGGTGACCATGCCACGCACCAAACCGTGCCTGCGTGCCCTGCCAGCTCAGCCATCAAGGAACAAGTGCCCAGGTTCGCAGGTGCTCGCTCTCCAGATGGTAATGGCGGCGGCGGTGGCTCAAACGTCGTATCTTTTCCCGAAGAAGAAACAGGAGGAGGCAACGGTGACGATGACGTCGACGAACCTGCTGCTAGCGCAGCTGTAACAGTGGCAGCTGTAACAGTGGCAACTGAAATTCCATTCAATACCATCGAGTACCCCATGCGCTCAAGAGCCTCCTGTGCCGCTGCTGACCGCGCACCTACTGCACAAAAGACTACGATCGGCGTAGCTTTGTCGGTAGGTAGCTCAGAAGCACGCTCCGAAACACTGCTCGCATCTGCGACACTCACGGGAATGTGCAGGAAGGGCTTGGGAAACGTGGGTGGTGATGCTACCTCTCCCTTTGTGCGAACGTCGACATAAATGGTGCGGGTGTCGACCACTGCATCAGCTAGCGACAAAGCCATAATTTAGAAGAAGTTCAAGTGAAATTAGTCTGCTACACGGAAAGAAAATATCTTAAACTTCTAGATAGGTTTTTTTATTTTTGCTAGCGCGAGCAAGGGTGGCGCTAGTATAGCTCTATCGTCTGTCTACCAACTCCTATTTCCAGTCGTCTATCAAAAGCTGAAAGCTTCAGCGACTTTTTTAAAATGCTCTAATCTAATATGTATTTGACCGCGGTACTGTTACGTCGTGGTTCGATGTGCGATGATATGGCTTTGTGTTTGTAAATTAGTTCAGTCCGCTGTTCAAATCGAGCACGCGTAACGCCTTGTGCATCAGTAATCATGCCACTTAACGCCTTAGAGCCGCCTGGCTCAAAGTATTTACCAGCAGCCAGCAGCCAGCAGCCAGCAGCCAGAGAACAAGCAGACTACAGCAACATAGCCGTGGCGTTTCCCTCGTAGTTGCCTCTCACGCGCTAGCTCAGGCCTCATTTCTCAATCAGCCCTCGCCACTTCAGTTTTGGCATTGAGACGCCACGGCAAGAAAGGGTTAGCTCTACTACTACTTTTCGCTGAGTTGTTTCAGCTGCGCTGTGAGCGAAGCAATTTCTGCGCCGTGACCAGTAGCCACTTCGGTTTTGTCTGCGTTGGTCTTGATGAGGAGAGCCTCGAGCGCCACCTAGTAGAAACAACAGCCACTTACTTCATGGAATGCCAAGCAGGGTGGGGCTCTAGATTTGCGAGCAGTCTACGAGGGAAAAAGAAAGACGCAACAACAACCGACAGCACCAAGAAGAACTTAAGAAAATTTATACACTGCTTCACCTCGTATTGCGCTAACTTCTTCTCCAACTGTTTGTTTTGTGCTTCAAGCGCAGCCATCTGCGCTAAGGCGTCACTCGTAGGCGCTGCCCCACTTGCTCCTCCTGCTCCTCCAGCAGCAGCACTAGCACCCACTTTCTGAGTCTCTTCCGAACCCCAGCGGGCTGCCACGGCTACAGGGTTACGCGCCAAATAGGCAGCGTTTGCATTTTTGCGGCCGCCTGATTCGTCTTTTGTCATAGTGCTGCCCGCGCCGTCGCTACCCCACCGCGCTGCCACGGCTGCTGGGTTGCGAGCTGCGTAGGCCGCGTTGACGCGAGGGCCGGTGGCAGCGGTCGCAGACTTGGCGGAGCTAGGCTTGAAGAAGGCATTGATGCGCTGCGCTTCAGACGTGCGTCCTTGCTCCACGGCCACCGATGCGACGGAAGCCACAGCTGCAGCGTTGCCCGAAATGTGCCCGCTTTCTTCCAAACCCCAGCGGGCGGCCACCGCTACAGGGTTGCGGGCGATGTAAGCTTTGTTGACGACGTTCTCAACTTTGCGTGGGAGCGGTGAAAAGTACGAGTTGATAAGCTTTGCCGCTGCGGTCATCGCGTCTGCTGCGGATATGTCTACTGTAGCGCTGCTGCTAGCAGAGGCAACGGTTGCTTCCTGCCAGACAACCATTCATACATGCGGAGCCATCAAATGCGTGATTCAAAGAATACTTTACCTTAATTGGTGCTACTCTGTAGTGCTATTGTTGATGCTAAACAATACCTCCTCTTTCATCCATGCTACACTTACGTAGAGTCACAATCAACATATTAGTACAGCGCATCTTACAGGATTCTTGGAAGTGCCCACGACTTTCTCCACTTCTTCAGCGCCCCATCGCGCAGAGACAGCAGCAGGAATGCGCTTGAGGTAGGCAGCATTCACGTTAGCCGGCGGAACAGCTTCTACGCGTGCTAGCTCTTCTGCTCCCCACCTGCAAGTAGACGAAATACGCCATAAATACTGAGCTCACGAAATCTGAGTCATTATATTTTGGCGTGCTTATTGCATTGCATAATGTAAACACGTAGTCTCTTCACTAAATACCATAAGGTAGGTAGAGCTAGCAGAATCCACATCAAGTGAGTGTAGTCGAGATGCACATCCTTACCGGCTCTCGAGGGCTTGCCGTCCTCGAGCAACATAAGCAGCGTTCATAGCCGTCACAGCTGGTGCGTCGGTAACAGCAGGCGACGCAGTGTTGAGGGCAGTCTTGATGTCCTTGAGCTCTTTTTCAAGCCTCTCTAACTTCACGAGAAGCGCTGCAGAGCTTCCATCTGTCGAGGTTGCCGCTAGCAATAATGGCCGTGCTACTTGATGAGATCGCGAAAATGGAGCTGTAAAGGCTGCAGCCTTTGCTGCAGTGAGGAGTACTAGGACACCGCGTGTGATAACTACCATTTTTTGAGCTGCAGTTTGGCTGCTTGGAGCTTGGCCAATTGGAGGGCCTGCAGTTTCGATTCTCGATTCTTGATTCTTGAGATCCCGAATCCGAATCTCTACAGATGTTTGCAGACCCAAAATTGCAGAACTCCGCCCGAACACGTGGCCCGAAGCAGCTGGCATTCCAGTTGACTTCTCTGCCTGGCGTATCGACGCTTCACTTCGTGCTTTCGTGCTTCACAAAATAGCATAGGCACAGTGCGAATCATGATGGATGCCGACAATGCTAAGCTCGATGCGGCCAGGTACATGGTCTCTCGATTCGCACGCCCCCGTTGACTTCCCGTGCCTGTACGTGCTCCGCAACATGAAGCATCTGCTCTTGCAGTATACTGTATCTTTGCAAACATCTTTTTGAACTTGCATCTTTGGTTGGCGACTCCTCGCAGGCGATGGGTGTTTGGCGCAACTTTCGTCAATTATGCGATGGCGCACTGGACTCGCAAGTGCTACACCAATGTCAAGGTACCTGTCAATTAGCCGCTTGAGGTGCCTCGATTGTAATCACATGATATCTTCAACTGAACTTATGCGACTGCCGATAATTTTTTAAAAACCGAGCAAAGATTCGCCTCTCAATGAATCTGCACCTTGCTCATTTTTTCTCGGCAGGTGCAACTCATGAGTGCTGGCGTCTCGGCATACGTTCTTGCTGCGAGTAAGTGTTCACTGCGACCGATTTTATTGCCACACATCTAATATATGGACCGCGTAGTAACTTTTTCTTGCGGCTTGAAGGAATCAAAAGCATGCGTGTGCCATTCCTTTACATCAATACTCCTCTCTCACCTTTGATTTTGTTTTCTTTCTCCGACCTTATCAGTGGACTCGGCATTTATGTTCACCTACGCCGGCGGCTCTTTCATCACTGGCCCGCTCGGAGACCGTTTCTCGCCTACTGCCGTAGTGGGGATTGGCCTCATGGGCTCCACCATTTGCCTCTTCCTCATTGCCCTCGGCTCCTCCACTCCAGTGATTGCGGCTTCCGCTACGCTCTCCATGCTGTGGTTTGTGGGCACGCAATTCTTCCACGGGTTCTTTCAGGTGACTGCACAAACTGAATGAACTCAAGAGCAAAAAGGAAAACTGAACACAAGGAGAATCTATGTCACACAATGTTGATGCATCCTCAAACGTCCATTGCTGCATTTATCTCATTTTTTCTTATCTTTTCTTTTTTCAAGATCGATATTTCTGTGGTTCTATAATTTGACAAAAAAATCATTCCCAATCCTTCTGTATCTCCAGGCTACGGGCGGCCCGGTCAACACGGCCATCATGGGCAACTGGTTCCCGAAGAAAGGTCGCGGCCTGGTGTTCGGCCTGTGGACTTGCCACCAGTACTCGGGCGACATTGTTGCGGCGTTCGCAGGCGCGGCCATATTGAACTCGGCGCTGAACTGGTGAGACCCTCAATGTGGCGTGTGAAGGTCACTATCTCGACTGTTTACCTTCCTTCTATTTTTGTGACGGGAATTTACTCTGAAGAAGAATAAAACTAAAACAAACTGATAAGAGAATATTGACCACTCTGCTCATTCTCCTTCTAAGCCCCCCCCCCCTCCTCCTCCATCCTCTTCGACGCCCGCTCTTACCACTACGTTTTAACACACACCAGGCGCATGGCGATTGTGGTCCCCCTGGTGCTCAACGGCTTGTGGTCCATCATCAACTTCACCTGCGTGCCCAACACCCCCAAGGACATTGGGATTGAAACCGAAGAGTCGCGCGAGCAAGAAGCCATCGCCTTGGCCTCGGGCAAGGACAAGAACGCCGAGCCGAGCCCGATTGGCATTGGCCAAGCCTTCATGCTGCCCAACGTGATGGGCTACGCGATCGCGTTTGGGTTCTTCAAGCTGATCAACTACGCCATGTTCTTCCAGGTGAACTTTGAGTAACAAAATTGAAGAATAGAAAGCGAACTGCTATGCTGTAAATTTTATCTCAGGGATTATTGCTGTCCGTTTTGCTTTCCTTGATTTTTGTTCTTCCTTTTCCATCCTTATTTCAAATCATTTTCTCGCTATTGCCGCACCTGTTTACTCGTTAACTCTCTCTGTCTTTCTACCTCATGCAGCTTCCCGTGATTCTCTCTGCCAACTTCGACCCCGCCACTGCTAACGTGGTCTCCGCGCTCTATTCCTTCGGCATGATGCCTGGTGAGTGATTTGAGGCAAAAACAATGAAGCCCTTTGTCCTTTTCTTTGCTTTAAAGCCCCAATACTCGATAGGTACAATTAAGACCACTTTCCTTTATGTTTTCGTTTCGTTCTGAATGCGGCCAAAAAGAACGCACCCTGTGCGCCTCCTTACCGCATAGTTCTGTGCTTTTTATAATTGTGCCCTAAAATTCGCGTACAGGCGGCATCGTGTGCGGCTTCTTGTCGGACCTGTACGGCGGCCGCCGCGCCTGCGTGTGCGCGACCATGATGGCGGTGCTGGTGCCGCTGCTGATTGTCCTCGCCTACTTCATGGAGTCCCTCCCCACCGTGACCCTCCTGGTGCTCCTCTGCTTCATGGGCTGCCTAGTGGGAGGACCCAACAACATTATCACCTCGGCAGTGGCGGCCGATCTTGCCGACGACCCCTCGATCAAAGGCTCCTCCAAGGTAGGAGTTCGTGTGGGTGGGGGCGTGAGTGTTTTGCTTTGAAAACTGTGCCAAGCGAGCTCCGTTGAAGCAACTTTTTTGCTTCTCGTTGAATGAGACCTATACTTTGGCTTACAGCCGTAATTCGTGTATATTCTGGTGTGTCCTCGCGCAAGCGCGTCATATCTGTGGCTGAACAACCATGATTTGTGTGTTGGCGTACATGTATGTATTCAGGCTCTGGGCACGGTGACTGGCATCATCAACGGCTCCGGCTCGGTCACTGCCGCCTTCGGTCAAATGGCCATCCCCGTGCTCGCCACTTGGGGCGAAGCCGACGCGGTAGGCATGCGCGCTTGCATATGAAATGTCTATTTTATATACATGCCTCGTTCTTTAGCTTGATAGCTTCCTTTTCTGCTTTCATCTTTTTGAGGCGTTCAGTCGTTGCCCTCATGTCCATACAAATTTCGTCGACTTGCTTGCGTGCTTATCGTTCCTAGGTGGGCTACCGTTACGTGTGGCTGTTCCTCGTGGTGTGCACTTTCCTTGGCACTGCTCTCCTGGGCCCCAAGATCTACAAGGAGCTGTTCGTGGAGCACGCGGCACCTCTCGCCACGGCTGGCGTGCCTGCGGGCGGCGCCAAGGGCTACCAGTCCATCGGTGGCAAGGAGGCCACACGCCAGCTGGTTTAGACACGGAGATAGAGACAGAAAAAGGCCATGGCTGTTGTTTGAAGCGGGCACAACATGGATGGTCTTTTATGCGCCTGTGGCGTGCTGAGCTCGTTCACTCTTTCGCTCTAGCAAGACGCCACTTGATTCAGGATATCCTGGGTTGTGGGCTGTGGCGTTTAATTAGTAATAAATTCATGGATTGCTTCGCGCCCTTCGAGCTATTCGAAAGAGGTAATCGGTAATCCGTAGAACGCCGAAAAAAAAGCAATATCGTTTCTCAATTCTCAGTATTTTGGTCCAATTACCCCGTGTGGACGTCCTCGCCGATTGCACGCGCATACATATTATTTGTCGCAAAGATTGCATTGCATGGAGCACTGGAGCACTACTCCTGTAGTCGCCTGTCGCCAACTTGTGCTTGCCGCCATCAATGTATCCAGGCGGAGTGGACTCATAAGTGCTCTGAATTTGCGGTAAGCATTTCGGGCTGTTCAATGATTTGCTAAGCTTTGAGCTTAACCATGCGTTCATTTTCATGTTACAATAGCTTTCGCAGCCCTTTTGCGACGAGGAGGGGCCTAGAGGAGCGCGGTGCGTGACTTTACATGAGCTGGCTGAGTGGCGTGACGGTTCCTTTTTTGGAAATCTCCGCCACGCAGCCTTTACATGGACTGTTTTTCCGCCGTGCAGTGCTTCAATGCGCAATCCTCGCACCATGGTCCTGTACTCTACTATGGGCTGCCACATCAATGTTTTCACTAACTTCTGTTGAGTTTGCAATGACTACTTCCCGTGGGTCAAAGCAAAATTGTGCGGTCGGACATTTAAACCTTTTCTTCTTTTTCTGCGTCCTTGAAACCTAGTAGGTGTGAGCGAGTCAAGTCAAAATCGACCACCTGCGCTGATGCGAGTTCAATGTCATGCGCAAGCTCAGATGTGCTGACGGGCTTCTTTTCCTGTTGAAATTACCCAGCTCTTCAAGTCGGCTAAACCTTGTGCCTTGATGCAGTGAGGCCTTGTCGTCGGCCATGACCACTTTGCATGAATGAACATACTGAAGTGGTTGCTGTGCACAGGTTATGCCTCATCTGAGCGACGATTTCTATCTTGATGCAGTATGGCGAAACTGGTGAATTGATTGAGAAAGGCTCAATCCTCATTATTTCAGTCGTGGCAACGCATCATTTTGTGATAGAATATTTGCCCGGAAGTTCCTCAACTGAGGAGACGCAGCCTGCTCGGCTATGCCAGTCTTTTCACCAAAAGAAATTCTGCGAGACGCAGACGCCGGTTTGTCGGGCCGTGGCTCAGCGAAGGAGGGAATGCGCGATGGAGGCCTCGTGATCGAAGCAAAGCCATTTGAAATGGCTGTTGTGTCTGAGCCTTCGTTAAATCGGCGTTAATGCTTTTTTGTAAATAGTTCAAGAATGCCGTGGCGATAGTGCCAATCTTCATATATGCCGTAACAAAGAAGCGCTCCGGGGGTCTTGGGTCGATAGGCGGATATGGTTATAGCTAATTGCAAATATAAATATGGGCAATCAGAATTAGACATAGGAAATATATCGCCGCCTACTCGCATAGGCATCTCTAGTTATGAGCCGTGCGGGATCGCACACGGTGATTGAGGGAAATTAGTGGGAACTATACGGGGAATCGCGAGGGGCGGAAGCGATAAAGCGGTGACAATCAGAGTTGTAAGTAGAGCGAGCAGCGATATGTGGAAAGTTCTATAGAAGGAACCGGCGATCTACGGTAGTAAATCGGTGTGTATTGAGATCTCATTCGTCGTCGTAGAGGCCAACAAAAGAACTCGGAAGTGCAGGGGAGACCCCAGAGTTGGAGAAACCCTGTGCGGCTGATCATCTAGTCTCTAGTCTTTATCTAGTCTCTAGTGCAATAGCAATAGGGATCTGGCTCATTGGCCCCGACTAGGGACTAGTGTTGCAAAAAAGGGGTAAATTTGAAATCGCAAGGGCAATTTGCGATTTCAGTAGTAGATTTGGGGTGAAATTGGGTAAAATTACTCCAAACTTACCCCTCGTTGATCCGACTCGGAGTGTGCCTCACCGCGTCACCGCGCGAGCCGATGCACTTTACTCTCAGTACGTTTACTCAGCATCCACCGCACGGGCTTGTAGTCGCGTCGCCTTGAAGTGTAACGCGGCACGCCTTTCCGCTAACACGTTTAAATTAACTCCGTACATGAGTCTTTGTCTGTGAGTGGTTGTTCAG
>Ga0307982_1001258_pt1 | contig 20570 bp, 20 predicted proteins | sample OrgLakmetagen989_FD_201847 | JGI IMG/M metagenome (GOLD analysis project Ga0307982, IMG submission 201847) | Saline water microbial communities from Organic Lake, Antarctica - #989 | ecosystem: Environmental > Aquatic > Non-marine Saline and Alkaline > Saline | place: Antarctica: Organic Lake... | reverse complement strand
AATCCCAAAAATTTTAGTGATGTTATAGCTGAATTAACCATCGGTGAAGGCGTAAACCAAACCGAGGATGACTTAGTTTTTGAAATAAGTGAAAGTGGTGGCTATTTTAGTTTTTTGCCAAGCCCGATTGGTTTGCCCAATGGCGGTGGAACCATTCAAATATTAGATGATAGCAAAGCGATTTTAACCGAAGCTAATTACGCTGAAGCCAAAAGCCGGTCGACCAAAAATTATGAAGAAAGAGAAATTTTTGCCTGGAATGAAGCCTCCCAAAACTTAATGCCCCAACTTATTCGTGCCCCTATGGATGTTAAATATACTCATTCCAGAGGGAGCGCTAATTCAGAACTACCAACGGATACACTACTCTACGACCTCTTCATTAATGAAGTCTCGGTGGATCATGATGATACCGATTTTATAGAAATTAAAGTAGTGACGGGTTTAGATAAGGTGAATCTAAAAGGCACTGAAATTAAACACAACGGCACCTCGCTGTGGCATTTTGAAGGGGCTTTTTGGGTCAAACCAAAAGATCTAATAATGTTAAAAGTCGGCACGCAAGACATTGGAAAAGCCGGCAAAAATACCTTTCATACTAACAAAAAAGACGGGATATCTGGTGGTTCAGGCACAATAGAGATACTAAATCTGCAAGGCACCAGCCAAGAAACTACGGCCGACGCTTTGTGTTGGCAGAAAAAAACACTCAGCCAAACTGAAGGCAAACGAGTCTTAAAATATATTGCCGCCCAGGCTTGGTCTGGGCCGTGTATTAACATAGAAAATTTAATTCCTAACGAGTCGCTCGCTAGACCCGTCGCCGGCCCTGACTCAAATACGGCTACCGACTGGTTTCGCCACTTTAACGGCTCTCCCGGAGGCGAAAACATCAATCAAAATCAAAGCCCACAAGCCGTAATAAGCCTTCAAGGCAGCAAGAAAACTTTGGCCACTGTGCCTTTTTTGTTAAACGTCACCGGTGCCGATTCAACCGACCCAGATGGAGCTAAAGATATTAAAAGTTACCGTTGGTTTTTAAATAACACGTTGTTTTCAGAAGACGAAAACCCAAAGGGCTTTTACATTGAAGCCATTGGTGAACACACTTTAAAACTGGAAGTAGCCGATCAGTCTGGGCAAAGCCATGAAGCACAACTAACGGTTATGGGCGTTGAGTCTCTAAGTCTCAGCGCGAGTGGCAATTCAACAGCCGTAAAAACCGCGCTCAAAAAAGAAGCCTTTAATAAAATTATTAAAGGCGAAAAAGAAGTCGAGGGCCTAAGTTTTATCGCTTATTTTGCGGCGAAACCTGGTTGGATGGAAGTCTTAAATAAAATCCAACCAGAAGCGATCGCCGCTGAACCTCAGGCAATAAATGAAAATTTGTATGAAGCCGATTGGGCACGACGTATTAACTTACCCATTCCCGTGCGCCAAAGGGTTAAAAAGAATTTAGGAATACTGTTTAGTTGGCGCGAATCTCCGTGGCCGGATTTAACAAAGGAATGGAGCGCTGTCGTAGCAGCTGATCGAAAGAAAGGATATTTCGAAGTAGTGTATCGCGGATTTTAGCGTTCGACATAAAAAAGCTCGCTGCCTGCTGTGATTCAATTTTTTGGGCGACCAGCCCTTCAACCGAAACGGGGTTTAATCGTTGTAATTCAGCCGCAATTTGCTCTTCTAAAAGCAACGTCCGATCATTGGCGGCTTGCCCCTCGGTGCCAAAGTAATTTATTTCAGTTTGCAATTGCGCTCGCAAATTAACGGATTGAATAAACAGCTCATCCGCGGCGGCAATGATTTCTTCCACTTGGGCCGATCGACGCTGAGGGCTGCCTTCACGAAGCATCTGCATAGAAATTTCCCCAATGGTTTTCGCTTCACGCAGCCACTGCACCGATTCAGGAATCAAACCTCGAACCAGTAAAACTCGGGCGGTCTCTAGTTCGTAGGCAATGTCGGTTGGGTTTTTTACGTTGCCTTCAAGCTCAGGTTCTTCTGGGACTGGAGGTGTTACGGGCGTAATTGGTGTTTCTTCTTCTGGTAGCGTTTCCGTCTTTCCGTCCTCTCCTCCAAATAAACGCTTCCACCACGGTTCTGTATTTTCCGCTTCTATAACTTCTATATCCGTGTCGGGCTCAAATTCAAAGTCGGGCTCTGACGAATTACCCACAAACGAGGTCGGACGCCACACCAACCAAATCAGAAAGAGCAAAATAGCTAACAATGCGCCTGTTTTTAAAATACCCCAAAACACCCGTTGAATGACCCAAAAAGGATCCCCATCTTCCTCTACTAATAAGCCGTCATTCTCTTCTGGAACCACCTCTGCCACCGCCGTGCTAACACGCTTCTCCGCCTCCGCCGGGGTAATCTGCGATTTTTTTTCCGTTGTTTCAGACGCTTTTTCTTCTTCTGCCATTACTTCATTATACCTTAAAGAAGCCTTTTTGACTAGTTTTTAAACCCTTCGCTAAAGGCGAACCAAGGCCCCATAATACGCCATGGCTATCGCGTCTGCGGCATCATCGATTTTTGGTGAATCTTTTAAATTAAATGTGAGCTGCGCCATTTGTTGCATGGCTTTTTTGTCAGCGTTACCATCACCACAAAAAAACTTTTTTACTTCCGAAGGTTTTGGCTCTACGACGCTCATACCGGCAGCAATCGCCAAATGGGTTAACACGCCCCGTACCTGCGCTACTTTAAGGCCGGTTGTCACATTCTTGGCAAAAAATAAATCTTCAATTGATAATTTCTGTGGTTTGTAACGTTGGATTAAAGCCGCAAAATCCTCGGCTATCTCGTTTTGACGAGTTAAAAAATCGGCTTGAGCCTTGGTTCTAATAGTTCCAAAAGTCAGTAGTTTTGACTGATTTCCGACTTGCTCTAGCACGGCAAAACCACAGCGTTCGTACCCGGGGTCAATACCAATAATTATCATTTCATAAATAACTTTAATGACATTTTAGTCGCTTGTCATTAATTGACTTATTCTGTTAAAGTTATAAAAGCTGTGTAATGGCACTTGAACAACACGTTTATCGTTGTGACGCTAGAAGGCGCGGTACTCTCAGTACTCGTCTTAAAATTACTGATGAATATCCATCATTAGAATTGCTAGTAGATCCGTTAAGACTCGGAGAAGAAATAAACATAAGTAGTCTACTCACAAGTTCTGACACAAAAAATCTAGAAACAATTCTGGGAATCTCTGAACAATTTTCAGCTAGAGCTATTGGGGTAATAATGCCAAAAATGGCAATCCCAATACAAGAGGAATCAGAAATTGTGGGAGCCACTTTTGGAAATATGCGCTTACAAAAATATCCATTAAAAATAGATAGAGATAACAGATTTGTGATGCCAAATCTTAATTTAGGCAACGGCGTAGCCACTTTTCAGGACTTAAAAACCCTCAACATTCGCGGTCAAATAACCGACGTTCTCGCTATAGCTTTGATATCGCCTATCGGTGATAAAAAAACGAAAAGTTAAACCCAAATTACTTTGACAGGATATTTTAATCCTTTAATTTTGTACCGTTAAACCAGTACAAAATGACAAAAAATAAAGCCGTTGTGCTTAAAAAAATAGCTTCAATTATTTCGCAATTAGAGAGCGAAAAAGACGTAGAAAATTTTTTACGCGCCTTCATGACCCCCAAAGAGTGTCATACTTTGTGTGACCGGTATTTACTGATAGAAATGCTGATGGCGGGGCATCCACAGCGCGAAATTTCAAAGGCATTAGGGGTGAGTATCTCACAAATTTCACGCGGCAGCGCTGAATTACAATTTGGTGTGGGACGAGAAGTGTTTCCTAAAGTATTTAAAGCTTAATGTTACTCGAAGTATTTGATTACGAATCAGAGTTAACGCCTATTTCGGTGTTCAAAGCGATGCGTGAGCATTTTGGAGCGCCGTGCGGAATGCTCGAATCGGCGATGCAAGATGACCACAATCAGTTTTCGCTGATTGCCGCCTGCCCGGTACAAGAGGTGGTTTCGAGTGACGACACGTTTACGAAGCTAAAAGCCGCCATTGCCAAATCAAAGGCCTTTCCAAAAAGCTTTCCGTTTTCTGGAGGTTTGGTGGGTTTTTTTAATTGGGAAGTTTTTGATGAAATAGAGCCCAGCCTTGAAAGCCCTCATAAAAGTGATTATCCGCACGCGCTGTTTTACGAATTTTCACATTTCTTTGCCTTTGATCACGCCGATAAAAAAATATTTGCGATTCAAACTACGGGTGACAAAAGCACGTTCAGTGCCATTAATCAGTCTATAATTGATTCAGCTCGAAACATGGCAGAATCAAAAATAGATTTAGAGGCCCTCAAAAATGAAGATTATGCTGACTTTTCACACTTTGAGTCGGAACAAACCGGGACCGTATTTAGCGAGAAAATAAAACTCGCCAAACAAAAAATACTGGATGGAGAAATTTTTCAGATGATTATTAGCAACGGCTTTAGGCGTGATGTGAAAGGTTTAGACGGGATCGAATTTTATAATATTTTACGAGCTGTGGAGCCGACGACTCATCTAGTGTTTTATGATTTTGGAAAGCACGGTCAGGTTTGTGGGGCGAGCCCAGAAATTCTTGGGTCAAAGCGCGGCCAAAATGTTTTTTATACCCCGATTGCGGGAACTAGGTTTCGAGGTAAAACGCCTGTTGAAGATCAAGAAATTTTGGCGGAAATGGCCAGCGACCCGAAAGAAAACGCCGAACACGATATGCTGCTCGATTTAGGTCGTAATGACTTGGGCAAAGTGTGTGAAACCAATTCAATTAAAGTCGTGAAAGAAAAATACGGTCGTTTTTTTGCGAACGTCATGCACTTGGTTTCTGATATTGAGGGTGAGCTGAAACATGAGTTCGACGCGGTTGATTTCTTTAAGGCTATTTTCCCAGCGGGAACCCTTAGTGGAGCCCCAAAACTAAGAGCGATAAAACTAATTCAAGAATTTGAGTCATCCCCCAGAAATTTATACGGTGGTGCGATGGGATATTTCTCGGCTGATGGCAACATGGAACTTTGTATCGCCATTCGCTCTTTTTTCTTAAAAGATGGCGTGGCCAGGTTTCGCACTGGCGCTGGTGTGGTACAAGACTCTGACCCTAAAAAAGAATGGTTAGAAGTGCATAATAAAGCGAAGAGTCTATGTAAAATTTTTAACTATGGACTCCGAAACTCGTAAGCTGCCCTAGCTTTACTAAAACAAAATTATGACCAACCAAACCGATAATAAATTTGATAGAAATTGGGACAAAAACAAAGCTCTTTTTGGGCAAGAATTATGGGAACAAGAAGCTGATTTTTGTTATTTCATAGAAACCCCACTCCCCCTTGAAACCGCGCAGAAATTGTTTGAGGCCGGACAAAAAATAAAAACCGATTTAAGTTTAGATTCTGGGCAATGGCTGAGCCCTGAAAACTTGCACTTAACTATTACTTTACCCGGGAGACTGGGCACACATTTTCAAAAAAATGACATCGCGTTTATGAAAAAAACCTTGGCCGCTGTTACGGCCCAAACCCCTAGTTTCGAACTTATTATTAATAATTTTAATGTGTTTCCTAATACGCTTTGGGCTGAAGTGCATGACCCTTCAGGGCGGCTACAACAATTGCACGAAACGCTGTGTAATGAAATTCCGTTTTCGCAACACCCAGAATTTAGATACGCGAATTATTTGCCCCATATTTCACTGGCTTACGGTGTGCAAACGAGCGCTCCGCTAGACGCTAAAACCGAAAGAAACTTTGAACCGCTTACGTTCACCCTCGAAACCCTTAAACTTGGTAAAGCCAAGTGGCAAGGCAACGAATTAACCAAAGTTAAATCCGCTGAATACAACCTTAAAAACGAATGAAAAAATTACTCCTCATTGATAACTACGACTCTTTCACCTACAACTTAGTGCAGTATTTTCAAACGCTGGGTTTAGACGTTCTGGTGAAACGAAACGATGAGGTAACTTTGGCCGAAGCCAAAGCGATAAAGCCTGATTATTTAGTATTTTCTCCTGGCCCAGGCACCGTTGAAAACCCAAAAGACATTGGCGTTGGCGCTGAACTGTTTAACCATTTTAGAAACCAAATTCCGATTTTAGGGGTTTGCCTGGGACACCAAATGATGGGTCATATTTTTGGGGGCAAAATTATTAAAATTACTCCGCAACACGGTAAACGTTGGAGCATGAAAGTACTAGATAAATCAGGCCTCTTTAAAAACTTTAACGACACTTTTGAAGGTATGCGCTACCACTCTATGGTGGTTGAACCGGGTAGCTTTGACGAAAGCCTTAAAGTTACCGCCGTCACCAATGACACCGATCAGCACATTATGGCGTTTGAAAAACCAGACGAAAAATTATTCGCGGTGCAGTTTCACCCAGAATCAATCGGCACTAAAGAAGGGATGAAGATTTTAGAGAATTTTGTAAACGCATGAACACCGCGCAATTCGTACTTGATAACGCGGAACTTAAACCCAAGGCGGTGAAAGCGATACTGGTGGCGTTGCACGAACGCGGTGAAACCGTGAGCGATATTTTAGAATTTGTGACCGAACTTGAAGCGCGCAAAATAAAAGTGCCGCGTGTGGCCAAAAAAGCTTTTGATATTTGTGGCACTGGTGGCAGTGGTAAAGCGCGAATTAATTTATCAACGGCGCTGGCGATTAAGCTATCTAAAAAATACTGCATTGCTAAGCACGGCAATAAAGCCGCCAGTGGCCGGGTAGGCAGTTTTGATGTAATTGAAAGTTTAAAACTGCCCGTGGGCGACACGCCCGAAAAAGTAAAACAACAACTCACCGAACAGAACTTAAGTTTTGTGTTTGCCCCCGCGTTTCATCCCGCGTTAAAGGCCATGGCGCCGATTCGGCAATCAATCCCACACCCAACGATTTTTAATTACTTAGGGCCGCTTTTAAACCCCGTGAATCTAACGGCCCAAATGATTGGTGTGCCGAGTTTAACCGTCGGTGAAAAACTAGCCGATGTGTGCGCCCACTTGGGCAAGAACGCCGTAATAGTGCACGATACCGCTTTTGGTTTAGACGACGTATCGATTGGTGGCGTAACTAAATTTTGGATGAGTCGCAAAGGCGACAAAAATGTGCACACAGGCGCTTTTTTCCCCGAAGATTATAGTTTTAAATCGGTAAAAAATTTTAAAGATTTAGCCGGTGGTGATGTCGCCCAAAACCAACTCATTTTAAAGCAGCTTATTGAAGGCAAAGCCCCTAAAGCCCAACAAGACTTTTTAGCTATCAACGAACATATTGCCAGCGATTTTTTTGCGCGATTTTGAGACCGTTCTGTCATTGCGAGGCTAAAAGAATTTAGTGCGTACCACGTGGCAATCTCTTTAAGAGGAGATCCTTCGCAGACTCTAGACAAGCCAGAGATTAAAATTTAATTTAGATCAGATGTTAGAGCTGCTTCAAAATTATTTTTCCCAAGCGCCTGCGTTTGGGCTTAATGCGTTTTGGATATCGCAGGGTTTGATAATTTTAGCTTTAGGGAGTGATGTTACCGCTTGGCAATGCCGACAGCGAGAGAACGTGTTAAAGTGGATATTTGTATCGACTATTTTTATTGGGGTTCATTTTTATTTACTCGATCAAATTACCGCCGCTTTAGTCGTGGCCTTGGCGGGCGTTCGATCATTGATAGCTATTAAATCAACGCATAAATCCCTCGGCCCAATATTTATGGTTTTAGCCCTCATAATTGGTTTACTGACCTATAAAGCCCCCGTAGACTGGCTTATTATCGTCGCCACGATGATTGGGTGTTTTGGGTGTTTTCGACCAACGGATAGAGAGCTGCGGCTCTATTCTATGGTCGCCACCGTTCTTTTTATAACCTATGGCGTGATAATTTTTTCTCCCGCCATGGCTCTGCTCGATTCAATTTTCTTAGCCAGTAACTTTGTCGGGTTTTACCGACACTACATTAGAGAAACCAAAAACTTGACGTAACGCACTAATCGCCTAGGATCGGCTTGATTTAACGTAAATATTATGGCTCGAGTGTGTCAACTTACCGGTAAAAAAACAACGTCAGGAAACAATCGTCCTTTCAGTATGAAAGCTACAAAACGAGTTTTCCGACCTAATTTGTTTGTGAAAAAAATGTTCAACCCAGAAACGGGTCGAGTAGAAAAAATGAAGTTATCAGCCAAAGCGATTAGAACGCTAAAAAAATGGGCCGCTCAAGGAGCAGCTAACGTAGATCCTGCTAAAATGACGCAAGGCGTTGCTCATAAAGCTGGTGAAGGAAAACACGTTAAAAAAGAAAAATTAACGCCTAAACAAAAGAAAGAACTTGAAGCGGCTAAATTAGAAGAAGCAAAAGTGGCTGGAGAATCTGCTTAGTAAGTATCGACACCACAAATATAAATTAAAGTCTCGCTCTGGCGGGACTTTTTTTTATAGTAGTTTTCGATGAAAGTAATTGTTTTAGAAAATTTACGCAGTTTACATAACGTGGGGTCTATTTTGCGCACCGCTGATGGCGCTGGTTGGGATAAAGTGTACTTAACGGGTTACACTGGCTGCCCTCCAGACCGTCGTATTGAAAAAGTCTCCCTGGGGGCTGAAGAATTTTTAGCCTGGGAACATAACCCGGTCCCGCTCGATTGCGTACAAACACTGAAAGCCCAGGGGTTTAAAATTCTCGCGCTCGAACAAACCAGCCAATCAATTGATTTGCTACGCTACCACAACGAAGACCAAAACGTAGCTTTAATCGTCGGAAACGAAGTGGAAGGCGTCAGCCCCGAATTATTAAAACTGTGCGACGAGCACTTAGAAATTCCGATGCGGGGCCAAAAAGGTTCGCTTAATGTATCTATTGCGGCGGGGGTAGCGCTGTATCAGTTGTAAGCGTTTGACATTTTTTACATGCAAAATACACTCGAGTTCGTTCCACAAAGGAGCCTCTAAAAACGGGTAGGTAGCGAAGCGGTCAAACGCAACAGACTGTAAATCTGTCGGCTCAGCCTTCACAGGTTCGAATCCTGTCCTGCCCACCATAAGAACTTCAGTCTTTGACTGGAGTTTTTTTGTATCTAAAGCCGTCTAAACGCTAATGCCGTTAAACCAGCGATTACAAAAGCAATGGCTAAGTAAATAACGTCTGTGTAGTACACCAAAATCCCCATTGGTAAAAACCAAATAAACCGGAAGAAGCCTAAAAACACTTCGCGACCCAATAAAAAGTCGAGCATGTTTTCGCTTTGCTCTTCGCCTACTTCAAAAATCCTGGTTCCCGCTGATATATTAAACCACGGCCCAAACACCGCCCCCAGTGATTGAATGCCGAGTACTACGTATAGATGATTAAATTTGAAGTAAACAGCTCTGAGCATTAAATCTATACACCGAGCCCACGCCCCAGATTGAAGCAACCAGCGAGCTGATTTTTTATCGGCGAGTCGGCCAAAAAACTTAGCGGTAAACATTTCCAGTAACGCGGTTGCCGCCGTAATGATACCCATGACGCTAAAACTGCCCACCACCGCTTTAAAATAAAGAGGCCACAATACCCACATGGTATTGGTAATTATGCTATCGGCTAAAAAAGCCGGAAAATTACGCTTGGTGAAAAAAATGCGAAAAAACTGTGCTTTAAACAATTTAAGTGAACTCACTTCGGCCCCCGTTTTAGGAATCATACGCACCAAGCTGAGTGCTATTAAAAAACTTATGATAGAAAGCAGTAACACCCAACGCTCTTGTTGCCACTCTAGTAAAAACCCGGTTAAAACTGGGGCTACTAAGCTGACTGAAACCATAACCACTTGCAGGGATCCAAAATAATTGCCTCGGTCTCCGTTAGTAGTCGCGATGCTCGATAAATAATTAAATCCAGGCCAAAAAAGAGATATGAATAGCAAGAAAGAAATATTAAGTAGTATAAAACTCCATAACGTCGTTATGCCTAAGCCTAGCAACGCATAAAACAGCGCCTGGAAAAAAATACCCAATTGTACTACTCGCCGAATTCCAAACCATTTAACTCCCACATAGTTGAGGGGAAAAATTATAAATGCCATCGCCAGCTGCAAGCACGCAAACCAAATGATCAATTGCCAATCGTTTAAACCGTAACTGCGTTGCACAAAAAACGGAAAGAAAACTCCAATTAACCCCTGACCCAGTAAAGCAAAGCTCTGCACGGTTAAAAGCGCGCGTTGATCTTTTTTACTAGTGATTGCAAATTCCTCCATAATGTTTTATAATAGTCTATAACTTAATTTTTTCTACTCAATGCTTGATTTCTTACAATCCCTCTTCGCTCCAAAAACTAGCAAAATTAGTCCAGAAAAGGAAATCAACACGCCCATCATGCCAATTCAAGATTTTCAATTTACGGTGGCGGATGTTTTTTCAATCAAAGGTCGAGGCACGACAGCCACTGGAGAAGTGACTTTTGGAATCGCTCAAGTCGGGCAATCCGTACAAATCAAAAGCGAATCCGGTATGCCTGTAATTTCTAAAATTACTGGAATTGAAGCCTTTAGAAAACAGCTCACACAGGCTAAAGCTGGTGAAAAAGTCGGATTAGTGCTGGAATCAGTATCTCAAGATAAAGTAGCTAAAGGCAGTATTATCACGCAAGCTTGATTTATTTAAGCCGCTTCACCATATACGTGCTTTTTTCTTCGTAGCCCCATTTTCGGTAATACTCACGGGTTCCAATACCCGCAATGATGGAAACTTTATCCATGCCCCATTCTTCTTTTACGATTTTTTCAGCCGCCTCAATCAGTTTTCGTCCAAGCCCTCGGTGTTGCCCTAAACCTTCGGCTTCTCCCACCGAGACTTCGCCTCCATACGAATGCACTTCACGAATAAACGCCGCATTTTTAAGCGCTGAAGCGTAGTGTTTAAATGCTTGACCACTGGGTTTACGCAACCGTAACAACGCGAAAAGATGTTCTTCGGTTTCGTCTTCAAAACTTAAAAACACTTCCGTTCCTTCACTCGCTTCATAATCACGTCGTACTAACTTGGGTACTTTTAAAAGCATATCAGGGTGCTTGTCTAAATCGGCAAACCCAACCTCACGCGCGCGAATATCGCGGAACACGTAACTGGTTTCTTTTAAATTATGTTCGTCATAAAATTTATCGCCCACTAATTCTCGTAGTTTTTCTGGCTGGTCTTTTAAAATTTGGCGCAAATTTGAGAATTTAGCTCCGTCTAAAATATTACTCACCGGAATATCGCGCATGAGTCGCATAATTCGGGTCCACTCTGGTACAAAGGTTTGAAACTGCGTTAATAGTTTTACCAAATCATCATCGTGATACGGCACGTATTCACCACGCTCCCACCACTCTTTAAGTTCAGCTGTTTCTAGTACTACACACGGGTAAATTTTTATAAAATCCGGGCACATATCTGGATTTGAAAACACCTCTTTCATCCACTCTAAATCGTTTTCTGGCGTTGATCCGGGCAATCCGGGCATTAAGTGCCAACACACTTTGAAGCCAAAGTCCTTCATCAGCTTCATAGCTTTAACCACATGTTTTCTCGAATGGCCTCGTTTGGTTAAACGTTGAATGTCATCATTCAAGGTTTGCACGCCAATTTCTACACGCGTACAACCGTAACGCCGCATACGTACTAACTCACGTTCGTTAATAAAATCTGGCCGGGTCTCTAAAGTTAACCCAATAATACGATGACTCGCCGTTTCATTGTAGACCTGCGATTTCTTAAGGGTCGTGCCTATTTTTCGATAGGCCTTTTTAGCTTCCTCTGATAAACCAAATTCATTCGCGGCGTCGTAACAACGTTTCAAATACCAACTTTGGTACCGGTGCGGTAAAAAGCTCCATGTTCCACCCATCACAATAATTTCTAATTTAGAAGTCGGGTGCCCAGATTCAGCTAAAGCGGTTAAACGATTATAAACTTGGCGGTAAGGGTGAAAATTGTTCCGCACCGCGCGCGCGGCAGCCGGTTGGTTACTCATGTAACTTTTAGGCATCCTATCCTCTGTAGGGCAATATACGCAGCGCCCAGGGCAGGGGTAGGGTTTGGTTAAGATACCAATCGGCGACACGCCTGAAATAGTTCGAACCGAACGCTTCTGCAGTAATTTCTGCAGTGCGGCGGGCAGCTCTATATCTTGCTGCTTCGCCACCGCGATCAAATCACGATTTTGAATAGTTGGAATTTGGGTACCCGCCGAGAACAAATACTTCTTTTGCTCTAGTTTTTTACCAGACCGTGGCGGTTCTGCCACCAGCTGACGCAGAAAGGCCTCTACCTCGACAGGATGGTTCACTCTTTGCGACGCGCCAAACACTTTAATTTGCTTTGCCATGAGGGTTAGAAACTAAAGAACAGCACAAAAAAGTAAAGCTTAGCTCGCCGCGATTAAGCCGCTTTGTCTAAAATCAGTTTTGTGGCGTCCTGCACGTGTTTATACCGATCTGTTCCTAAGTGTTTACCGCCGAACCAACGCGTGACCACCACAATGGTATTCACGTAGTTTTGTTTTTGCATAATCCGTAAAATCACCGCCCCAGCCCCCGTTTCACCATCGTCTTGTTTGGTTTCCCAAATTTTATCATCACGGCTCAGCCGGGCCGCCCAACTGTGATGCGTCGCTTTAGCGTATTTTTTGGGCTGCTTAAGTTTTAGCAGAAAAGCCTTAATCTCATCTCGAGTAAAGACTTTTCCACCGCTAACCGAATATTTTGAACCTTTGTCGGTAATAACGTTCTCCAACAGAATAAAAGATTCTGGAAGCATGTTACTGTCTAAAAAATCAATGCTAGCTTGATTGGTTTTCATCTGCCTCCACCGTAGTGATTTTATTACCAGATAAAAAGGCAATAGCTTTTCGGAATGGCCAACCGACGCCGTAGGCGATATCTTCGTACATAATAATGAGACACGGTACTACCACTATCGTCAGGAACGTTGCCAATGTCATACCGTAAATAATGGCAAATCCAAGTCCTTCCCAAATTGGGTCTGAAAGCGCGAGTGGCAGCAAACCAAAGATAGTCGTAACCGACGTTAAAATGATGGGTTGCATTCGTGATCGGCCCGCTTCACGGAAAGCTTCAAACTTGTTGTTGAGCTTTCGCATGTCGTGGTTAATTCGGTCAATCAAGACAATCGAATCATTTACAATAATTCCCGCCAGCGCCACAATCCCAATCATCGCCGGGAAAGAAATAGGCGTGCCTGATAACCAGAACCCAATCAGTACGCCCGTTAAGGTGAGTGGTAAAAGCATTAAGATAACGCCTGGTTGTAGGAAAGAATCAAACTGAAGCACGAGAATCACTAAAATCAAGAAAACTCCCAACAACATAGCGAGCGCCATTTCTTGCACGAGACGAGACGACTCTTCATTATCCCCTCCAATCTTAATTTGATCTCCTGCTTGGGTTGGAAGTTCGGCAATAAGCGCCTCCAATTCACTTTTAAATTGAGCCGCGGTCGCTCTCCCCTCAATAGCCGCTCCTACCGAAATGGTTCGTTTACCATCTTCATGATCAAACTTAGTTCGTTCCGCTTGAATCGTAAAATCCGCTACGTCTGAAAGTTTGATAAAAGTGCCGTCAGGCGCCTTTATAGGAATTTGAGATACAATATCGAGCGAGTCAGGGCTGGTCCAACGTCTATCGCCTTTGAAATCAAAGCGCGCTTCTACGTCAATTTCGTCTCCGTCTTCAGTCAGTTGTAAAATCGTGATGCCTTCAATTCCAGCTCGAAGCGTTTGTTGCAGCTGCGTTGGTGATAAACCGTATCGATTTAATTTTTCACGGTCAAAACTCCACTTCATTTGTGGCACCGCTTCCCCACGGTTGTCGGTAATATTAGTCAAGCTCGCTCCGCTTTCGAGTTCAATTTCACCTAAATCAGCAATTAAACTCTGTGCCATAACGTCGAGTCGTTCTAAATTATCACCCACGAGTTTAATGGTAATGGGTTGATCGCCTCCTGGCGGCCCTGACGATTGTTCTGAAATTTTAACTTCTAAAAAGTCGGGCATAGCGGCCATTAAATCATCTCGTACCCGAGGGGCAATTTCGGTTGAATCTAATTCTCGTAAACTACCATCAGTTAGATTAACGGTTATGCCAATAATATTTTCAGTAGCACCGGCTGACGCCTCATCTTGGTTCGGGTCAAAGGGGGACTTTTCACCGACCGCAATTTGCACATTTTTAATCCACTTTGGTTCTTCGATAAAGTAAGCATTAAAAACTTCATCCACCAATGGTACATAACCCTTCATGGTGGCTAAGTCGGTTCCGGTTGGCGCTTCAATCGAAGCGGTGAACAAATTGGCATCCCCAGGAGGGAAAATTTCAACCGATATTTTACCCGTGGCTGGCAATGAAAAAGCGAAAATCATAACGGCAAATGAAGCCGCTAACACCCCATAGATTCTACGTTTTTTCGCAAAGACCCACGTCATAAATTGTTCATACTTGTTTTTCCAAGCACCCATAATTTTTGATTCACGCTGATTTTGCGGCGGGAACAAACTAAAGAACATCACTCCAAAAACCGGCAGTATAAACAGTGACACAAACAGTGACGCGGTTAGTACCAGTATCACGGTTTTTGGTATGGCTTCAATAAACTGACCCGATACCCCAGAGATAACAAAAAGCATCGGCGCAAAGGCAAACATAGTGGTCGCGGTTCCGGTAATAACCGGCCACCTAAATTGCACTAAGGTTTGTTTAGCGGCTTCAAGCGGTTTAAGTTTATGCTCATTAATCCCTTCTGATATGCCCTCAGTAATAATAATCGCATTATCCACCAGTAACCCCAGAGCCAGTACTAACGCAAATAAAGATAAGAAATTAAAGGTCTCTCCAATCATGAAGAGTCCAAAAACCGCAATCAAAAGTGTTAGTGGTATAGCAATAAAAGCGAGTATCGACTCTCTCCAACCTAAGGCGACTAACAACACAATTCCAATCACTAACAAGGTTTGAAACCCGCTATCAAATAACGTGCCGAGACTTTCTTTAATATCGTCCGCCGCATTAAAAACGGTTTCGACCTGCAGATTTCTTGGAAACTGGGCCGTATTATAAAAATTTTCAACTGTCGCGAGAGCTTCGTTTACCACTCGCGGTACATTCGTTTTAGTCTCAGCTTTAAGTACATCGATTGATATAAAACGCTCCGACGGATTTCCAGTAGAGATAAGTTTTTCAACATCTAATTCATCAAATTCTCGGCGCACTTCTCCTAAATCTTCTAAACGGACAATTTGCCCTGATCTGGTTTGCAGGGGCAGCGTCATGAACTCGGCTACCGATTCAATTTCACCCGCCACTCGAACATCAACCCCTTCGCCCCGAACCGTAATTTTTCCCAGTGGGATATCACGATTAGCCGCACTGATCGACTGCACCACTTCATCCAAGCTCAACCCTAAGCCTTGCAGCTTAATCGGATCGATATAAAAATGATACTGTTCATCTGGCACGCCACTAAGACGCGCTTCTTTCACGCCGTCAATCGTTTCAATTTGGTCGGATAAGTTTTCAGCAAAGCCTTTTAACTGCGAGTATGAATAATCACCCGACACCGCCAATGTAAGGATAGGCGTTGAAGAAATGTTGGCCTGCTCCACGTTTGGATCGTCTAAAATTGAGTCTGGCAAACTTCGAGCCGCATCATCCACCGCGTCTTGCACGGCGTTGGTGTTTTCGGTCATGTCGGTGTCAATTTCAAACTCAACTACGACCGTTGAAACGCCTGCCACAGAGGTAGAGGTATAATTATCTACATCATCCAAGTTTTGTACTTCTTGTTCGATTTTATCGGTCACCAAGTTCTCTACATCCTCCGCGGTAGCCCCTGGCCAAATAGTCGAGACAATAACAATCGGAATTTCAACATCGGGGGAATTTTCTTGAGGCGTCGCGCCATAACCCAAAACCCCTGCAACCACAAAAAGGAGGGTAAAAAGAAGTGTGACCCGAAATCTTTCGAGAAAAAAAGTCCACAACTGCGGCAACGATTCTCTTTCTTTATGATTATTCATTCGTTGATTCCAAGTTAAGTTCTAGAGTTTGATTCTCGTTTTTAATATCTTCTGCCGTTAATTCTTTTTCATCACTTTCTTCGCTTTGCGACATTGCTAAGGCGTCATTAACGACTTTTTCACCCGGTAGTACCCGTTTGTAGTATTCAACGATTTTGTCACCGATCTCGATTCCACTTACGACCTCAATACTACTGACCACTACCCGACCAACGACAATTTTTTGTCGTTGTGCGATTTGGTTCTCATCAAGTATTAATATTTCAGCACCATCAGGTTCGAATGATACCGAAGAAAAAGGGATTAAGTTACTTTCGCCCACCACCCCAGAGCCAATTGGCACCCGCACCGTAGCTAAGTTACCCACTAACGTTGTGCCAGCTGGAATGGTAAACTCAGCGAGTGATTTTTGCGTTTGAGCATCAATTTGAGAACTGATAAATCTGCCAGTCACGTCAACGAGCTGACCATTAATTTCTACCTGAATAGTTTCTGCATTTTGCGCTTGAACGCGCTCATCACTATTTAAATAAGCGACTACTTTTTTATCTTGTGCTTCATTTACAATCGTAAATAAAACCGCTCCTGGGCTTAATAAATCACCCACTCGCACGCTTCTATCGGTAATGGTTCCAGAAATTGGCGCTCGCACTACTAAATTAGCCGTTGAAGCCCCGGCAATATTAATTTGATTCTGTGCGCCGACTTCTTGCGCTTGCGCTTGAGACTTAGAAAGCTCGACGTTAGAAAGAGCACTTTGGACTGCATTTTGAGCCCCAAGCACCGCCAATCGCGTTTGTTCACGAGCTCCCGTGGCGCCATCAATGGACCTTTGGTAGCTCCCTACCCTCGCGTCTATCGTGTTATGAGAACCTTCCACAACACTCAAGAAATTCTGCAGCTGTTGTTCAGAAATTCGGGTATTAATAACCGTACGCTCTAATAAAATTTCAAAGCTGTCATAGGTTTGTTGAAGTGACTTTAAAAGTGCAATTCGGGTGTTGGCGTCTTGTAAAATTTGTTGTTCAGTCGCGCTTGATGGAACGGGCATTAAAGCATTCGCCCGCATAGCAAGTTGCTGTCCTTGCGTTTTTACATTTTGTTTCCGTACGACGTCCGTGTTACCAATCTGAAAATAAGCAATATCCTGATTGTACTGATATTTATTAGTGAACTGAACATGCTTATCAATCGTATCAATCGCGTTGGTAATTAACGTCTTTACGTTTTGTGATTCTAGCCGCAGCGACTCATAGGCTTGGTCGTATATTTGATCTTGCTGAGCGATAGTTTGTGCCAGCGATTTACGGGCATTTTCCACGGCAATTTCGGCTGATCGAACACTGTTCTGGTTTGAAAGTTTTGTCGTTTCTAAATTGCTAACTGCTGATTGGTAGTTAATAGCCGAAGGATCACCCGCGGTTTTAAAACTAGCGAGTACTTGCCCAGCGCCGACCCTGTCGCCAACCGACACGTTAACCCGAGCAATCGTGCCGTTTGTTTCGGCTTTAACCTCAATATTTCCCTCAGAAATAACCTGCCCCAAAATAGTACGCACCTCTGAAGGGGACCACGCCCCAAAAGAAACCGTATCCGCTTCTTTCTCCTTCGGCCCAACTGACTCTTTTTCTGACTCTTTCGCGACACTTTCTATTTCTTGACCAGAAGACTGGCTCAGTGCTTTGTAACCTAAGAAAAGGAGTATAAAAACCAGTCCTAGAATTAGTTTACGTTTGTTGTGACGGAGAAAAGTACTCATTTAATTTTTTTTACAATCTTGTTATTTTACCATGTTTATAATTTTATCTCAAATAAATACAAATTTATTTAAGATTTTTATAATGGGAAGTATAATAAACAACGTTTTAAATGATTTTTTAATGACACAGAATTAAATCAAAATGATTTTTTAATCAAAAAAATAGTTACAAATTTAAATTTAAACTTCTTTTATCATTTAAGTTTATCAAAAATAAATTACTTTTTTGTAAAGCACGCTTTGTGTCATAACCATTGAATAAACCATAATTTTAACCGAAAATGATCATTGATGGCGGAAATACAAATTGTCTTCGGGTCTAATGGCGGCAATACGCAATTAGTGTGTGAATATATTACCGACCAGTTAATCGAACTTGGTCATAAAGTGCATCTCGATCGCTGCGAACACTTTCCTGCCAGCGACCTTACTCAAAACGATTTATTAATTTTAGCCTGTCCTACTTACGAACACGGTTCGCTAGAACCAAACTTTTTAAAACATTTTTGGCCTCGTATTCAAGAGATTGATTTACAACAGCACGCTTGCGTCGTTATAGGACTAGGCGATATCAAATATGACATTGATTACCACATTGAGTCCGCTCGCATTTTGCAAGCTTACGTTGAAACCCACAATGGGCGTCTTGTGCATCCAAGCTTAATGGTCAGTGGAAAAGTTTTGCCACTCCTCGACAAACTCGTTAAAGGTTGGAGCGAACGACTGCACCTCAAATTAGAAACTTTGTAAAGCTTCGTTTAGGCATTAGCCATTGAAGAACCAGCGAAATTAATCCACAATAAAAAAGCATGGCACAGGTACAAATAATCTACGGTTCGAACGGCGGAAATACACAAATGGTTTGTAAATTTGTGGCATCTTTTTTAGAAGATCACGGACACACGGTAGTGATGACGCGAGGCGAACACTGCCCCGTTGAGCCACTAACGGGAAGCGATTTATTAATTTTGGCTTGTGGTACTTACGAGCACGGTGAACTAGAAGATCATTTCCGATACAGTTTTTGGCCTCGGATACAAAAAATTGATTTAGCGGGTCAAAAAGCGGCCGTCATTGGTTTAGGCGACAGTAAATATGATACAGACTACAACATTGAGTCGGGACGTATTTTGGCTAAATACGTTGAAACGCATAACGGGGAGCTGATACATGAAAACTTGATGATTAATAGGTGCCCGCTGTCGCAACTAGAAACTAAAGTGCAGGACTGGGTGTCAGATCTAAATAAAAAAATCTAAATGGAACGTTTAAAAATACGAGTGGTTGGACACTCTGGTTACGGTGGCTTACTTTCAACAGGATCTATTATTGCCAAAGCGCTGGAGCGTCTGGGGTTTTATGTCGTGGCGGATCGCGAATATCCATCACTCATTAAAGGGGGCACCTCATGCTTTACGATTAACGCTAGCCGTGAATCAATTAACAGCTTGTCGGCCAGACCTGATATTTTAGTCGCCATTGATAAACCCTGTCTCGTTAAATATTTTGATACGCTTAACGACGGGGGCACCCTAGTTTATGGCTACGAACGTTTAAGCGGGATTACCAAAATTTTAGAAGAAGCAGTTGCCAGAAATATTAATGTGGCCCATTTAAACGGCCGCGAAATCACCCATGAAGCGGGTGGGAGTGAACGCATGAAAAATGTCGTGCTGATTGGAATGCTCTGGAAAGTCTTAGGGCTTCCCTATGAAACCATTGCCGATCAGGTGAAAACACAGTTTGCCCATAAACCCAATATTATTCCGCCCAATCTTAAATGTGTAAAAATAGGGTACGAACGAACTGAAACTCAGTTTAATACAGCGTTACCAAAAGACATTCCAGAAATGGCGTTTATGGACGGGAATTATGCGCTTGCTCTAGGGACTATTCACGCTGGGGTGCGCGCTTATTACGCTTATCCCATGAGTCCTTCTACCCATTTGCTGACCCACATGGCCAATCATGCCAAAGAGTTTGGCTACGTGGTAAAACAAGCGGAAGATGAAATTACGGTCGCTAATTTAGCGTTAGGGTCAATGCACGCTGGTACGCGCGCTTTGTGTGCGACGTCTGGAGGAGGCTTTGATTTAATGACCGAAACAGTTTCACTTTCGGGGATGATTGAAACCCCGTTTGTGTGTTGTTTATTTCAACGACCAGGCCCAGCTACGGGGCTACCAACCTGGACCGGGCAAGGTGATTTAAACCTAGCCATTTATAGTGGTCATGGTGAATTTGCCCGCATGGTTATTGCCGCCTCAGATCCAACCGATCACTTTGAACTGATTCAACACGCGCTTAACTTTGCCGAAGAATTTCAAATGCCGGTTATTTTCTTATCTGATAAAGTATCGGCTGAACAGTATGTTTCAATTCCGCCGCTACAGCAAAATACCATCCCGATTAAGCGGGGCTTAGTGGATAAAAAAGACTTAGGCACGCTTAAAAATACTGACCGCTACAAAATCACCGACAGTGGGCTATCTAAACGTTGGCTGCCGGGCGAATCCGACGCGTATTACTTTGCCAACGGCGATGAACATAACGCTGAAGGCATTTTAGATGAAGAGGAAAGCGCCGGCGATATGTACGCTAAGCGCCTGCGCAAATTAGACTTTGCCGCCAAAAGCATGCCAGAACCAGTAGTTTACGGCCACTACCAAGAGGCCGATATTTCGTTTGTCGGTTGGGGCAGCACTAAAGGGCCCATCATTGATGCTATTAAAGAAGCTGAAAGACAA
>Ga0307982_1001257_pt1 | contig 20574 bp, 15 predicted proteins | sample OrgLakmetagen989_FD_201847 | JGI IMG/M metagenome (GOLD analysis project Ga0307982, IMG submission 201847) | Saline water microbial communities from Organic Lake, Antarctica - #989 | ecosystem: Environmental > Aquatic > Non-marine Saline and Alkaline > Saline | place: Antarctica: Organic Lake... | reverse complement strand
AAATGGGCTGGCGCATGAAGGCCTCTGCAGCCGCAGCCAATGCACGCCAGGGACGAGGCGTGCCCCCCAGTCAGGTGGCCCACCTGCTGGGGGGGGGGTCCAAGGGGGGGGGGCACTTGGCCCCAGCCAGCGTCGCCGCGGCCATTGCAGGGGGGCAGGCTAGCCATGCATGGCGAAGTAGTGCCATGGCGGCAGCGGCTGCCCCCCTTCGGGCGCAGCCGGGGGGGGGCAGCGCCGGCGCCGCATCGGGCAAACACGCCGCATCAGCCGCCATCGCCGCCCGGAGGCGGGGAGGAGTGGGCCCATCCCCCGCTCGATCCAGCCCGGGGGTGGGCCCACGCCCGCATCCCATTGGCGCGTCACCGCGTGGCACCCCCCCTGGCCAGGGTGCTGGGGGGGGTGCTCTCCCCCTGAAACCCGTCTCTGCAGATGCTTGGTTGTGGGGGACTGATGTAGAGAGCTCAGCGCGGGGCATGCACCCAGTGTGTCCCCAGTGCGGCACAGCACTGACACTGCCAGTGAGTGTGGGAGACGCCACAAGCAATGTGCAGATTCTGCACAAGTCGCCGCCAACGCTGACTGTGAGCCCCTGTTGCAGGGCCCCCCTTCCCCGCTGCGCACTGTCCCTGCTGCCCCTGCGCCTGATTAACCCTTACCTGCAACTGACACACATCTCCAAAAGCAGCCAGGTGTCCTTTCTGGGCGGGGGGGGCGCAGAGGTGGGTGCAGGGGTGCTGTGTGCAGAGCCGCTCGGGAGGGGTATTGGGGGGGGGGGCAGCATTGGCTGGTCAGCCGTGCCTCAAATGATGGCTATGCTGCCGGCGGTGATTGCAGCTGCGCACAACAGTGACGTGCTGGTGCCTTCCCAGCGCACCAGCACGTCACTGGGGCGGTGGTGGCACTGGTGTGCCCAGTGCGGGCACGCCGGGGAGGGGCACTTTATGGAGAACTGGTTCGCGGGGAACTCGGTGTGTCCTGTGTCAGGCTGCATGTGCCAGTGTGCCAAGCTGGACCCCAGCTCACTGCGGCGTCAACACATCGCGCTGGCACCGCGGGAGGGTTCAGCGACCATGCAGGCAGCGCAGGCCATGGAGGGGCACATGCGGTGGGGGGTGCTGGAGGGTCAACGACCCCCCATGTGAAGGCTTTGAACAAGCATGTTCCCGTAATATACAGCTTAGCGATTTGTATCTAAAACCCTTTTCGCGGCAACATTCTTGCATGTGTGCCCAGGGACGACGTCTGTGCACACGAAGGAATCAAATTCCGCAATGCTCCGCGTCTTCGTCGCCACTCTTGTAGCCCTGCTGCTACACGCTGTGCAAGCATGGAACAAGGACACAGACTTGCTGGTTGTTGGGAGTGTTGATCACTCAACCGCTCGTGTGCTGTTTGAGGCACTGCGCCCCACTCACGCACAACGCGCACACATTGTGGATTCAGCAGCCGGCGTGGTGCTCGCAACGACAGATGTAACATTCACCAATCGCGCACAAGTGAGGCGGGCCATGTGCACATATCTCTAAACTCTGCAAACTTTCGTTGATACTTGCAGGTGCTTGAAATCTCTGGCCTAGTAGCAGGGCGACACTATGAAGTGCTCTTTGCAGCAGCAGCAGACGTCAGATCTGCTGGCCGCTCGGAGACGCTGCCAGTAGACACTGCCACTACACTTGGCGGCGCTCTGCAAAGCGTGACGTTCCAGACTTTCTGTGACCCCGCCTTGCCCTGCGCTGCGCCCAGCGCTGATGTGGTGGTGATGTCCTGCGACCGGTACTTGGACGACCACGACGACGGCATGTGGGCCCACCTTGCTGCGCAGGAAACGCAGCAAGCCGGGATGGCACACCTTGGGGACCAGCTGTACAACGATATGGTGGTGGCCCGGCTGCTGGCAACTCAGGAAAAGCTCACAATTGCCCAGATGACTGAGGCCTTTCGCAACGCTTATCGTGAGGCTTGGAGTCACGCTGCTGCCCGAGCAGTCATGACTCGCGGTGCGCACTGGATGATTCCAGATGACCACGATGTAAGGCGCCCATCTGTGCACAATGTGTGACTCCAACCGCAGCCCTCCCTTTGCACAGATCATCAACAATTTGGACGCATGGATGCTCGCAGCAGAAACCAATGCCAGCACAAGTGTTGAGTGGAATGCGCATGTGCTGCGACACCTGCACACTAATTTTTCAGCCGTGGGCGTGAACTCCCTGCCTTCGGTTGTGGCTGCAGGCCACGCAGCGTACTTCGAGTACCAAGCTCAACTGCAACGTGACCTTGTTCCGTCTAGAACATGGAAAGTAGTGGTGCCTCACGGGCTTGCTGCAGCCGCTGGCACGCAGGCTGAGGACAACACACAGGCTTCGCTGGGTCAACAACTTGCCCCCCTTGTACCCCTTTCGCCCCCCTCCCCAGGCCGCGACCCCGCTGCACGCCCCCCCTCCGTGCAGCGCTCTGCGATGCCCAAGGGGGCCCATTTTGCAGAAGTCGTGAACGGGCACGGAATGCTGTTTCTGGACACACGGTATGCGCGATCTTTGATCGAGGGCCTGAAGCCAGGCCGCCCGGACTTGGCAGCTGGAGACCCCGCAGCTCAGCTGGCCCACCAGGTACAGGGAGCAGACGAAGAGATGGAGCCGCTTGTGCTTCCCACGTCCCACAAGCGTCTGAATGAGAGTGTGTGGAGTAAGTCCCAGCTGGCACTCCTGTCAAGCCGTCAGCTGCAATGGGCAGCGGAACAACTTCGCAAGTGGGAACACGATCCACTGATCGGGAATGTGCTGGTGTTCACGCAGGTGCCTCTGGTGTTCTTTTCTCGCTTGGCTGCGCAGATCACCGATATTGCGGAGCACGACAAGTACCCCGGCCACCCACGGCTACAGGCCTCCACTGACGCGCTGCTGGCTGCTTTGGCCTCAAGCAGCAAAGTGCGGTTTGCCTTGGCTGGAGATGTGCATGTCTTTTCCCACTCGTCCGTTATCCTGCGGAAGCCTGTCGCCCTGCCCCCAAGCAGGGGGGTTGCCGCCGAGGCCAAGGTTGAGGTGGGGGCTGATGGGGGCTTCAACTCAGTGGAGGAGCCCCCCCTCGATGAATGGGACCACCCCTCCACGGGGTCCCAACACGCTTCTCAGCGTAGTCGAGCCAACGATGACGGGGTGTTCTCGTGGACAGGTGTTCTGTCTGACCCGGTGGGGCAAATCCAGCGCCTGCTCGCCGACAGCTCAGTGGACGCAGCCATCGGGGGCGGGGGCAGTGCTGACACTGACGGGCCAGACTTCGAGCACAGCCAAGTTATCACCCAACTAGTGGCATCGGGCTTCACCTACTTCTCGTCCACGACAGTACGACCCAAGATCGCGAGTTTCTTCAGTATTCCCCTGTACTGGGGAGGGGTGAACACAGCCGACAAGCAGCTACGATGGCACTCTGTGTTTGAAGGGAATAACTACATTGTGCTGTCCTTGCGAGCAGGGGGGCAGGGAAAGTGCAGTGCGGATGTACAAGCGGCTTCAGCGTGGGACACGGCGCATGCTTCGCGCGGCGGGGCCCGCGCGGTCCTGGGCAGTCTATTCCGCCGAGACACGTACGCGACTTGGCGGCGCTTGCACGGTTGCCACCGGCAAAACCCACTGATGCTGAGCAACGACCCGCAGCACACCGGTTCGCCGCTGTTCAGCGAAGGGCAGAACACAGCGGATGCTGAGGCGTACTGGGCCCAGGCCAAGGGAGTGCCACCGCTGCCGCCAGCCACAGGCGCCATGGCCGTGATTGAGTCGCTTGGGCGGTGGCTGACCGCAGGGGATGACATGTGGGACGCTGAGCGGGATACAGCTGTGTTTCCGGGGCGGGACTTGAACCCGTCAGCTGAGCTGTTCGATTGGTACTGGTACGATGGGGGACGCGTGGAGGTGCAGGACAAGTGCATGCCACTGGAGTGGCGGGCGGAGCTGCGGCCCCTGCCGCACAAAGCTGCCGCGCGGTTTGTGCACTGGCTGTTTGACCGCGCGTGGGGGGTGATCGTTGCCCCGCTGCTGGCAGTGCTACTGCTGGTGTTGTGGGGGGGCATCCTTGCAACCCGCATTGTGCTCAGGCTTTGCTGCGGCGTCCCGTGCGGGTGCTGCTGCTTTGATGGCTGCAGGAAATCGGCTGCATATTGAGCCACTTGTGTTCTGGTGGGAGTTGCCGCAAGCAAAGACACGAGGGAGCACTGGTTGATTCAAGACAAAGTCCTTGCCTGTGCAGTGGTGCGCCACTCATGGATGAAGCCTTAACTATTTCAAGTGCAGTGGGATGGGGTGCATGGCGCCCTGTGCTGTGCTAGCAATGTCAGACCGTCGTCAAGATTTTTTGTTGGACGCTGCAGGCTTCAGATTCAGAGCGCTGCGCAGCAGGCACCCCCCTCAACAGCACCTCGCACGATTCAGTGAACAGGAACGAAATGTAAGCTTGGTGATGTGCGACAGGCCAGGAATACTTTACTTTTGTTGCCTCAACCTGCCGCCTTGCCCTTGACTGTTGCAATTGTCACCAGCGTTTCGCTGATATTTCTAGGTGTGCCCTAACGCGGCATTTGTTTTCAACTCACAACGCAACCTAAAGATGGCCGGATCAAACAAATTCCAGTTGAATTTTGGTGATGTGAAGGGTCGCTGGGGCCCAGTTGAAGGACAAGGCGCTAATGCTACTGCCGCAGCCCCTGCGCAAGCTCAAGCTGAAGATGACTTTGATCTCCTTGGTTCTGCAGCAACACAGTCTGCATCACAAGGTGTTGGTGGATTTAATTTTGGGGCGCCTGTGGGCAGCACACAGCCTGTCCAGCAAGGAAATGGAGCTTGGGGTGTTGGTGCAGTGCACCAGCAGGCCGGCCCAAAGGGCGGCAGCATGGGCGGCATGGGCAACCCTGCAGGCTACAATACACACCAAATGCACATGCAGGGTGGTATGTCTGGACAGCATGCTTCCCGATTCCCCCAGCAAGGCATGCAAACCGGTGGCTTTCAGCAGGCCGGCCAGCAGGCTCCGCATGGCTTTGGTGGCGCCGACCCATTCGCAAGCCACTCCCAAGGCAGTGGACCCTCAAGCAACGCATCCAGCCCAGTGCGCCGCATTGCCACTGGGCGCACCTTGGCAGATGGGGCAAGTCTAGGGGCCTCCGCGGCTTCAAAATCCGCAGCACCTGCCGGCGCCTCAGGGTCCAACCGCCTGGCCGGACTTGCCACTGGAGATCTGAGCGCGTTTGATATTCATGCTGGCGGAGAGACTCGCAAACTGGCGGCCAAAACCGCTGATGCCAAGCGCTCAGTTGTGCCTGTTGACACGCGCAGCCGCGGAGCTGCCCTAGCATTTGGAGGGGGGGCTCCATCCGGCCCCACGGGGGGCACTGCTGCCCAAAGTGTGACGGCCGCCCACAAAGCCCACCTGGACTCATCGCTGTCTAACCTTCTCCCTGGCAATTTCAAGAAGGGGGGGGGGGGCAGTTTCATGTCGGGGGGGGGGTCTGCCCCCCCCTCGACCAAGTCAGGGGGGCGCTCAGTACGGGCAGGCGCATCCATGGCTGAGCTGGCCAAGACCTCTGCAGCCAAGTCCACGGGACACACTCCCGTAATGTCACCCCCAGGCGGCCTGAGCTTCGCTGGTCAAGGGGGGCAGCAGGTAGCTAACTACCACCAGCAGCAGCAGCAGCAAGGAGGTTTCGGCTTTGGTGCCCCTGCACAACATAGTGCTGCTGGCGGCTTCAATTTCAACTGAAGATCAGTTCGCTTGCAGCGCTGTCGACGACACGACACCGGAGTGCGACTCACACCGCACGACCAGAATGGCCAAATGTAATGATGCTGCAGAAATATGTATTGTGTGATGTGTTGTATTGTATAATAGCGCTTTGAGGAGGAGTGCATGCAGCCTGCTGCCTGGCGAGAGTCGAACAAGGCATGCGCAATTCGGCAGGGTTGCGTGCCCCCCACAAAACCAAGCATGTTTTGGTGATGCATCCATGATTGAGCGCGAAAAGGTGTCTAAAATGGCCAATTGACAAAACTGCCGTGTACTTACATTCCGTCTCTGAAGTTTGTCCAGCATACTCAGTCTGCAAACATTCTGGAGAAATGTCCGCCACTGAGGCTGCAGCCGCAGGCAGCGGCACTGGCACAGCGCAGCAGGCCCCCGACCACAGCGATGACAGTGACTCGGAAGCTACCAAAACAGGCTTGGAGTCTTGGTTTGGCATTCTTGGGTCAAGAGACAGCCCGGAGCATACACAGACTGCCAGCCTGTGCGGAAGCTGGAGTGAGCTGCACGGAGGAGTTGTAATATTTGAGGGCGTCCCGAAGAAACTAGCAGCCAGCATGGGATATTCAGCTGGTGCTGCTGAGTGTTTTGCTGCTGTGGAAGCTCTTTACTTGTTTGATGCTGGCGTGCTTGAAATGTACGCAGACGCGTCACGGTCTCAGCCTGCATGCGATGCTCGGTCGGTCTACGCCACACTGCTTCCAAAGGCTGGCAACGCTGCAGTGTATAAAGCGTACTGTCAATTGAAAGATGCAGGTTATATTGTACGCGTGAACCGGGGCGTTTCACTGGGCTGTGTGCCGTATGTTTCGGAGTGCTTGGTCCCAGACCCAGGGCTTGCTCTTGGGGCGTCCACCTGCCCCCAGTGCGTGGCATTCGAAGTGTTTGTGCGGCTACGCACTGACTATGCCCGCTCACGGCCTGGAATTCCCATGGCTCGAGTGGTCATGTCAGCAGCTGATGCAGCTGCCCCCGTGCGTACCCCAGCAGCGCAGCTGCAGCTGCTTCAAGCCTGTGCCGTCAGTGACGTGTGCGCAGCAGAGCAGTTTGCAACAGACAGCAAGGCCAAGCACAGAGATGCCCTGCAGGGGGGCGCCGCCGCTGAGTTCCTGCTGTGTCTTTTGTTGAACTCCCACACCCCCCCCGCCTGGCGCCCTCGGGCGGCGGCTGCTGTGCAGGCGCTGCTTCCAGCCCAGCTGCCAGGAAGCTATGTGTGGGACTTGCTTCGGGCCGCCTGGCCGCTCACCACCAAGCAGCTTCCAGCGCAGGAAAGTGACACGGGCGCCTCGCTGCAGGCTCACCTGTCGGCTGTGCTGGAGTGGACAGCGTCGCACCTGCCCGTCGGTGACTCACATGGTTCCTCCATTTGGCACGCAGTTGTTGACGGCAGCGTTACTGTGGCTTTCTTGAAGGCAGTGCCGTGCCACTTGCCCCCTGGGGATACCCTCCTCCCACAGGCCAGCAACTGAGGTATGTGCTTCGTGCTTTGCCTGCCACCGTGCACCTATACGAGGAGGACTAGGTAGAAGTGGCTGGGAGGCTGTCTGGGTCCCTCAAGTGCCCCCTGCGCTGCCCAGGTGAAGGCTGTCACAGGGGAGGGCTGTCTCGTTGCAACGGAGGAGCAACTTGCGTACCGAGGTTGAGCTGACAAGAATGTACTGGTTCCACGCTTCGAATATGTTTCACATGTGACACGGTGTTGGCAGCAAGGGGGCTTGCGAACTCGTGCTTTTGTCTATGCAGCTTGTCGGCAGCAACCCCCCTTGACTTGAACAGGCTGATAGATGCTGTTGATGCGTAGTGGTGGTGGTGATGCCGTGAGCTCGGCATTCCTGGCAATCGGGGCCAAATTGGCTGCTTTCTGAACATTCATACACTTTGTGCGTGTCGGGTTTGCCTTGTCAGCTGCCGGGTTCTCAAAAAATACGAGGCAGGGCAGCCTGCCTCGTGCGCAGGAGAAGGCGAGGAAAATTTTGGAACTTTCTATTCGCTCCTCAGGCAGTGCAAGCAACTCACAGACAATTTGCATTCATTTGTACAGCTGGCTGATGTTAACTGTGAGTTCCGTTGTTGTCTTGACCAGCAGCATTTGAGCAGCTGCACTCGAAGTGTCGTCGTACACGACGTTGCCGCGGGCGCTGGCACTGCTGCTGTCTGCTTCGGCCGAAAAGCATTTGACGGTATAAAACCGCCACGATAGAAAAAAAGTCTAGCAATTTTCCTGCTGCTGGCCAAATCGCTGCTGTCGCACGGCCAAAGCTCTGTCATGGTTCGATGTGCGGCTTCTGCCTCCGTGCCGCGGCTGTCTCTTGCTGCACATTTATGCACTGTCCAGCCTCGCCAATCACGCAAACACCCATTGCAGACGTAGACTGGGTGACAAAAGTATGAATTCTCAACAATCTGGTGCTTTTGTGGCTGCTGAGGCCAGTGCTGTCGAGCAATCGGCCAACTTAGTCAATGATGATAGCCTCCTGATGCGACAGAGCCTCACCGACAGCACTGCTACAGCCATGCACATGCAAAAGACAGAAGGCATCCCGAATGCAACAGTTCCACTGGCGCCTACTGGCGGGGTTTCTGCTGGCCAATCACCAAATGGTGCAGTGGACCCTTGGCGAATGCCGTCGAGCGCGACCACTCGATCAGCAAATGGCTCGTCATCCGTCTTGCACGAGGCTCAAGCCCGCCAAGCAGCCACACATGCAGCACAAATGGCTGCATATTATGCATTTCGCTCCGTGTACAGTGCCCAAAATCTGAGCGATGTTTCACAGCACCTGCCACAGTCAGATAGTGCAGTGCCACCTCATAATCCGCAATCAGCGCCAGCACTAGCAGCCCCCCAGCCAGGGGGGAACATGCCACCGTGGCTGGTGACTCCTAACATGACATATGCTGCATATTATCCTGGTGCTGCTGGCTTCACATCCAGTGCTCCGGTTACTTCCAACGCTGGCGACACGTCCCTCCCAGCTCAGGCAGCCCCAAGCCACACCTTCCAAGAAATGCCAGTACCAGCAGGCCCCATGCTGCAGGGCCCCGCTGCTGCACGAGAAGCGTCTAATGTGTCTTGGGCTACGGGGCAGCAGTCAGGCTCGGTTGCCCCTGGGGGCGGGATGGGCGGGTGGTTGCGCTCCATGTCTGGCCCTCACTTCGGGGACTTGCCTTTCCCGAACAACCGATCCCAGAACAGGTCGTGGGGATTTGACCCCTCGCGAGGGCTGTCTTGGACCGACTCGGCCTTGGCAGCTCAGGCCCCCCTCGCCCCCCCCCCCCTGGCCCCAAGCTTTGGGGCCCCAGCTGCAGGAAAGGGGGCACACGCACAAGCAGCAGCGGCCCGCCTGCACCACATGATGCCAGATGCGTATCGGGGCCCATCTTGGCAGGGCAGTGTTACCATGGACGGTAGTCTGGGCAGTGCAGCCCCGGAGGCCTCCGGCGAGGGGCAACAGGGGGCGGGGGCTGCCCTCCCCCCATGGCTTGTGGACTTGAATGCCAAGCAGCGCAGTCAACTTATCAGCATGCTGCAGACAGCACCAGCACCACCCCCGCCCCAAAATACAGCACCCCCCCCTGGGCCAACCGCTCCGCCCCCCGCCAAGCCATCTTGCCCAGTTCCGGCAATCAAGCTCAGTAAGAAGCGCCGAGCCAGCTCACAGATAGTTGGGGGGCATCAAGGCAAGCGTACTCGAGCTGCAGGGGTGGTGAAGGGGGGCAAGGGGGGCATTCCGGCTGCCGCAGCCGCAGTGGGTGGGCACCCGCTTGCCTTGAAGCGGCATAGCCACGCACCTGCGGAAAATGACGCAGTGCTAGTGGAGACCACAGCAAATCCGCTGAAAGGCAAAGACGCGCCCATATTGAACCCCGGTGTTCGGGGTGTATCTTGGAACAAATCTGCTGGAAAGTGGCAGGCGTATTCCCGACGGCTGGGCGAGGGTCGCGCCCGAAAGCACCTTGGGTACTTTGACGACATTCACCAAGCAGCTGCCAAGGTGGTGGTGGTGGAGACAGCTGCTGGCCTGGAGCCGCTGCCTCCTCTCCCCAACCGACGCCCCAGCCAAAAAGCCATCAAGAAGCTAGCGGGCGGGAGCACAATGGCGATGCGACCTGAGCTCGTGCAGGTGGTGGCGGAGATGCTGCAGAACACAGGCATGCAAGTGGTCACGTCTGAACTGGAACCCCAAGCAGAGAGTGCCAAGCAGTCTGAGCCGTCTAGTCAGCGCACTTCCTCAGCCCGTAGTGCTGCCCTTCCCCCAACTGCCAGCAGAAGTTCCGAGTCCAGCGCTGGCTCGAGGATCAGCGGCTCCACTGGGCGTGTTCGGCTGCGGCTTTCCGGTGAAGCAATCGTGCCCAGTGTTCCGGCTACAGTTGACCTGGCAAGTCTACTGCCCAACAAACACCCAGTGCGCACTGCCAGTGGCGCTGCAGTAACTGCAATAGCAGCAGCACCCGAGGCACCTGATGGCGGCAGCGATGGGGGAGGAAGTGGGGACGGCAACGGCCACTGGCCCAGGCGGGTGAAGGTGGCAGTTGACACTCGGTCGCTGTCAGTCGTGGCACAGGCCACATACACAAGTTATGCGCCTGCAGAAACGGCTACAGTGCAGCAGGGGGCGGGGCTCATGAGCACCAGCACCAGCGCTCAAGTGCATCGCAGCATATCATACTCCCTGGCACCCCCCCCTGAATCTTCACCACACACCCCCAGTACTCACAGTGCGGCACCGCCGCCCCCCCCTACTGTAGCCAAGACGGCCATGAGTGGAAGCAGCAGGGGGGGCGGGGTGACCGGCGTCGCTACAAGCTCCACCCCCAGCGGCACCTCCTCCAGCAGTGCCTCAAAGCTTGCCGTGCATGAAACCCCAAACGTGACTGACTCCACACCAATGCAAGACACGCGCCGCACGGGTGCCGGTTTTCCGCCTGTGTCCCACGAGGCCGGCTCGGCTGGGGCCGGGGCTGACTCTGGTTTCGCCGCGCAGGGTGGGCCGCTGCCCCTGCCCCCCTTCAACTCCGCACTGGACACACATGTGCTGGCACAGAGCGTTTCGTCTGAGGTGCTGCGGGTACTCATGGAGCTTCTGGGGGACACGGGGGCTGCCACTGCTGCCGCCGCTGCTGCCGCCGCCGCCACCGCAGCGGTCGGCGTCTCCCAAGCCGGCCCAACCCGGGGCGGGGGTGGGGCCCACAGCACGAGTACGGGTGTTTCTGTGCAAGACCGCGCACAAGTGCTGCACGGTATTTTTGAAGAAGATGCCGATAGGGCGCTGGTGTGATGGGGGTCATGGGGGGTGAATATATTTGTGCACATGATCACTCGCACAGCACACAGGAGTCGCTACTTGTGAGATGGGCTGTCAGATGCCTGCATAGATCCCGTCGCTGGGGGTGCTAAGCTTGCTAACAGGCCCTTCATGCCAGGCGTGAAGGCCAGGCTGGCGGCCGTGACGCCGTCGGGGTGGCTGGGTGAGGGGGCCCCTAAAATGCTCACATCAGCCCCCCTCGACAGCAACATCTCCACAAAGCCCACATGGCCTCCTTCCACTGCATAGTGCAAAGCTGTGAAGCCCCGATCATCTTGGGCATTCACGTTGACAGGGTCCGTGGGGTCGCTCCCAGCCTCGCCGCCTGAGGGGCCCCCAGCACCGTCTGAGGGTGGGGAAACACCATCATCCAGCGACGCTTTCACCATGAGGCCGTCACGGGCAGCTGTGATGTGTCCCATGATGGCAGTCGTCATAAGGGGTCTGCAAAGAGCCAAGAAAGTGTGTGAGGGGGGTGACTGGCAGATGGGCTCAGCAGGCATGCTCACGTCAGTCCGGCCTTGTTCTGTTCCGACGCGGAACATGCAGCGCCCCGCAGAATCTTGATTTGTGAAAGCGAGCCGAACTGCGCGGCGTGGTGAAGCGCCGAGTTGTCGCTCGCATCCAGCAGTGTCGCATTCGCCCCTGCAGCAAGCAGCAACTGCAGCACCTTCTCATGTCCACGAGCAGCAGCCAGCATAAGTGCCGACATGCCACCTGGGACAGACTGGCGGTCCAGGTCCACTTCACCGCTGTTGAAATCCAGGAGGTATTGTGTGACTGCCGCGTGCCCCCCCCGAACAGCGTGCATTAGGGGGGTAAAACCACTGTCGTCGCTTGCGTTGACATCGATGGACTCGGGAGAAGGCATGTCGTCATGGTCTTCGTCGTGCTCAGCTGCAGCGTCGAAGCCCCCAGGGCCCATGCTTGGCGCTGGGCCCAAGTCCTCCTCCTCGTCGTGCTTTGCCATGGAGGCAGCTAGGAGCTCGTCAGGCAGGAATGAATCCAGCAAAGAATCCGCGGGACGAGGTGAAGTGTCGCCTGCATGCTTCTGTTCTGTGTCTGAGGCATCGCTGCCTGCATCTGAGCCACCATCGGCATCTCGCCGTGAGCCAAAAGCAGACACTGCGGCTTTTGACTCGTCCATCAGCTCTGGCTGAAGCAGGTGCTGCAGCTGTTTTAAAGACCCTGTCGCAGCTAAGCGATGCACACTGATATATGTCCGTGGAAGGGGGATTTTGGTGTTTGTGATAACAGCCACACCGCTCTGTGCATACGAAATGATGACCCAAACTGCAGCGAGTCGCAGAGCGACCGGACAAAATTCCAGCAGGCACAGTTGAAGCCCGCCAACACGTGCCACAGTATCAGGACTGACATATCACACATACCTTTGACTTCATTGAGGTCGACATTGTGCTACTGTAGGTGCTGGTGCGGTAAGCCTTTGGGCTGCGGAGAAACGGCAGCAAATGCCGGCAGAGTGCAGCGAAGCACGCCTGCATTCAAACAAGTCGCATCTGGAAAAAATGTATACAATTGGACGCCTGGCGAAATATGATGACAAGCGTTGTCTCTGGCCGCCAAATCTGGCACCGCGGCAAAATCACACCACCCCCTTTACACACCCCAGCAATGCAGACTGGCGAAGTCGCTGGAGGCGATGCAACCGACCTGTGGGCAGGATCGTGAATGCTGCCTTGCCCTACAGCGCGTCAGAGCGCTCACTGGCGCAGAAGCTTGCCCAAGCCGGGTCATGGGCCCCTGATAGCAGCACTCACTGCCACCCCTGCAGCCTCAGCTTCCGACGCTGATATGCCTGGCAGCACTCTCCCCTGACTTCCCAGAGGCCGCATCGTCCTCCAGTGCAGCAGCCTGCATCTCCGCGGCAATCTTGGGGGGCACAAGCAGGGGGCGCCCCTGCTTGTCATACACCCGCACCAGCTTGGCTGCCTCTGCCGCGTGGCTCATGGGACGACCCTCGCTGCTGCCGCCCTTGCGCTTGGTGACTTTGCTGCCTGTGCTGGCGTCCTCTGCAGCCTCCTCGCCTTCAGCCATCTCGGCGTTCTTGAGGTCTGCAAGGCGGTGCTGCAGCTCCAAGTCCCGGAAGAAGGTTTTGATGGCGGGGTCCCGGATGTCGTACGCATCTGCATCATCCCGGGGGGACCATTCGTAATACGCAGAGCCCTGGGGCAGCGTGGGCACGAACCAGTGGATGCCCAGGGGGGTGCCCATGATGGAGGTGAGACCTTGGGAAATCGTCCAATCCCGCTCCTCCCAGCGTTTCATGGCCTCAATGCCCGTCGTGTCGGTGCAAATGGCCTCATACTGGTCGCACATCATCGCAATCACAAAAATGGTGAAGAAGATGTCGAGCACAACTTGAGCGATGGCCATGGCCATCTCGCCAACGCTCCAAGCGGGCCACTCCACGGCACCCCGCCATGCCGAGAAGGCATAGGTAAGCGTGAGCAGAGCAGCATACGTAGTTCCAATTGTGACGTACACCAGGAATTGCAGGAAAAACTTGTGGTTGTTTTGGCCAACGGTGTTGTTTACCCTGCGGAGACGCGAGAAAACTTTCGTCAATAGCTGCCTACTCCAAGCATGACAATCACATGAACGCAGTCACGTGCACTTACCAGGGGCAATAATGGTCCATTTTCATGACGCAGTGTCCAGCCACAGAGCAGTGGTGTGCACGGGGTGGCTTCAAAGATTTGCACTTCTTGCAGAAACGTCGAGGAGGCTTGGTCCACCAGAGCGGGTCGGAGGTATTTGGCTCCGAGTCCTTCGTCGAAGCCTGCACACAATTAGTCTGAAAGGGGCACTTGCGCGTTGAGTTATTGTTTTGTGCTCACCGAGTTGCGCTGTGTGACGCCTGGGCTGGTCAGCATCGCCCTGAAGTGTGCCGCCTCCACCAGCACAATGATGCTCTCGAATACACATAAGTGAAACAGGCCCCAGCCACTCCAGTTAAACCATGGGCCCAAAACTTTGAAGACGATCACATAGTTGGAGAACCACACAACAGCCTCTCCCTGAAATGGAAAGAATGTGAAATGCCGGAAACCACATGCAGTGCACCTCCGCGCAAGAGCATTCACACGAGCACGTACAAACAGAAAGCAAAATGCGCCACAAGCGTCCCACCAAATGAGCCACATGCCTGTCACGTGAGGGCAGGGTGCGTCAAGCTCTTCAATCTAACAACAAGCCGACACCAGGCTGTCACGCTGCAAGCTGTGTGCTGAATCTGCGATGCACTGCAGCTGCTTCGCAAGCGAACTGCACATGCACAGATAAGAGTGTACAATCAATTGAAGCTGCTGGGTAGACGATAATGTAACTCAGTAGTGCACAGTGCGACCAGGCCCATGGAAACCGCGTCAATAGGCCCCTCGTCAACATCATTTTCGTCCGCCCAGTTGAGGTGAGGCTATTCGCGGTCCCACATCCATGGCCCAGCACAGGCAGTGTCTACACCTGGGCCACTATAGGCAATTCACTGTAGTTCGCTAGCAGCCACTTCTACTCGGTCTCCACTACAACCGATTGCTTCAGGGTCTGTGTCGGCGCCCCCCCGAAGCAATGTGACAGGCAGTTGCGAATCCTGAGCACATTGACGGTGAAGGGTCGAATCTGCCGCCGGTTTTGGACAAGCCTGTTGCTGTCTGGAGGCTTCATGGGGCTTGTCTGCCTACGGCGGCGTGCGTGCAAGCATTTCCGTGCGCCCGGCTCGCTTGTGCGGCATGCGTGAACGATAGATGCGACTCAACTGGGGCAGATGGTGCGCTCTTGCATGGCACCTGCAGTCGAGGAACTCGTGTGGGATGATGCAAGGAGGCCTTTTGGTGCTTCCGGGCCCCTGACTCATCGCATTCTGGCAACCGCAAGTGGTTTCTGTGCAGCCTATATACCAATGTTCACCTGTGGTGGCATGCTTTGCACACCTCGGCGGGCGAATGTGAACGCAGACAGGCAAAAGAACAGAAGAGGATTACAAATAGTAAAGATGGTGTGGGAAAAACTTGGTAGTGGCCTTGATAGGTGTGTTTGACCCCCCGCTCTAGGCACGAGTTGACTACAAGACAAGATGACAGGCCTATCTCATGCAGCCGAGGGATGCGCAGATTAACTCAAGGGGCTCTCAAAATTGTGCGGATTTTGGCGAAAATAGGCCGTATTTCGGGACGATGCGCAGATAAACTGCCGAAAAAATGCCAGGGGGGCCTCGAAATATCTCGGTGAGCTAGGCCTGGATGAGTGCAGATTGACGTGAACATTTTTAGATTCCAACAGTTGTCGCACTTTTGTTGCATAAGTGCGAAAGGGCAGTGGATGTAAGCAAACGAGAACCACGTGGGTGCTGCTTCAGTCCCAGTGTTTCAAGCAAGCTGAGGTGGCAAGAGAAAGTTTTTTTGTTGCAACAGGCTCGGGTCATCTATTTCGCCAATTCGCGAAGTACTTCATTGTAGGCTACGCTGGAAAACGCAATCTAGTCTCATAATGCCAGCTTATCGTGTGCAACTTGCTATAATTGTGGGAGGAATAGCTGCGTTTGCTTTGCAAGCTGAAAGTGAGGGTGTGACACGGTTGGTGAATTGAGGGCATTGCCATACGCTTATCATTTCTGCAGGCAGATGCTTTGGCAAACATGCTTCCAACGACGACATTTGTAACAAGCTGTATGACGCTGCTGCCTGTGATGGGCAACAAACTTGTACATATGCTGGTGAGTGATGAATGTTGTGGCATTGAAACGCACGAAACTCCAGCCACTCAGAGAAAGATGCTCACCGAATGTTTTCAACAGGAAAGTGCATTGCAAACGCGCCACGTTTCTTCCAACAATGCAACACTGCCACCAATAAAGCTCTGACCTGCCCGACTGACAAGTGCCGTGCCATAGGCGAACTGATAACAGCCATGCGCAAGAGAATTCCCGTTGAAGAGCCTGCCAGTAGCGTGCCGCCACTCCCAAGCTCCCGGGAACAGGAACAGGAACAGGAACAGGAACAGGAACAGGAACAGGAACGAAAATCTCTGACATTAGCTATGCCACAGGTAAACATGCACTCTGCAACTATAAATCCAGATTTTCCGTTGGATGATCTCCTTAGCCAGCGGCGAATACGCTGGGAAAGGGCACGAGCAGAGGTGCTCATGGCATATTCCTCTCAACACAGAAACCTGAATGCTAACGCAGCATCAGCTGACTACTCTTTGTATGAAGATGTAGTCGGTGGATACGCGTGCACGCACAAGGTGCAGCGCAAGCTTTCCAACGCTCTCCCTCAGAACTATGAGGGTGACATCCTTCCAGCAGATCGCCCATACCGTGCTCTAGAAGCAGCAGCAGCTCAACAGTATGCAAATTACCCCTCATATGACAACTATGAAGACTCAAATTCGGCTCCTGCGACCGAGTCAGTCCGGATCCCGGTTACCCAGTCGAAAGTCCTGACCAGTTCTCCACTGCTTGCTATTGTTGGAACGAGCTTTGCAGCAGTCTTGGAGTTGGATGCTTTTGTTCATATTGGTGGCGCCCCTTTCAATTTCCATGTGAAAAACGCATTCGGCACTCCTCGTGCTCAGCAAGCATGGTGGAGTTTTGATGCTGCAACAGGAACTGTGCGAGGCAACGTAAGCGCTGAAATTGCTGAAGCTGGCAAACAGCAGTCTCTCAATGTGACCGCTTTCTCTGCGTGTGGCGTGTCTTTGTCCATCATTCTAGACATAACCTTCAACAGCGCGCCAACCGGCTCTGGCAGTATTCCCAGGCAAGTTGCACGTGAAGGGATGGCTTTCAAACTGACTTTGCCGCTTGCGGATTATTTTTTTGACAATGAAGGTGATGCCATTACCTTGGTGGATGTTCGTGATGTCACGGGAAACAGCGCAGACTTGACCGCCGGAAAACCCGATGGTTCGTTTTGGAGCAGTTTGGATGACTTCCCCGAGCTTCCCACAGACAACAACAAAGAAGCTTTCTACGAGTACCATGCTTATGGATTTGAACAATTTGCAAGCAAACTCCCGGTCAGCGCGCTTGTAGCCGACCCTGCGCTGCGAGTGCCCCCAACGCAAAATGACCTAACTTCCACACTTGGGGATAGAGTTGCTTGGCTCAGCTTTGAGCAAACAACGAGCACCTTCACGCTTCAGGGAACACTTCCGCCCGGTAATGCACCGCTGGTCAAGCGGCTTCGCCTAGTTGTGACTGATGCAGCACTGCTGGGACCTACATTTGGACACTTGGATTTTGAAATTGCCTACGTCAGGGACTGCCAAACAACGTCAACCCAAATTTGGTCTGTTTGTACTACAGTTTGTGGGATTTCGCCTGGAACTCAAACACGCTCGCAGCAAATTATCCGGGTGCCGCTTGGCCTCGCGCTGGGAGCTGAGAACTGCCCTTCCCCGACGGCTGAGCAGCCCTGCAATAATATCCCCTGTGAAAACCTTGCGCGTGTTGAGGCCACCATTGCTTTATCCGGCATTGACCCGAGCCAAGTGACCACCTCATTTGCAAAAGGGCTTCAAAGCAGTCTTGCGGAGTCAGCGGGAGTGCGCCCAGAAGCCGTGAACATAATTCGATTCATCGACGGTGTCGGTCGCGACCTCATTGTAAGGGATGACTCACCCGTTGCACGTGCTCGACAGCTTCACAGCGACAAGGAAGAGGCTGTTGGTGCAGACGGGGCCGAGGGGCATGGACGCAGCTTGCAGTTAGCTGGCATTGTTGAGGTTGAGATCCACATTTATGTTTCTGCATCTGAGGGCACCGACTTGACGACAACCGCCATCGCTCTTCAGGGTGCAGTCAATAGTGGCTCGCTTGGTGCTCGGGTTGCTGCTGCTACGGGGCTTCAGGTACAGGCCGTTTTGGAGTCCATCAATGCGCGCGGAGCTATCGGCACCAATCAACGTCCTCGAACAATCCTCACGACACATGAGATGCCATTTGGTACCACAGAAAGTGTCTTAACACTCTCATCCAATGACTTGGATGGCCACGATGTCTCAACAGCTGTCGTTGGGTTCCAAGGGCCTGGAGGCCTATATGCGCTCAGTGAGAACTACATCAACCACGGGTACGAACCGAAAACTGGAATGCTGTTACCAGCAGCTTCCCCTGCACATCCCGTGTACATTCCTCACAATGAAAAGCGCGTCATCTACCGCGCTGGGTCCAGTGCAGAGGAATTCCTCAGCCCATTCTCGGTCGTTGTGTACACCGCAACAGACGGCAGTGCTACCTCCTTGCCTGGGGAACTGTGGATTGTCCGACAAGACCGAATCCTGGTGGCAGAGTACTTCACATCAGATGCAGCTGGTTGGACTATCGTCAACAATGGGCGAGTGGAGGCTGCCAAGCCCTCAGGAGGGATTGAGCAGCAGCCGTTTGCGTACGACATGCTGCACACGTATATTCTGGGCACCGACAGCGACATCTTTGTTGCCGCTGGCTCTGCAAAAGATGCTGAGCAGTGGCACTTTGCTGCACCCCGCAGCTTCGTCGGCAGATACCCGGCAGCGTATGGAGGCAACCTGTCCTTCACACTCGGGGCGTTGGAGGGCTTGTTTACCTACGCAGACAGCAATGCCAATGCAAGCATGGTGAAGCTACACTGCAAGAAGTGCCGCTTGGGCGAACCCGTGGAGCTTGTATATTTCCCACAGGGCACAGAGTTTGACCCCGTTCGGTTGGAAACCGAGCACATGAAGGTCACGCTGCCACTGCTGCCGGCAGCTTGGAGGCGCACACCCCGCAGCTCACTGGACGACCCACAGCCCGTGTCTGAGTGCGACATGATGTCTGTACTAGCAGAGCTGGACGAGCTGTGGATTCTGGGCGACTACACCCTGAAGCGAGAGACGGTGGCGCTGGATGCAGTGACCATCACAGCAGGCCCAGGCTTGCTGCCACAGCACTGCCTTTTCTGAGCAGCACACGTGGTGAAGCTTCACTTTGTCAGCATCATGTTCACAAAGTCTACGTAGTTGACCAGTCCGTTGCCATCTGCTTCCAGCTGCCCCACGAGGTCTTGTGCCTGCTCCTTGGTCAGGGGCTGCTCGCCAAAGCGCAGCAGACTGTCCACCAAGTCTGTCACTCGAACGTGGTCTTTGGGTGCTGCACCCTCAAATATCTGCGAGGTGGGCGTGGTGCGGCGATACAAAGGCTGGCTGAGGGAGACGAGGCGTCTGGTACCTTGAAAGCGGCCTTGACCTCGTCGGCTGTGTACTTCGTTTCGACTTTACGGCTCATAACCGCCACAAACTCTGAATGGAAATGTAATCTGTGCCAATGCTGACACTTCTTGTCGCTCTCGTTGCACCTTACCGTTGAAGTCAATGTCGCCGCTGCCGTCTGCATCAATTTCTTCGATCATTGCCTCAATTTCCTCCTGAGTGTGTCATTCTTGGTACTTAGAGTGATTCAGGTCGGCCAGCAAGCTTACATACATCTGAAGCACGAATACCGAGAGTCTCCATGAGGTCGGACAGTTCTGTTGCGCTGATGGTGCCGCCTCCATCCTGCACAAGGCCAGTTGCGCGGAATTTGGCCGCAAGCGACGAGCTGAAACGTACCGTGTCCACCAGGGAGAAGATCTCCCTGAACTCCCGCAGCTCATTGTCTGTGAGATGGTTGGCAATTTCATACTTTGTCTTTGCCGCAGAGTGTGTTGAAATCTGGCCTGAGCTTTGGTCAGCATTGGCTGCACCTCCTGCAGCAGCTGCTCCTTCCGTTGAGGCCATGTCGTCTCGAGGAATTGAGGGCAAGACTGATCACACGCAGAATTGATGACACCGACACTACGGGTAGAAATCAGCACTGCAAGTGAACAATGTGCGACTTTTTCATTGCCCGCTTCACGCCTTGAACTGTGTCTGCACCCAATGGCCCCTTGCCAGGCCAGGTGCGTGGAGAAGCAGGCTAATGCAGCAGGCCATGTCACCCCCCCCTTGCAGCATGCCCGCCCGAGTGTGCCACAACGATTGTGCCGAGGTATAATGCATACCTTTGTTGAATTGTCATTCATTCAATCATTCACGAAGCACTACCTGGTAAGGAACTCCTGCAGGGACTCACCAGATAATTCTTCTAGCCGCCTCACCAAGGCATTGGTTTGCTGCTCCACCTCTGCGTCGCCGTCCTCCATGGCCTCAGCCAGGAAGGGGATGGTCTCTGGCAGCAAAACCAGTGCGTCTTCTCGCCCCTGCCCAAACACCTCACTGCTTCCCCACACGCCCGCCAGGCGCACGCGGGCTCGCGAGTCTCGGGTGAGCATCAGCAGGTCGTGGTTCAAGCGCTTCCACAGCATGTCATCGCCCAGGGCGGCAACAAGTGTGCCCACAGCAGGCAGGCAGTACGCAGTCACAAAGGCGCGATAGCCGTTGCGCGCTGCATCCACGTGCACGCCTGAATCCAACTTGCTGGCGGCCGCGGCAGCAGCGGGCGAGTCGCCCGACACTA
>Ga0307982_1001252_pt1 | contig 20607 bp, 29 predicted proteins | sample OrgLakmetagen989_FD_201847 | JGI IMG/M metagenome (GOLD analysis project Ga0307982, IMG submission 201847) | Saline water microbial communities from Organic Lake, Antarctica - #989 | ecosystem: Environmental > Aquatic > Non-marine Saline and Alkaline > Saline | place: Antarctica: Organic Lake... | reverse complement strand
TCATTTATTTTTCCTTGATTGATATTTGTTTTTTTTAGTAGGCTGAGCCTTAGCTTCCTTTTTTGGCGTGTCTTTTTTCGCTCTGCGTTGAGCTTCTGCGGTTAATTTCATGATGTTGTTTTGGTTAATGTTAGAGCTGGTGCGATTATGCTTCCGCTAGCCTCTACTAATGTGTGATTAGATGCGTCTATTTTTAGATTTAGATCTAGCTGAGAGGCCACGTGATCATCTCCATAGTAAGCCACTAAGATACCGCCGCCTGATCCAATGTGGAGAGTGTAAAGAGCGGTGGTTGATATGTGTTTTATCAATACAGGGTTTTCTCCCTCAACGCTGTCTCCTGATCCTATCGTTAGGATTGGATCACCTGAGCCGTCTAACGACGTGGTGACGGGATACCATAATTCTGTGAATGGGCTGTATAATCTAATCTCATCTAGGATGGGTCCGGAAAGTCCTGACATGCTATCCGTTGGCGTGTCCCTAATTACTGGACCTTTAATTACGAGAGGGAAAATGTAACTTGATTCTGAGCCGCTGGAAGTTTCCTTTAGCCTGATTTCTAGATTCGTTTCCTTGTAGTTTACACCCTCTAAAAGCTCGCTAAATGCTTCTGATTTCAGCTCTTTTTTAGCTTCCCAATATGAGGGTATGATGAGGTTTGAATCATCTACGGAGAACGTTGGGGTGCTGTCGGTTAATGGAGCGTTCAAGGTGATTAAAAAACCTCCTGATGGGTGAGATTGGACGAGGACTCCTTGTGATTGCAGGTTGCCCCCAACCATAAATTTCAAAATGTTTTCAAGCTGAAGCGCGGAGGCTTTAGGTCGGATTGCTGGCGTGGTGTCTCCGTTGAGCGTTAACTGGTAGATGCCCGCCTGTGCTCTTGGGTCTATCTCTAGCATATAAATGCTTGTGCTCCCAGTTGATAGTACGGATAGAGTTGATGATGGTGACGGACCGGTCAGAGTCCATTCATCATTCTTAATTAAAAAAGCTGGTTCTTGGATTATTTGAATCCGCAGAGTAGCGTGGGTGTAGGTTGATCCCTGATCTAATGATTGGATGCTCAGATTGGACGTGGCTAATGTCCCGTTAAAATCTCCGCCTATTGCTGCTACTTCTCCAGTGGCCAAGTGAGTAATCACCCAGTCTCCGTAAGAGTTGGTTGAGCCTCCGCTATTTACCTCAACTCCGCTGGAGAAAATTCCGCTGTCGTTTATAGCGGATACTATATCAGCTGCATTTGCTTGAGCGGGGATAGGGTAGGTGGTATTCGTTCCGTCGGTCAGATACCAATAGCCGTTTTCTGGCTTAGGATCCTGCTCGCCAATAGCTAGAGAGATTTCCATCCCTGTCAAATCTGCAATTACGTTGTCAGACTCTAAAAATGTGAGCCTGAAAGTAGGGCTAATGTCTGATACCAAATTGCGCAAAGGCACGGGCTTGGGATTTGACAAGCCCGTCACAGTTTTCCCTGTTTGCAGCTGTAGATTTATGTTATATAAAAATGGTGAGAGCATGTGATCAAGATGTTAAGTTCAGAAATTATCATTTCATGTGTTTTTTGGTAATAGTTTAATTAGTATTATTTAGGTTTAACCAATGGTGATACTCCATGTGTAGCTAATCCCGTTTGAGTCTGTGCTTGTTGTTCCATAAGTCCCTCTGATGTCTCTGAATTCTGGTGATCCCCATGCTGATGCGTCAACCTCGTGGATAAAGGTGTTTGAGCTATTGGTTAAATTAGCAATTAACCTCACTTTTAATTTGAGATCACCCCCTTGTATTGTTCCAGTGAAGAAAGGTGTTGATAGAATAAACGTTCCTATCGCGTCCGTAACCGTAGCCGGATCATCGTTATTATCCGTCACCGTTCCTATTACTAAATTTTCTTCACCTAATCCATCGTGTAAAAACTCTGGCGGACCGAACGGTGCTATCAAAAATCTAAAGGTGTCAGCGCCTATTAACTTTGCTATTGTCGCTGCGAACTCACCAGCCTCTAGTAAAACCTCTTGTGCTAAATCATATTGTGTTCCGTCTAAATTTTGATTAGCCGCAGACAAAGTTCGACCATCCATTATACTTACTCTGTTTAATGTGCTTATGGAAGTTGTTGCGGAAAAATCGTAATCATTAGAACCCGCAGTGTAAGACCCAGACACCGCAACCTGAGCGTCAACAGTCAGGTAAATAGGTGATGAGTCTATCCCCGTAGGATCCGTTGAAAGCCTTTGAGCTATAAAGCTAAAAACTTGTGGGTTGTCACAAACAATATTTCTTGGAGTCAATGGCATGTTAAGCTCTCCACCAAAGATTATACAGCCCCCATGAATCGACTCCTAGATTACCTCCGCCGTGTTGATTTGTGATCTCATAGGTTGCTGGTGATCCTGCTGTAAATTCTATTTTCCCAATGTAGTAAAACGACGTGAACGCAGTTGCTGATATAGCAGTTCCTGATGGCGCACCAGTGCTAGTTTCGGTCTCAATCGTGATCGTGTAGGTATCTGGATCAGCGAACACGCCCACGCACTTCACCCATACGTATGTCGTCTCGGTTACCGTGAACTCTGGCACATCAACCACTGGGTCAGCTTCGGGGTCGCCACCTATCACAGCACCGCCTAGAGTTGGATCTTCACCGTTGACGACTCCCTCGGTTATTTGGTATTTACCCGCCTCAGTGCCGTTTTTAATTTGTAGCTTTAACTCGGCAGCGGCTGATCCGCCAAACTCAAAAATGTCAGCCAAGCTCACAGTCACCCGAGTGCCGTCATCATCGATCAAAAATTCTTGCTCGTTAAATACTATCGATTCACGGGCTAACCTGATTATTTCTTTTGCTGGTATCTCCATTTTTAATCAGTGTAAAAGTCTGTATCCCAGCCTCTGGGACCACTCAATAAGTATGTTTCCTGAACCTCATAGTAAACATTCGCTATGTTCCTCACTCGGACCTTATCGAGAATATAGCTTCTGTCTCCAGGCGCGGTCGGAAGGAAATCAACATCACCAGATGTATCAACGATTAACCCTAACCCGTCGATCGATGGTATGCTGTCCTCGATGATAGACCTAGTTACCGTGAGGCGTGGAGTTTTGTAGTTCTTCATCCCTGCTTTAGGATTGATTGTCGAGAAATCTGGCTCACCTTCCTCGTCCGGCAAGTAGGTTGTGAAGTATAAAAATTTGTTAGATACTCGTTCAAATACCGCTCCGTTTGGGTGTATAAATACTCTCGTTCCATTTGGTAAATCTTTTGGAAAGGGTGCTCCAGAGGCAAGTATTATCGGACCAAACTTAGGGCTAGTCTCTACTGGCTCCGCCGCCGTTGATGCGTCCACAGTTATGTCGGCAATCACAGAATCATCAGAAGTGTTGTCTTTTCCCTCGTAATGCAGATCGATTTGTATTTGACATCCATCGGCTTTAGAAAAACTCCAACTCAGTAGCACCGTGTTAGAGTAATCTGCCGATGTATCACCTTGAGTAAACGTCATGTTGGCGGTTGGATTCCCGATGTAGGTTACGTCATACGTTGCTAGCCCATTTCTAGCGACTGAGTATTTTGCTCCTTGTTGTTTTGTGAGCCCTATATTTCCTAGATATTCTGACATAATTTTTTAAAATCCGAATCTTAATGCGGCTGCCTTATTTTCCTCGGTAACTTTACCGCCGCCTAATAATTTGACCATTTGCTCTTGCAGCGTCGTCTGCCTTTTTGCTTGAGTGAGGACACCCATTAAACCAGACGCTACGCCGCCGCCGCCGCCGACTGATGCGAGGCTGTCAACCTTCCCAAATATCGGAGCTCTAGCGTTGATGTTGGTCGTGTCGGGAGCTTTTTTGGTGTTTATACGATCTAACGCATCTTTGATTATTTTTCCCAGCTCTTCTGTTTTTTCTCCAGCTCCAAACTTATCAATAAATTTCGTGTCTGTGACTGCTTTTTTGAATTTATCCATAGCTGCGGAAACGCTATCCCCCGCGCCCGCAACGTCAGAAAATTCTGTCTCTCTCGCCGCCTTACCTACTTTATCGGCTAGTTCTCCGAAAGCTTTTGTGAATGCTTCACCTGACTCTTTAGCTATGTCGTCAAAAGGTTTAGACCAGTCCTTGCTGTTATCATCCGTCTCGTTAAAAATATCCGCAAATGATTGGGCTTTGAAATCCTCCATGTTTTCAGGAAGTAAAAAATCAGGGATGTTTTCTATAAGCGTTTCAACCGCTTTTTGGAGACCAGCCTTAACTACTACAATCGGAGCTCTAAAGATATTTATTAGCATTGATATTAGTTTGGCGCTCATGTTAACTATCCCCGTTACTAGAGATATTCCTAGTAATCTTCCTGAATCTGAAAAAACAGCTCCTAGCACATTTCCCATCACTTTACCTATATGGACGACCGTGTTAATCACCGTCAGGAGGGATGCCTTCAATATATCCCCGATTGCTGGTAAGGTGTTTTTAGCCACTTCTAGCCCATGATTTAGAGCGTTCCCCGCCTTTGCGAATCCTAGTTGCATGACTTTACCTGCCACCTCCCATATGCGCCCCTCGGTCGCGAGCTGAATAAGTGCCATTATGCCATTCTTGACTGGTTTTAGAAATGCTTCCGCTGATTTAGCCCACGCGTCCCAGTCTACATTTTCAGCCATGGCTAGTATCTGATCAATGACCGGCGCGAAAAACGCGGCGATTCTTGTAAATACGCCTTGAAGATTTAGATAGACCGCTTCCATTCTGATTTTAATACCTCTGAAAACTTCCGCTGTCTTACCGATATTCTTTGCCGCCGATCCCATTAGCTTCTCAGCGGCTCCGCTGGTGAGTCCGTTTTTTAGTGCGAAATTATATTTGACAGCTTCATCCGCGGCCATACCTGTAGTTGCTGCTAAGTCTGCCATCTCCACAGCTAGACCTATGCCGCCTGTCGTTAGATCACCGATGGTTGACGCTAGCTTATCTAGTCCTTTGAGTGCGATTCCGCCACCTATCACTCCGAGCGCGGTTGACATCGCGGAACTGATTCCACTAGACATCTTCTCCGCCGCCCTAACCGCTGCTTTAGCGCCATCCTCAAAAGGTTTGGCGTTTAGGCTTATTGTTGCTTTGGCCTTATTGCTCATTTGAAATTCTTATTTTTCTGTTTTAGAACTTTGCGCTCGATGTAGACTCGCATGTCTTTAGTTTCGGCTTTCATAACTTGACTGATGATGCCGTGTTTCTTCTCCATGACATCTGCACCTGGCAGAGTGTTTTCAAAACTAGCAAATGGTTTTTTCCCAGACAATTTAGATGATCCTTCGCCAGTCGGTTTTCCTGTGAACTTTTGCAGAACCTTGGATTTAAAACCTATCCCCGAATTTTTAGCGGCTATCACCCACCCCATAGCGGTGAATCCAATGTGCCTTTTTCGTGATGCTATTTCTCGCCTTAACTGCTGTTTCCTATTCCCCTTTTTTCCAGTTCTCACTTTGTAATTTAAACCAGCAACGTCTGAATCAATCTTAGCCTTTGTGGGTGCAGCTGCTCGGTATGCCTTGATCAATTTAAAAGCCACGTTAGTAGCTCGTTTTTTGATGACGTCACCTAGATTCAGACTCGATAATTTAGAATACTCTTTGAGAGTCTTCTGGAAATCTTTATCGTCGAATTTAAAGTTTACTTTCATCTGTCTTTGGTTGATTCATAGCTTTCCAAATTTCGGAAACTCTGTTGAATACGTCGTCCTTCTCTTCTGACCAGTATGTGTCTGCTCCGTTGGCTACCGCGTAGGCGTGGATGTATTGTTGGCCTCTCGCCATTGGTAGCTGATATAGTAGATAGTGTTCTTTTTGTGGGTCTAGGTTGTTTCCCGATAGTAGCATTACCCATGCCGCCAGCCAATTAGGGCTGGCTAGGGCTTTTTTTCAGGGTCTAGCGTTGATTCTTCGCCATCGCTGTCAACCTCTACGGACGAATTACCGATGGATTCGATGGCTTCATTGACGGCTGGCATCTGCTCAATGATTTCAACGTCGGTATAGCTGACGAATATGCGGTTTGTTTCGGCCTCTAAAATCTTGAAGTCAGACATGGCTGAGACTAACGTGTCTTCTTCGCATGTGAGCAACACGATTATTTCAGCAATCGGACGGGTCAGCGCCATGACCTCGTTATGGTCAAACTTCGGATTCTTTTTCTCTCTCCCCGTTTTAGGATCTTTGATTTTCGGGTTAAGTTTGACGGGGTCTAATCCGCCGACAAGAAAGGGATTTTTACGCTGCCTCAAAATATCTGTAGCAGCCGCTACCAGCCGGCGCTTAGGTTTGAATGGTGACGTTAGATTTTCTACTGGTCTGGAAAATGCTTGTGATAGTTCTTCTTCTTTTAATAGGCTCATTGTTTTTTGGTTAGTGTGAATTTGCGTTGAATTTTTCCATGAATCTCTGAGCGACTGGCTCAGTTTCCATGGGTCTTAAAATATCTAGGTTTCCTTTTCGTAGCTTTCTGCTCATCTGGATTAGTGGATCGCCAATGAGTTCAGATACGCCAGCGGTAATGACCATTAGATTTTCCATAGCGTCTGCCATCTGGCATACTTCTCTATAAAGAGCATCGGTGACGCTGTGCGATTTCATTAGCCTGTTTAGAGCGTCGATTCTGCGGGGGTTTATGAAATTACCTTCCTCGCGTTCAGTCTCCATCGCCCGTTTATCGTATGCAGCCGCTATGCCAGTGCCAGTAATTATTCCGTGAACTGGGTGATCGGTCTGATAGTCAAAATAGTAACCCAAGGTTTGCACATGATCGATCTTGCCTGTCGATTTATCAATCGAGCTGATCAACCTGTTAGCGTGAACGATATGGATGATTGGGGCTTTGCCTCTCCATCGAATGCCAAATGAGGCCACAAGGGATGCGATGGTCACGTCTTTAGTGGACCAATGACCACCGTATCCCGATGTGTGATTATTAAATTTAGGTTTAGGCATGCTCTTGTTTTAGCCGTGGTTTGATTAGAGTCCAGGTGATTTCTCGGCGGTAAGGGAGAATTTAGAAAACTCTCCTGGAGTCTCTGAGTAGTTAGCAGATGCCACAATCATAGTTCCTCCCGCGGTCACGTTTTTTTCCCACAAATATGTCGGGGGAATGGCCATTGCTAGACCGACCTCTTCTACACAAATGTCAGCGGCGGTGGCTCCTAAGATCTCACCTTCCCACGAATGGGTTGATTTTTGAGCTTTAGTTACTGCAGCGATGTTATCTCCGCATTCATCCGTGGTGTATCCAATATCAACGCTAGCGTCTGCGCTGTAAGATTTACATGATATTCCGTCTACTGCGTGCACGCATCTGTTTAAAAATGCTGTTGATCCGATTTCTTCTGCCATGGTCTATTAGTTTGTGTGGTTAGTTCTTGAGTAAAGCTTATCAACAGTTGCGAAGTCATTAGGCATGGCTTCGATGTTGAGATTAAATTTGTGTTCGTAAAATTTCCCGTCTTGTGGGTCTCTTTCTGATGGTGAGATTTCTGCAAAGTAACAATGAAATTCATTGGCTCCGCGCGTTATGTATTGGTGTAGATGTGGCTGAGAAATAATAGCCTCAATCTTTGCTGCTGCATCGTCAAAAAGCTCTGGTGTCTGAGACCATCTTTTAAGACGCATCCTTAATGATATAATCAATTCAACTTCAAAGACTCCAGAGGGCGCGGCAACTTCGTCTCCACGTGTCGCGGATACGACTATCTGATGATCCTTGCTTTCGTCAGAAATATGATGCGAAAATCCAATGCTTTCTAAATCTTTGTTAGATTTTAGAAGCGTGATCAATGCTGTTTCTGATTTCTTTTCTAGGGTCATGTTAGATATTGTCTGGCTCCGCTGTGATGATGATAGCGGGGTCTGATTGGTCTAGTGGTTCTGATACTGATGTGATGCTGAAAGGTCTCCACTCGTTGAGCTGGAGTAGTTCCACTGTGTCGTGCGAAACGGGGTATAGATTTTCTGGTAAATTAGATTTTGAGAGATAGAGCGTTAGGCTTCCCGTTGGGAGTATTCCGCCGCTTACTAAGTCTCCTGTGGTATCTCCATTGTCTAGTGAGACGGTTATTTCCCGTCCCTCCCATAGCATGGTTACTGGTAAAAATTTAATAAGTCCGTCAAGCGTATCCGCTAAAACTTCTTTATTCATCTCTGGTAAATTGTGAGGGATTATTTTATTCCATCCCTCTTTCGTTTTTGACTTCACACCATCCCAGAAACTCTTATGAGGGAGTTCTTTTTGTGTGTGTGCGGTTGGCGGGCGTGAAGTCATTTACGGAAAAAACTCAGCAAGGGAACAAGAGGAAACCTTGCTGAGTTTGTAGCGAGTTATTGAGTCACATTGATGTACTCCGCTGCTGCTGGATCAATGATGCGCTCTTTGTCAAATTGCTTTACGCGCACGATGTCTGATTCGTGCTGCTCGTCGCGGTAAGTCTGAACTTGGTACGGTGACTCTGCGCCAGCATCCCAGTGCATCGTTCTTGATAGACCACCGTTTTCTAGTGCTCCATCTCTGATTGATGTTACCATTGCGAAATCTTGAGCCCATAGCTTGGCTGTGCTGACTGTATCAGTGCCTTCGTTATTAGACTGGTAACTCCCGCGTGGGATGATCAGTTTTTCGATACCGTGCTCTGCGAATGCGGCGACAATATCATTATCGGTGATGGAGCTGGTTGAACCGTCTCCAGTGTCGATTTTGATACCGAAGTTTTTACCGTAATCCTTAAACGATGTTGACCGCTTAATGAGTTGAATCAGGCCGAATGGAATGATGATAGCATTGGCGATGTAGCCTTTGTTGTTCATTCTTTCGATGGCATCGAGGATATTTCCTACGAAATCACCAGTGGCTAGGTTTCCAGATTCCCAAGAGAATCCAGCGTCTGTGCGGTTGATCCCGTTGTTGGAATTAGTTAGAAGCCTGCTTAGGCGAATCTCTCTGCCTAACTTAGTAGCTCTAGTGAGGCGATTAGCCGCATAGACTTCAAAGTTAAAGCCAGATTTACCGTTTAGTTGTCTAGCATGAATATCTGCGACAGGGTATTCCATACCACGTTTGATGGTGGAGTCCTGTTGATACTCGAAGCTATCCTTTAAACGAGGGTAGGCGTCTCCTGGCTTGACGAGAGTCGGGTCCGCGTCTTGGTCAGGTGCTTGGATTAGTCCAGATTTAGCGTTGCTAAAAAGAGGGTAGCGAAAGTGCTGCTCTTCGGTTGGCTGAAACGGGCTGATGTGGTCGGCAACGAGCATTTGCTCAAGCTCCGGTGATTGCATCACCGATCCTTGAATGTCGTTGCGGTTTACTGCTGCGTTATTTGCATACATAATGTTATATTATTGGAGTTTATAGGCTGCGACTAATTCATCGTCTGCACCACAACCTGAGTGTGTGATATAGTCCATGTCGGTTCCAGTTACTACCTTGCCGTCGGCGGCTTTGCCAATCTGTGTAGCTGCTGCGATTGCCGCGCTTGCTTTAAAGACTGTGCTTAGAGCGAATAATCTAACTGACAAACCTTGAGCTGGTGCGGCGAAGTCGGTGTCATTAGAGTAGTCTTCGTCAGCTACTCCTATGGCTAGTTCGTCATCTGCGGCTGTTTTGAGTCCGATTATGTCGGAAGTGTCTAAAAATGTTAGACGAGTTCCGCGCTTGATTGTGGTTTCCGCGACATCTACCGCGAATGTTCTTTTGATTGAATCTGTGAATGTTTGCATTGGATTATTTTTGTAAGGTTACAAGGTGAGATTTATGCTTGTCTGGGAATTTACCCATGACAATTTTAGTTGCTTCCATGTTGTTGATGCCGTCTGTTTTTGCAACGTGATTAACATGCTCAGAAAATGTGAGCTTAGTTGTGTCGTCCGCGTTCTGAACAGATGCTTTGAGTGGAGCTTTTACGCCTAGCTTAGTCATTACTGCGCCGACTGTGCTAGCGATTACGGCTGACATCTTCTCTTCAGATTCTTTCTCTTTAGCTTTTTCAGCTTCGAGCTTTTCGTCTTCAGTAGGTTCGTCATCCTCTTTTTCTGGAGCTTCCTTTTCAGGGTCTTCCAGCTTGCTCATGCGCTCTGATAGAGCTGTCATGCTTTCTGTCAGAGGTTTTAATCCCTCTTCCATTGCGGTCTTCACCGCGCTAGCCGCAATAGTGGCGATGTCTTCATCACCTGTAGGCTTTTTATTTTCGTCGTTGTCTTCCATTTTGTTTGGGGTGTTGTGATTGTATTCTCCAACCTGAAAAAGCCCATCCGTTGCGGCTGGCTCTGTCACTAGATCACAAGATACTAACTTTTTGCAGATACATGCCACGGTTTTATTAGGGTTATTTAGGTCTAGTTCGCCGTATGTCGCGTGCATATTGACTGATACTCCAAATCCTTCTGGACATTCTGATGATAGCTCTAGCAGATAGTCATGGTGCTTTGATGATTTGAGCAAGTATAGGTCTGCCCTAGTTGTTTCACCATCAACGCGGAAGTTTCTGAATACTCCAGCAACCTCGTTGATGTCATCTGAGTGATTCATTAAACATTTGACGCGCTCGCCGGCGCAAGTGACTAGGCTCTCTAGTGTCTCTTGTGTGATCGTTACTTGAGTCGCTGCCTCTTCTGGGTGCTTGCTCGGGTTGTAGGCTTCGAACCCGTCACCGTTCTGAACTACCATGTGACCGCTGGCTTCGCCGATGCGCGCAATCTGGATATTAGGAATGATGCCCTTGTTAGCTTCTATCGCGGATGGTTCCGCCAGTGTTGAGTTAAAGTTTAGTCTCACGGTTGTTCTGTTAGATCTGTTGGTTTTTTGTTTACGTTTAGCCATTGAATATTTTGTTTATTTCTTCATTTGAAAGAAGCGGGAAAGCTGCTTTTGCAATCGCAACTCCTACTATGCTGGTGATCGTTCCCTCTGATACCTGTTTAGCTAAATCAATGATGGATGAAATTTGAGCTCCGTTCATGCCGCCTGTTTGTATTTCTCCAGTTGCGGCCGCTTCTTCGTTAGATTCGGATATTCCATCATCGTCTATGTCTCCTGGTTTACTGGTTGAGACTTTACCTGATCCACCTTCTTCCGTATTCGCTCCGTTCGGCGTCATCATCTGGATTAGGTTGATTGCAGTATCAAATGGCACGTCTTCATCCTTGGCTACTCGCTTGGCTTCTCTGATGATGTTTGTTGCTTCTTTAGCTAGTTGCCTTTGCTCTTCCTCCCAGTCCTTGCCTTTCTCAGCGTAGATGTCTGAGGCTGATAATAGAGCTTGACGGTTTTCGTTTAGGTTCGCCGCTGATTCTCTTCCAACGTCTACAGTCGGATGAGCTGGGAAAATGAACTTCCCTTTATCCCAGTCCTCGGTGTAGGGTATGTGGCCTTGAGCGATACCGCTAAGGATTGCTTTGTTTTTGATTGGCTCCAATACGTTGCGTAATAGATGGTTCTGCCAAGATTGGAAAGTGCGCTTAGCTTGCTCAGACACTAGCCTAGTAGGCGTTCCGCTGATGCCTGTCATATTGTAAACAAAGGCATACGGCAGGTCTAATCCTAACGCGGCTTCGTGCAGCATCGATTCCATAAAGTTCATCAAGTTCGGATTTGGTCTGTCATGAGAAATGACCTCAATATCCTCGCCCGGCTGTAGATATGAAACTTCACCAGGAGACATCCCAGAGATTTGCTTACCAGCGTCTCCGCCTACAAATCCTCTGTCAAATAATCCTCCGCCAACCTCTGAGGGCATTGTGGCGTTTTTAGTTTTTACCACTCCAGCCTTTGACGATGCCCATTTCATAGCCATCATCTCAGCGCGGCGCACGTCTCGGACATCTTGATAGAGTCCTACCACTGCGCCAAATGATGAGATCCCCCTATATTGATCATACCGATCTGGTCTGTAATAATGAGATATGCAATCGGCGGGGATAGTCTGATCAAAGGTGTATTGATCGTGCAATGATCGACTGTAAATATCATAGCTTACTGGCCTGCCGTTTTGCAGTCTGATTCCTCTGACGTAGTTCGGGTCAGTGGTCCCAGTCTCGTGTGGGTTTCCTAGCCTGTCCGCTTCAATCCCCTGGAGTGTGAAATTGTGCTGATCATCAACGATGTGAGCCAGACTAAAGTCTCCGTCTGTTAGAGCTGATCCCAGCAACATCTCCATGATGTCCAGAAAATGAAATCTTCCTGTAGCGTCGCAGTTTTTTTGCCAATGCGCCCACCATTCTTTTGTGGCTGCCTCGGCTTTTGAATTACTATTTTGCGGTAAGTATCTCATGTTACCTACGACGTAGTTTTTCAATTTTGATTTTATTGAAAGGAAGAACCCTGAGTTTTCCATCAACTCACGTGATCGACGCATGAGCATAATACTATCGCGTTGCTGTAGCGGGTTCTCTGGATTTCTTAGCCGGTCAGGCATAGCTCTTTCCCGCGTGTTCCGCGCCGCGTCGTAGGCTAGTTTGACGTTAGCTCTAGACCTTAATCGCTCGAACTGTGAGGAGGGTGAGACTATGCCTACGAGCTTATCTAAGCTCTGCGCCATCCTACCTCCTAAGATTCCTGGTGATTCGTTTCCCATGTTTTTTAAATATTGTTATTACTATTATTGAAACCCGCGTAGCTAGTGTGATAGCCCTGATAGCTTCCACCTTGGGCTGCGATGTTCTTGACTCTTGCTTGAGACCTTATCGCTCTGCGTATATCCGCAAGGGCTTGCATGAGCTTATCGCGGTCTGGTAGAGACACAGATCGTCCGTTGATGCTGTGGCTCTGACCTACTCCGCTGAGCTTCCTGAGCTGGTCTAGCGTGTCGTTTTCAAGGACGACTAACTGCTCACTTGTAAAGTGCTCGTAAGAAGTATTTATTTCCATAATCAAAAAATTACCACTAACTTACCTTTTATGGTAATAGTTTAATTAGGTTTATTTAGATTTAACTCTCACTGCTATCCACCTCAGACGGGATTAGATTTTGACCAGCAGCCATGATGAGTTGCATCTCTTCGCACGCTCTTAGGTGGTCATCTCGCCTGATCATCTTCCAGATCTTTTTGACTTTATTGGTTTGCGGGTCTGTCTTCTCCGCGCACATCCAGCTATTTAATTGATCTAGGTAATTGGTCTGCTTGGTATTCGTTCCCTCCCATGTCAGATCCTCGATGTCATCGGGTAATCCCCACTCGATCCCCTCGCCTAAAATTCTCCGCTGGATTGAATCCCTCACCCAGTCCTTAGAAAAGTGGCATCCATAGGCTAACTTCCGAGCTTGGTTCCTCGTGCCGATGCCAGGGTCCCGAGATACCAGCTGTGAGAACGGTCTCATGATATTGTTTTCTGTTTCGTCGGATTTGTGAGCGTAGAACTTTCGCTTGCCATCTTTCGATTCATCGGCTTGCATCCATGTCCACCCGTAGCGAGCGCAGTTTTCGATCACCTCGTTAGTTGCATAACGGGCATCGACGCAAACTTTATTAGCTGGGATTCGCAGGTCTTTAGCCATCTGATCAATGTCGGCCCATCCGACTAAACGCTCTGGTCTGATCAATCGGCTCTCGCCAAATTGCGCCCATGCTCTCGCCACCGCCCAGAAGTGACGGCCGCCGCGCTCTTGCACATCAACCGCGAGGAAGCGTTGCGCCTCTTTCTCCCACTGAAAATCTTCTTTGATTGAATAACCTCCTGTGATGATGGCGTTAGATCCGCTTGGAGTTTGATCCTCCCACGTCTCAGCTAGTCTTTTGATCACGAAGTTTTTGAGCAGAGAGACGTCACCAGTGCGTAGCCGCTCGACTGATTTGATCCACCGCTCTACAAGCTCTTCCCACGTCACCCACGGCGCGGCAACTTGCGAGCAATGGAATGATTTTTTATCTGGCGCGGCGTTTGGGTTTAGAGATATGTACCCGCCGAGCCTGTTCATCTCAATTCGGTTTTGAAGTGAGTCATCAAAGTCAGCTTGGCAGTATGGGCATTTAAATTTTATTGTCTTCCTCAGCTCCTGCCAGTTCCACTTTTTATTTTTAGGTTTGGTCACATCGTCAGATTCCCACACGATCACGCGCTCTTTTCCGCCGCTCCATTTCCCCATGAGCCTGACTTTCTTCTTACACTCTGGGCATCCTAGATGCCATGAGTCTTGTGACCCTTGCTCAAATGCGTGAGCCTCATCGCTTTCGTCATCGCCAGCCGTGGATATGTTCAACATCTTAGCGTCCCAAAAGGCTGAGCACCGGTCTCTAGCATTATCCAACATCCCAGGTTTCCATAGATGGACCTCGTCATTTAAAATGTATCGTGCAGATTTACCCTGCAAGTTTGCCAAGTTCGCGCCAAGTGCCAGAACATACATGTGCGCCAGGTGTAACTCGCCGCCCTTCGGGAAATCACCTTTTTTGTATGGCCATACTGGAGTCAGGCAATCCAGATTTGCCAGCCTTTTGAATAATCGATCTCTCACAAACAGCTCAATATCTTCGTCGGTCTGACCATTTACTAACATGTTTCCGGGCGCGTGAGCTATCACGTAACCAGTCCATATCTCAGAAATCAAGTTTTTTCCTAGCTGAGAAGCAAAGCGACAAGTGACTTCTCGGTACTGCGGATTGTGAAGCGCTCTGAAAACGTCAGCATGAAACGGCGAGTTTTCAATATGGTATTTTCCAGAAATTGCGGAGTCAGCCCCGAGCACGTAATTATCAGCCGCAAATTTAGCTATCGGATTGTTTTTAAGTAGGTCGCTCATTCAGTTTTTTTGTAATCTTAGTTATAGCAACTTGCTCTGCTTTCGTAATTTTGATTGCCTTGATAATTGATTTCAGGATGATCGTATCAAATGATCGATCCGATGGAGCCGATCTCAACGCCGCTTCTGCCAGCCATGATGGCATCTTGTTTGCTCGCTGAGCGTAATTTAATGCAATCGGTAAGGCTTCGCGCATCGCTGGATCAATAACCGCGGCGTATTCTCGCGGCGTAGCGCAACTGGCCAGCCTCGGCGTGCAGTTATGCAGCACGTCAGAAATCGCTGAGTTCGTCCACATCATCAAAGATTTAGCCATTTCGATGACTTCGGATTGCGGGATTAATTGCCCAGCATCGCGCTTGCTGGATTCAACTTTGGTTTCATACGACAGCAAGGAACTAACGATTGTCTGCCAGGCTTTGAGCTTTCCATTTTTTTCGGTGTCATCTGCAGCATCCTCAGCCAATGTCTCCACGTATTCGCGGTGCGCCTCGACCTCTGCAAGCTCCAATCTCTTCAAGGCTTCACCAGCTCCCGCTTTCCCTGGGGCTTTTTCCACTTTTTTCTTGCCGGTAACCTTCTTTTTCACTGGCCGCTCCTTGAACCATGCTAAAATCTTCTCTTCATTGACAGACCCATTAGCCTTGAACGCATCGCACCCAGCTCTTTTTGCAGATTGTAGGCGTGAGTATTGCAGATCTAGCGCGGAAGCCGCTGCCTTCATTGATGCGAATATTCTGTTTTCTTTTTTAGCCATGGTTTTTAAAATAGTTTCCTCAATATTTTCGTGTATCTGATCCATTTCCAGCCTAGGTCATCAATGATGTATCCTGGTTTAGATACGATAAAGCTAAAATTATCCTCAATATTAAATTTCTTAGCCACATTTTCAGCGTGATTTCGTCCACGTGCCGACCAAAGTATCACTTCGTATCCTTCGGATTTTTTAGCTGCTGCCCATGTGGCTAGTGTTTCATTGAGAGTCTCCTCTTTGAGCAAGAGAGTTCCATCGACATCAATACATATACATTCTGTTAGAGGGTATTTTATTTTCATTTCTTCCGTTTTTCGTAGCTCGCAAAAAAGACTCTTAGGACGCCTTGTGCGGCGTCGTCTTGTTTTCATTATTGAACCTCATTTTGTAGGCTCATAACGCACCCTACCACAACCTCGCGTGTGTGACGACCTGTTTTTTCCAGCCAACTTTTTTTTGCGCGATCTTCTCGACCCACCGTGACGTTTATCTTCTTTAAAAAGATTACTTAGGGGGGCAGGTGATGCCGTTCACCATGAGATATTGCCTTCTTTTTCGCCGCCCTGATCTGGCTTGATTCTAGAATAAAATAAAATGGAGTAGAAACGGGGGTCTATAAAGTCACAAAAATCACAAACCTGATCCACGTAAACTAAAAGCCACTCTCCTAAGAAAGTGACTTTTGGGACTTTTGGGACGGTGTATTCTGCTCAGACTTTTTTTATTCTCCCTGTGTCATGTGCCAGTAATGCCCTTGAGCGCCGTCTTTGCCGTCTTCTATTTTGTGGAGAGTCTTTAGTCTTTGATTGAATTTTACTTTACCTAACGCTCTGTATCCAGCTTCTGAACAGTATTCACGGTAACGATAGTAAACCGCCTTCTTGCTAATCTTGTAATCAAACGAGCTTTGATAATTCTCATCGTCAAAAAATAAGGCGGTTGAATCACTTTCTTGCTGGTAGCATCTAACCGCGTTATCTGATTTCTGGCAATGGCTGAACTTCCTTTGATCTCTCAATCTTCTCATTCCTCCTAGTATCCAGTTGATGACGCCCTCACTCTCTGCGCTTGTAATCTTATGTGCCAGGTCCGGGTCTTTCTCCTCCTCTGTGATGGTCTGCTCAAATGGCACTATAAGCCAACGTCTGAAGAATCCGTTTGTGTGCTCAATGCCTTGTGATGGTAGTTCGTTGGCGTTAAATGCTACCTTGGCATAGTTGTTGGTTGTTTGGTTGATGGAAAATTGAGCGCCCATTACGCTGTTATCTTCCATTGGATCATAAACAAGTTGTTCGCCTAAAGGAACGAGTTTGTTGGTTTAGTCCTGGTCCCAGAAGGTCTTCCAGCACATCCGTTTTCGATGTATCTATTCCATAGCTCTACTATAGATTTCTTGCTACTACCTTTAAAGCCTTTTTTGCCGCAAGATTGGCATTCTATCCTTCTCCACCATATATCTTGATCAGGTTGATCACAGCAATGACTAGCACCTTGAACAACGAAAGGCGAACAACACGCAGTATCCGACTCAGACGGCGGGTTTTCGGCGGAGGTAATGTTTTCTTGTGGTTCTGATTTCATAATTGTATTTGTGTTTATTGGTTACTCGATGCCATCTTCGCACCTATGCTAAGACGTTAGGCTAAAGGTAACACGCTCAAAGTGTAACCACCACCAAGGACTCCTCCAAGGAATGTCCTTGCCTCATACCTACCTACTATATTTCTCACATCCTCATCGCTCACATCTTCATTGTGTGATATTTCGATAATTCTTGTCATCTCAAAAGTCTGGATGGTTCTCCCAGACTCCTTATTATTAGTTGTTTTTATTCTTTTTATCATAATCTTTCAAAACCCTAACAAATCGAAGCAGCCGACCCCTAGGGCGTGTTAATTTTTAATGGTTGTTTAGAACCTCCCGTGTGGCTGTATCACACGGGGCGACTGTTCTACTACGTTAGGCTAAGATGGGATCTCCCACGGGTAATCTTTGTTTACCCAGTTTGTCATGGTTTTCTTTAATGCCCCACATTCAGGACACCAGTAAACGGTAACGCTTCCCATTCCTATTACCGTTTTCCCAACAACTCTCTTTTTGCTGTGCGAACAAATTGCAGTATTCGACTCAGACGGCGGGTTAATTTTTGGCTGTGTTTCTAGTGGTTCTATCATATTTTCGTGTAGTTTAGTTGATTGGTTTATTTCGGCGGTATGCTTATACGTTAGATTAAGATTTACATGTCTTGCGGTCATTCCACCATTTTGAAGCATCTACAGGGTTGTCAGCCGTTGGCCCTCTCCCTAAGCAATGCTCACACTGAATGTAATAAGGTGGATTTCCGCGCTCATACCTATCTGTAAATTGATCTGATCCGTTGTAAATAGTCGCGGGGAAATCATAATCTTCCGCCTCGATCTTACCGCAAAATGGACAATCTAACAAATCGCAGTAATCGACCGCTACGGCGTGTTCATCTGTAGCGGGGCTTTCTTCTTTTTCAATACTCATGGTTTCGGTCATGTTGTTTGGTTTTCGCGGCGTTATGCTTAGCGTTAGATTAAAAATTTATGCGCTAATCTTTTTCCCGCATTTGTGGCAGTAGTTAAAATTATTCTGCTCAACACCTCCATCGTTAAACTCAAAGTAGACTCCGCATGAACTCTGCCATATACCGTCATCTTCTGCCCATGAGCATGTCTGAGGCTCTTTTTTCTTTTTGCTAGACTCTTTCCCTAATATTGAGCTTTTGAGTTTAGTTCCTGTTTCGTGATATATGTCCATAATGTTTTCGCGTAGCTCGCCAGCACATTGTTCTCAATTAAATCCAAATCTAACAAGCAGGAGTAGCCAACCACCTTTGGCGCGGCAGTCCTACTTGGCTATTTGGTTGTCGTTTGGTTTGGTTGAGTCTGTCGGTGATGGCTATCCTTAGACGTTCTCCTAAAGGTTCAAAGTCGTTTGGCTGGTCTCACGTTCTATCCGTTTACATGCCGCTAGGAAGTAGTGCTCATCGAGTTCGCAAGCCGTTAGATGGATTCCAGCGTAATGCGCTGCTATGGCTATGCTACCGCTCCCCATGTGAGTATCTAAGACATTCATTCCCTTTTCAGCGTAGTTAGAGAAAATCCAGTCGTAGAGTTTTACGGGTTTCTGAGTGGGGTGAATACGTTCAATGTCTGCGTTTTGCGGTCTCACTCTAAAAGTCCTAGCGCTTTCATTAAAAGATGTCCATGCAAATTCTGAATCTGCAAAACTTACGCCAACGGGTTGTTGCTTGTCCCATATGAGAAAGCATCGAGTTGGCGGAAGAATGAAATAGTTCCCGCCCCATATTATTTGATTTTTCGATACTCTGGATAGTTCCGTGAAATAGTCTTCTGATGGTGTTTCATTATCCCATCTTTGAGAATCTTTAGAGTATCTTGAAAATCGGCTGCCCATGTGTGAAGCGTTGATCCCATAAGGTGGATCTACCACCGCAAGGTCAAAGTGATTGTCTGGATAGCCTGCCATGAGTTCCATACAGTCCATCCGCCTCAAGTCCAAAAAAGGAGAACAACACGCAGTAGCCAACCGCTGACAGCTGAGGTCTGGCGAGGTTTTGGAGTCGTTAGGCTCTAGTAGTATATTGGTTTTATTCATATGTTTTTGTGTCAGCCGTAGCTATGCTATGACGTTATCCTAAAAGATACCATAATCTATCACATAAACAAAAATTAGCCGTTTCACCTTCATCATACCACTTATCTGGATCATGCTTATTTCTCCACATCCTAGAATAAACAACCACCTTTTCTCCCATCCAAATGACTCTTAGTTTAACATCATGCCACCTATTATCATCCGATTCCCTGCCCATTATAGTATTACCTACCTTTAAATTGAGAGATCTAGCTTGGTCTGCTTGCGTCAAACCTTCACCCTTTCCAAGGGCTAACAAATCGCAGTAATCGACCGCTACGGCGTGTTCGCCTGTTTTAATTTCTTCTTTATTTCCCATATTTTTTTCTATTCTATGCCACTCGATGCGGCGTTATGCTTTGACGTTAGGCTAAAGGTGGGATGCCCATTGAGAGTCAATTTCTACAGTCCCTTTGCCTCTTACTTTTATCATTATTCCTGACGAGGAATTATCCCGCCATACCCTGACTACTTTACCCTTGTCACCTATCCCGCTCCCTTTGTTCGTTGCTTTATTCCAGCGAGAGATGTCAACGGGATCACCGACCACAAAAGGCGAACAAATCGCAGTATCCGATTCTCTGGGTGTATTTACGTTTTGAGTCATAATAATTAAACAGTAGCAGGGGTTTTGATTCCTAGAATCTTTAATGTGACTCTCTCACCATAAGAGCTGAGCCTATAATAATTAACGTTATTTACCGTGATCCTGTCTAATTTACCATCACAAGTCATCGTATTTAAGCGTCGAGCCAATGTTATTGCCGATCCGGTAAATCTGCTGTTGATCTCTGCGGCGCTACCTTGATTTGCTTCCGCTAGGTGCAGCATAACCCTAAGATCTAGTAAGCCTATACCATGATTAGTTGAGTTGACTATGTAGCTAAAAGTGTCCATTATGGACTTAGGACCATACTTGAGCAATCTAGATGATGTCCTCTTACCTAAACTAGATAGAGTATATTGCCTTAAGTTGTGGCCATTAGCTCCTTTTGTGTTTACTGATGACAGCTCAATAAGTCCGTTATCCTGCATTTTCTTAATCGTAACTCCTACATTATTTTGACAGTTGTTAAGGATTCCTGCAATTTCCACGATTGGTGATTCTTTGTATTGGTTGAGCATTAGCATGATCGCCAGTATTGGTTGAGTCATGTTTAGCTCGATAGCCTGATTGATTACATTTATTGTTTTTCTAAGTTTCATTTTATTGTGTATTTCATGATTTAGTGTGTGTAAAATTCCTTCATCGCATCTTCTTCTTGCTCTGCGGTCAACTCGGCATCGTAGCCGTTGTGGTCTGTAGCTCCAGTAATGAAGTGTTCATCTTCATCATCTGGTGAGTCTCTACTGTTACTTGCCATGCCTTTAATGAAAACTCCAGTGACATGTATCGGTT
>Ga0307982_1001250_pt1 | contig 20611 bp, 9 predicted proteins | sample OrgLakmetagen989_FD_201847 | JGI IMG/M metagenome (GOLD analysis project Ga0307982, IMG submission 201847) | Saline water microbial communities from Organic Lake, Antarctica - #989 | ecosystem: Environmental > Aquatic > Non-marine Saline and Alkaline > Saline | place: Antarctica: Organic Lake... | reverse complement strand
CCCTGTTGGTGCGGTGTGGGGCACAGGGGCCGCCACGTGCTTTGCCAGCTGCTCCATCATGCTTGTCAGCGCTGTGACCTGAGATGTGAGCCGCTTGATATCGTCCTGTCTGGACTTTTTCCACCTATGAACAGGCCTAGCCAACATCGACTTGAGCATGTGGAAAAAATGTCAAGCATTTCCTGCCAGGTGGGGGCCTCTGCATCGGTCCAAAAATTTCTGCATTTCGGCGGAAACCTGCTGCTTTCAGGTCCACGCGAAAAAGGCCCCACCTACTTTTTGGCCGGTCTGCAAGCCGAAAAAATGCTGGCTACTCCTGATGAAGCTCACGCGGCTGGCCTTTGGGGGCCGGCCTTGGGGCTTTTGCTGCCGGGGCGCCGGGGGAAATTAATCATAACCCACAGCTGGCTGCTAGGCGTCTCGTCTGACATATGCTCATAGCAGTGTAGCTACACTTGGCATGTCAGAGAAAACTCGCGGCATGGGCAGCCCTGGAGGTTGCTGCAAGGGGGGTTCAATCAAAAAGCGCATCTGCACTGCAGATGCATTGAAGAAGGCCACAACCTTGGAACTGTGCTCCCATGTGAACAGATTTACTCTGAGGCCAGTATTGGTGTCAAAAGTAGCAAATGTGTGGGCGTGTAACACAGGGCTGCTGGCCTTGGAAAACTATCTGCCCCCAGGCCTGAGTCATGATCAGCAGCATCCTCAAAAACAAACGCTGTAGTGTAAATTCGTTTGCTAAATACGTCAGGATGGTGTTCTCAGCACATTGATTTTGGCCCCCCCTCGCCTGGTCCTGTCTTGTCGTGTCACTCTTTGATGCCTTCCACCAGGCTTGCAAGTCTTTCGCCAGCCCTGTGCCCTGTTTAGCCCCCAGCTTATTTTTTTACAAACTAGTATGAATTTGATCGTTTCAGTTAAAACGATTTGTGATGTGTTCTACTCACAGGACACAACTGCCATTGTACACACCCGCCTGCTAGGATCTTTCTTCGAGTTTGTTCAACGACGCAGGGCAAGGCGCGTTGTAAAGCTGCAACAATTGTGACAAACATGGCGTCTCGTGGTTCCAAGGGGCAAGAAAAACAGAAAGAAAGTGCATACCGCCGGAAGATGGCCCTGGGGCTTGTTGAGAAAGTGCGTCACGACATTGCTAGCGCCCGTGGCGATTCAACACGTCTGTGCACAACGCTCGCGGCTGCAGGCCAAAGCAGAATTACACGCTGGACGAAATTTTGAAGAAGTGCTAGAACTGTATAATGAGGCGTGCTCTTTGATGCCGACGGTGTACGTTTCGGTTGTTGGTCGCTTTGCGACACTTCAGCAAACTGCTTCTATGAGCTGTTTCCCCATGGCTACTGTCAAATACAGGAGCCGCTATTTCTTTCTGCGTGGCAATTTATACAAGGCAATGGGTCGTTTTCTTGTGGCTCATTTTGATTACGCCGAAGCAATCAAACAAAGTAAAACACGCAAAACGGCCGTTGATCCTGATTACTTCTGTGCTCGTGGAGTGTGCTTTCGAAAGATGGGCAGCTTAAAAGAAGCTTTGGACGATCTGAATAATGCGATACACCTTAAATCTGATAATGGCGTGTACTACTTTCAGCGTGGGCTTGTGCATTTCCAGGGCGGCGATTATGCTGCTTCTGAGCGGGACTTTGGCTCCGCCATCCGCTTAGACTCACAGACCTATCGCAGCTTCTTCAACAGGGCAAACTGCCGCCGCAAGCTCGGCAATGCATCAGGCGCAGTTGAGGACTTGCGGGAGGCGAGCCAAGTGGACCCCACTGCTCCTGCGGCCCACAACGCCTTGGGCCTGGCTTTGTGTGAGCAGGGGGATTACTTCGGCGCGCTGCAGAGCATCAGCCTCGCGTGCACCAATGCTCCCAGCAACTCCACATACCTGGCCAATCGAGGCCTTGTGCACTATCATCTGGGAAACTTGGGTGAGGCTCTGGCAGATTACAATGCGGCACTGCAAATGCAGGAGGGGCAGCAACCTGACTCAACCCTGCTCTTTCACAGGGGGAACGCCCTGCTGGCGGCAGGCAAGGGGCGCGATGCCCTGGCAGACCTCACCATGGCCGCTCATCTAACACTGCAGGGGATCAGGAGCCGGGGCGCGGCGGCTGCATCGGGGGGGGCGGGCGGGCACGCCGACAGCAGGTCCACCCTGGGCGGGCGGGCGGGGCGGCGAGGCGCCCCCCGTGGGGGGCGCAGTGGGCTGTTTCTGCACAGCGGAGGACCCAGTGCTACAAGCCTGGCGTCCACCTCAGCTGGCAGCACTGGAGAAGGCAACTTTGCTGGTTTCACCGTGGACGACTTGCCAGTGCTGGAGGGGGGGCAGAATCGAGCGGCCGCAGTAGCCGACAAAATCGTGTTTGGGGACGGCGGAGTACACGACCCTGTGCGTGCAGGTGAAGGGCAAGTGTCTGCTGCAGTCACAGCTGGCCTTGGTTTGAGTGCGTTTGCGCAAGTTAGCCCACCTCCACTGCAGCCGGCGCCGGTGTCCAGCCCAGCAGCTGCCGCTGACAGCCACAGTGCCCCTGACGACGCTGGAAAACCTGCATCAGCAGACGACTCAGATGCACGACGAGCAGCCATGGTGCAAGCCAAGTTCGCGATGAAAGATCGCAATGGGTTGACACTGCAGGTGGGCTTGCCAGCAGTGCAGGACATATCTGTGAACGCGGGCGAGGAGGCCTCAGCGGGCACCGGCGGCGCAACTGCTGTCTCACGTTGGGGCTCGCTGGGTCAGCAAGGCGGCTCAGTGACACCAAGACAGCGCAGTGCCGCGTCACACGCCGGCTCAGCCTGGGACGACGACGTGGATGATTTGCCGCGAGTCCTGCCCACCGAGGAAGATATTGACCTCATCAAGCGCACGGGGGAGATTGTTGTTCAGCCCAGTGAATTCAGGGGAGCGGCTAGCGGTGAAGAGTCAGGCACAGGCGGCGGGGGCCGCACTCTGGACGGTGCCGGCATGTCCGGTGTGACATCCCTCGCCTTGGTGACCTGCCGCCAGCAGCACTCCCTGGGATTGGCTTTCCAATCCCTGCGCAAGTACGAGGCTGCCCTGGAGCACTTCCAGCTGGCACTGGCACTATGGGCTGGGCATGCACCCTCCCGGTATCACTCCTCCCTCATGCTGCACGCCCTGGGCGACCACGACCAGGCGGAGGGAGAGCTGGGCATCCTCTTGTACCGGGAGCCGGACAGCCAGCGGGTGCTGGAGGCGCGAGGGCTGGCACGGCAAGCCATGGGGCACCACTCTGCTGCCGTGGCCGACTTCTCCCAGGCCCTGGAAATTGAAGAGCGGGGCGAAACGTATTACCACAGAGCCGTGAGCCACCTGGCCAGCAAGCCCGAACCCAACGTGCAAGCAGCACTAAGAGACCTGAAGAGCGCCCGCAAAACGGGCTTCAAGCGCGGGGAGGTGTACGATAAGTGCGCAACGGCGTTCTTGCTGCAGGGCGACGTCCCCTCGGCCATTGCTGCATATACGGCAGCTCTCGAGCTGGATCCCACCAACCTCTCCTACCTTGCCCGCCGCTCGCAGTGCCACAGGGAGCTTGGCGACGCAGCAGAGGCAGAGAAGGATCTCACTGTGGCCCTAGCTATGCCCCATGCGGACGCCTCGTTGCTCTATTTGCGAGGGCTGGCGAGGTATGACCAGGACCACTTTGACGAAAGTGTGGAGGACTTGGAGGGCGCACTGCACTCTGGTGTGGACCCATCCACACTACCGGACGTGTACTATAGCATTGGACTCGCGCACGCCAACTCGGATCGCCACAGGGAGGCAGAGGCTGCGTTTTCTGCAGCGCTGGGGGTGCAGCCCCCCCCCCCGCGCTCCCTGCAGCTGCTCTATGTGCACGAGCGTGCCAAGAGCAGGCAGATGATTGGCTGGCATCATGAAGCTGTAGAGGATTTCAGCACAGTGATTGCGCTGAATGGCGGAAATGCGCACGCATACTTCCGCCGAGCGTTTAGTCAGAAGGCGCTTGGGAGATACGAGACCGCTGCGGAGGACTTTGAGACCGCGCGCATGCTTCAGCCAACCAACCCACACCTCATGGTGAACTACTCGACACTGCATGAGGTGGAAACCATTATTCTATGTGCGGCTGGCGAGGAGCCCGCCTTTGACAATGAGCGCTTCCCCACTGCGTCAGTGTCAGAGCACGCGCCGCAGGATGGGGAAGTGTTCGGCCCCCCTGGAGGGTCACGCCGACATTCGCACGCACTGGACGAAGAGGGGGTCGCCACTATGCGCGATAAGATCGTGCGACAGGCCGCCTTACGAGCCGGGGGCCGCGGTGATACCCCCGGCGGGCTGTCTCAAGGTGCCCGCTTTGCGGTGGGTGAGCACAAGTGAGTGGAAATTTGACCAAGCACTGGGTGCCAGACAAGACAGTATTGCCCCTTCATTGATGCCCCCCCTGGGAATTTGCAGCTTTTAGGAGGGGGGGGATGTTCGCTCGCTTCATTCTGAACGCTCAATTTGAATAAAACCCAGAGATAATTTTTCCGCTGCAGCAGTACTGCTGCCCCATTTGTAGATGTGTGTTCATCATGGATGCCTTGTTTGCATACTATGAGCGCATTGCCTTCAGCTTCGACTGGGCGACTGCGCCATTCAACACTTGGCACACGCCCGTTGTAGCATGTGTCCTGTACTTGCTGGTTGTGGCGGCGCTTTATCCAAGGGCAAAGGAGATGGCAGCTGAGTTTAGAAGGGCTAGGGCCCAAGGAGAAGCTCGCCCAGTGACCTTCATGACCCATGTATTTGCGTATCACAATCTGGGAATTTGCATCGCTTCACTCGTCATGTTTATTGGAGGTGGATTTGAGGTTTACAGGCGAGTGACAGGGGCAGTTGAATACTCTGCTCACGGAGCGCAATACGGAAATGCCAATGCATTGGATTTTGGCTTTCTTTTCTGCGAGAGTACAGCGACAGTGTCGAAAGGGCCCATCTTCTTTTGGGTAAGCGGAATTTGCTGCGGGAATTCATCCACCCCGCCCGAGGTGATATTCTTTCCATGTTCTCAGAGCTCAATCTACGGACTTTCAAAGCTCCCCGAACTGTCAGATACAGTGTATGCGTTGATTCGTGGCACGTGAGTACCTGTGTTGTGTATTGGACACTACGTCACCCCCACTCCCCCCGCAACCTCCCGCCGCAGTCTGCCCACCGCACAAGATTGTGTTTGCAGAATACCACCATCCTTCGGCCTGCATGTTTTCCATCATGCTGTCGTGCTCTTCATGGTATACTTTTGGCTCGAAACTCAACAATCCCTGCAATTTATTGGGCTGCTCTTCAACACATTTGTTCACGTGGTGAGTGCTGTCGAGCCTTTCGCCGCATTCAATTCCTACCAGCGCTATTTGGGTACAGATCATGTATTGGTATTATTTCCAACGTGCTTATGGAGTCACCCCCTGGTGGAAGAACTGGATCACTCGCCTTCAAATCCTGCAATTCGCCACCAGCTTTATGTCTCTTTGCATCATGGTGTACATGCGCTTCGGTGCATCGCCGGCTGCAAAGGAGTGCGCAGGAGAAGGGGCTGTTGCTTTCAACGGCGCGTTCAATGCCATTCTGCTGTCTGGGTTCCTCGGCGTGCTTGGTCGCAATACTAAAACACGGCCGAAGTCCGAGTAAGGGACGCTGGGGCGCTTCATGCTGGGTTCGACCGACAAACCGGATTCAAATCGCAATATATTGACACACTTGCGTATGCCGAGCCTCAAGCAGGCTCGTTCATTGCTGCCGGGTCCACATCTGCGATCAGCGTCAGTAGTGCCATTCTCGCATAAAGGCCATTCTGCATTTGCCGAAAATAGGCGGCGCGTGGGTCCTTGTCCACATCTGTCGATATCTCATCCACACGTGGTAGTGGGTGCATCACAATCATCTCAGGCTTTGCCAAGTGGAGTGTGTCGAGTGTGACAACATACATGCCCTTCACGGCATCATACTGCTCAACTGACTCAAAGCGCTCTTTTTGAATCCTCGTGACATACAGCACGTCAGTTGATGATATGATATCAGTTGTTAGCTCGGAGTGGTGTGATTGTGCAATACCCTCACTCTCCAGCTCTTGCACGATGTCTTGAGGCATTGCTAAGGACGCTGCGTGCGGAGCAGCTTTGTGTCGACGACTCTGGACAAAGTTGGGCAATAGTCGTACCTGGTGCCACATACTGCAAGGTAACATTGAAAAATCTCAGTAGATGGGCCAAGCTATGCACTGTTCGTCCGTGTTTCAGGTCTCCTGCGCAATTTCATGATGATAGAATCTCGAAAGCGGAAATTGAAACGATACACTGTACCTAGCATCGTTACGGTCAGCCCATCTAGATGCTGGAGCTCCGAAAAAATGGTGAAGATATCTAAAAGCGCCTGTGTAGGATGTTCACCAGTTCCATCTCCAGCATTGATGACCGGCTTGCTGGCAGCCAACGCTGCCTGCCGAGCTGCTCCGGTTTTGGGGTGACGGAGCACAAGAAAGTCAGCGTAGCACTCCAAGCAGCGAATCGTGTCCTCCAGCGATTCACCCTTTTTCACTGAGGAGCTAGCTTCACTAATTTGTAGCACAGTGCCTCCAAGTCGCTGCATTGCCGCAGCAAATGAGCAACTCGTGCGGGTTGACGGCTCGTAAAAAATATTTGCCAGAATCCGTCGCTGCAAAACATCCAGACCGCCACGCTGCGTCACTGCTGTACGCATATCTTTCGCCCGCTTAAAGAACAACTCCAGAGCCTCCCGAGTAAATTGTTGCACAGATACGATGCTCTTTCCTGCCCATGAGGTATGCTGCCCATCAATCGAAGCTGGGCCAAGCAGCGCAGCCTCACTGCTGGGGGTCAGGGCATCTGACGCAGCCATTATAGTTGAGAGACGAAACTTGGCAAATATCAACAACTCAGCAAGCGCAAAGATGAATGAGCAGACATTGAGAATACAGTCTTCCTGCAAAAGCAGCCGTGTCTCGGGGAGCAGCGAAAGCCCCCCTCCCCCTCCACCTGAAAAGCTCGGGCATGCTCAGAGTTTTTACTGCTGCAAAATACTCAGGTAATTGAGTGGACAACCAACATTCTATCGGCGGGGATAATAGCCAGCCGTTTGGTAAAGGAGCTTCATTGGCTTCATACCAGTCGAGTAGTACTCGACTTGATAAATTCCGCACGACTGAGCCGAAGACTTACAGCAGCAGCAGTGGACCTGCCAAGAAGTACCAGCGAAATTTCAAAATGAACGCATTAGCTCTCCTCAGAAGCCGTGTGGGCCAGCGAGGCATCATTTGTACCCCATCCCGTTGCATCAACACTGGAACCCGGGATGTGGCCATGCTGCGTGCCTTCGAGGAGGCTCAGCTAGCTGGCTTGCTGCAGCGCCGCCGCGAGGCAGCAGAAAAGCGCATGCGGTGGGAGCGAGCTCCTGATGGAACCCGCCCCAAGGCTCCACGGGGCCCCCGCAGTACAGTGGTGCAGGCAGCTGAGGACCGTATCGCAGCCGCCAAGCGCGCCGCCAAACTCAGAAGGCAGCAAGGGGAGGCCGCTGCGAAGGACCCCGTGGTCAATACGGCCATGCAGGCTTTTGCAGAGCTGGAGATGAAGCTGCAGCGCAAGAGAAACGCTGCCCAGCCCGGCAGGGCCAGTGTTGTATCGGGGCCTGTGCCCCTCTCACGCCCGGAGGAGCCCAACCCCATGGAATGTTGCGGCAATGACTGTGCAAACTGCGTGTGGATTGTATACTGGGAGAAGTTGCAGACGTGGCAGGCTGCTCAAGCCGACGAAGACAGCGAAATCCTGCAGGCTGCCGCTTAGAGGGGCCACTGATCCTATTGGGACTTTGCTCCTGCTGCAGGGGCGGCGCCCAGCTTGCCGCCTGCAAAGGCTGCATCCGTCACAGACCCATGCACTGCCGGGTCGTACGGGTCCACCAGGAACTGTCCAAAGGCCTCCAGCTTCTTCAAGCCCCGCACCTCTTGAGTCAAGATGGGCATGTGAGTGATGTGGAAATCTTCGCCGTACAGCACATCCACCTGAGACAAGTACTTGTTCTGCATGTTGAAGCGCGAGTGACACAACGCACAGGAGGGTGGGGCGGCTGATTCACCCCCCTCAGCCCCCCCCTCGCTTCCAGCAGCGTGGCTGTCCTGCGTGCTGCCGTCGATGCCCGATGCTGCCGCAGCGGCTTGCTCGCGGGCAACACGCACATCGTGAGACATGTTCTCCGGGAATAACACTTGGTTTACGATGATGTTGTGGATATCAATGTCTCCCTTGGTCAGTTCCTGCACCAGCCGCTCTGTCTCGTAAACAGACAGAAACTCAGGAATGCACACGGCCACGAAAGTGGTCAAGTCCGGGTTGCGAAACTGGTCCAGCACTGACGTCATCATGTCCTTCATATCGTCAAAGGCCTTTGTGAGCCCCCCTGCACCCCCCCCCCCAAACATGGCCATGGCTGGCCCCATGAGCCCCTTCAAGCCAGACAGCTTGTCCATGATGCTCAGCATGGTGTCAGGGAAGGACAGCAGGCGGAGGGTGTGTCCTGTAGGTGCTGTATCAAACACAATCGTGTCGTAGTCATACCCCTTGAGTGTTTTTACCAGGGTGCCGAAGCCGATGGTCTCGTCAATTCCAGGGAACTGGGACAGGGCCTTGCCCAAGCCACCCTCTCCCCCCAGCAGGGCTTGCATGGCGGCACCAGCTTGTGGCTGGCCTTCTGTTGCAGTGGGGATGAAGCGCCCAGCGGTGTACTCTGACGGGTCCACCTCCATTGCGTCAAGATTGCTCATGCCCTCCACTGGCCTGGGCTCAGAAGTGAACTTTTGTGAGAAGGCATCGCTAACATTATGTGCCGGATCTGTTGATACAATCAGTACTTTTCGGCCTGCTTTTGCAAGCTGCGCAAGCGTGTAAGACTGCTTGATTGGACTCGGTCTGGCTGCGCTCATAACATACCTGCACCCCTAGGCAGCATGACATTGTCGTCTTGCCAACGCCACCCTTGCCTCCGACAAAGATCCACTTAAGTGATTCATGTTCAATGAGATTACGAATGCACGGCTCCAATTCCCCGAGGTCGTCGCCCCAGTCCTCCAGAGCTGCATCTGCTGCATCCAAAATTGCCGTGTCCTCCATGTCAAATTCCGCACAGCTTCGGTTGTGCTCAGCAGTAAAAGGCCTCACCAAATGAGCAAAGTGGCGCCGTCTTTGAGTAGTGACTGTGACATGTTCAGCATATGGTGCATTGCAGTTTGCCGGCTTAGCTACTGGCAGACACGGCGAAGGGGGGCAGTGGCATTCCCCACAAAAATGTTGTGTCTGCTGTGAAGCTGAGTGAGGCCATGACAGCCCTCAGCTACACAAGAACGCGCAGAGTATGTGATGCATCCGCTCACTCTGTACTAGCCTAGTCCCGTTGTGAAGTGCTGGCTTTGAATAGCATGTGATTGTTGTACAAGGGTGCGAGCAGCTTATGCGTTCGTAGCCTTGGCAGCCTTCTGCTGGCGAACAGCCTGGCCCAGACGGTGCTGCGCGCGGTTGGCAATGTCGATGGTGGGGTTGATGGCCAGCACCTTGCGGATGTCAGCCAGGGCGACGCGGTAGCGCTCCTTTGCCTCCAGAGCCAGTGCGCGGCGAATGAGCGCCTTGACGTTGTTGGCGTCCACCTCCAGCACAGCGGTGGTGTCGTCAATGACAGCGCTGAAGTTGGACAGCTGCTGGTTGCACGCAGCGCGGTTGTTCATGATGCTGACCGCCAGCTCGGAGCCCTTGTCTGTGCAGGCGTTGAGGGCCTTGGTGTACACGGGGATGGCCTCCTCGAAGCTGGCCTTCTTAAACAGGTCGTTAGCTTCCTCCTTGAGGGCATCAGCACCAGTGAGGCCTGACTTGCGCTTGGCATCCATGCTCTCGTAGCGGGCACGCACGTTGGTCAGCAGGGTCTTCAGGTCTGCGTTCTCAGGGAAGTGCATGAGGCCCTTCTCCACCAACGCAACACCAGCCTTCAAGTTGGGAATGCCGTCCAAGTGCAGCAGTGCGTTGCCTGCGCGGTGGTACCCCTTGAGGAACTTGGGGTCCAGGTTCGTGCACTGGCGTCCATCCTCGGCAGCCTGAGATATTTTTTTTGTGAGCCCCCATGCTTGCAACAACTACTAGATAAACACATACCTCAGCGTACTTGCCCATGGCAAAGTATGTCATGGAGCGGTTGCTGTAGTACACATGGTTCTGAGGGTCCAGCTCGATTGCTCCAGTGTATGCATCCACCGCTGCGGAATAGTCGCCTGCCTTGTAAGCTGCGTTGCCCTCCCTGCGAGCAAAGCCCGTAAAAATATGGTCACGTGTTGCTGATGTGCTGTGTCGGGCATTTGTGGCCCTAAGCAGTCTCCGGATAGTGCAATTTCCTCGTCAGCAAAAGCCGCCGACATGGAATTTGCGCGTTCATGATGGCAACTTACGCCTTCTTAGCTTCTGCTGCACTCATGATGGTATGGGAACTATGTAGACCTGCAAATTGCTATGTTACACGTGTCATGAAAGAAAGCCGAGAATAAATCATGCGCAAGTGATCCCTTTCGCGGTGTGTGTGCTAAAAAATTGGCAGCTCTGTCTTCATTTCAATGCGAAACTCACTTTGGAGGCTACAACAAATCCTGCATTTCAAAAAGTATAAAGTGATCCGGGAGAGTCCGTTGGGCAAGATAAAAGTATCGGGGGTAGTCCAGCAAGGGACCCTTCGAGCGTGGAGGTGCAAAAAGTCGAGAATCTACCTTGCCTGCATGGAGACTGCACGTTCATTCTTACTTGCCACTGAATAACTCCCCAAGGCTAGGCATTGGGCGCGGCGACTGAGCAGGTGGGGCTGGTTTGCTCTCGCCAGCTTCCCACGTCGCAGCTGCCACGGCTGCAGCAGACCGGCGCACGTCATCAGCTGACTGCCCACCCTCTCGCTGCGCCCGCAATGCTTCGAGCTCTGCTTGAGACTCTGCAAGCTCTGCCTCCGCCTGCTTGCGAGCAGCCACGTCGTCGTCCGCCCGGGACAGGGCGCGGGTAACAGCGTTGCGGGCCGCTTCTGCTGCCGCTGCCCTGCTCCCAGACACCGCAGGCTGCTTTTGCACAGGGGCTGGGGCTGGCGCAAGCGCTGGGGCACCAGCACTGGGCTGTGTGCGCGACACGGGGGCGCCATGGGCTGGGGACGAACGGGCGCTGCTCGCTGCAGAGGCGCTCTGAGCTACAGCGGTCATTGTCTCGCTTGCGGTGCGCATAAGACTGCGGACAGTGATCGGCGCCGGGCTTAGGGTGGTCGCCTGCGGCGCACTCTGTGGCTTGGGTGCAGAGGAAAGGTCCGGCATGGCAGGCGGAGCTGCGGTGGCCGGCGCCAGCCCGGGGGACGCACTTCCGCTCACAGCGGGGGGGCGCGTGCTCTGGTGGCCCATGGCCCGGGGGAACGCAGCGCGCACTTCTGAGGCACGTCGGTTGCGGGCAGTCTCTTCCGCCAGGGCTGCTGACTGGGGTGTGTTGCGGGGTGATGGCGCAGGTGCTGGCGAGCGGGTCGCAGGCGACGAGACCGCTGCCGGCGACGCGGACGCTGCGGCAGCAGCAGCAGCAGCAGGGGACATGAGCCCTTCTAATCGGCGGGACTTGCGCTCAGCATCGGTGGCAAACACTCGCTTGGGGGACTGGGCAGACCCACCCGGGCCTGGGGGCCGTCGGCTGGGAGAAGCCGTTGACTTGGCCACAGCTTCACTGTGGTACGCTGCAACAATGTCCTTGTACTCCATGTCGTCGTTGCTTGTGGCCACCAAATGGGCCGGCGAAAACAGTGCATGCATGGGACTCTCAGAAGAGGCCCCCTTTGCATCCCCTCGTGCAGGGGTGCGGTGAGCACTGCGTGCCTTGGCAGCCATGGCTTCAGGGGAGCCTGCTCGCGGCGTCCGCAGCGTCCCAGCGCGCAGTGCATCCATGCGCAGCTCGTCATGCGACACACTGTGAGTGGGGGATGCTGCCCGGGGCTGGGGGGCCTTGGGAGGGCAGTACTCCCCCCCCTCCTGCAGGTACCCCTTGTACCCCATGGGGCCAAGGTTGGGCAGGGAGGCACGCACAGCGCGACGGCGGCGAGCTGCTGGACTGCGGTGGCGCTCCTCATACAGCTCATCGTGGTCAGCTGTCTCCATGGCGTCTGTTGCCGTGGCCACAGCCAGGGCATGCGCCACATTGCTCAACTCCCCAGTGGAGGTGGCCTCGCTGTGGGTGAAGGATTGCAGCTGGTCGCGGCGACTGCTGCGACCCGCCGAGTCCACAGCATCAGCTGCAGACTGCCCCGCAGCTGGGGTGCGTCCATCCCGCTGGTCCACAGCGCTGGGCCCAGCTGGGGCGCCCCCGCGAGACCCCACGTACGTGCCAGTGCCGCGCGCAGCCAGGGGCGAATCGTCTGCAACACCGGCGGTACGTGCCTTATGTGCTGGGGAGTGTGCGAAATGCGCCGTCCACCCAGCTTCTCGGGCTGCGAATTCGCTGGAGGGGCCCCGTGAGGAATGTACCCCCCTTTCAGAGCCGGGGGAGCCGTTGGGCCCCCACCCTCGAGAATGAGAGAACGGCTGCAGGGCCTCGCGTGGGGCACCTGCATCCTCTGGGGTGGACGGCGTTTTCCCCGCCAGCCCTGCGCGACGGCGCGCCTCGGAGTTGCGGGCAGCAGCGGGGCCATCCTCCCCCTTGGCCGCAGCAGAAGCGGCAGCGGCGGCTGCAGCCTTGGCGGTGGATGCAGTGTGCTCCAGGGCGTTGAGCACGGCGCGGTACTTGCGTCGCTTGCGCTCGGAAATGGGCAAGGCCGGTCGAGATGCAGCCTCGTCGCCCGAGTGTCCCGATACGGCGCTGACGCCAGGTGTGGAGGACACGCCCCACCCAAGCACAGATGCACGGCCGCCCGCGCGGGACAGCTTGCCTGTAGCGGCTTGCCCCGTCGTGGAGCGGGAGTGCTTCTGCAGCTGTGCCAGCAGCACATACAGCTGCTCAATGGTGACCTCTGCCAGTCGCTTGGGGGTCAGCCCTCCAAGAAGGGCGGCGGCCACACGTGGGCCACACTGCGGCAGCTGCGACGCCATTTGCACAGGCGTGATGGGGCGGCCAACTGAGCCGTCCAGCGCAGATCGGATCTGTCCATTTCGCAAAGGCGCCCCGCGGGACACGCCAGCTGCCCCAGACTTGCCAGTCCCTGGGCCAGCTTCCTCAGGCTGGGCTGCCTCAGCCTCGCGCTTGTCGTGGGCAATCTCCACGGCCTTGCACAGGTCAGTGACAGGGTCCACACTCACCAGTGCAGGGTCGAACATGGAGTTCTCACCGAATCGAAGGGGGGCTACCTTGCGCCCAGGGGACCCCCCCTCCTTCTCCTTGGCCTGCAAGCGCGCAGCCATTTTCAATCGACGGGAGGAGCGGCTAGCCGTGGCCAGCAGATCGGCGGCGTCCACAGCACCAGCTGCTGCTGAGTGCATGAGCTCGGCTTCGTGCGCTGCTGAGGCCTGGGCAGCATTCAGGGACAGCTGCAGGGGGTCTGCGGGCGTCGCGTTGGACCTGTTCAAACCAAATAGGACACTGTGTGCCTGTGCATCGTTCAGCGGCGCTTGAGAATACACAAGGCCAGTCAAGCTCAGGGAACGCGACTTGCCGCACAACAGGCGCTTGGGGACGCGGGAGGGCACATCGTGAATAGGGACCTCCAAGGGAACAAGAGTGCGGAATACGGTGTTCACGGGGAGCTCTGACGGTGCGTGCTTGCGCGAGGGCTTGGCGCCCCAGGGTGTGTCCCATGCAGTTGTGGCGATGGGGGAGCGCATGCTGCCTGCAGCGCCCCACGCCAGCACCTCATTGAAGTCAGTCAGCACGTGCGTTGAGCGGGCTGAAGCCGATGCCTGCATGACACGGCGCAATGACAAGGATCTGAGCTGTGTGGGGTGCAAACGAGTTTCAGTGTCCCCCAGGCCCAGCTGGCCTGCCTGGTTGCCTCCCCACACAAACACGCGGCCTGTGGCGCCCACAGCCACACAGTGGGTGATGCCCACCGCCGTCATGTTGATGCGGAAGTGCGCTGCACGGGATGCGCTGGTGGCAGCGGTGGTGCCTGTTGCAGCGGTCATGACAGAGCCAGCGTCGCCTGGGCTGCCATCCGCCTTGCTCTCAGCCGCAGCTTGTACGCTGCGGTTGGGTGTAGTCACGCCCTCCCCGGTCAACCCCGCCAGGGGGGGTGATGCAGGAGCAATGATGGGGGACCCCGCAGGGGACGCCCTGGAGGAGGTGGGCGCCAACAGGCCCCTGACCAGCGTGGGCACTAGGCGGGGGTCGGTGTCGCCGTGCCCCAGTGCCCCAGCCTTGGACACTCCCCAAGTGAACACCCGGCCCTCCGCTGTGGTGGCTGCAGTGACGTCGCCACCAGCCTCCAGATGGCGCACGCGGTCCCCGTCAAATCGCAGGATACGCACCAACTGCGGCACAGGCATGTCGGGGATGGTGGCTAGCAAGTTGGCCCACTCCTTGTCATCCTGGGGTGGGGAGGCCAGCCAGGGACGCATGAACTCAAGGTCTGGCCCTGCGTCTCGCCCCGCAGCCACCTGGGAGCGCTTGGTGTCCTTGGGGCCAACCTGTGGCATAGCGCTTTCAATGTCGCTGTGCACTGCAGGCTGTGCCCAAATGCCCAGCGATGGCCCGGCTCCCCACACCATCACGCCACCGGTGCTCAGCAACGCAGCACTGTGGGCTGAGCCGGCGGTGATGCTTGACACCTTGCGCTGCAGCGCAGCCACGGGGGTGGGCACACTGACAGCCACCTTGCTTCCTAGGCCAAGCTGCCCTCTACGCCCTTCGCCCCATGCAAGCACTGCGCCAGATGTAGTCAGGGCCAGTGAGTGCTCCTCACCGGCAGCGATCTGCTTGATGGTAACGCCTGACTTCAGGGCACGCTTGATGCCGCCCAGGGTGAATGGGGTGCTCATGCCAGGCTCTGGGACCCCCCCAGACACGCCCAGCAGGCCAAGCGGGGAGTTCACACCAGCAGCTCCGAGCAGATCTGCATACGCCGAGGCGGGCGCCAGCGCACGCTTCGAGCCCTGGGGGCCAGCTGGGCTGGCCACGTCGCCGCTGCGGCCACTGGCATGAGAAGAGCGGGCCGCAGCGATGCGGGCGGCCTTGTAGCCCACCTCCAGGGCTTGCAGGACATGGCCAGGGCGGGCACCAGTGGCCAGCGTTTCCACCCGGCGGGGGGTCCACGTGGGCTCCCACTCGCCGTGCCCTGCCTGACCACGGTCTCCAAAGCCCCATGTGTACACTACGCCATGGTCAGTCAGCACCATGACATGTGCGCCGCCCACAGCCAAGCCGGCCACACGGTGCCCTGCATCTGTGAGTGAGGTGACAAGCTCGTCATACATGCGCACAAAGCCAGTGCTGTACACGTCGCTGACGTCAACAGCGCAGTCCACATCCAGCAGTGCAGTCAGCACATGCGTACCGCGGGTGCCCTGCAGTGCAAGCGCTCGCACCGCTGATACGCCACACACTGCCTCCACGCCGTTTGCCTCCGCCAGGTCTTGGTATTCCCGCTCCCGAAGGAGCTGCAGGCGCCACAGCTCATCCGCAAGCGAGCGCAGGTTTTCCACGCGCATGGTTTCTTTGTGTCGCAGGTGGGTGCGTGCGACATGCTGCGCCAAGCGCACCGCTGAGCGCAAGCGCAGAAACAGGGCACGCTGCGCCTTGGAGCGAATGTAGCGCTGGATGGTCATTGCGGCGTTGCGGATCTGGTTGTACCGCCTCCACACAAGCACCCCGCGCCAAAATGCCTGCAGCACGGCGGCCGCCTTGTCCATTGCACGGTCTAGGCGCTTCAGTGCCAGGTACTCCAGCACATCCTCCGCCTCCCAGCGCCACTTGAAGCCGCGCCAGGCAGCCTGGATGCATGCTGCAGCACGCGCCTTGCGGTAGTAGTTCTTGTTGCGCACAAGGAAGTCGCGGGCGACTGCTTGCAGCTTCACGATGTTCTCCAGCATTCCCAACACGTGCTGGCGAACAATGTACCCACGGGCAAGCGTGTGCAGTAGGCGCAGGCCGTTCTGGTTGGACTGGAATCGGCGGCGTGCAGCCACAGACTTGTACCACCCCTGCAGCTTCTCAATGTTCTTGCGCACAAGGTGCCACCGCTTCTCAGCCCGCCAGCCGCGGACGGCGTGCTGGATGCGACGCACTGCCCAGAGGCGGCGCAGCCAGGCGGCGCGGTGCATGTGTGCTCGCCAATTCACCTGCAGCTCCTCCAGTCCACGCCACATCTGGCGGAGGCGAAGGCGAGTAAAGGCACCTTTCCACATGGACTGGGCCTTGGTCGCCATGCGATCCATGGCCTTCATGCGAACCTCTCGCAAGGCGTTCAGTGTGTCGATCATGTGCTTGCGCAGGAAGATCTTGGAGACGCCAAGCTGGGCACTGCGCGCGACATCCACCGCCTCAAACACCGGGTGCGTCACCAACTGCTGCAGCAGCTCCTTGCATAGCGCCCGCATGTTGGCGTGGGGCGGGGGCGGGTACACCAGGTTTCCTGACTGCTGGGCAATGATGATAAAGCGAGCATAGAAATCCTCGAAAATGGTGCGATAGGAGAAACCGCTGTGCTTCAGGGCCACGGTATGCATCACGTTGCTGTACACAAGCTGGTGGTGCAGCAGCGCAGGCTCCACAAAGTTAGGCGCGCCCAGCACATTGGGCCGCAGGCACAGCACAAAGTGCACCTCGCAGCCGCGCAGGGCAGCCAGGCACGTGTCCAGGGTCTGCGAGAAGTTGCTGCCCCAGAATCGATCGATGGCGCTGATTGGCATGGCTGCAGCTCCACGCCGGGGAGTCTTGGGCAGTCCAGCGCTGGTGACGCTATCGGGTGAGCCGCTGGCGGTCGTGGTGCCTGCAGGCCCAGCCCCGGGAGTGCCAGGTGCCTCAGCACCAGATGAGCCAAGCAGCTCAGACACATTGCTGCTTGATGCCAGCAGCGCGATCAAAGGTCGCGAGCTGCTACTCTCCAGCATGGCGCTGATGCCGTCTTGCATCTGTACCCTGTTGGTGCCCAGCGTGCCGTCCACACAGTAGGTCACTGCTGCTGGGGTGTGTCGCAGGGCAAAGTAAGACTGCGCCACAATGCGGTTCCCGGGCTTGACGTATGCAGGGTTGCGCTTCTGCATGGTGTGCAGCTTGTGCAGCAGGGCCTGGTCCGTGGCGCGTCTGTGGGAGGACTGCTCCTCCAGCATCATCAGCAGCCCAGTGCGAGGGTTCTCCATGCTGGCCACGACGTCCTTGTTTTCGGCGTACTGGATGTGGCGCCCGTCGATGCGCTCCGCCTCGTACACCCGCTGTTCAGACTTGAAGACGCGGTCCACAAACTCCGCATGCAGGCGCTCCGAAACGTGGTTGCCGAAAAGGTGGGAGACATCGTGGGGTGTCCCCCCCTCGACACCCCCCCCCGGCATCATTTCGAACCCAGGCGTGTCCAACATGCTGACGTACAGGGGCTCCTTGGGAGGCGGCTCAGTGCCGGCGTTCAAGCGAGCTGCCAAGGGGTCCACAGGCAGCTCCGGCACTGCGTCAGCTGCCTCCTGCCACTGCTGGGCGCTGCTGCCACGGGAGGCGGCGTTCATTTGGGCCACCAGCCAGTTGAACAGGCGGAAGTACAGGCGGCGAGCCATGGCGTCCACATTGGCCTGCGCCTCCTGCACTGTCTTGATGCGGGTACGGGCAGCTGCGCTGGCTGTGGAGTGGCTCACGGGTGGACGGAAGGTGACTTCTTCCAGCAGTGACTCGCGAGTCACCCCCAGGACAGATGCAGCATGCTCCACAGACTGTGGCTGCGCCGATACTCCTGCATCAGCAGGGCTGCCGGCGGGAGGCGCTGTGAAGGTGATGTTTCCCATGTGCAGAATACCCGCCACTGCGTGCCACAGGTGGTACTGTGCCTCGCCCTCCACGCCTGCCGACGCAAGGGCTTCGCACAGCAGCTCAAATTTGGCCGAGTGCTCCTCGGTCAAGGTCAAAGCTCCACGGGAGGCGATCTGGGCAAGCTCCTCGTGCCCGACTGCGCCACTGGCGATGGCTGCCTGCTGCATGTTGATGTCGTCCTTGGGCGCCGCTGGGCGCAAGTACCTGTAGCCCACGGGGGAATCTGCCACCTGCACTCCGGCGTGGTTGTCCCCCGTGCCGAAGCGGAGCGATGCTCGCAATTCGCGGCGGGCGCCAGCCAGCAGGTAGTAGAACACGTGGAAGTTAGTGTGTGGCGCAAAGCCTTTGTAGCCAGCTGCAGCAGAGGACGTGGCCCAGCTGGCCCCTGGCACAAACGGCACATGGGTGATGCGTGAGATGTCCAGCAAAAAGCTGCTGTGCTGGGCACACACCAGGCGGCCACTTGGGTGGAAGTGGTACTTGGAGTTGCGCAGGGCACGAGAGGCGTTGCGGTTAGCGTGGGTGCCAGCGTGGCTAAACGCCTCCAGCACAGCCTCAGTGCCCAGCACACGCTGCTCTGCTCGGCCCAAGTCGGCTGAGTAGAAGGGGTTGGCTTGGCTGCCCAAGGGGCCAGTGCGGGCTGTGGCGTCTGAACGGGCAGCTGCCAGGTCACTCTGCTTCAGCCGCAAGCGCGCTGACGTTGTGCGCGTGGGACTTTGCACAGCGGAGCGCCCTGTGGCGGGGGGGGGTGAGGTGAGGCCATCGCTGATGTCAGTTGGGGCCACACCGTCTTCGGCGAGCTTGATGGCAGTGGCAGTGCTGGAGTGCAGCATGTAGGTCACCATGTGCTTGGCATTTTCAGACTTGCCGCTGCCGCTTTCTCCCCGCAGAACCACTGCTTGAGGCAAAAGGTTTGAGCGCAGGTTTGTCAGAGCCTCTTCAATCGCATCGTATGCATGCGGCGGCAGCTGCACTGCCTCGCGCCCGGCCTGCGGCATCGCAGATTGAAACTTATCTGGCATTCGCATTCTGTACCGATGCATGTAGATAGGGTCGAATATCGAAATGCCGTCTCTATCAGTGATGACTCTGTGTGGGTTCACGCTGAGCAGAATTTGCCCGGCGTGTGTGTATGGTCGCTCCTCCAGAAAGCGCCTTTGGACATTGTACAGGATAGCAGCATCATGCAAATGAGAGAAATCAGCCATTTGATCCAATCCAGTGACCTGTGCAGTTCAGCGAATGAAAAGCTTAAAGGCATGAGTGCACGCACACGCGGAAGTAGTTGCAGGCGCATTGCACCTTGAGATCCTAAGACCCCAGCTGGCAACAGGAATGCGCAAACCAAACAATTTTGACGCGCTGTTGAAGAATGCACCGATATAAGTGAGCAGCGTCTGCTGAGTGCAGCGATTGCTGCGGTTGCATCGGCCATGTCGCTGCGGGACTTCAGCCTCAGCGTTGAATCCCGGAATCACAACTGGAGACATGCACTGCTCAAAACTGTCATCACTTACTTGATTCATGGGTAAAACTTCCTTTCCGGGAACAATTAGTGGCACACGCGGTGGGAGGGATGTTTGCACGCTGATTTCAGGAGCTCCATCGCCAGCCGACACAGTCAAGACTTCACCGGGTACCCACAGCTGCACAAGTAGATAATTGCACAAGTGCAGGCATGTAGAACTAAGTGTGATACGTACTGGCTTGCCTGAAAGCTTTGCAGGCATCCACTGAGCTCGATACCTGCACATTCATGAGGACATTTCGGCTGGTGCACTAAACGATCTCATCACTGCCGCTGCTCACCTCTCATCACCGGGCTTGTACGGATTGCGGACCCAGACTTTGTTGCCGCGCTGGAAAAAGCGCAAATCGACTTCCTCAGCATCTGCAGCGGCCATGCTTGCTGTGGCGGGGAAAGACTGCAACAGCAGTGGCGCTTGGCGTGGTGCCGAGCTGCACCAACTGCGACTCTACACCCTCACTCAGCACGAACATCCAGTACCCAGTGGGGAACTTAAACTCAATTTGGAGAGCAAATGAAGCATGAGACATTACTGCAACGCCCTGGAGCATTGTGCTGAGGCCATGTGTGTAAGCACCCCCGCAGAGCACCATAACTCCCCCTTCAGATGCCACGCACCGTCGAATGCTTGCAAGCAGTTCAACCGGGCACAGGCAGTGTTCACAACAGCTGTGTGGCTACGACAGTTAGGGTTCATTTAGATGCATACAGTACACATAATTGACACAAATGCTGTCCTGAGGCAGTTTGCCTGCCTGCTCACCCCAAGCGCACCCGAAGGATGATCACTTTCGGCGCTTGGTATACTGCTTCAAGTATCGACGCAGTCGCCGAGTCTGGTGCAGCATCTTCTTTGGCAGCAGCATGAGCACATCCTCACGCTGCTGCAGCTGGCGGTCCACCTGCGCCACTGCCAGCCAATGCAGCAGCACATACAGGCTGAGCATGGACACAACACTAAGGGCGAAAAGGGTTGTGTTCAGCCCCTCCAGCTCCACAATGGTCTCGCTGCCCTCCACTCGGTACAGCTTCACTGCAGACTCCAAGCCCTTGCCCAAGAACGTACCCTCCAGCTCATACAGCTGAGTATACGCCGTG
>Ga0307982_1001249_pt1 | contig 20626 bp, 22 predicted proteins | sample OrgLakmetagen989_FD_201847 | JGI IMG/M metagenome (GOLD analysis project Ga0307982, IMG submission 201847) | Saline water microbial communities from Organic Lake, Antarctica - #989 | ecosystem: Environmental > Aquatic > Non-marine Saline and Alkaline > Saline | place: Antarctica: Organic Lake... | reverse complement strand
GGTCAATGCGACCGTATCGCTGAATGATGCGCACCGGGTTCCAGTGGATGTCGTAGTTGATCAGATAGTCGCAGTCCTGAAGGTTCTGGCCTTCGGAGAGGCGCTGTCAAAGGAAGTTGGGTTGAGGCCGGCGTCGCGGCGCCCTACCCTACCCTCATGACAAAACGCGACCCTTTCAAGTATTTCAAAACCAGCAGCGAGATCATCCGCCTGGCGATTATGATGTATGTCCGGTTCCCGCTGTCGCTTCGCAACGTCGAGGATCTGCTCCACGAGCGCGGCATCGACGTCAGCCATGAGGCAGTTCGGCACTGGTGGCACCGGTTCGGTCCGATGTTCGCTGCCGAGATCAAAAAGCGCCGCATTGCTGAAATGAAATCCTGCCGCTGGCGCTGGCATCTGGATGAGGTTTTCGTGAAGATCAACGGCGAGAGACATTACCTCTGGCGGGCCGTGGATCACGAGGGCGAAGTCCTGGAAAGCTTCGTGACGAAGTCGCGCGACAAGAAGGCTGCCTTGAAATTCCTCAAGAAAGCAATGCGTAAGCACGGCCAGCCCGAGGTTATCGTGACGGACGGGCTTCTCTCCTACGGCGCGGCACTGAAGGAGATCGGCGCAGCACACAGACAGGAAACCGGTCGCTGGTTGAACAACAGGGCCGAGAATTCGCACCTGCCGTTTCGACGACGTGAGAGAGCCATGCTGCGCTTCAGGCGGATGCGAAGTTTGCAGAAATTCGCATCCGTCCACGCCTCAGTTTACAACCTCTTCAATTCGGAAAGAAGCCTCACCTCCCGAGCCAATTTCAAAATGAACCGCGCCGCCGCTCTTGCCGAGTGGCGCGGTCTCGGCGCGGCATAAGCGTCAGCGTCTCTGTCCAAATGGAGACGAGTTCGAATTCGTCTGGCAGCACCCTCGATGGTGTCGGCGACGGCATCGGCGTTCTTCCGACCCAAAGGGTCGGGCAGCGTGTCGTGATCGATGCGTATGGTGGTGATGGCGGTCATGCGGTGTCTCCGTCCTGCTGTTCGAGCATGGCGAGGATGGCGCAGGCCATCCCGCCGAGGAATTCGCTGCGGCGAAAGACGATCTCGTCTATGTCGTTTGCCGTGGTGATCGCGGGATCCACCACGGGGTCTTCCGCCATATGCGGCAGCAGGCGGGCGGCCTCGGTGTTGTAGCGTCGGGCAATAGTCATGGGCGTGTCTCCGATCAGGCTTTGTTTTCCTGATCCAAGAATCGCTCCGATCCGGAGCGTAATCAACTGAATTAGACGATCTTAACCGTTTATATTCAATAGCCTAAGGGAGCGCATGGGGTCATGGAAGGTCTCTCTGAGCGTGCCTATGCCGCCCGGTCCGGGCTGTCGCGCGGGGCCGTGCAGAAAGCGCGCAAGACGGGTCGGCTGGTGCTTTACCCGGATGGGTCGATCAACGCGGCCGCCTCGGATGCGCGGCGGGCGGAGACGACCGATCCCGACCAGCAGATGCGCGCGCAGGGCGGGGTTGGCACCGGCGGCGGCGATGGCGCGGCCAACGCGGTCTCCGGCCCCGGCGACAGCGCCTCCTATCTGAAGGCCCGGACCGCGCTGACGGTCTACCAGGCGCAGGAACGTCAGCTGTCGATCCAGCGCAAGAAGGGCGTTCTGGTCGACCGCGCCCGCGCCGAGACGCTTGTGTTCCGCCTCGCGCGGCAGGAGCGCGATGTCTGGGTGACTTCGGTCGAGGAACAGTCCGAAGGCTACGCCAAATCCAAGTTGAAATGGGTCTCAAACGACGAGCCACTGCCGTTTCTTTACGAGAGCACAGGCCAAATCACGCGCGTCACCATGGAGTGCGCCCCTGAGGCTAGACAGTTTGGCTCCGCGATTTTGACATGGACGGGGTTCTGGTAAGGAAGACCCCATGACACCGGCGACCGGATCGGCCCCGTTCAGCGCCTCTCGGACCGTCCGGGCACCACCGCTGGAAAGCGTAAGTATGTCCGGCTGCCTTATCAATCAGATACGCCCCGCCGCGACGGCTTTCTGTCCAGGGCCAACCGTGCGAACGGCACCGCCCGGCCCGGGCACCGCCAAGCCATCGCCAGAACAAGGAGGCTTGACAGCCACCAAGGCATCTGAGCAACTGACGGGGCTGGTGCCTGTGCAAACAGGTGAAAAGGGAATGCGCGAGGCCCCGTTCGGGCCGAACCGCAGCCGCCCCCGCGACCGTGACCGGAAAGGTCGCCCATGATGCCACTGACCGCAACTGCGGGTTGGGAAGGCCGGGCGACCGACGGGGCCAATGCACGCCCCGAGATCCGCAAGCCGGGAGACCTGCCAGCGCAAACGACGCAACCGGACGGGGTGTTCCGGTGACGGGTAGCTGTCGCGATCCCGCCATGTAACCCTCGTCCCGAGAAATGATCGAGGGACATGACATGACACGACTTCTCGCAATTCTTTTTGCCACATTGGCGGCGATGCCGGCCTTCGCGCACGATGCTGCCGGGGGCGAAGCGCCGCAAAGCATGTGGCATGGCTTTCTTGGTGGCCTCGCGCACCCGGTGATCGGGCTCGACCATCTGGCCTTCGTCGTTCTGGTTGGGCTCGCGGCGGCGGGCGCATCGCGGCTTGTCGCGGGGCCTGCGGCGTTCATCGCGGCCACATTGATCGGTACACTTTTGCATGTGAACGGCGTGGTGCTGCCAGTTGCCTGGGCTGTGATCGGAATGGCGACACTCGTGCTTGCCGGGCTGCTGATAGCGGGCCGGCAGGTTTCCGGGCCACTCGCGCTGGCAGGCTTCGCCTTTGCCGGGCTGTTTCACGGCTGGGCCTATGGCGCGGCGGTGATCGGATCGACGCCGATGCCCATTGTCGCCTATCTTGCTGGTTTCGGGCTGATCCAGTTCGCCATCTCCGGCGTGGTGGCGCTTGCGGCCCGTAGCCTGACGATGGAGTCCCCCGCCTGGCTGCGGTCGCACACCGTGGCGGCGGTCTGCGCGGGGGTAGGACTGGCGTTTTTCGCCATCGAGGCGAAAACCGTAGCGGCGGGGACCGTGATCCCCGTCGCGGATGAGGCTCAGGCCTCTGCCGATCACGACGGCGGCCATGTGCATGACCACGACCACGATCATGATTGAAACAGACTGCGGCGAATGGAGGGCCAAATGACACTGCATTCGCCCTGCGAGGTGGAGCTGCTCGTGTGCACCACCTGTCGCTGCGCAGTTACGACAGCCCCAAGCTCCGACGAAGCCGACGCGCGCCGCGACGGAAAGCGGCTTCTGGCCGCGCTCGAGGTTGGTCTGCCGGAGGGGATCGTGCTGCGCGGCGTGGAGTGCCTGTCGAACTGCAAGCGCGGCTGCACGATCGTGCTGCGCGGCAGCGGAAGGTGGACGTATGTCTATGGCGGGTTTGATCCCGACACGGATTGCGACACCTTGCGCAACGGGGTGGAGAAATACCGCGATGCGCCTGACGGCCGGGTGCCCTGGCGTGCCCGCCCGGAGCACTTTAAGCGCAACTGCATCGCCCGCATCCCGCCCCTTGAATAAGCAACCATCCGGGCGGCCAAAGCCAAAGGAAAATTTCATTATGTCGAGCCTCGAAAAACTTCCCGTCACCGTCATCACCGGCTTTCTGGGGTCGGGCAAGACGACGCTGATCACGCATCTTATGCAGAATCCCGGCGGGCGCCGGCTTGCCGTGGTGGTCAACGAGTTTGGCGACATCGGCGTCGATGGAGAGATCCTGAAGGGCTGCGCCATTCCCGATTGCCCCGCCGAGAATATCATGGAACTGGCCAATGGCTGCATCTGCTGCACTGTGGCCGACGATTTCATCCCCACCATCGAGGCGCTGATGGCGCTCGACCCGCGCCCCGATCACATCCTGATCGAGACCAGCGGCCTCGCGCTGCCCAAGCCGCTGCTGAAGGCGTTCGACTGGCCCGACATCCGCTCTCGGATAACCGTGGATGGGGTCATCGCGCTGGCCGATGCAGAGGCCGTGGCGGCGGGCCGGTTCGCACCGGACGTGGCGCGCGTGGATGCGCAGCGCGCCGCCGATGACAGCCTCGACCACGAAACGCCCCTCTCAGAGGTGTTCGAGGATCAGATTTCCTGCGCCGATATCGTGCTGCTGACCAAGCCCGATCTTGCCGGCCCCGAGGGCGTGGCCCGGGCGCGCGACGCGATTGCGGCCGCCTCTCACCGCCCACTGCCGGTGATCGAGGTGGCCGAGGGCGCGGTCGATCCGCGCGTGATCCTCGGGATCGGCGCGGCGGCCGAGGATGACATTGACGCCCGTCCCAGCCATCACGACGGCGCGGATGACCACGAGCATGACGATTTCGACAGCATCGTGATCCCGATCCCGGAAATCACCGATCCGGCCGATCTCGCAGCGCGCATCGCCGCGCTGGCCGAGCGTCACAACATCCTGCGCATCAAGGGCTATGCCGCTGTCGCGGGCAAACCGATGCGCCTGCTGGTGCAGGCCGTCGGTGCGCGTGTCCGCCATCAATATGACCGCCCGTGGCGGGCCGATGAGGCGCGGCAGGGACGGCTGGTGGTGATCGCCGAACATGACGATATCGACGCGGGCACCATCCGGGCGCATCTGGTGCCCGACGCCACCGCGGCAGAGTGACGGTCGGACGCCGCCATGCATGTGATCTTCCGCGAAAGCCACGGTCTGGACGAGACCGACACGCCAACCGATCTGGGGCAAAGCCCCGCCGATCTGGTGGTGCTGTCGCTGTCGGACAGCGATCTGGGGGCGTTTGCCGCCGGCTGGCATCGTGGCGGCGGGCCCGAGGGGCGGCTGCCTCCGCTGCGGCTGGCCAATATCGCGGCGCTCAAGCATCCGCTGTCGGTCGACACCTATGTCGAGGCGACCCTCAGCCAGGCCAGCGGCATCCTGATCCGGCTGATCGGCGGGGTCCCTTACTGGAGCTACGGGCTGCAACAGATCGAGGCGATGGCCCGCGCGCGCGGCATCGCTCTGGCGGTGCTGCCCGCGGACGGCCGCCCCGATGCGCGTCTCGACGCGATCTCGACCGTTCCGGCCTCGACGCTGAGACGGCTCGCGCATCTGTGTGACGCGGGCGGCGCGGTCGCGGCACAGGCGGCGCTGGCGCAGATGGCGCTGGCTGCGGGGCTTTATGCGGGGCCGGTGACCGGGGCGAAGACGCTGCCACAGGTCGGCGCATGGACGCCGGAGGATGGCGTCGGCTGCCCGGTGCCCGCGATCCTGCACCGGGACGCGCCGCTGGTCGTGGTCACGTTCTATCGCTCCTATCTTGTGGCGGCGGATCTCGGCCCGGTCGAGGCGCTGTTCACGGCCCTTCGGGCGCGCGGGTTTCGCGTGCTGGGTCTTTTCGCGCCGTCGCTCAAGGCGCCCGATCCGCGCGCATGGCTGCAACGCCAGATCGCGCATCTGGCCCCGGCGGCCATCGTCAACGCGACCTCGTTCTCGGGGCGTGGCGAGGCGGGGGAGTCTCCGCTCGACGCGGGCGGCGTGCCGGTGTTTCAGGTGGCGCTTTCCACCTCGACCCGCAGCGCATGGGCGGACGCGCCGCGCGGCCTCTCGCCCGCCGATCTTGCGATGCATGTGGTCCTGCCCGAGGTAGACGGGCGGCTTTTCGCCGGGGTCGCCTCGTTCAAGCAACCGGCCGAGCGGGACCCGCATCTGCAATTTTCGCGGTTTGTACATCAGCCCGAGGCGGACCGCATTGACGCCATCGCGGGCCGTGTCACCGCGTGGCACCATCTGGCGGCGACACCGGCCAATCACCGGCGCGTCGCGCTTGTGCTGTCGACCTATCCGGGGCGCGACTGGAACATGGCGCATGCCGTGGGCCTCGATGCGCTGGCCTCAGGTGAGGCGATCCTGTCCGACCTCAACAAAGCCGGGTACGCCCTCGCCCCCGGCGCGCCACTGGCGCGGGCCCTGCCCGAGGCGCGCTTGCACTGGCCCATGGCCGACTACAAGGCCGCGCTGGCGACCCTGCCGCAAGACCTGCAAGAGGATCTTCAAACCGCATGGGGCGCGCCCGATAGCGACCCTGACGCCACCACCGACGGTTTTGCCTTTCGGGCCATCCGGCGCGACCAAGCGCTGATCGCGCTACAGCCCGAGCGCGGCACGCCAGATGCCCGCGATTCAGATTACCACGACCTCGCCCGCGTGCCGCGTCACGCCTATGTCGCCTTCTACCTGTGGCTGCGGGCCGGGGCCGACGCGCTGGTCCATGTCGGCGCGCATGGCACGCTGGAATGGCTGCCGGGCAAGTCCGTGGCGCTGTCGTCTTCGTGCTGGCCCGAGGCGCTGGTGGGGGATCTGCCGGTGATCTACCCGTTCATCGTGAACGACCCCGGCGAGGCCGCGCAGGCCAAGCGCCGGATCGGCGCGGTGACGCTGGGGCATGTGCCGCCGCCGATGAAGGCGTCCGAGACGCCGCAACGGCTGGCGCGGCTCGAGGCGCTGCTGGACGAGTTTTCCAATGCAGACGGGCTTGATCCGCGCCGCCGCGACCGTCTGATCGGCGACATCCGCGCGGAGGCGCAGGCCCTCGGCGTCGAGGCGGATCTTGGCCTCGACACGGCCTCGTGCCCGGCCGAAGCGATCACCCGGATCGACCGCTTTGTCTGCGACGTCAAGGAAAGCCAGTTCGGCGACGGGCTGCATGTCTGGGGCCGCGCGCCCGAGGGCGGCGACGGCACGTTTGACACAAGCACCTCTGTCGCGGCCGAACGGCAGGCGTTGCTGGACGCGCTTGACGGGCGGCGGATCGCTGCGGGACCGTCCGGATCGCCGTGGCGCGGGCGCACGGATGTGCTGCCCACAGGGCGCAACCTTTTCACCACAGATCCGCGCAGCGTGCCGACGCGCGCCGCCTACCGGCAGGGCGAGAGCCTGGCCTGCGAGCTGATCCGCCGCCACCTGCAGGACGAGGGCGACTGGCCGCGCGGGCTGGTCGTCGATCTGTGGGGGTCGGCCACGATGCGCACCGCCGGAGAGGAATTCGCGATGGCACTGGCGCTTCTGGGCGTGCGGCCGGTCTGGGACGAGGGGTCGGAGCGTGTCTCGGGTGTAGAGGTTCTGCCCATAGCCGAGCTGGACCGCCCCCGCATCGACGTGACCTTGCGCGTCTCGGGCCTTTTCCGGGACGTGTTCCCGACGCTTTCGGCGCTCTTCCAGCAGGCGGTGCGGGCGCTGGCCGCACGCGACGAAGCGCCCGACTGGAACCCCTATGTCGGGGCGGATACCGCACGCGTCTACGGCCCCGCACCCGGCGCGTTCGGGGTGGGCCTCGGCGCATATCTGAGCGATTATTCCGAACAGGGCCGTCAGAGCGCGGGCGAGGCGTGGCTTGCGGCCTCGTCATGGGCGATCGACGGCGAGCAGAGCCAAAAGGATGCGGCCGGCCTGCATGCCCGCGTCGCGGGGGCGGATGCCTTTGTCCATCCCCAGGACCTGCCCGAGACCGATCTGCTGCTAGCCGAGGATTACGCCAGCCACGAGGCCGGCTTTGCCGCCGCGCAAAAGGTCACCGGCGGCGCCGCGCGGCTGTATCATCTCGACAACACCGATCCGTCCTGCCCCCGCGCGCGCGGCCTGACCGAAGAGATCGCGCGCGTGGTGCAGGCGCGCGCCGCCAACCCAGACTGGATCGCCGGCATGCGGCGGCACGGCTTTCGCGGCGGGGCCGAGATAGCGGCGACGCTGGAAAACATGGCCGCCTTCGCGCATCTGGCCGATGTGGTGCCCGGGCATCTCTTTGAGCTCTACTGGGAGGCGACACTGGGCGACGCCGGCGTCACTGCGTTCTTGCAAGAGGCCAACCCCGACGCGCTGGAGGCGATGCGCACACGCTTTGCCGAATTGCACGAGGCCGGCCTGTGGCAATCGCGGCGCAACTCGATCCTCGCTACGCTGGAGGCCGGGGCATGAGCGCGGCACGGATCCGCGGCTGGTGCCCTGGCGCGCACCGACCCATGGCCTCGGGCGACGGGCTTGTGGTGCGGGTGCGCCCGCCATTGGGCGAGATCACGCCCGATCAGGCGCGCGGGCTGGCCGATCTGGTCGACCGGCACGGCAACGGCATCGTGGAACTAACCAGCCGCGCCAACCTGCAGATCCGCGGTGTGACCGCCGCCGCGCATGAGACTGTGATCGCGGGGCTGGCCGGGCTTTGCCTGCTCGATCCCGACCCCGCTACCGAAGCACGGCGCAACATCGTGATCGATCCGTTCCGTCCCTCGGACATCGCAGACCGGCAAACACGGATTGCCGCGTGTCTCGCCGAGGCATTGCAGGACGCCGATCTCGCCGGGTTGCCGTCGAAATTCGGCTTTGTCGTCGATGCAGGCAGATGGCGACGGCTGGACGGCGTCAGCGGCGATATCCGGGTCGAGGGATCCGGCGATGATCTGATCGTGCGTGCGGACGGATGCGCGACCGGGCACCTCACCCGCAGCGCCGAGGATGCGGTCAAGATGTCAATGGGTCTCGCGCGGTGGTTTCTCGCGTCGGGCGGCGTCGCGGCGGACGGGCGCGGGCGGATGGCCCGCCACCTTGCCACGGGGGTCATGCCACCACCGGATCTGATGGGAGATCATGCGCCCACTCCATCCTCGGACCCTCCGCGACCGGGGGCCGATTCCGGCGGACTTTGTGTCGCCGCCGCCTTCGGTCAGCTTGAGGCAGAAGCTCTGCGCGCCCTTGCAAGGGCCGGCGCCCGGATACTGCGCATTACGCCGTGGCGCATGGTGTTTCTGCCGGGCATCGACAGCCTCGATCATGTCGCGGACACGGGCGGGCTGCTCACCGATCCCGACGACCCGCTGCTGCGCGTCACCGCCTGCACCGGCGCGCCGGGCTGCCCGCAGGCCAGCGTCGAGACGCGTGCGCTGGCCCGGCACCTTGCCACGACCCTGCCGAAGGACAAGACGCTGCACGTCTCGGGCTGCGCCAAGGGCTGCGCGCATCCCGCGCCCGCCGATCTGACGCTGGTCGGACGCAATGGCCGCTTTGACCTTATCCGGCGCGGACGGGCATGGCACGCGCCTGCGCAATGGTGGCTTCTACCCGCCCAGATAACAGCGGCAGTGCAGGAATAGACGATGCCCTACACATATGAAACCGATGGCGCGGCGATCTACGCGGAAAGCTTCGCCACGATACGGGCCGAGGCGGATCTCGCGCGGTTCGACGCGGACGCCGAACAGATCGCGGTGCGCATGATCCATGCCGCTGGAATGGTCGGGCTGGAGGCGAATATCCGCATTTCGCCGGGTATGGTGGCCGCGGCGCGCCGCGCACTGGAGGCTGGCGCGCCGATTCTCTGCGATGCACGGATGGTCAGCGAAGGCGTCACACGCAAACGACTGCCCGCCGAAAACGCCGTGATCTGCACGCTGCAATCGCCCGAGGTGCCGGAGCTGGCCGCGCGGCTTCGCACCACACGCTCGGCTGCGGCGCTGGAGCTTTGGCGGCCGCATCTGTCCGGCGCGCTGGTGGCCATCGGCAATGCGCCCACGGCGCTGTTTCATCTGCTGGAAATGCTGGAGGATCCCGACTGTCCGCGCCCCGCGGCGATCATCGGCTGCCCCGTGGGCTTTGTCGGCGCCGCCGAATCCAAGGCAGCCCTATGGGCCGCGCAGCCCGTCCCTTGCGTGATCGTCGAGGGCCGGCTGGGCGGCAGCGCGATCACCGTCGCCGCCATCAATGCCATCGCGAGCCGCGCGGAATGAGCGTGACCCGGCCCGGTACCATCCATGGCGTCGGCCTCGGCCCCGGTGATCCGGACCTGATGAGCGTGCGCGCCGACCGGCTGCTGCGCGGGGCCGACCACGTGGCATATTTCCGCAAGGCGGGCCGGCGGGGACGTGCGCGCACCAGTGTCGAGGGACTGCTGCGCTCCGATGCGGTCGAGATCCCCATGGAATACCCCGTCACCACCGAGATCCCGCTCGACGATCCGGCCTATGCCGCATGTCTGTCGAAGTTCTACGCCGATGTGGCGGGCCGGCTGCGCGAATTGGCCCGAGGCGGCACCGAGGTCGTAGTGCTGTGCGAGGGTGATCCATTCTTCTACGGCTCGTTCATGCATCTCTACACGCGGTTGAAGGACGATGTTCCGATCAAGGTCGTGCCCGCGATCACCGGCATGTCGGCGGCGTGGACGGCGACGGGCCTGCCGGTAACATGGGGCGACGACGTGCTGACGGTGCTGATGGGCACCCTGCCTGAAGCCGAGTTGACCCGTCGCATGGCAGGCAGCGACGCCATCGTCGTGATGAAGATCGGGCGGCTACTGCCAAAGGTGCGCGCTGCCCTCGACGCCGCCGGCAGGCTCGACACCGCGTGGCTGGTGGAATGCGCCAGCATGGCCGAGGAAAGGGTCATCCCGCTGGCCGAGGCCGGGGACCGCACCGTGCCCTACTTCTCGATCGTCATCGTGCACGGTCAGGGGCGGCGGCCATGAGCGGCGGGCTGGTGATCGCCGGCCTGGGACCCGGAGACGATGCGCTGGTCACGCCCGAGGTCTCGGCGGCGCTGGAGCGCGCCACAGACGTGATCGGCTATATCCCCTATGTCGCGCGCGTGGCCGACAGGCCGGGGCTGGTGAAACATGCCAGCGACAACCGGGTGGAGATCGACCGCGCGCAGCTTGCCCTGTCGCTGGCGGCCGAGGGGGCCCGCGTCGTTGTGGTCAGTTCCGGCGATCCGGGCGTTTTCGCCATGGCTTCGGCGGTATTCGAGGCGGTCGAGGCCGGTCCGGTGGCATGGCGCGCGCTGGATATCCGGGTGCTGCCCGGCATCACCGCAATGCTGGCTGCCGCCGCGCGGGTAGGCGCCCCGCTGGGGCATGATTTCTGCGCGATCAATCTCAGTGACAACCTCAAGCCCTGGGCGGTGATCGACCGCCGGCTGCGCCTCGCGCTTGAGGCCGATTTCGCGATCGCGCTCTACAATCCGCGCTCGGCTGCGCGTCCGGAAGGGTTCGCCCGTACGCTGGAGCTGTTGCGCGAGGCCTGCAAGCCAGAGCGCGTTATGATCTTTGCCCGTGCCGTCTCGACGCCCGAGGAGGATCTGCGCGTAGTGGCATTGGGCGAGGCCGCGCCAGGGATGGCCGATATGCGCACCGTGGTCCTGATTGGGTCGTCGGCCACGCGGATCATCGCGCGCGACGGCACACCGCTGGTCTATACGCCCAGATCGGTGCCGGTATGAGCGATCCAGTCAAGCACCGCCGGGACGTGATGCAGTTCGGCCCGGTCGGGGGGCTCGGGGCGGTCGATCATCACCACTGGCAGGCCGAGCGCGCGGGCCGCCGTGATCTTGGCATAAGCCCCGGTGCCGCCGGCGTTTTTCGACACGATCAGTTGGATCCCATGACGTACCATCAGCGCGCGGTCGGCCGCCGCGTCGAACGGCCCGCGATCCACCACCACCTCGGCCTCGGGCAGGGGCAGCGCGGCGTCGGGCGGGTCGATCAGACGCAAGAGATAAGCGTGCTGCGGGTTGGGTGCGAATTCGGCCAGATGCATGCGGCCCACGGCCAGCATCACCCGCGTCCGGGGCCGGTCGAGCGCCGCGACAGCACCCCCGATGTCGGGCACCCAGATCCAGTCGTCCCCTTGTTGCGGCGCCCAGGGCGGCCGCGTCAGCGCAACCAGGGGCACGCCTGCCCCCGCGCAGGCCGCGACGGCATTGCGGCTCATCTGTGCGGCGAAGGGATGCGTGGCGTCGATCACATGGGTGATCCGCGCAGCGTGCAGATACGCCGCCAGCCCAGCGACGCCGCCAAACCCGCCGACCCGCTGCGGCAACGGCTGGCGCATGGGGCGTGCCACGCGGCCCGCGAAGGACAGGGTGCCTTGAAGGCGGCGATCCGCCACGGCGCGGGCCAGCGCCGTCGCCTCGGTCGTGCCGGCAAGGATCAGGAGGTTGGGCTGCATGGCTGAGCTTCCGTGGCTGATGATCGTGGGGCTGGGCGAGGATGGCGCGGACGGCCTGCCGCCCGCAAGCCTGCGGGCGCTTGACGCCGCCGAGATCGTGATAGGGCCGGCGCGCCACTTGTCGCTGCTGCCCGATCTGGACGCAACCCGGGTTGAATGGCCCGTGCCCTTTGCCGAGGGTCTGACGCTCCTGCACGGCTATCGGGGCCGGCGCGTCGTGGCGCTGGCATCTGGCGATCCGTTCTGGTTCGGCGCGGGGTCGGTGATCGCGCGCGGTCTGGAGCCGGACGAGTGGCGCGCGCTGCCGTCCCCGTCAAGTTTCGCACTGGCTGCCAGCCGCCTCGGCTGGGCACTGGAGACGACGGTGTGCCTTGGCCTGCACGCGACACCGCTGGCGCGCCTGCGGCCGCATCTGGCCAGAGGCGAGCGCGCGATCCTGCTGCTGCGCGACGGCGCGGCAGTGGCCGATCTGGCGCGGTATCTGGTGGCCAAGGGGTTTGGCGCAAGTCACCTGACGGTGATGGAGGCGCTTGGCGGCCCGCGCGAACGGATCATGCCGGTTCGCGCGGACGCCCTGCCGGACACTGTTTTCACGCATCCCGTCGCGGTCGCCGCAAAATTCGACGGCACCGGACGTGCCCTGCCTTGCGCCTCCGGCATCTCCGACGATCTTTTCACCTCGGATGGCCAGATCACCAAGCGCCCCGTGCGCGCGTTGGCACTGTCGGCGCTGGCCCCGCAGCCGGGCGAGGTCCTGTGGGATATCGGGGGTGGCTCGGGATCGATCTCGGTCGAGTGGTGCCTGTCGCATCCCCGCAACACAGCCACCTGCGTCGAGACCCGCCCCGACCGCGCCGCGCATATCCGCAGCAATGCACAGAGCTTTGGCCTCGATCACCGGCTTTCTGTCGTCGAGGGCATGGCGCCGGATGCGCTGGCTGACCTATCCGCGCCCGACGCCGTGTTCATCGGGGGTGGGCTGTCAGAAGCGCTGCTCGACGAGCTGCACGCGCGGCTGGCCTCCGGCACGCGGCTTGTGGCCCATGCCGTCACGCTCGAGTCCGAGGCGCTGCTGGCCGAGTGGTCGGGGCGGATCGGTGGTGATCTGATGCGGATCGAACTGGCCAGTGCCGCGCCACTGGGCACCCGGCGCGGCTGGGTGCCCGCGCGGCCCATCGTGCAATGGCAGGTGGTGCTGTGATCGTGGCGGGCTTCGGATTTCGCGCCGCCGCCACTGTGGCGAGCCTCGAAGAGGCGCTGCATCTGGCGCGGCAAGGGCATGACGGGCATCTGTCCATCGCCTGTCTCGCGACCGCCGCCGACAAGGCCGGGACCGCAGCGTTTCGCACACTGGCCCTGCGGCTCGACCTGCCGACATGCGCAATCGACAGCGCCGCACTGACCGCTCAGCCCACGCCGACACGCTCAAGCGCCTCGCGGGTCGCCCGCGCCACCGGCAGCGTGGCCGAGGCCGCCGCACTGGCCGCAGCGGGGCACAACGCCCGGATCGTCGTGGCGCGCGTGATCTCGCCCGACGGGATGGCAACCTGCGCTCTCGCTGAAAGGAACGACCCATGACAGTCCATTTCATCGGTGCCGGCCCCGGCGCGCCGGACCTTCTGACGCTGCGCGGGCGCGACCTGATCGCGGCCTGCCCGGTCTGCCTTTATGCCGGGTCGCTGGTGCCCGAGGCCGTGCTGGGCCATTGCCCCGCCGGCGCGCGGGTGATCAACACCGCGCCGATGGATCTGGATGCGATCATGGCCGAGATCGCCAAGGCGCATGCGGCGGATCAAGACGTGGCGCGGCTGCATTCAGGTGACATGTCGGTGTGGTCGGCCATGGGCGAACAGATCCGACGCCTCAAGGAGATGGGCATTGCCTACACCGTCACCCCCGGCGTACCGTCTTTCGCGGCCGCCGCCGCCACGATTGGCGCGGAGCTGACCCTGCCCGGTGTCGCGCAATCGGTGGTGCTGACCCGGACGCCCGGGCGCGCGTCCTCCATGCCCGAGGGCGAGACGCTGACCGCGTTCGGCGCGACCGGCGCGACGCTGGCGATCCACCTGTCGATCCAGAACCTTGCCCGCGTCACCGCCGATCTGATCCCGCATTACGGTCCTGACTGTCCGGTGGCGGTGATCTGGCGTGCCAGCTGGCCGGATGAGCGGGTCGTGCGCGCCACGCTCGCCACGCTTGAGGGCGCAATGCCCGACGGGATATCGCGCACCGCGCTGATCCTTGTCGGGCCGGCACTTGCCGCGTCGGATTTCGACGAGAGCCGACTTTATGCGGCCGATTATGACCGCCGCTACAGGCCGCAATCGGCGACAAGCCCGTGGGCAGACTGGAGTGAACGTGATGACTGAGACGCATGGCGCATGGCCGCCGGGCCTGATGGTGTCCGCCCCGGCCTCGGGGACCGGCAAGACCACGGTGATGCTGGGGCTGTTGCGCGCTATGGCTGATGACGGCCTCAGCGTGCAGCCCTTCAAGTCGGGGCCGGACTATATCGACCCGGCCTTTCACCGCGCTGCAAGCGGGCGCGCGTCTTTCAACCTCGAGACTTGGGCCATGGGGCAGGACCTCTTCGGCGCCATCGCGCATCACGCCACCGGCGCGGATATCTGCCTTGCCGAAGGATCGATGGGGCTGTTCGACGGTGTGGCCACGCGTGGCCTTGCCGGGTACGGGTCCAGTGCCGAGACCGCCGCCGCGATGGGCTGGCCGGTGATCCTGGTGCTGGATGTCAGCGGACAGGCGCAGTCGGCGGCGGCCACGGCGCTCGGGTTTGCAAGCTACGATGCGGACCTGCCCTTTGCCGGCGTGATCCTGAACCGCGTAGCCAGCCCCCGCCACGAGCGTCTGACACGTCTGGGGATGGACCGCGCCGGGCTGCCGGTGCTGGGCGCGCTGCCACGGCGCGGCGATCTCGCCCTGCCAGAGCGGCATCTGGGCCTGATCCAGGCAGTGGAGCATCCCGACCTCGACGCAGCGATCGCGGGCTATGCCGATTTCCTGCGGGCGCATGTCGATCTGGATGCGATCCGCGCTGCAGCCCGTGCTGGCGCGGCCCCGGCGGCGGGCAGCCTGCCCGCGCCGCCCGCGCAGCGTATCGCACTGGCGCAGGATGCCGCGTTTTCCTTCACCTATCCGCATATCCTGGCAGGCTGGCGCGCCGCAGGGGCCGAGATCCTGCCGTTTTCGCCGCTGGCCGACGAGGCGCCGGACCCGTCGGCGGATCTGGTCTGGCTGCCGGGCGGCTATCCAGAGTTGCACGCGGGTCGTCTGGCCGGCGCGACGACGTTTCTCGCCGGTCTGCGCGACCACGCCAAAACAAGGCCCGTGCATGGCGAATGCGGCGGCTACATGGCGCTTGGCGCAGCGCTGATCGACAAGGACGGGGTGCGCCACGAGATGGCGGGGCTGCTCGGGCTGGTCACGTCCTATGAGACACGCAAGTTCCATCTGGGCTACCGCCGCGCGGTGCTTGGCGGGCCGATGCCGGGCCACGCGCCGGGCGCGGCCCTGCGGGGACACGAGTTTCACTATTCCACCATCATCGACCAGCCCGACGCACCGCTCGCCGAGGTCACGGATGCCGATGGAACCACGGTGCCCGAAACAGGATCGCGCCGGGATCATGTCACCGGCACATTCTTCCACCTGATCGCCGAGGAAACACCGTGACAGGCACCCTCAAGGGCTTCGTCAGCTTCGTGGGGTCCGGCCCCGGCGATCCGGAGCTTTTGACGCTCAAGGCCGTCGACCGTCTGAAACGCGCCGACGCGATCCTTTATGACGATCTGTCGGCGGGGCCGATCCTGTCGCATGCGCACCCGGGGGCGGACCTTGTGGGCGTGGGCAAGCGCGCCGGGCGGCCCTCGCCACGGCAACACCATGTCAGCCGCCTGCTGGTGGAATACGCGACCGACGGCGCGCGCATCGTGCGGCTGAAATCCGGCGATGGCGGCCTCTTCGGGCGGCTCGAAGAAGAGCTGATCGCGCTGCGCGAGGCAGGCATTCCGTTCGAGATCGTGCCGGGCGTCGCCTCGCCCTTCGCCGCCGCCGCCGATCTCGGGATACCGCTGACCCGGCGGCTGACCGCGCGGCGTGTGCAGTTCGTGACCGGGCATGACGCGGCCGGGCAGTTGCCCGACGACCTGAACCTCGACGCGCTCGCCGATGCGCGGGCCTGCACGGTGGTCTTCATGGGTAAGCGGACCTTTCCCGAACTCGCCGCCGCGCTGATCGCGCGCGGGCTGCCCGCCGGGACACCCGCGATCCTCGCCGAGGCAGTAGGTACGCCCGAAGCCAGCACCCTGCGCAGCACGGTCACCGGGCTGGCCGAACGGCTGTCATCGGACATCGGGACAAAACCGGCGCTCATCTTTTACGGCTCATTGGCTGGTCACAGCGATGATTGACCTCTGGCTCATCGGGATCGGGACCGGCAACCCGGACCATGTCACGCTTGAGGCGCGAGCGGCATTGCGCGAGGCTGCCGTCGTGATGGTGCCGCGCAAGGGCCCGGACAAAAGCGACCTTGCCGATCTGCGCCACTCCGTCCTGCGCGCCTGCGACAGCCCCGCCCGCGTGGTCGAGTTCGACATGCCGGTGCGCAACGAGGCCCTGCCATATGGCGCGCGCGTGGCCCGGTGGCATGACGAGATCGCCACTATCTGGGCCGAGACGATTGCAGCGGCGCAGCCAGACGGCCCCGTCGCGCTGCTGGTCTGGGGCGATCCCGGGCTTTACGATTCCACCCTGCGCATCGCCGCGCGGCTGGACCCGGTGCCCCGGCTGCGCGTGCTGCCCGGGATCACCGCGCTCCAGGCGCTGACCGCAGCCCATGCGATCCCGTTCAACAGCGTCAATGGCGCCGTCACCGTCACCACCGGGCGGCGTTTGCGCGCGCAGGGCTGGCCCGGCGCGGCCGATACGGTGGTCGCCATGCTGGACGGTGCCTGCGCGTTTCAGCATCTCGATCCGGACGGTCTTCATATCTGGTGGGGTGCCTATCTCGGCATGCCCGAGCAGGTGCTGGATGCCGGGCCATTGGCCCGGGCAGGCCCGCGCATCATCGACGAAAGAGCCGCGGCGCGGGCGCGCCACGGCTGGATCATGGACACTTACCTCATGCGGCGGGTCACGCCGCCGGGTGATGCAGGCGATTGACGAAGACACCGCTATGCTTGAAGCGGTCGACTGTATTGGCCAGTGCGAGCGCGCCGAGATCGACCAACGGCTCGATCAGGACCACCAGCATGTACGCGGCACGGAACGCCACAACGTCCGACGGTCTTGTCCTGTGTGGATGGCTCCGTTTGTGCAAGGGTTGATTTGAGTTGATGTTGATCGTTGCAGGTTGCGGTCATATGACCGGCCTGTTTGTGCGGTATGTCTGACCGCTGTGGTGCCACAACCACTGTGCTCAATGCGTTTTCTGCGCTATGGTAATGTGCGCGCAAGTCGCCAGTGGCTGGCTGCAACCAGAGTGGATATGATATGAAAGATTTGCGGGAAAGCAGTCAGATTGATCGCCTCTCGAACCTCGTGCCTGTAATCGTCATCGTGTTTGCCGCATTCGCTGGCGTAGATGCAGCCGCGCAGAGCGATGCCCCAAATCTTGAATTAATGCTTGAGATAGACCCATCGACCGGAGCATTCTCCGCCGAGGCGCTGCTCGAAGATCCGAGCGGTGACGTAATGCTTTCGGCCGTTGACTGGTTGAGCGTCGATGCGGTGGAGATCCCGGAGAGCGGCGGCAGCCTTGCAGTTGCCTCCGACGACGACAGGGTCCGCCACGATCTGCACAGCGGGAGGGATCTGCGGGTCGCGATGTCCGGGACCCTGCCGCCCCTCGAACGCCCGCTCGCCGCGGTTGCGTGGAGTCCGGAGGCAGTCTACGCCATCGGACCGGAATGGTTCCCCACAGATGACACCGCGATCCGCGATCACGATCTTTCCGTCGTCGTTCCGGAGTCCCACAGGCTTGCAGCCACTGGCTCCCTCGTCTCCGATGAGGTCAATGGAAATGACCGCCAGGCGCGATACATCTTCACCGGGCGCAGCAGCGACCTCGGGTTATTTGTCGGGCCATATGTCGTGCACAAAACCGACCACCGGGACCTGCGGCTCCGCACCTACTTCGAGGAGCGCGACGCCGACCTGTCGGAGCGCTACTTCGAGGCTCTCGCGGGCTATCTGGATCGATACGCGCACGAGGTCGGCGAGTATCCCTATAATGGCTTTTCCGTGGTTTCGGCGCCTATCCCGGTCGGCCTCGGTTTCGCGGGCCTGACCTATGTCAGCCGTGACATCCTCCGCCATCCCTACATGACCGGCCGCTCTCTGGCGCATGAGGTGCTGCACAGCTGGTGGGGCAACGCGGTCGGCGTCGACTACGCGACCGGCAACTGGGCCGAAGGGCTGACCACGTTCCAGGCTGATTACGCGCAGGCCGAAGACCGCGGGTCTGAGGCTGCGCGCGAGATGCGGATCGGCTGGGTTCGCGACCTTGCCCAGCTTTCGGATGATCGAATGTTGCCGCTGACCGCCTTCCGCTCATCCTCCCATGCCGGAGACCAAAGCGAGGGCTACGGAAAGGCCGCTCTGGTTTTCCACATGCTCCGCGACGAGATCGGAGAACAGACTTTCCAGGACGGAATTCGCATTTTCTACGCGAAAAAACGCAACAGCATCGCCGGATGGGGCGATCTGCGGGCCGCTTTCGAACAGGCTGCGGAGCGCGATCTCGACTGGTTCTTCGAACAATGGGTCGATCGGGCAGGCTTGCCGCAGATTGAGCTCATCAGCGCCGACGTTCGCGAAACGGGCAACGGTGCCTCGATTAAACTGACGATCGGACAGGACGAACTGTCATATCGCCTTCGCATAACCGTCGTCTTCGAGATGGCATCCGGCGACGACGAGAGGCGGACCGTCAATATGGATGCAGCCTCCGCCTCTGTGGAGCTGGCGCTGCCCGGGCGTCCTGTCGCGGTCCATCTCGATCCGGATTTCGATCTTGCCCGCCGACCGCTGGAGGGCGAACTTGCGCCAATACTCCGCGCGCTCGAAGGTGCCAGTCAAATCCAGGCCGTCGATGTCTCGGAACTCGGTGAAGCCCGGGCGATGATTGCCAGTGTGCTGTCCCCGGTAACGCGCGGAACGGAGCTTGCCTGGCAGGAGGAGACGCCGGTCGCCAAGCGCGGGTCAGCAGTCCTGATCGTGGGGCGCAGCGAGGACGTGGCGGCACGCCGGCCACCTGAGCTCGGTCCTATGCCCGAGGCCGTTGCGGTCGGAAACACGCGGCTTTGGGTGGAGCGAAGCGTGGACGGCCGCCTTTGGTCGTTCTTGTCATTTGTCGATCCTGAGGCGCTCGTCGAGGATCTTCGCGGGCTGCGCTACTACATGGGGCAAAGCCACGTCGCCTTCGCGCAGGGGAAAGCGGTTTCAGCCGACGTGTGGCCTGTGAAATCCAATCCTGCCCAGGTTCGGGTCGACGCGAGCATCAAGAGCGAGGCAACGCGATGATGGCGGCCCGTGGTCCTGTCTTGGCGATCATGATTTTGGCCATCGCCGCGCTTGGAACCGCCACATTCTTCATGCGGTCCACCGGTGACGCAACAACGGAAAGCTCCTCGAGCTCGGCGCAGACATCATCCACTGCAGTCGCCACGTTTCTTGCAGAGGCCGCGACGACGGAGTTCGAGCCGTTGCGCGGGGAATGGACGCTTTCACTTCCTCGGGACCATGGCGCTCATCTTGAGGCCCGTGCCGAAACCTGGAGCGTCACGGCACATCTTGTTGCCTCCACCGGTGAGAAGTTCGACCTTTCGCTGTCATTCGCCCGCTACGGTATCATTCCGCCAAACGAGGCGGCGGAGATGTCACCCTGGACGGTATCCGAAATCTATGCCGGACAATTTCTGGTCTTCGAAGGTAGCGAGGGGACGGGCCACACCGAACATAGGTTCAGCCGCGGCGCCGGGACCGCGGGACATGATCTGGAAACGAGGGAAATTTGGCTCGACGAATGGAACATCGTGTACGGCGAGGGAGCTGGTGACGAGGGTATCCGGCTACGTGCCTCTGGTGTCAATGTGTTGATCGATCTCCTTCTCGAGCCGAGAAAACCGGCCCTCGCGGCCAGCGATGAGGCTACGGCCACGACGCGCGGCTTCTCGATGCCACGGCTCGCCGTCTCCGGCGCGATCCGAACGCCCTCGGATGAGTTCGATGTTTCCGGCAGAGCCTGGCTCGACCGTCTCTGGGGCGATGTTCCGGTGCCGGGCGGACCCATCGCCTACGATCGATTGACCCTTCAACTTTCTGACGGAACCGACATGTCCGTCATCCAGACGCGTCGCATCGGCCGCGAGGGCGCGGCGACGGTGGATGGCGTGCTGGTGGATGAGGCCGGTCGTGCGGCCTATCTCGATGACGACGCGTTGGACATTGAGGTCTTGGAAGAGCGTCGCGTGACCGGTGGCGGCAGCTATCCGGTCTCCTGGCAGGTGAGAGGCGAGGGCTTCGATCTGACGGCAACCGCTTCGACGGAGGATGCGCGACAAGAGTTCCTCGCACCGATGTGGCTCGGTCCGGTTGCTGTGGAAGGCGAGATGGATGGTGCTGCCGTACGGGGGTCCGGAATGCTCTTGCTGACAGG
>Ga0307982_1001248_pt1 | contig 20635 bp, 15 predicted proteins | sample OrgLakmetagen989_FD_201847 | JGI IMG/M metagenome (GOLD analysis project Ga0307982, IMG submission 201847) | Saline water microbial communities from Organic Lake, Antarctica - #989 | ecosystem: Environmental > Aquatic > Non-marine Saline and Alkaline > Saline | place: Antarctica: Organic Lake... | reverse complement strand
GTGAACGCGCGCGCAGTGTCTCCCCGCGTATGTGGATGTGCCTTGACATCGTCGCTTGCTCGCCTCCTCACCCATTCATAATATGCAGCATACTTTATAAGATCGAATGAATTCATCTAACCTGGATACAATTGATCACGTCCGTAAAGAGCGACGAAACATCTTTTCCGACTGTCATGTTAGCAATCACTTTCTTGACAGCGTCCATCTTTTTCTCCCTCGAGTTGGAGTGGATCTCCATGCGGAGCTCGTGCACCTATGCGCATGCACGGTGCACAAGTGAAGGAAGTGGCGACAATAAAAGGGCACACAACAACAAAATCCGAAGAGGCTATTTACAAAAACTCCTAAGAATTATAAAACGTGTCGTCACCAGGCGTAGTATGAGATAGATCGGGAAGGTCAAGGCCTCGTATCCCGTCCCTACTTGGTCGGTAAGGCTGCGCACACACAAAATAGACAAAGGTCCTTGAGGCAGGACATCCCCTGGCTAGAAAGCGCACCTCGCCCTTTTTGGTGGTTGTGAAGAATCGGCCATCGCCACCAGTCTTGTCCTTCTTTTTAGTCATCCCGGGAATCGACAAGCCTGTGGCAAGGAATGGGCCGGTGTGAGATGTGAGTGCAGATCGATTATATACCTTGAGGCTCAAGCTTGGGAGAGCCAGCCACAGAGGCCCTACCATACGACTCCAAACCAATGCATAGATATTCCGGCTCACCGCTCATGTTTGTTATTCTCGCGTCGTGTGCCCGCCCTCGAGCACCGCTACACGTCGAAGGCAAAGTGCTGGCTCTCTCGTCTCTCCTCGTCCGTCTGTCCACGCTTCTTCGTTCTTCGTCCACCATAAAAAGATATTTGTAAATGTCATCATATTAGTGCATGTTATGATGAAAATGGTGCCAACTACAGCGCTATATTGTATGATACCACGGGAGCTAACTTGTGCCCTAGAGCATCCATAGATTGAATCTAGGTGGGAATTAATTTAAACTCGAAGGATTTGGTGTTCGCGCAGCTTTCAAGCTTCAGTAGATACCACCAATGGCTGATTCTGAGCTGTTTCAGTTCACCATGGCCGAGCTGGCGCCGGAGCTCGAAGCCCTAGCGGCGGCCGCGGCGGCAGCGAGTCAACCCGAAAGGGCCAGCGCACAGGGTCAAATCAAAGGTGCGGGAAGCCGAGAACAGGCTAAAATTGATCGAGCGGCTGCGGCGGCGGCCCGGGAGGCGAAGCGAGCTTCCTTCAAAAAGCGAGATGACCAACGCAAGCGCGACCTCTTGGGCCAAAAAGCAGCAATCCCCGAGGACCTGCGGTTGACGTCCGTGGTTAGCCACCGCCCCGCTGGCGACCGACAGTATGCCTGTTCTGGCACCTACTACGTGCAGCCTTTCAACACGCTAGCGCCGCCGCGCCGCCGCACCCGCATTGAGCAACAATGGCGCGCTGCCGGCCTCCTCGCCTCACTCCCGGAGCAACGGGGCGAAGCTGCGCAGTTGCCGCCGGAGCAGCAAGAGTCGGAAGCCAAGCGCCGCGCAACGGAAGAGCTGCGGCGCGAAACGGTACGGTTGTTGCGGCGGCCGGTGCGAAGCTTCATGCCTGCGCCTCGGCCTTTTCCCAAGCCGCTGCCCTACCACCCGCACTACGGGGGCTTGAGCCTCTTGGCGGCCACCGCACTCGACCCCATTTCCACCGGCCTGCCAGGCGTGGATCCCTCGGCCATGCAAGCAGAATTAGCGACTACAAAGGCGGTGCGGTTTCGAGCTTCAGGCGCGCTGCCCGCCACCCCACTTGCGGAGACCGCGCCGATGCACACAACAGCGCACCAGCAAACAGCAATGAGCAAGAGCCTGAGTAGTGAAGGTGGTGTCGGCGGTGTAGCCAAAGACCAAATGGCTTCGGCATCTCAGGGTAGAATTGATGGCGGTGCTACTGCGAACATTGCCTCTTCTCCGGAGTGGTTGAACGGGTTTGAAGTAGAGACCAATGAAAAAGTGCAGCCATCTCAAGAGGCACCCAAGCTCGCTTCGCGTGGCAATTCTTCACCAAACACCCGCACGCTTGTTGCTGTTGCCAACGTGCAGTCCCCATCGCTGCGGACGACGGCGCCGAGCCCAGTGGATGAATTGCGCGGCGGAGCTCGGCAAGCGCTGGCAGCCCGTGTGGCCCGGGCCGAGGCCGAAGAACAACGCGCCGTGCCTGCCGTGCCCTTTCCCCGACCCGGCCAGGACGCTATGGTAGTGACTGCCGCTCACGAGGCGCGCTTAGGGTCCATGGGTTTACGCACCAAGCCACATGGGTATTTGGACGTGCCAGGCGTGTCGCCTCCGCGCGGCTTCCGTGGCGACGGCACCACTATTGGCCTCCTGTTTACTGGTTGTGGTGTTGACCCCCAACAGGAGGGAGAAAGCGAAGAAATGGAGCTGGAAGCAAGCAAGAAAACCGGGGCAAGTGATGTTGGTGCAAAAGAAGGGGCAGTCTCGCGCAAAGACGACGAAGAGCGGCCTGCAGCCTCACACTACGAAGTCATGATGGCCTTGGCCAAGCATCGTGCTGCCATTGAGCCCGGTGCCTTACCGGTGGCGCTGCCCTTCAAGGATCCAATCGCAGAGGAGCTGGCGGCCTGCGCGAGATGGCAATTCAAACCCCACCCAGCGCGCGCGCAGGATGGTAATGCCCACAACATTAGCGATGGTGGTAGCACCGAAAGCGAGCCTTATGTGGAAGGCAGCAGGAGCATGAGCGTCAGTGGCATGGTCGAGTCTCTGACCGGTGCTGAAGAAGGAGAGAGTACTCGTGGCGATGGCAGTGCATTGCCAAGTATGAACTCTTCTGCAAAGCCTAACAAAGAAATATACGCTTCTGCTACCAGTTCCACCACTGGTCATTCACAGACTTCAGCAGCTTCAGCGAGTGCCATCAACAGCGCAGGCAGCGTTGCTTTACCGGCACGATTGGATGACGAGCCCTTGCCGCTCCTCGATTCCAGGCCTGGCACTCCAGGCAGTGAATGGCGAGGCAGTCGATCACAGCCGGTGCCACCACCCGTGTCCCTTTCGCCGGACTCGCGGAGAAGCGCGACGCCTGAACGAGCTCCGCCATTGCTCGAAGTGCCGCTAGCAACCGCTCCGAGTGATGGCGACGCTTCGATTCAGTCGTTATCCTCGTCATCGGTCGCAATCGACGCAGGAGCCACAGCAGCGTCAGCGGGAAGCGGGAGTGGGCAGCCTGTTAGCGCTGTCGCTGCCATACATGTGCCTCAGCAGCAAGAAAGGGCGCCACCGCTGGGGCCTTGGCCTCCGCTTCACCCACATGACATCACCACCAACGACCAAGACGACAACGCATCTGCGCTCTCCATGGCTTCTGCGTTGAGCCCACTGGTCAACGACGATGACGAAGAAGAAGGCAGCACTACAGCGAGCAGTGCCTTGGTGGACCCAGCAGCAGAGTTGATGAAAACGCTGCCACCTTTACGCAGCAGCCGCCCGGCAAGTCGAAACTATTCTCGAGGCAGTGGTGGTGGTGGCAGCCGCAGCCGCAGCGGCAGCGCAGATGGTGTTGGCACCCGTCCTGGCATCAAAGGCGACAAGAAAAGCATTGCTCCCAACGAGCAGCAGCCTCGAGGAACCTTGTACGGTGGGGGCGGCGGTGGGCTTGTTGAGGAAGACGCGCGGCCGATTAGCCCTTTTGGGAGCAACGCCGCTCGCCCAGCCGGCGAGCATTTGGGGCCAGTGTACCAGAGGCACGTGGTTCAATCGGGGCGGTTTCCCGTGTTCCACGCCTCTGCGGCGTACCAAGCAACCATGGACGGCGACGACCGCGGCTGGGCCGATTGTGCCCTGCACGAGGCTGCGATACGCATGAAAGCGCGGAGCGCCCTGTCGACGCCTACCAACGGTGCCCGCACCTTGCGCAGCCGCAGTGGCGGAGGAGAGCCGGAGGGCGGCGACAGCAGAAGGAAGCAAGCTGGCAGCCGTGATGGTGGTAATGATGGCAGTGGTGGTGGTGTTGTCGGCGTTGGTGACAGTAGCCCTAATGCGCGGAGCGCAAGAAGCCCGGACACGCTGCGCAGTTTTGACACTTTGGGCAACGACCTCAATGTCTCCTTGGCAGATTATTCACCTGGGATGAGCTTTCGAGGCATGAACGACGATGCTAGCGAAGGACGAGGCAACGTCAACGGTAGGTTGAGCCCGAGCAAGGCTTTTGGAAGCCAAGAACATGGTTCTCCGAAACAAGGCCCGGTGCCACCCCCCAAGGGCCTTCCACCGGGCTTGGTTTTCCACCACAGCTCCTTGCATTACCGCCCAAGTACCAATGACGACAACAAGAGCGCCCCGTTTGGCGGCCTCTTGAAGTGCGTGAACATGCCTGTTACAGTGGGCGCCACTGAAGCTGAGCTCAAGCATTTGACTCGCGCGGAACGCCGCCACATGCTTGAACTATCTCGCGCGGGGGTTCTTTCTTCGCAGGTTTCCTTGTCGTCGGTGCCCTCTGCAGCAAACCGCGCGGCCACTACGGGATTGGGCTTGAGCGCAGGAGGCAGCTCCTTTGCGGCGGAGTCAGGGTTCGCAACATCCGTGCCTAAGTCGAGGCGGCTCCACCGGCCAGTGCCGATCACTGAGTCCTTCAAGCGGGACTTGATCGCAGCGATGGCGCGAGAAACCAAGCTGCAACAAAGTTCCCTAGTAGGGGGAGAAGGTTCGCGCGCTCTGTCCCGGCGCTTAAGTGCTCGCTCCAACGCCCAGGGCCAGCAAGACATGGCAGCAGCCAACAACCAAGAAGAAGGCCATGATGAAGGTAACAGCCCGCTTATGAGTGTTAGTGGCTCACTGGAAGGCTCGAGCTTGCTTCGGCCCTGAATTTCCTATGGGCTTTGCATTCCTATGTATGGGCTTGGTCGATTTTTCGGCTTTTTAGCTCTGAGAGATTGCTTATGATACAAGCACAAGCGCGTTGGCCTGGCTTGTGATTTGGATTGTAGAACTGCTTTAGTGGATATTGGTTCCTTGCTCTCAATTCCCCCGGAAATCCGGCTGCTTTGTATATTAGGCCGTTTCGATTATTAGTCAGGATAGAACCGAAATTGAAATGAATCAACAGTAGACTGTAGCTCAATAGAAGTTCATCATAAATAATTTCGCTATTCATGCCGACTAAGACTACTGATTTTTTATTTTAAAAATAGGAGATCTAGTTCAAAGTTCTATCTCGCAGCTCGTTGCTGCCAGTTCCTCAATCTCAATCCAAATTTGACTTGGCGTATTCACGTCAAAATTCTCAAGGAATTAATTTGAAGGGAGCCCGCCATTGCGCCAGTGCGAATAAATAGAAAAAAAAAGCTCATTTCCACCATGCGATAAGAAACCTCTTTTATCCCTTTTTTTCTTAACCTTAACCTAGCACTGAAGCGGCGCTGGAAATTGAACCAGCACTTTCCCATAAGAATCGATCCACGCTTGCTTGCTTGGATCCTTCTTGTTGACTTGCAGCCACACGTCAATGACCCGCAAGTGCGCGCGCGCCCAGGCCAAGTCCTTCAACAGCTGCCCATCTTTCAGGGCTTGCTTGCCGAGCCAAATGGCCTTCACCAAGCGGCACATGTAGGCTGCACTGGCTTTGCGGCCACTGGCGCACCCCACCGTGCGCCACATGAGCTCGAAAGGAATCTTCGAGGTGCGCCCGCGGAACGCGTCTTGCACGATCTTGAGCTCCATGATGGTGTTGTCCCCCTCCGCGGCCGAGGTGGCGTTGGGCAAGAAAGACTCGGCGCCCAGGCCGGACTCTGCTTGCAGCGCGCGCGCGCCCATGATCTTCCGCACCGCGGACGACGCGTCGACTCCAAAGCCCGTGCCCAAAAACTTGCACATGCAGGTGGCCTCTACCGTGTCGTACGTAAACTGGTCGCGGCGAATCGAGTCCGCCACCACCTCGCGAGTTTCTGCCACGAAAGCGGCCACAATGGCGAGGGAGCGGCCGTAGTCCCGGAAACAGGCGGACGTCAGCGGCATCGTCGCCATTTTGGGCCCTTCAGGCTTGCGGCCTTTCCACAGCTCGCGGTTTTGGCAGTAAGCCCAGTTGCGGCGCAGGCGGCCGAGCACCATGGAAGTGGTGGCTTCCGACAGCACGATGCGCCCCGTCAAGAGGCGAAAGATGAGCAAGTCGAGCATGCGCGAGACGCCTTTCGGAAGCCTGGTCGCGTAGACCATGCCCTTAGGAGCAGCTTTCTCCTCGTTATTGGCCTTGGCCGCAGTGGCCTCTCCTTCCGAAGGCGCAAACGAGCAAAAGCGGTCGAGGAGCGCGGAGCGAGGCACGCGGAAGTTGGCAAAGGTGACCTGAAATACGGGCAGAGGAGAAGGAGAGTGAGAGAGCATGATGACTGGCAAGGATAGCCACTCTACGTTATAGTTTAACGAAGTCGACTTGGAGATTCATTACCTTTACCTTCTATACTTCTACGCACAAGAAGAAATGCTGTCTACTAGCTAGCCAAATAGCCAAATGTGCTCAGACAAAAAAAGACATACCGAAGCGTTGTCAAGGCCCTTCAGAGCAGTCTTGGAAGGCAGCGAGTCCATGGAGACTCCCGGAAGAAGCACAGGCCTCGCGCCCGAGCCTTTGCCAAAAAGACCCTTGGGACGCTCAGCAATCCGCGACCAGAACAAGTGCGGTCCCTTGGACTCGCCGTCAATCTGGAGTAAAAGTGCCAAGTGTTGATGATTAATTCGAGGACATATGAGCAGAGTTATCGACAGAAATAAACATACGAGGAGAAAAATGAGCAGACAATAGAGCGAAGATTTGCTTTTTAAACTCCCTGTCAATCTCTTTCAAATACATCCAGGGCAGTAATCTTGGCAAGCCTCAAGAGGAAAGATGATCCTAATTACTCAACGCACAATGAGGTCGGCGAGGATGACAGCTGCTTCAGCATAAAGGCCCTGTAGACAGTAGAATGGGAAAACAAGTGTACGAGGCAAGGAGATTCGAAGTTCAAATGCATCAATACAGCATGAAATACCGCGACGTCGTTAGGCGCATACACAAAATGAGAAGAAACACAAACGAAACGGGCTCCTCGAAGAAAGTCACTTTCGCAGACAACTTTTCACGTGTACGCACCTGGCTAATCCAGTTCTTGACGGACGATGGCGTTGGAGAGTTGATCACAAACTACGAAGGAAACGTGAAGGAGCAAGAGATGGTGCGAACGTAAGGAGCCGAAACGCAATTCATAAGACATGAGGATGGGCCAACGAATCAATGATAGGCACCCTGCTTCAAACTCCAGTTAAAACAAGACGCACTTCCTAAAATAAAGCACCTACCTCATCCGTTTTGGGGTCAAACGTGGCGGTAGTCTCTACGCCGGCGCCAGACAGCACGCCGGCACCTTTTTCCGTGAAGGCGAAGCACCCGAGCACCCCGTCGCCCTGGCTCTCCACCAGCTGCTGCCGCTGCGCGTCGCTGCCCAGGGCCACCACCGAGCCCGCGTACAAGTTGTACTGCACCGTGAAGCGGGTCCAGAGGGCGCCGTTCTCGATGTGGCCCGCGGAGACCCGCAGCAGGGTTTCGGGGGAGTCGATCAGGCTCTTGTACGGGATGTGGTTTTCGAGCACGATGGCGCGCATTTGCTCCGCACATGTAGATTCGTCCTCGGTGAACGGTGCTGTTTCCAAAGCGTTCACCATGTTGGTGCATTGGCCTTCAGGCACCTTTGCAATTAAAAAAAATGGCAGCGGGAGAAGGAGTGCTTTGTATGAACATATAATCCTGAAGTGTGCTCGAGTTGTCTGTTGATAGGTATAGGTCAAGAAATAACCTCACCATGAGAATACTGGAAGGGATCATATACACTCACCGTGTTCTTAGCTTGAAGGTATGCTTCTGTGGCTTTGTCCATGCTGCCATCGTCCGAGGTCATGAAGAACGTCCACAAGGAGTGGGCAGCCCACAGGAAAATCGCTGTCTGAATGGCGGAGCCCGCGTTCTCCCAAAGGAAAGACAAAACCATGGTATCTGGATTTGCCACTTGAGTAAATGCGCGACTAGCTAGCCTTCTGAAAGATACCAGGGTACGGCGGAAGAGATGAGCACAATGTGTGCCTTCAAATGATTGTCAAAGCTTGAGTTGTCAATCAAGGAAAGAAGCAGATAAGCAGGTGCAGGTGGTACGAAGCCATCTAATTCAAAACTCTCGGGAGATAATTAAAAGAGGAATACAAAAAAATATTGCTTAGATAAGATGTGAGTCTTCATGGCATCACGAATTCAGCCCTTCTTTCGCTGACCTGATTCGATGCCGAGCAGTTGTGTGCTTCTCAACTCTGAAAAAGATCTCCTTCTGGTGATGTCGTTGACGGCGAGACCGAGGATCCGCCTGGCAATTTTGCTGGCTGTTTCTTCCAGCTGTTCACGTCCCAAAAAATTTAAGGTCCAGAAACGGTCTCATCGATATGACTTGACCCGAAGCCTCCTTCGAGCGTCTTTCCATTCCCGGAATTTGCCGAACATGTTCGGGTAGCCACGCGAGTACTTCAAGCGAAAGTGCTTGCATACTGTACAGAATTTAGAAATTCGCTCTTCGAGAGGGTTTCCGAAAAAGGAAAGATTGGAGGTCGGCGGTCCGGCAGACCGCCCTGCCTCCTTGCCCTCTCTCGGTCTCTGGTCTCTGCTATGCTCATCCTCTAGCTAGCTAGCTAGCTAGCTAGCTAGTAAACTAGAGTAAGCCTCTAGCTAGCTAGGCTCTAAACAACAATTAATTCACTGTGTCTATATGCATGCCAAAATCAGAAATTCTGTAAAGCTCAGTCAAAGTGCCCGTACGCATCACAATCGTCTATTGATTCCTTCGTGCAATCAATAGCGTTGCAGTTGTGCCAAATCTACTTCAGTATCGTTGAAGAATTCATCAAAGCATTGGCACGATGGTGAATGCCGTTTCGTCCTGGGGTCAATCTTCTAGCTTTATCTGGTGCTGCGTGTAGTCTAATATAGTTACATGCAATGGGCTTGCGACCAAGCTTCATCCTAACTGTCGTGACAACGATGATGGCCTTGACTCACGCTTTACCGACGGCAATTCGGTTCCAAAGACAGGTACTTTCTACGCTCCTGCACTCGTCATCGTACCATCAAAGCATAGGATTAAAACATTCAGCTTGCAGCCGATGCCAAGGCCTCGGAGAAGTCAAAGCAAAGAAAAAGAACCGCCCGCGCAGATTCCTGGAGAATACCCCAGAGAAATATGATGGATTGTTGCGCTCTCAACTCGACCCAATGCACCACTTCCAAAGAGCACCTCGTGTGCCGTGTCCTGCATGTGAAGGATGCGGGCTAGTCCGTACTCCTGATAGCTCAGATTCGGCGGCATCCCCCGTGGCCTCTAGCGATGCAGTGAGTACCGACAAACCTGGCAACCGCAAATGCGCAGTTGCAATAGTAGGCGGTGGGCTTGGTGGCTTAGCTCTTGCATTAGCACTACAACAACGCGGTATCTCGTGCGCGGTGCTTGAGAAAGATGCTCGTGCCGACCAGCGGGCTCAGGGCTATGGCTTGACTTTACAGCAAGGTGCCAAAGCAGCACGAGCTCTCGGTATTTTAGACGCATGCCGCGCTGCCAGTGCTTTAAGCGAACCTGTTGAGGGCACAACAAGTGAAGCAGCTCTTTTGCACAAGAGCTACCGCTCAGATGGGCAACTTTTAGGAACCCACGGAGGCGGTACTCCACGCAACGGCACTGCCCGCGCAGCGCACCTGCAAAATTTGATTCTGTCGAGGCAAAATCTTCGGCAAATTTTGCTCGAACACTTGGCACCTGGCACTGTCGAATGGAACACCGTCGTTGAAAGTGTCAATCTTGTCGAACAATCTCCCGCCGAACCGGGCGCAGAATGTTTACGCTTGCACCTCAACGGTAAGTTGAACGGAAGCTTCTTAGAGGTGTCTGCTTTGGTCGGTGCCGACGGTATACGCTCGAGCATACGAAGTCTTCTAGATAATCTGCCTGTAATTGCAGAAATGAATGTCACCTCGTCGTCGTTTCCAATTGATATGAATTCAAATGCGGGCCTTGAATACTTGGGGATGGTTGTCGTTCTCGGCATTGCTCCAGCGTTGTCACGAGACGATGAAGCACATCTTAAAGCCGGTAGTCTTACAGAGGAAGTTTCAACGTCCTTACCACCGCCATCTGTCAACGAAGCGGTCGATGGGGAAAATCGTGTGTACTACATGCCGTACAGCCGGAGCAAAAGTCTGCCGCAATCAAGTGAGCTCGACCTTGACATGTGGCAGCTCTCATTTCCGGAGCCAGACGAAGCTGCCGCGCGAAAGCTCGCTGCTGAGGGTCCGAGTGGGTTGCTGGCTGCTGCGAAGGCACGATGTGGTGCATGGCAAGCTCCTGGCGTAGCAGAGCTGATACATAGCACGCAGTCTGAACTTGTGACTGGATATCCCATCTACGACCGCCAGACACCTTGGAGCCCACCTGAACTACTGCGGCCGAGCGCCCGCCCAGAATGGCGTCATGATGCTTATTCAGAAGCATCAACGGAAGAGGCAAACGGTGGTGCTAAGGATTCTCCATCTCCAGCGGCACGAGTATTGAGCATTTCAACTCTCATTGGAGATGCAGCTCACCCAATGGCACCTTTCAAAGGCCAAGGCGCAAACCAAGCACTTCTCGATGCAGTCTGCCTCGCCCGTGCCCTTTATGACTCTAGACTCGGTGATGATACTGCGTTGTTCGAGAATGCTCGATCTTCCTCGAGATCTCGGTGTTCTATTAGCTCTGCGTTGGGGGCATTTGAGTCGGAAATGCAACGCCGAAGTGCGCCCAAAATGAGTAAATCACGCGAAGCCAGTCAGCTCTTGCACTCTCCCGCTGCTCTTACACTCACCAACAAGCGAGTGACTCGTGCTGCGGCAGCCGCAGCAGCGGCGGCAGCAGACACCACAGATACCAGGTATTTGCCTTGAAGTGTGCTCATTGAATCGTTCGTTGGAAATATAATTACTAGTGCTAAAAGAGAACAGAAAAAACTTCCTCCAAAGAAGGAAACTTCCGTCTTCCAATTCCCCCGACGCGAGATCAGGTTGCTAGCAGAGATAATCCGGCTTTGAACTACCTATTCACTAATAGAAACTTATAGTCCATAGTCCTAGCCAAGACGAGACGCTAGACGCGCACTCGCACTCGCATGAATTAAAATCGGAATCAAATGCAAATATGAGATACAAGTAGGCCAGCGATGGACAATGAAACCAAATGGTTTACTTATATAATGTACAAATTGAGATAGGAGCACGCAGAACAAGCAGTTGTCAAGCACGTAAGCAATAAGCAAGCAAGCAGCAAGCACGCAAGCAAGCAAGCAGTCGTCGTGTCGTCGTCGAGCAGCAATTCCTCGTGAACAATTGAACCATGCTTGAATCAAGCATTGAGCTCAAAGAGCTAGCCCGGGGCTCGCCAGTCTGACTAGATCCGCGCCACGTAGTAACTAATTGCATTCGCCTAGCAGTAAAAGACTGTAGGCCTATTAAATCTAGTCATCAACCAATAGCTAGTCGCACGGGTTTTGATTAAATGACTCAATGACGACTAGCCAGCATCACGTTGCTTTGCAGCTTCAAATGGGCCTTGATTACAGGCATGTTGCGACAGGCATCATTATATTTGGCTTCTTGTCTCTTGGTTTGCTGATTGCATCGTTGGGGCCATCGCTGCTTGGACTTGAAAGGCAAACAGGTGCATCGGCGGAGACCTTAAGTTACGTCTTCACGGCTAGGTCTTGCGGCTACTTACTAGGATCAGTGGTTGGCGGCGTCCTGCTCGACTGGTACCCTGAGCGAGGAAACGGGATCATCAGTGTTAGCTTAGCCTTAACTTCCGTTTCCACTGCACTGATTCCCTTCGCGACCGTTGTTGGTGCCCTAGCCGCGCTCGTGTCAACGCAGGGTTTTGCTATGGGCTTCCTTGACACGATTGGCAATGTCTTGCTTTTGAATGTGCACGGAGACGACGCAGGGCCCTGGTTTGTCTTTCTTTGCGGATTTCTCTAATCGTAGTTTTATAGTGCCAACTTACTTACGAATTCCTCTTTTGTTTACTTATTTGCTGGCATTACTAGGATGCAAGGACTTCATGCGATTTTTGCCGTCGGCACGCTTCTTTCCCCACTCATTATCCGCGCTAGTATGGACTCATCAGCGTCTGAAACAAGCCTTGAAGGCGCCTACTACGTTTTTGCATCCTTTGCATTCATTGGAAGTTGCCTTTTCGCGTGTGTCCCAACTCCTCCGCCCCGGGCAAAATCCACTTTTGCAGCACTCGACACTGAACTACCTCCTTCGCTTGCCAGATCAAAGCAGATCATCGCCCTAACGGCACTTCTCATTGGGATGTATGTTGGAGCCGAGACTGGCTACGGTGGTTTCTTGATTTTATTTGCTACTAATGGAACTTGGCAAATGACAGAAGCTGAAGGCCAGTACTTAACGGCTGTTTATTGGGGAAGCCTCGCGGTTGGTCGTGTAATTGCGATCCCTCTGTCCCTCAAATTCAAACCTTCCACTCAATTGCTCGGCGACCTCTTTCTGTGCCTGACTGGAGTGTGCCTGCTCCTTATGGGGCTTGCTGTGGCCACAAATAGTATCAGTGACAGTGAAGGCTTCCTATGGGCGGGGTCTGCTGTTTATGGCCTTGGCATGGCGTCCGTGTTTCCGTCTGCCTTCATGCTAGCTGAGAGCTTGGTTGATCTCACTGGAAGAGTCGCGTCCGTTATCATGGTTGGGAGCGCCACAGGCGAAATGGTGGTGCCGCTAGTTCTTGGTTTGGTAACCGAATCCTGGGCACCTGGCTTTGTGGTTATTATTTTAATTGTGACGCTTTCGTTCGCAGTGCCCTCAGTGGTTTTGTACCTGCATTCTTCAAGTACAAGGAAAGTGGCCAAAGGCGAGGACGCCACGGGCTTTGATGTCCTTGAAAAAGATGCTGAATTGGCTACGATGAACCCCATTGGACGGAGTGACACAATAATGGACTAGTACAAGTAATTGCACGTCCCTATGGATATCGAGTAGAAGGTCTATGACAAAAACATAACAGTGGCGTGACCATTAAAATTACATGATATGAAATATTTTACTGTTTTTCTTCGCGTTTCATTTCGTGCTTCTTTTAAGAAATCGTTTTGGTCCTACTTCGTGCTTGGTGCCCTTGTCTTAGGTAAGTACCAAGGCCAAAGGCTTATTATCTAGCGATACCCGCAGATACACATCACTCTTCACTTCTAAGAAAATGGTTCACTACAAGCAGGTATTCAAAGCACCACGGCGAGAAGATAATCCTTCAGCTTCATCGGTGGCGTGTATTGGTCATGAAGAGCAACAACCGTATGCGGTATGCAACCAATCGGAATCTTGGACTCAAGTGAGCTCAGTCTAATCTAAAGCTCCCCCGCGGCGCTGCTACCTGCTGCTAAAGACGCCCGGTCAATGACAACCGGCTCACTGCGCCACACCCCGTGCAAATTGCAGTACGCGTAACCGGTCACGAAAGCAGTGCCTATTGGCAGAGCTGACACTGAAAGCTCAAGCTGAGTGGCACCTGTACTAGTAATAAGCCCCTTGGCTGAAATCTCTTCAGCGGCTGGAAATCGCTGTGCCGCAACCACTCCTAAATCGTTGTGATCAGCACCTAATGCCCGCGCCCACATGAATTCAACCCAGTGGCCAGGCGAAGCAGCGGCGTGGCTCACGCTCACGGTGACCGTAGCGCTACTCGCGTCACCAGAAGAAGGTCCAAGCACCACGCGCGGAGCGTGCGTCGCTTCTTTACCAGCCCACGCCCCTGGACTAGCCACATGGAGCACTGGCCCTTTGCTTTCAAGCGCTGCTGCAGCCGCTCGCCATCCCGCTGCTTCCGCGGACGCTACTCCTGAAGCGGTGTTCACGTCTCCTGAATCGTCGCCGCCACCAGCGCCGTTCCCCTCCTCGTTAGCTTGAAGAGCAGCGCGCTTGGCGTCAGCATCAGCACGAAGCCGCGCCGTCTCCGCAGCTAGCTCTTCGTTGATGGTCTTCAATTGTGCGTCTCGCGTGGACACAATTTCTGCTTTCTTGGCCTTGTGGGCTGCCTCGGCAGCTTCTAACTCCGCTGCTTCTTCTGCCGCAATGGCCCGCAGCGCTTCTCCCAAGAAACCTGCCACGCCTTCGCCGGAGTTCGCCTTCGCGGCTGCGTCCTTCTCAGCTGCTTCTTTCAACTTGGCAGCTTTGGCCTCTTCTTTCGCTTTCTTCTTTGCTTCTACTTTCGCGGCCTGTGCCTTAGCTTTTTCTTGCCGTTTTTTCTTCGCAAGGGCGCGCTCTTCTTTGTCTTCTTCTTCTTCGTCGTCGTCGTCATCGTCATCTTCGTCATCCTTATTGCCACCCTTGCCTCCTTTCGCCGTATTCGATTCTTCAGACTTCGCGTCTGCACTTGTGGCAGCGCCTTCTTCGTCGTCATCGTCGTCGCTCAGGGCGTCTAGCGCCGCCTTGTACTCTTCAGCGCGGTCCCACCACTGCTGCACCACTCCCTTGTGCTTGTACTTGGTTGCAAACAAGTTCGGCCACCTGCTGGCAAGTTTCTTCGAGGGGCCATAGGGCCCTTTCTTCAGCGTGAGGGTAATGCGGCCACCCACACCTGGTTTCCAGGATGACTCTGAGGGGTCAATCTCGCCTCGCAGCGGAATGTCGAGCTGGAAAGCTTTGCGCTCCTTTGATGCCTGCGCGCACACGCATACACACATACATGCATAAGAAAAAGATGAGGACACCGAATTTAATCGAACATTTAACCTAGAATGAACCTGCCTAGACTTTAAAAAAAAAATCACTGGGGATCAGCGACTTGGTTTGATCTCATAGTCATGCGATAGCTCACCCGAAGCTTAATGGTATCGTTCGTAAAATCTACGGAGTCGACACTAACACCGAGCGTGGCAGGCGCATCGAGCTTGTGGCTGAACTTGACATTGAGGAAAAGTGAATCAGGGCTCTGAGCCCACTGAAACGCGGGTGTAATGATGTTTGAAGGTGGCAAGGCGGATTCGAGTGCCGAGCGCAGCGATGACATTTTGCCAGTGATGGTCCGCGCTTCAAGAGCTACCACCGACGCCATATCTGGAGATGAGCCGGAAGCTGCAGCGCTCTCCGCAAGCTTCTCAGCACATGCCCACCAGCCACGTCGCATGGCGTCTACTACATCGTTCGTTACGATCTCGGACCCCACGCGATCTGCTCCTTCAGCACAAGCCTCGTCCGATGGGAACGAGGAAATGATTCCATCAGCAGCTGCCCCACGGACTAGTACGAGCAACAAGAAAACGACACGCGCTGACAGCTGGGTCATCGTCATGAGAGGGCTAGACAATATTGCTGAATAGTCACGAAGTTAAGCTCGTGTTTAGTCTATGTTGAGTTTAGTCTAGTTAGCTATCTACATATAGGCCATGCACGCACGAAGAGACGAAGAGCATTTTAGAGACGCGTGGCAGTGTGAAGGGGTTTTGGGTTTTTGAGGATGAAACAAAAGCTCTAATACAATATGATAGAAAATATTATCCTCGTTTTCTCGATTTCTTGGATAGGGATTGATTGTGGCCATGGCTCGATAAGGCTCATCTTGACGCTGAACACGACACCTAATTGTGCGGAACTCTGCCTATTTCCTGCCTACTTATTCTTCATGCATGTTTGCCAAAGCTAACTTTCAGTTTCCTTCATCTGTAGGTATCATACATAATGTCTACCGCAGTAGATGCTATTGGTTCGGACGCGCCCATCAATTATGCAGTGCTAAGCCCCATCCCGCTTCCGAAGACAATTACGCTTGTCAACAACTTTGTATTGAACACTACTCGATTTTTGAATCGGTTTTCTAACGAATGCGACTTAAAGCTAGCGGATGTCTCCCATCGGATAACCAACACGCAAACGCTCCTTTGTGTTCTCGAGTGCAAACTCCGATCCATTCCCGGCCTAGAAGATGGCCCACCTCCGTCAGCTGAGGGGGTAGCACCGGCTACAGCAGACGGTTCACCTACAGCTACAACAGAACCTCCACCTGCAGCCCCTCAATCAGCAGAGCTACCATCCGTAAACGCAGATACCCCAGCAGCAGCTGCAGTCGAATCGACAGCGCTGGTGCCTGCCTCATCCGCCTTGGTGAACTCCAACATGCGGAAAGCGTCCGAGCACCCGCGGTACCGGAAATTCTTTAAAATGCTGTCAATGCACATTCCGTTGCCAGCGTGCCAGCAGAAAATGAGTGTGGAGTTGCCAGACGATGATTTGTCGCTGCTGGAGCGCCCTGATGAAATGGTGGAAATGTCGCCCGAGGATATGGAAGATGAATAAAGATTGAAGGAGGCGTGGGCCGATCCACAAACAGGCACTTAGCAGCGGGACTTCCTTAGAAATTTCTGTAATCAAAAGGGATGGGTCGTTGGCGATGTCCTTAAGACGAGGAGGGGTAATTGGATTGAAGCCATGGCTGGCGTGTGTCATTGCCATGCGCTATCGTGCAATCCGAATCCATAATTCGCAATCTGTTAGCTCGTTTTCCGTTAGCTCGTGTTCAATTCAAATTCCTTCTGTGGAGTACACATATCCTAGAGCGCCGTCGCCAGAAAGTTTTTCGTAAAGTTGGCTCTTATTCATATGGCCATGAAATTGAAATTCTTACATTCTTATACACCGGAATGCTATTCATAAACATAACCAAGCAAGGGGCAAGGGCAACAAGGGGGAACGGGGCATTAGAGATATAAATGGGAAGAGCCCAGTTGATTTTGATTCCTGACTTGCGGGAGACGAGAGACGCCGCATTTAAAGATAGCGGATATAGTAGGCCCAACTATCTTTATAAAACACACACCTGTTTACCTATCGTCAGCGCGCGCAAATGCAATCGCCGTCGTTAAGCGACAAGCCCACGCATTGGCTGGGGCCCCTGGCACACCGGCCAGGCAGCAACGGCTCGAATGCGTAGCCAGGGCCTGCTGCATCCAACGCCGTGCTCCACCACCGCGCAAAGTCAGCTGGTGACCACTCAACCTCTACGACATCGAATGCTCCCACCGTAGATTTTTCAGGACTACTGTGGTGGTTATCGTGCGCCCGAGTTCGTGTAGTAGCTCTCGTTTTTATAGCCTTTGCTCGAGCGCGAGCACGCTCTCTTTTCACCGCTTCCCATGCGGCTTCAAATGCCTCTGCTGGGGCATCGCTCGGGCTCGTTTCAAGACGCACATCAGTGGGTACAACCGAGAGATTGAACTTGGTGCGTAACAGCGTTGCGCTGCGAGGGTCCCACATCCGGCTGTTCGCAGCCCACGAGAAGTTGAGATCAGGCGGAAAGGCCACCCCGCGGTTGAGCGACGCTCCCAGGCCCCAGGCCAAGGGCAAGACTTTGGCTGCGGCCCACTGCGCCACCCACTCGCCCTCGAGGGACCCGAAGAGCTTGGGGAACGCTGCCAGCACGTAAGTAGCGCTCGAGGGCAGCGGGGGCGACGCGAGCAAATTCGCTTCCATGTAGTAGAAAAAGCCTACTTCAGCAAGCGACACGTTGTGCACCGGAAATGGCAGCGCTGCACCAGTATCATCATTATCGTCGTCGTTTACGCTGCCGTTGCTCCCTGAAGAAGAACGTAGACCGCCCCAAGGAGTGAGGGCACGGGCAGCAAGTGCCGCTAATCGGGCGTGCTGGGTGCCTCCCGAAGAGCCGTAGTAGTCCGCGTATGGTAGGAACAAGTGGTCAATGGCACCGGGGACGCCTAAACCGCGAGGTGGAGGCTGCAAAGCTCCTTCCAAGGACGGCGCACCATTGCTATTGCTGCCATTGCCTGCATCCCCAATGCTGCTGCAATTTCGCCCGGACAGAGCGTCGTCGTTGCGGGCGCAGAGACCTCGCCCATTGTCGAGACTGTGGTCTAACGCGCAATACCAAAACTCGTTACAAGCCGAAGCATTGCTGGCCCACAAAGCACAAAACGACGAGGTCCTAAAGGGCAAAGCAACCAGAGGATGGAAATAGATGATCAAATAAAGCTACGATTACGATTGAGGATTTGTGAGAAACGGGGCTCGTGCTAGAACTATTGTCTGTCAACAATCGCAGCACATGTTCAGCCAGAAAAGCATTGTGTATGTTCCAAGCATTAAAAGAACTGACAAGAAGTTGCATCGCACCAATTTGAAGGATCACACGCTAAACTCCAGTCGCCGGAGTCCATCGGACTCAACACCGCTGCACTGTTGATGGCCGCACTGCGGTTCAACACCAGGCTGACGTCACCGTACAGCTCTGCGGGCAAATCCACGCGGTGAACGTTCATCACCGTGTACACCGCACGGCCGCTCGCTTCACTGAAATTGGCAGGGTAGTCGCCAGGCCACGGGGCTTCACTTGGGTGACCTAGTATAGGGCCAGGCACAGGCAGATCACCAGTGAAAGGGGGGAGCCCCCAGCCTTCGACTTCGGTGACTGCGCAGGGCCCTAAATACATGAGCAGGCTCCAGTAGGCTCGCGTTTCAAGGGCTGACAAGCGACCAGCCACCAGCTCCCACATCGAGGGCAGGTACCGCAAATACTCAAGGACGCCTACAGCAACCGCGGGCATGTACGCTGACGGTTCAAGCAGCGAGGATGGAAATCCATGCACAAATTCAGCTACGTCTAGTGAGGCACGGAGGTCTGCTAGCAAGTCGTCAGAAGAAGCTGACGACACAGCTGGTGGTGCCACTTCCTGCAGGCGTTGCCTGAATTCGCTATCGTTCAGGCGTGCCAGCACCGTGGCAGTAGCAAATGTTGACGCTCCAACAGCAGCCATTGCGATGGCATCTCGAGCGTGTTGTTGCGCTGGGGTAGTGAAGGGCGGCTGGCTGCAGTCATCGTGCGTCTTGCTGTGAAGCGGTGACGGTAATGAAGTGGCAAACTTGCTGGCGAGTACAAGAGTGCAAAGAGTCCTCATATTTGCAAGGAAATTTGTTCTTCCAGGCGGCGTTGGCTATGAATATCTGCCATCAACTATCTGCAATCCACCATCCAACAGCGGGAAGTCCATGCGTCATTTCGTCATTTTTAGGCCGGCCTGATTCGACAGTACGTCAACGAAATGACCTATATACGTAATGAAATACGTCAACGTAGCAGATAGCTAATAGCTACAAGCCGACCTATGAGGCGTCGTTATCAAACCCCTATCGCACGAAGTCCCAAGAGGAAAGCCCTTCCCTAGGTATAGTACCGCCCACGTGGTCTTTCTTATAGAACGATTTCGGTAAACGCCATTAAACTTGATAGCACCGACCTAATTCCTGCTAAAATGCCATTAAACTTGATAGATCGCTGACGATCGGTGTTTTTGTCGGGCCATATGCACGGATCGATGATTTGTCCACTGCATCCGAAGTTGATTGGGAGTGGTGGTTATAACTCATCTTTGCACTGGCATTTGAGAAGTATCCGTTCGGTGGGTCAGGGACGACGAAACCGTCTGAAAGTGCAGTACCCGGTTCATTCGAATCACGACCTACTTCTTTACCTTTTGGTGACCGGCGCGACCAAAAATCAATTCTTTCACTGCCTTTGCCTTCTCCTCGTCCTTGCCACTCATGATTGGTGTCTCTTTCAGCCCATGCTGATAGCGCAAGTCGCCCTGCAATGCGGCCAAATCCTCCGTGATCGAGTACGAGGTTTCGAGGTGCTGCATTAACAGCGTAGTACAGATCTTCGTCGCTGTCTGCAGACGACCTTATGGAAAGATCCACCCCTGGAAATTTGGAGTGGAGCTCATCAAGAAGACCAGCAACTCGCGCTCTCAACTCACGCGTCTTTGAATCGCGGAAATCATGCATGTTTCTTAATCGATTTCCAGAGTACGTGACTGCGGTAAGAAGAACAATCCTATTAATACCTTGAAGACCATGATGCTGGATATCTCTCAAGAGATTGTAATTGTACTGTGCCTCTAGGCGTCCGTCTCCATCGAGGCGTTTCAAAACTACGAGGTCGGAAGCTCGCGGAGCGTTGAACCCCTTTTTAGATCCAACGCGGCTCAGAGTGCTCAACATCGCGCGCTCCTCTGATCGAGTGAACAAGTTCATGTCTCCTAGAGTAAAGTACGAGTACCCACACGTTTTTAAGTACTCATATATGATTGTGCCCTTGTACCGTATAGACAATCCAGTGCTTGAGCTGTTCGACCGAGTCCCAAGAAGAGTGCGAGCGAATGACCTCCATGCCTTCGACTCCCGCAGCACTATGTTACTGTAAGAATAAATTGGGTCTAGCTGCGTCAAGCACATTTTTCCAAGGAGAACTTCTAGTTTTTCGAAATGTGTCGAGGATATGAGCCTGCGCGTACGCGTGTTTGGCACGTGCCGAGACATCGTAGACAAACCGTTAGCTGCAGCTCGAAACGCTGTCAAGTCGAAATATTCTTCGTTCAAGGAGGCTTCGGGAAAAGGGCGATTTTTTTGTAAGGGCATAAAGAATGGTTGAGACACATCCTGGCGCTTGGCTTCGCTGCTACGTAAGTTTGGATAGTGCGCAGCAAGGATGGCCGCTACCTGTCCAAACCTCCCATGGTCAAGTACTAAAT
>Ga0307982_1001246_pt1 | contig 20642 bp, 15 predicted proteins | sample OrgLakmetagen989_FD_201847 | JGI IMG/M metagenome (GOLD analysis project Ga0307982, IMG submission 201847) | Saline water microbial communities from Organic Lake, Antarctica - #989 | ecosystem: Environmental > Aquatic > Non-marine Saline and Alkaline > Saline | place: Antarctica: Organic Lake... | reverse complement strand
GGCGTCTGCTTAATCGCAGTCCAACGCACTTGGCTCAGTTGGTTTGGCGTCTGCTTAATCGCAGTCCAACAAAGCTGGGTGTGTTATAACAATTCCTAGTCTAGTTCAGTCTAGTTAATACTCCCCAAAATACAAAGAAACGCCACTGTGGCAAATAGCAACAGAAAAATGTAACCTTCAGAACAAGTCTGACTGGGCTGAGTGTCCTTTTGCGTAATGCAATTCCGAAACAAAGAAAGGCAAGTGTAAGGTGGTCGCAAAGGCATATGGAGGTGCGTGTACGTGCTACACTACTCTTTATTAACATTCGGGGTAATTTAGAAAAATGTATGCGGTGGCGTCTGTTAGAGAGCAGTTCCCGGCGATCATAGCCCATTCTCATTTAAAACTTGCCGTCATGCGAGCAAAATTATTTCACATTCGAGATGGCGGATTGATGATATGGATTGATGCCGCTACCTACATGGCAATAATATCGAGCACCACGAAAGAGCGGATGAGTGTAGGCTAAATCATGCGTTTCAAGAATGATTTATTTCGTACAATGGCACTTTGCCTCGTTAGTTGTCGCCAATTCATTCTAAGGCATGGTTCGGCCAAAAAAGCCATGGCGTCACTTACACTTACACAGTAACTTAATTCTGGTTGCCGTAAACATATACTAACGCTCCTCCGGAGTGGCTGCGCCAAAATTATGAGAATCAGAATCGGAATGAGAAGATTGTCGGTAGGTGACAGTGATGGAAGTGCTGAGATACGGACGAGGAAGCCCTCGTTTTCGAAGCGGACTACTGGAAAAGAGCGTTGTTGTTGTTGAAGAGAGCGCGAAGAAGGAGGAGAGGCCTACTGATTAATCGGCTATTCGTGAATCGAAGGAAGGTATTGAACGACGAGACGTCGACAAATGGTTTGAAGGTTGTCTTAGAGTCAAGTATACCACGCAGGCATCTCGAATGCGCCAAAGCATCCCGTCGCGTTAGATATATACGTGTTATTGTTCAATTGAGAGGCTATTATATGTGAGGCCTACAGTGAAAACTTGGGCGTACAAGAAATGTGCGCATCACCGGGCGAAACTTTTTGCAGACATCTTGAATGCGCTTGTACAATTAGCAAATATTCTACTAGACATGCTGGAGTGCAATCAATGAAGATAAGAGCATACGACAAGCATGAATACCCTGAAGTGCAATCAATGAAGAAGGCCGCTTTCGTGTAAAAGCTACGTCGCGCTAGAAACAAACCTATTATTGTTCAATTGCGAGGCTACGATAACTGAGGGTTAGAAACATACCTGTTATAGTTCGATTGCGAGGCTATGATATGTGTCGCCTACAGTGAAAGCTCGGGCGTACACGAAATGCGCGCATCACCGGGCGTAACCATTTGCAGTCATCTTGAATGCGCTTATGCAATTAGCAAGTAAGCATGCTACCAGACATGCTGGAGTGCAATCAATGAAGAAGGCTGCTCATGTGGGAGCGTACAAGAAGCATAGACGTTCTTAACTGCAGCCAATGAAGAAGGCTGCTCTCCTGTACAAGGAAAAGAATACTTTCTTGACCCTCTCTACGACCTGAATGTCAAAACGAAAAATGAAAGGGTACATGACAATTTGTAGGAATTGGCACGCAAGATTGCGAGAATGAGTCGAGAATCGATCCGAGAAAAGTCGAGAATCGATCAAATCAGATCATGGATAATACAATTCTGATTATCAGAATTTCATTTGAAAAAATACTTGAAGTTTACAGTAATATGATCTGAAAAGTTCGGACTCGGCGGTGGTTAAGATAAGAACAGTTTAGCCAAGCTTTCATTGTCAAGTTGTTCAAGATCGACAATTGTTCGACTTCTGCACCTTCTCACAAGTGATCATGACACACGTTACCCCTCGACCTGAAGAGCATTCACCACATTCTCCCCGCATTGAATGGTTTGACATCTCGTATGGAATCCAATTAAAAGAGGACAAGCACATTCAGATTCTCGATAGTTGCTGGGGCGAAGTCCACGGAGGCGAAGTATGTGCCATAATGGGCCCAAGCGGTGTGTTCTCAGTACGAATATCCCATTTAAGCTCAAAAATTCCAAATCAATAATTTCATTCAACTGTGTTCTCTTTGCAGGCTGTGGCAAGACGTCCCTACTTGATGTTCTCGCTAAACGCGTTGACGCGAGCCCCAAAAACCGCTCTCTTACAGGCAATGTCAAAATTAAACCTGAAGCAAAAATGCGTTATGTTCAGCAAGAAGAAGCTCTGGTCGGGGTTCTCACGACTCGTGAAACTCTCGTGTTTGCAGCACGGCTGGCGGGAGCTCCTCTCTCCAGGACTGATGAATTATTGGATGAAATGGGTGCGGTATTAAAAACTGCCAGTGCATTTACATTTTTGAAAAAACGATATTCATTCCTTTCAATTGAAAATACAGGTCTTTCTTCTTGCGCTGACACCACAGTAGGAACAATTTTTATAAAAGGAATATCTGGGGGGCAGAAGCGCCGGCTCAGCATTGCGGTTGAGCTCGTATCAGATCCAACGTTACTTCTTTTAGACGAGCCAACGTCTGGACTCGATAGCGCAAGTGCCCTACGTGTCGTACAGCATATGCACTATCTTGCAAAACGTAAGAATGTGGCCGTTGTTGCGACTTTGCACCAGCCGTCGCACGATATGTGGGAGCTTCTTGATCTGGCATCATTCCTCTCGGGAGGCAAATTAGTGTACTTCGGCGATCCGGGACAACGTTTGCTCGATTTTCTGGCTGACATACACCATGAAGTTCCGATTCATGCAAATATCCCTGATCATGTTTTATCTATCACGAACGCAGACTTCGCTGAAACAGGGAAGGAAGTTGCTGAAATCGATGAAATGGTAGCAAAATTCGCAGCCTTGAAACGCAGCGAAGAAAATGAATCGAATAATACTCATAAAGACAAGGCACAGCAACAGGAAGACTCCTCAATTGAAAGGCCGGCAAACGACCAGCCCAACGACGAACTTAAAAGGCCACGCTTTGGCAAACGGCTTATATTTTTAATTGGTAGAGACTTCAAAGAGCTCGGCCGAGATCCAGGAATCATTGGGGTACGCATACTGATGTATACACTTCTATCTTTCGTCATCGGAGTGATGTTCCTTAAGTTGGGAAACGACAAATCCGACAGTTCGATTCTCTCTCGCACCAGCGTTCTCTTTTACGTTGGAGCCTTTATGGTCTTCATGAGCATTGCTGTGCTGCCATTTTTTGTCACCCAACGTGGTGTGTTTACGAAAGAACGATGCAATGGGACTTACAAAGTCCCAGAGTACGTGTTATCGAAGTTCATAGTCTCGTTACCTGGCGTATTTGCACTGGCAATCATTCCATCATTACTCATAGTGCTCCCAGCACTATTGAACGGGTTCGGGATCTATCTGTCCACGCTTTTTCTGTCACTTCTGATGGCCGAGGCATTCATGTCTTTCATTGCAGCGTGTGTTCCTCATTACATCATAGGAATCGCATTAGCCGCAGGTCTCTTCGGATTTTTCATGCTTTGCCAAGGCTTTTTTATTGTTAAAGATGACATTCCGCCGTACTTAATTTGGGGGTACTACATCGCGCCGCATACATATATATTTCAGCTATTCATGTATGTATGATTCTATCGTCGTACTTACGTTTTAATTCGTAGTACCATATTATTGACTGCTCTTCCTACTCTTTGTCTATCTGCTATCTGGGCCATTCTTCTTGAAACAGGTACAACGAGTTTGAGCCCATCGACGACTTTAACAGTGTTCAGTTCGATGATGGCGAAGCAGTCTTGGAATATTATTCGATCGATGATGACATAACTGTCAGAAACTCATTTATACTGCTAATCTATACAGCTGGCTTTCAAATCTTGTTCGGGTTGGTGCTTTATTACTGGCACACTGGGCTTCGATAAGCGCAATGTAGAAGCAGCAATTAATACTGTGAGTCGCGTTATGCTTCAAGAATTAGTTTTTGCTGTAATGTGGGCCAAAATTTGTAATTACCCTCGCATTGACATCCGCGCTACACTGGTGTCAAACGCTCACAGGCTCATGCAGAAATCACTGCATCATATGAACAGAGCCATTATATCTAACGGCCTATATTTTCATAAGCGAGCATAGGTAAAGGCCATTGATAATTCAAGTTTTCAACAAGAAGCGTTTTTTTTTAAGGCGCGTGCAGAGTGTTACAGAATAGCCCTATTGGGGTTCATTCGCTACACCCAATGAAAAATACACAGCGAACCTTATAGTACAGTAGCAGCAGCAGCAAAAGAACAAGCAACATACAAGCACATATGGGGTTCCGATTGAGATTTCTTGATGGCGCATAGGCATACGCTAAAGCGCATGGAATCGGCGAAATTTACTTATATTTGGTTTTGGCCTTTTCCAGGAGCTGGGACTACTAGTAACTTTATTGCGTTATTGTTATCGGATACCGGCTTACTTGGGATCTACAGATCTACACACTGCCCTCTTTGCATTTTGGCTTGCGCGCAACGCAACTTTATTGCGCCATTGTTATAAGATAACGACTTACTTGGGATCTAGACACTGCCCTCTTTGTGATTTTGGCTTGCGCGCAACGCACGCGCGTGCACTTCTGCCCGAAGCACTAAGCACTGGCTTCTGTCTCATTTAGAAATGTATTAGATCAGTTCGAGTCCGATCTGTAAGGTATAAGGGGGAGCTGAAGGGAATTCTGCCTTGTCCCCATTCCCAATTCCGATTCGCTATTTTTTTCCTTTTAATACGAGCAGGCAGAAATAAGGAACGCAAAATACAAACGAAGTCCGTTATATGTTATATGAGTTAGACGAGAAACGCCTTAGAAGGCCATCACCCTTATGCCATCCAGCCTTCTTGCTCAAGCACGTCAATAGTGTCTTCCATTGCTTGTTGCGCCCCTAACCAAGAGCCCAGCTTTTCCATGGCCGAGTCCTCGTCCATCGCGGGATCCGCTGACGGCTCATCTGCTGCTGCTGATGCTGAGCCTGCTGTTGAAATCGATGTCTTAGATTTGGAACCTTCCGCTGCGGCACCGTTAGTGGTAGCGAAAATACCCAAAAATCCGTTGGCAATTTTCTGAAATCCACTCGATTTTTCAGGGTAACCATCATTGCTATTGCTATTGCTGCTGCCGCCACCACCACCATTGCTATTGCTTTCCACACTCGACGGCATGACTGGCGCGTGCGGTGGTAACAAATGCGGCCCACCCGCGCTTTGATTTTGCCCAGTTGGATGTGTAGCGGTGCCTTGATTTGGTGGCAATGGCGCCCTGTTCGCTGAAACATATCCGAGAGTTGAAGCATCTACAGCGTTCCTGATATCAATACAGGGCACACTGCGCCGAAGGCCGCTTGACGATTCATCTCCAGTACATTTAAATTGCTCTTGCTCAAGAAGTTTTCGTGCCTCCGCGCAAATTTCCGAATCAATCTCATCGTCATGAATTGATTTGACACTGTTGTTCGTACTGCCATTGGTTCCATTATGAGACGCCGAGTTATTGGCATATGCAGCAGCTGACCCGTGTGCAATTTCGTCCAACTCTGCGTCACTGCTTGTTGTTGTCACCGCTCTAATACCTAGGTCATCATCCAGTGCGTCTTCAATTTCTTCATCTGAGTCGGCGCCGGCACAAGATGCCTCTGCTTCAGCACCAACGTCCAAACCAAGCACGTGACTTACCTATGTAATCGTAGCGAAAGTCAGATTTTTTTAAAATTCAAGATGAAGGTACCACAAGATATGATGCGAAATAGTTTATCTCAGAATGCAGAGTTCACAACGGTGAGATGTCGTGCACAAAAGTAGACAGAAAACTAAGCAAAGGGATAAGAATGAAAAGCTAAATCCTTCAACTAAAGATTCATTTACCGCAGCTTCGGTGCAAGTCAGGTAGTAATCCACCTTTCACATCAACGGGGCAGACAGACAAACAAAAAAGGTGCAAAACAGGTCAAATTACACTAGTCAATCGATGCATTCCATGTATACACCGTACTCACGAGAAAAAAGGAAGAACGACAGTCGAGTTTGAAACGTGCGAATATCATAGGTACGCGTGAGCACAAAGACGCATACCTCGCCAGCCGCGTTGCCGGACCTGCCTGCTGCTTCTTCTGCGGCTACGAAAGCACTGAGCCCAAAATGCCTCAAAAAGAAGAGCACACTATGAAGCCGCGGTAACTCGGCATGCACCAACGCCCACGTCTATCCATGTTTTGGAACGAGTAAGATAGCATAGTATGTAAACATGTGCGAAAATACAGAACATTGCGATTGCGAGCTATCATCCAAAAAAGAAGGTCCACGCAGAAAAACATAATATACGACCTTGAAATCTGAATTTCAATGTTGTATTTATCGGTGTTGTATTTATCAGCAAATGCGTGAGAGAAAATAGAGAAAAATAATAATGAGAATACTGCACAGCAGCAGCTCACGGGCCCAGTTGCATATTCCACAAACCAGGATGGGGAACATGGTGTCGGCGTTGAGCGGTTTTGAGCCAGGGATGAGTTTGGCTTCGGCGTGCAACATGCGCATGCCGGCCATAAACCAGTGCAAGGCTTCCCAAGGCACCACGCACCTACCAGGGAGGATCAATGAAGATAGGTGACTGAAGTCGTACAGTATAGCAGTGCGTGCGCATGAAGAAAGTGAAACTATGAGCCAACATGCACGGTATATCAGCATTCCAAGGGCCAATATGATTTCCAAACGATTGCATGCACGAAGATTCGTGTGCTGGCACGCATCGAAGCATTCATTTTTTGCGTACCCTGTAAGACGGCTGAACACCCTCGCTGTGCGCCAAAAGTCAATACCCATGAGCCCTCGCCGAATATCTACCGCAGGAAGAGTGCTACTTGGCACCGAATGCACTTTCAGAGTTTTAGCCCCAGCTATTCTTCGATCTCCTGTACCATGTTCTCGACCACCTGCTAGATCTGGTGCTTCGGCTGTCGATGTGAATGTTTCACCCATTGCTTTACTCGCAGACGTACTTTCAGCTGTTACTTCTCGAGAGAGATGAGCGCTGGCACCAGACGACGTTTCCATGGACAATTGCACTGACTCACTGCATGAAAAATCTGACTCCGCTCGAACGCGTGCACTGCTTAGAGCTCCTTTGTCAAGCTCAGGACCGCTGGCACCGTTGTTGCTACTACCGCTGTTGTTGCTGCTACTGCTGCCGTTTGTATTGAGAATTTGAGGTGTTTGTGCTGGCGACGTACTTACTTGCTGGGAGGACTTCATGGAAGAGCGAAGGTACTCAGGCGGTACCCCTGCGTCTATGGCGCTCAAGCTACGCATCTGCATGTATTATTACAAGTCAAAAAGAATGAAAAAGGAGGTTGAGGACGAGTTTAACAACCACGCAACGAGTAAAATGCACAAACTGAAAGTGGATTTATTCGCGTGGAAAGTGTAAGCACATAGACACAAGTGCACGTCAGGTTCTTGAACTTGATGCGGGTATGCTATTGAGAGGAAATCAGCATATTCATAAAGTAGCTGATTCCAATGCCCCCTCACAAAAGTGCACGCACCCGTCGAGCTTTGCGCCGCCAAAGCCGGTCTCGCTCCTTGGAGCCCGCCGCTTTGTGCACGAACGCGAACACCGTTGGGTGTATGGTGCGAAACACGAGGGCCGTGGACAGCTCCATGAGTGCTTCGCCGCGAGGGGTGCCCGGTGCCGCGTCTCGTGTTTAGGTGATTACATCGATAGAATCGAGTGAAATCGAAAATTTTACATACGCGCGTTACAAGGCGAAGTATAGCATTACAGTCTGTAGTAACACAACTATCATACGAATTCCTGACATCGGAATAAGTGAAAAGTAGATTAAACAAAACATGTTACAAAAGTAACGCGTTGACGTCGCACAATCTCACCCAATTCTAAGCTGTCGTTCAGCACTGCATCAGCCCAATAATCGCAAAAGGCCAGCAACGACCTCGGGTGCAGTTGCGTGTCGGATTCCGGAGCCTCTCCATTGCCTGAAGTTGCTGCTGCTGTTGCCGGGCTTGCACCGTTCACGTCCGACGAAACCGTATGCTGCTGAGCAACCGTTGGTGGCACTGTTTGACCTCCGATTAAACCTCGCTGCCGTTGTTCATCAATACTGCTTCTACCGCCGATGATGATGCCGCTGCCTCTCCTGTCGCCAATAACGCCACCGATGACGACGCCGCTGCCTCTCCTATCTCCAGTAGCACCAGCGTTCGCAGTTGGCGTAATGGAATTGCTTTCGTATCTCAGCACATTGGCATTGGTCATGTCGCACCATCGGCTCAGGAGCCGGCCTTCGCGAGTGCGCTGGTCTGCAGCCAATTCAAGGAACTTGCGCTCAATTTTGCGGCGACGGTGCTCGTCTTTAGCTCCCTGGTATTTAAGAATACAAAACAAGCATGCAAGCGAGATGTATGTAGACGACCAAAGATTGATAATGATGGAGAAGGAAGTCTCATTGACTCCGAAGCGTAAATATTTAGATTAAGTAACGAGCTAGACAGGTACGAAGCTTCTATACCTTGCTTCCATCTAAACCGAGCAAGCCCGAGCAGCGTAAAGCGTGGTCACACTCCACTTTAGCACCATCGAATAAGCGCTTGCGGTGAACTTCGAGCTCTTGGTGCTTGTCGATCACCTTTGCCGCAAGTAAGCCAAGGAAGCAACGATGCCAAGAGGCAGAAAAAGAGATAGAGAGCATATGAAGCAAAAGTGCAACACATGTACATGCACGCATTCAAATATGCATTTTTGCCTCCGCCACATGCTCTTTTTACTGCATGCCAATAGCCACACCCTACCTCAAGCAGCATAGCCACCCGGTGGGTACGGCTCTTGGGCTCTAAGCGAGGGCTGTGTTGTTCCGCGCGCTGCAAAGCAGCACGCAAAGCTCGTGTGGCATACCCAATCCTTTTCGTTAGCGCTTGAAGGGCAGCATCCCCTGCCAGTAGCTCCGCTGCAGTCTACGCATGTATGCGCGCAGACGCAGAGCACATGACAACAAGCCAGACGTGGAGAAAAAAAGTATGAATGGAACACCACAGCTTTGAGTCTTCTTGAATATCAATGCAAAAGTTTGCAAAGGTACTGATGATGAATAAATATGTGAGAAGACACCGTATTTTTTTCACTTTCAAAAATTCTCACGCCCTTTTCTTGATCTGTTTTTTAAATATATATTTTCAATTTTCGTAGGTCAAGACCTGTCTCACCTGGCAAAGAACCCCACATTCGCTCGGGTCGCCAGCTAAGCGCACAAGCTCGTCGCTGGCGAGCGACGTTTCGGCAAGTTGCGCTGCTTTGTTGCGCCGATCCGCGAGCAACCCGAGCGCGAGCGCAGAGCCTTCACGAAGCAATTGCAATCGCAACAACTGTTGAGCCAGCACACGCCGCCAAGAAATAGAAAAACAAAGCGCATCAGAGCGTTAGAGGAACCTATTACTATCGTGGTAAAACAAATGACATTGAGCGCTAAAAATGGCCCAAACACGTTCCAGTGAGTGTCTATGAAACACCGCAGCAAAAACTTTCAAGCCACTTGTATGGCCGGGGTGATCTATATTTTCAAGCAAGTAAATAACTGTGAGTGCACTGAACGGTGACGAGAGAGCAAGAACTTGATGTAAATTCTTACCCGGAGATCCCACGCCATGCTCACATCCGGCACGCACACTCCTAAGCCCCAAGCAGTTAACCGGTTGAGCTCCTCAGCCCGGACTTCACTGTCCACAGCAGCGCGCCGCGCTAGCGTAGCTGCGGCGTCGGCGGTGCTGTGCATTTCACGCTTCATGTCTTGTTTGACGACGAGCAGGCGCTGCCGCAGTTGTTCTACTCGGCGTTGGCTGTTCAGGGACGCTCCGCTGCTGAAGCCACGAAAGGCACTGCCTTTCGAGCTGGTAGCTTTTTCATCGGGATTCAAAGTGCCACGCAGCGCCTTTCCTATGCTCTTGCCGATTGAATTCAGCGCGTCTGCTGGCGCGGTCAACACGCTGCCTCGGCGCCCACCGTTGGGCCCACCGTCTTCTAAGCCCTCTAACCAAGGCCTGTCAGCATGGGACGACGAGCCAACGGCATCGCGACAAACGAGCAAAGGCAAAGTAGCACTGCGGGCATGACCGCCAAGGCTGTCACTTCTGCCCGAATTGCTGTTGCTGTTGCTGCCGCTGTGGCCATTGTTGCTGATGGGAGCACCCTGCGGAAGTGCGGAAGGAGTGAATTGCGGCCCTGATTTTCGTTTACTCGTTCCGGTGGAATCCTCTGCAGCAGTCTGAGCAGCTTCTTCCGCACGAACTTTTTCGTTTTCGCGCTGTAGCACTGCGAGGTAATTCGAGGAAACGCCATCTTCCGGTGATTGTACGTTGCTCTTGAATCGGTGTGCAAGCTCATTAATTGAACCTGAGGTATGTGCGCTTAAACCTAGTGAGTCCGCTCCCGAAGAAGAGACAGGCGCTGGCCACGCCATGTGTCAACAAAGATCGGTCTATCCGGGCTATCTACCCCTTATTACTCCATGCGTATTGATCGGCTCGCATTTCATGCGCGTGCATCTCGATCCATCGATCGATCGATCCTTCGTACAGGGTGTGTATGTTTAGTCCTGAGCTGATGAACAGCACACAGGCGGCTGCTTGCTGCTTGCCTGCTTCCTTTTTGTACTGTGTACTGCAGGTGTACTACAGTGTAGTACTGTGTACTGTACTTACATGCTATGTTCACTGTCCAACGGCATATAGCATAGCAACAAAAGTGAAGCTAATAGATGGCTCATCGCGATAGCTCGTCGTACGTTGCTGTGCTAGCAGCCGGCATAGCTGGGTTTACACTACTTTACATAGCACATGATCGGCGCCGACATCACATCGAGGCGGCAGCCGCGGCAGCTCCTCTGCCTCCATTGAGAAAGGAAAAGAATGCGTGCCCAGTCGAACTCGTAATTTTGTTTAGTGGAAAGCGAAAAAGCGGCAAAGATTATGTGACTGACCGCCTCCTAGAAGCTTTCAGCGTATCTAGCATGAGCCCTAGAAGTGATTGTGGAAGCATAGCCGAGATTGGGCGGCTCTCGGCACCTCTGAAGCGAGCATACGCAGAAGAGCACGGCCTAGACTACCAGGAGCTCCTCTCCGACGGGCCGTACAAGGAAAAATACCGAGCAGCCATGGTAAAGTGGGGCGAAGAGAAAAGAAAGGCAGACCCTGGTTTCTTTGCGCGCCTCGTGGTCGGAGCGGCGAAAGCACAGATTTTGATCATTTCCGACGCACGGCGCGCTACTGACCTCCAGTTTTTTCAACAACCAGCCACGTTTGGGTATGGCGAAGCTAACGACAAGTGCCCTTGGCGGTTGCTTACAGTGCGAGTCGAGTGCAGCGTAGAAGAGCGAAACCAGCGCGGCTTTCGCTACGATCCTGCAGTCGACGCGGCAGAGTCTGAGTGTGGCCTTGATGCGATTGGCAATTGGGACGCGTATCTCCGCAACGAAGGCGTTGCGGCGCGCCCGGCGCCTGAGGGCAGCAGCAGCAGCAGCGACGACGGCAAAGGCAGCTTGAAGAATGCTGAGTCAGCTTCGTTTAAGTCTACGCCAGCGCGGCTCGGTGGAGTGTCGGAGCAGATCAACGCCATCGCAAAGCACGCTAAAAATATGCTGCAGATGAAAGAGAGTGAGCGGCGATAAAACGAGTCCTCACTGATTAACTCAGTAGCTCATGGCGATAATTTCAAATCTTTCATTTGTGAGCCATAATTATGCTAGTCCCATGTAGAGTCGATTAGCAGCAGCGGATTCTTTTTTTGCCCAAGTCGAGTTTCCATTTCCTAGTTTCTTGTCTTATATCATATAAATTAAAGCCCCATTCTGTTTCAGTTAACAACAGAGACAAGGAGGCTGCGCGAGATAGCTGGTATCAATTAATATCAATATGCGTCCAGGTTCTTCGTCGCGCTACTTTCAAATCCCGATTTGCCTCTGTTAACCACTACCAAATCCGACCTCCCTTTGCGTGGCGATAATGCTATATTTTCAAACTTCAAACTGAATAGTAGCTCTCTGCTGTGGATAAAAAATACGATAACAGCCACTGGCTGAATGCACTCACATCTGAAGCGAGAGATTGAATCGAAGTGTAGAGCCATCCCCAGCCGCTCAGCCGTGCGCAGGGCGGCTATTGGTGCGGAACCATTCGGCCGGGCGGCGGTGTTTTCGGCCGCTCTTGTCGCCGTCGACGCGGTACACTACAACGAGGTGAGAGTACGCACTCCCCGCTTCTCCTTCAGCTGCGGTGGTAGTGGCACCAGCAGCGGCAGTAGATGAGAAAGACGGCAGTGCATAACAGGAGGAATGGAGGTGGGTGCCTGACGACGCGTGCTGTTGCAGTGGGGTAGCGGTGTGAGCGCCATGACGAGCTTCTTCGACTCCAACCACAGTAACGAGGCTAGGAGATGGGCGCAAGAGCAAGAAGCGCGGCTTGGACAGCAATTGATCTTGAAAACGCGCGAACACCTCACCATGGGACTGGCATAAAAAAAAAAGATAATAAAGGGAAACGTCAGAAAAGAGAAGACTTCAAGTGACAAGTTGGGAATTAAAAAACATTCGTGTTATATGAAGAATGGCCAAGGAATGTTTTATGAGATAGGACTGTTTGTTTTGTGATTGATTGCTTGACCTGGGATAAAATCATGTCCACCGTTGGTAAGCTCGGCGTGGCGAATTGCACGTTGAACCCGTTCAAAGAGGGAGCCCGCCAGCTCCGATCAGCGGATTCGATTGGCAATCGCATGCCGCGAGGAAACACCGGTGGTGTGGTCTCGTCGTGTGGCCTAGTCGCCATATTCAACGACAATGAATTTGCAACACGAGCATACGAAAGCAGGGAAAGAGAAAAAGGCGAAGAATATTTTTGCAAATGCATGAGCTCTCAAAGTCTATGAAGACTTATGCTGATCGACAGAGGGATGAATACGTGAAATAATAATAGACAGAATAACAGAGACATTTCACACAGAACTTAGTAAGAATACAATCAAGGCTGTTCTTCTACTACTCAATCAGTGCAGGGAAACGGGAGACCGCATCAATTGAAGAGCAAAGCTCAGCATTTCTCTCATCTCTGCATTCTTGTTCTACGTTTACCTCGGGCAAGGGTCTGGTTGGTACATAGGCTGCTCCACATGAGACGCTAGCTTCGGGGGGGCGATATTTACTATGGCATTTCAGGACAGTCGGACACCAAGACGCCAACGCGAACGAGAAAAGCAGAGCAGAATAAGAAGCGAATACTCGAAATGCGAATATATGTTACAGAAGGTACGGTGGTTCACATTTTTAGTTGCGATGATATGGAGAGGAGTTGTTCGAATCTGCAATAATATAAAAGGAAAACATTCTTAAAAGAACACTTAGCAAAATCACCAGGATACTTTAAGAGCATTTCTTTCGATCTAAAAACATACACAGAAATAATCACCTTCTCGGCCTTCGTCTGCCTTGCGCCTATAGTCCGCCTCCAGCAGTCGCCGCGCGCCCTTCCTGAATTCAGCCCTCGCCACCCTCAGGGGGGAGCCTAGAGTAGGGGGCTCGTGCCACGGCGCAAACCGTGTGATGCCAGCTGGAGTTTTTTGCTGCTTAGCATGGCCAGCACCTTCAGTGCAAGCGGTAGCACTGGTAGCAACAACAGACTCGTCAACAGTAGGAGCAGAAGTAGCCCTAGAGACATGTATTGCAAGAGCATCAAGCGGGGAAGAAGGGACAATTGCTCCTGTTTCTCCATCCGAGGGTGCAACAGCCTCTGTTCTTTCATCAAATTTATTCCAGGCAGCCGGCGATTCTGTACCCCGTAGAGGCGACAGCGGCAGCAGTTCAGTAGGCGTCAGAGGCTCCTTTGGCAGTGCATTTGATGCATTGCCAGCCGAGTGTAGTGGAGACGAAGGAGGAGCAGCCACGTCCAATGAATCAACATGTAGTGAGGCAGTTAAAGGCGCCCTTTCAGGCGATCGTGGCGACTCCCGTGGCGGTGGCAACAGTAGAGGCGCAGACACTGGCGGAGTAGTAGTACTTGCACCGCTGGCAACGGATTGTTCAACAGGTAAGAGGTCACCACCAGCGGCTGATTCCTCTGTTGTTTTGTTGGCGTTCAATTCAGCTCTTTCCCATGCAGCAGCTTCCGCAGCCAACGCAGCAGCTTCCGCAGCATCATCACCACCCCCAACACCGTCATCCTTGCGATCGTAGGAGAGGCTTTCGCCATAAAGCGTGTTTCCACCATGAGCCGCCTTGGCGAGATGCGGCCAGAGGTCTGGCGAAGGGCCTTCCACGCCCAATCGCTGCCAAACATCTCCTTTGCCGCCTTCGCGAGTAAGGCCCTTACCACTCGTGAAGTTCCCGCCCATCAAAGCAATGCTGTCAAGGCGATGCTCGCCAGGTGGTAATGCGTGTGGCAGTGGTGGCGGTTGAGGGCGACCTTGACGGTGAGGCCCAACGAATGCATCGCGATAAAGCTCCACTCGTCCACTGCCGAGTTCCCACGCCACTGCCGCACACGAATGAACATAGGGTAGCAGCAGAAATGAAGGTGGTGGTTTTGGCCAGAAAGCCTCGATGATGCGGTGTTAAACTGTTTCTTTCACAAAGAGATTAAATTATAGAAAGGAAGTAAAAGAAAGCGTACACAATAAAAGTTTCCTCATCTCACCTGCTTCAGCACAGAGGCCATCAGCATTAGTGCGCAGTTCATCAACCTCTATCCGCGCAGCGAGAACAGCCAATAAAGCACTCCACCGTAACTTTACCTGCAGCGAAAAACGCGAAGCATTGATATCGTGGACGAGAAAGCGTCAAGAGGTATAATTGGAAAATAAGATTCCAGCGGTCGTTAATCATTTGACTGAAATAGCAATTGCGCACGAGCTTTTTTCTTACCGCTAAGTGGAGTAACGTGTCGCCCTCAGTGGCGATAGCGGCGCGCGAGGCGGGCACGCCTCCGGTGATCGAGGGCTTGTAAGGCGAGCCTTCAAACGAAATGACGTTCACGTGCCGCCAGGTCAAGTGTGCACCCGCGAACAAGTCCCTGGAAAGTTCGAAATCCAGCGCAATGGAGCGCCATGTAAAAACCCACGCAGGGTAATAATATAAGAGCTCAGCGTCTGTTGAATGCGACATATTGCCCTAAAAATGTGAAGTTTTTTTGAGGATGTAACGCTTTGGCGAGGTAATGGGCCTTACCATTGCCGTTGACCTGTCGAGGCGTCAAAGGTCACGCTTAAGCTTAAGTTTGGATCGGCACCTTCTTCAAGCGCTGCTTCAGCTCGCTGCAAATTGCCGTCACGAATTGCTTCCCAAAGCTTCAAATTGAGTGTGTGAACCATTACTAACTGAGCGCAGGATATCTTAAAAGTGCAATGTTTGAGGCGTGGGCTAATTACTCGAAGCCTCGAGCGAAGTACGTATATAATAATAGAGACTTCGTCCTAAGTCATGACGATTCGATGATATCATTCATGCTATTTTTTTGCCAGGTTCTCTAGCTAGGAAGCTCCTGTCGAAGAAAATTAAAGCATGCGATATCAAATAGACTCGGGCCTACAAGCTGCATGGAGTAAAGGCGTACATGCGCGCGGAGGTAGCCAACTCATAACTAAACTGGACAACTACAGGTAGAACTTGCTACAGGCTGGCTACAGGCAGGCGAGGCGTAGGCTACTACTGAACTGTAGTTTTTAACGGCTCGCTTCTTGAGCGCGATGCACTCTTTGTTCTTGGAAAAAAACACAACAGGGTTCGGTTTACTTGTCAGAATTGCTGATTGCTGTACTTCGCGTGTTTTAAGGTTTTAACTTATGTCAGCACCACGGTGCCACACGAGATAAGTAAAGTCTAGACCTCGAGCCCATAAAGCACGCAGTACTATATCCAAGCTCTATCTTGCCGCAGCTGCAGCCACCTCGGTGCGACACCCGAGTGACACCAGAGGAGAAGCGGAGGTTCCTGGTGCGGCGTGCCCAAGAGACTGAACAACGGCGTGCTCTCTTCAATGCAGAAACAGACACAGAAACGACTTAAGTCCGGTTTCATGATGATTTCATGAACAGTTTCCTCTTTGAAGTGGGTGGAAGTATTATGCTTCCTGACCTCTAATACACACTATTCTCTTTATGATTTTGACTTGCGCGCAACGCACGCGCGTAAACTTCTGCCCGCAGCATTGGCTTCTGCGTCATTGGGGTTTGTGTAGGTTCGAGATCGAGTTGCCGTAACTGCAGACTACTTCTAAATACCATCTACTTAATACCCCTGTGTTCTCAAGTACCTAAATGGCCACTGGACTAGTGCAATTGCGAACACACAGCAAACCTTCACAAGCGAATTCATTCCTCAGAGCCGATGGGGACACAATGATCCGATATGTAAGAACCAAAGTAGCCTTCGCCTCTTTTTTCCTCTTTTCTATGTGAATTATTTGTTGTTTTACTGCGCAGGGTGTTGATGTATGTGGGAGGTGTTGTGTTATTGAGGAATTTCCCCTTTGTGGGGGAGGTTCGACTTACCGTATTAACGAGATTTAGAGAGCGGGCGATACGTTCTTACCGCACAATCGACCTTGAGAAATCACTAACCACCACGCGCGGACCTCCAAAATAAATAAGTAGCTCCATTCCGTAAAACTAGATGCCCAGGTGCATTTATGCACTTTCCTAGTCCGATTTATCTAGACTACAGGCCCATTTGGCGCCATGTTTCTTTCCTGCCTCGCGCTTGTAGCATCAGGGAGGCACCTTGCCCGTCACTACATCTACGCCAGCGCGCGCAACTTGCTCGTCCTGGTCAGCTCGAACCCCTGAAACTCCCACGGCGCCAACGCACTGGCCGTCGATGATTATTGGCACCCCGCCGCGCATTAGTACAAAAGGGGCTGACAGAAGTGCCGTGCGGGCAGCCCCGTCCGCGACGTTAGCGGCTTCTTCAAGCCCAGCCGTTTCCTTGCCAAACAGGGCTGCAGTTCTGGCTTTGCCCATCGCAATTTCAGCTGAAGCTGGAAAAGCGTGGCGGTGCAATTGCAATGGCACGCCGCCAACATCTGCGACTGCGATCGTCACTGCCCAGCCATTTTTGGTTGCTTCAGCTGAATCAGACCACAGAACCCGAAGCAGATAAAATGGTTTTAACTACTAGCTACACGGAGAATGGCTACTACGAAAGGAATATCAGTCTAAACGACTAACGTGCACCCTAGTAATTGGACAACTCTAAATTCCAATATCAGTCTAAACGACGTGTGTGCTATTGTACCTTCGCATGCTGCTACGATAGCAGACGCTGCAGCCGATGTTAGTTGGAAGGTTGGTTCGAAATAAGTTGAAGCCGGAGTGTTTGATACGTCACTACTAGCGGTAGAAGCTTGAGCCATAAGCAAAGATGGTAGAGCTGGAGTGAAAGTAAAGCTATTTAGCGGAAATGAAGATGTTGCTGCAATAATTGAAGCTAGTCCGACCCCTAGTAGACTGATTTTCGGGCTGATTGGCATATGCTTTGATTGCCCGAGAACCGAGAACCGAGAACTGGCGAGACCCGAAGTCCCGAGATGAGTTCGCAGCTCAATTCGCAGCTCAACACAAGATCTGTGATTTCGTCGTTGAGTTACTTTCGCATTTTTGAGACAGGCCCCGAAGGGCCGGAATTAGAAGACTAACAGGTAGACGCAATTTTCGCCTTGATTTCGTCCGTTTTGCCCTTATCTAATCTCGCCTCTCCCTGCAGTACCAGCGGTCTTACTCTCTACCTAGTGGCGCTTAGCAGCCAGAAACTCTACACATGGCGGCTTCTCGAACTCGAACTAATACAAGCCCTAATGACACAGAAGCCAGGTGCCTCACGGCCGAGTCTACCTCTCGCTTGCGCAAATCGCACAACAAGCGCATACGCGAGATGTGCAGGGTGGCGATGTGTCAACGTTCGTCCATCAAATATCTTCAGCGAGCTTACAAAAGCGCACGGGTGTATACACGATTGAGTACTACCTGGCAAGCCGCACTTTACTCTGGGCTGGTCACGTCGCACGCATGCCCAAGAGCCGGCTACCCCAAAAGGCTCATGATTTCGTGGGTTCACGAACCGAGGATAGAAGGTGGTCAAGATATGACGTATGGCAGATCCCTCGAGCGGCATCTGAAGCACTTCGGCCTCATGGACGACGGCGGAAAAGCGATCACTTCTTCGGAATGGGAAACCCTGGCGCAGGACCGCGCTGGCTGGCTGAAGCTCGTTACGAAAGTGCCTTTTGACATTGGCAACCCGCAGCTAAGGCCACCCCGGTGCGACACTAGGGCTACGCCTGAGGAGAAGCGGAGGTCTTTGGCTCGGCGCGCCCGAGAGACGGAGCAACTGCGCGCCCTCTTCAACGCAGAAGCAGACGCAGAAGGGACTTAAGGCTGGCCCCACATTAATTTCATGAACAGTTTCCACTTGAGAGAGAGGGGGGGGGTCCAAACTTCCTAGCCTCAACACACTTCCCATTTACGACTTTGACTTGCGCGCAACGCACGCGCGTGCACTTCTTCCCGCAGCATTGGCTTCTGTGTCATCTGGGTTTGTATTAGTTCGAGTTCGAGTTCAAGCCAGTGCTGCGGGCAGAAGTGCACGCGCATGCGTTGCGCGCAAGTCAAAATCGTAAACAGGAAGTTTGAGGGGGCTTCTAATAGTCTCATTCATTCGTAGCCATTTGGTCCAAGTCCCAAGCCTCCTCCCGGCCCCCATCACCCAGGTGTTTATGATTTTTGATCGCCCATCGCACCAAAAGGGGGGTCGTCCAGCTTCCATCTCACAAACACCGGGTGAGGTCCCGACAATGAGCGACTTTCCATTCCCGAAAATGGCCGAGTTACCTCGGTTGAATAAGTGAGTCAACTCGATTGAACATGCGAGTATTTTTAGCGAAAGTACATCGTGCTGACCTGGAATTGGGATGTGAATAAACGAACCCGGGCCCAGCACCGCCGGCTTGCGTCTTGTTATGAGGAAAGACGAAGAACCAAGGGGCCTAGGACGCACCAGACGCCGCTAGGGCGCTTGGTCCTGGTCCTTCTGGAATCTGAACCAGGAGCGCGTTTTCTAGCGCATTCGCAGCTCGAGTATATATTCTTTACGGATCTGCAACTGCACGCTATATGTGTTTATTTATGTTACTAATTGATTTTAAAAACCCAGGCCTAAAATGGTGATTTTACATCATGATTAGAAGTGCAACTCCGTACACACGCACGTACGTAGTACATTGTCGTTGTGCTTCAGGAGCGTCCCTTGCTTATGTATGCCTATTTTGAAACGCTAGAGTAAACCTGGCGAGCAGGAACGCTCACTAGGGCTCCTCCAGGAAGCACCGCGGCGGTGAGGCGTCCACCGTACACGCAGCCAGTATCCAGGCCTTTCGCATAAGGTTCGTCCTGTATGAAAAGAAACCACCGAGGAACGCACCGCGGCAAAAAAAAAACAAAGAAACAATCACCCGTGTTGAGGCGCATTGCTGACGAATAAAGAAATAAATTAAATAGAAGGCTTACAAGAAGATGGACAAAACAAGGAGGATAACTACCTCGAATGCAGTAAACATGCCATTATATTCACCATCTCTTCCACACCACAAAGTACCGTTTGTTTCAGCAAAGAACCATTTCAAACAAACTCAGCACGCAGCACCCATCCATCCTCCGAATAATACCCAAGAAAAAGCATCACCTGAAGTCTGCGCTTGGCGTCGTGCCCAAAGTACACCACTTCTGGCCCTTGCCACAAGGTGGCCCACGCTGTGCTGGTGCGGTTTTCAGTGGCTCGAAATAAACGTGTGAGCGCTCGTTGGCCGGTGCTGCCTAGTGGTGCACTCGAGCCAGCGGCACCTGCTTGTTTTCCTTCTTCCTTCTCGACAGCAACTTCTTCGACGTTGCGCATAGTCGTTAAATCGCGGTAAGAGTGCTCCTCCGGCGGCAGGCCTGGTATAAAACCCGCGTGCACCAAGAGAACCTGCTCGACCGACAATGATCATGCCAACCAGCAGCACGCAAACATTTATGGTAGCATACACCAAGTATATAAACCAACAGAAAAGTCATGAATTTGCGAGTATGAATTGAGCACCCTAGCTAGGCATTCTCCTTCTCAAATCTATTCAACACGGCATCAGGCGCCCTTTTCCTTACTTACTTATAAAACTAAAAGGCCTTCATATAATACACGCAGGCAAATTACCGATGGTTCCAAGTCGGGCAGGCGAATCGTGTACGGCAGAGACTGGAGCCAAGCTACGTCCTCACGAGACATGCCATCGACCCATGCCCACCGTGAGCTAGCTCCTAAGTACCTGACCACCGCAAACGGAGAGAGCGAAGCAAACAAAGCGAAAAAAATAAGAAGAATAAATATATAGAAAAAAAATCACGGTCACTAGATGTGAAACTCAATCATCTCGAGCCAGTGATACTTCAAAGTTCGTGAACATTTTGCTCGTGTAATGCTCAAGTCGATTTTGTACCCAAGTCCATTCGTATAATACTCGTCGCTTCGCTCTTACTTGCTGTCATCGCTTTCCTCATTCGCGCATGCAGCCT
>Ga0307982_1001245_pt1 | contig 20644 bp, 18 predicted proteins | sample OrgLakmetagen989_FD_201847 | JGI IMG/M metagenome (GOLD analysis project Ga0307982, IMG submission 201847) | Saline water microbial communities from Organic Lake, Antarctica - #989 | ecosystem: Environmental > Aquatic > Non-marine Saline and Alkaline > Saline | place: Antarctica: Organic Lake... | reverse complement strand
AAACCGACCGAACCGACGTGGCGCTGAGAGACAAAAGAGGCAGGGAGCCCCAGGACGGCCAATAGAGGCCGCCGTGCTCCATTAGAAATAACTCCAAACCACCAGCTTTAGGTTTTACTCCGATAGTGCCAGATTAGCTTCTTCGGTTGAGCCGCTTTGCTTTTTATCTCTACCTACTAGCCTTCTAAATTACGCCCCATCGGAGCCTGTGTCAAATGCCACAGCGATGAGGTTGAGATTGAGATAGATATTGAGAATGGGAATGGGAAATGGGAACGGGAATGAGAATGAGGAAAGAACTTCAAGAACGAAAGAACAACTCCAATGCTCCAATATAATATCTCACGACTCACGACTCATGAATATCTCTAAAATGAACCTCAACGGAGCTTTTAACTTGGCTCTAGCTAGTAGCGGGTGATTTACATCAATCCATGACGAAATAGAAGAGATCAAAATGGCTGAAGTACACAGAAAGCATGGGGGAATTATCATGGACGTAAGTTCCGCAGTATTGTCATCGAATCTATCTGTCTCGTCCTCACGCTTTATGTTGTGTTGCTGTCGCAGGCATTGGAGCGGCGTAGCCTAAAGAAGTTAGATTCGTTCGACGACATGGGAGGTGCAAAATGTCACAACTCAGTAGATATACACCTCACTCTTAGCACTAAGGTAACAAGATTTTGAAATGCTCAGGCACCTATGTAAGCCCGGACCAAGCCTTGAGAATCAACGGTCACGGGGTGCGTGGTCCTGATGGCGCTTACGTCGGCGGCCAAGTGGATCCAGCCAAATTGGTGGTGCTCGAAGAGCTAGGCCGAGGGTAAGATTGTGCTTATTCTGTAGTGATTTCATCTCTGACTACTCTAGCACTTGCTTTTGTTGTTGATCGGTGCAATGACTGTGCTAGTGCCAGGTTCAATTTCGCCTCTCACTTGTAATGTTCCGTCTGTGCCTGTGCCACTGAACTTTCGCCGTCTTATTAGAGCATCAGCTGTTGTGAAGCGAGCTGCCCTCCAAGGCAGCAGCAGCAGCAAAGAATCTTTGGGGGCAGCCCCGCGCGAGTATGTAGTGAAGTGCTTCAACATTCATGACGCCCCCAAACGCCGCATGCTCCGGGAAGAGTTGAAGCTGCTGCTGGCCATGAGCAGCACCTCAGTGGTGGGTTTTTACGGCGCCTACTTGGACATCGACCGGAAAGTGAGCGTCGTGCTCGAGTTCATGGACCGCGGCAGCATCGAAGACCTCTGGGCCTACACGCGCCAGTGAGTGGCTGTTGTAATATTTGCCGAAATTCTCTGTATGCCTATGGTAGCATCGAAAAGCATCGAAACGCATAGCACTGAATTATTGAAATCTTTGTTCGTGTTTCTATTGTCTTGATGGCTGCATTGCTAGTAAATAAGCATACTGCCCTGAAAGATTCAACTTCGATGATGGCTAATCACCAACCACCGCTTCTCACTCATTTTTTTTTTGGCGCCAACTTCTTACCTGCGATGCATGCACCTCTTCTTGTTGTTGTCAGGCGCCGCATCGTGATTCCCGAGCAGGCCCTGTGTGGGGTTGCGTACCAAGTGGTGCTCGGCCTCGACTACCTCAACGATCATGGCTTCCTTCATCGCGACGTGAAACCGCCAAGTAAGCTTGTTGGGGTGCTGAGTGTTGTCTGTTTTCTGCACTTTGAATTGTATTGCAGCCAACTTGTTTGCTAGGTCGAGAGCATTTGGCTCAAAACTGAGGCCTGCTTTTCGTGAATCGTGCGTCATGAGTTGTTGATCTAGAGCATGCCACATAATCTCGTACACTTATCTCTTTTCTTTCTTTGCACGTCTTCCGAGGCAGACTTGCTCATGAATTCAGCGGGTGAAGTTAAGTTGGCCGACTTTGGCATCGGCCGGCAGCTGGCGCGGAGCCACAGCGGCAGCCGCAAAGGCGCCATCGGTGAGCTCGGCAGTGTCGTTCGCAATAGCGGCGACAAAGCAAAAGACGATGAAGTCAATGACGAAGATGAAGAAGGAGAAGACGAAGACGAAGCCTTGGCGTCCACGTTTGTGGGCACCCAGTCCTACATGAGCTTAGAGCGGCTCCGAGGCGACAAGTACGGCGCCGCAGCAGATATTTGGTCCCTTGGCGTAGTGCTTCTAGAAGCTTTGCTGCACGCGCACCCACTCAAGTTTTGTGGAGGCAGCCTCGTCGGGCTCATGGGCACTTTGACCGACTTCCCACCTGCCGACGGTACATGAGTAATAGTATGCAATGATTGAATGAAAAATTGTATTAAATGTAGAATTACCACCCATGCTTGCTCACGCTCTCTAGAATTGAAGTAGTAGCCTTTTGCCCTTTTCAAGACTATTTGATTCGCTCATTTTCGTTCATCTATCGTCTCAACAGGCGAAGAAATTGCGACTTTAGGAACCCTGCTGCCCTCCAGTGCTTCTGTATCCGAGGAACTTCGCGCCTTTTGCAATTGGACTTTAGCCATTCCAGACGACGTGCGCGCGCGGCCGAGCGACATCATTGACGATGAGTGGCGAGTCTTTCATACTCTTTCTTTTTTAGACTGCTCTTGTTCTCCTCCTCCTCCTTCTTTTTTGTTTGCTGATATTTCCTTACAAAGAGTGTATTCGTGCAATTTTTGCGCCTCTATACTCATTCTTGCAGGTTCGCGCTTCACTTTGGGGACAACGAAGTTTTACCCACAGACCAGTCAGCGGTGCGCTTACGCGCTGCAGGATCAGTGCAAACCTGGCTCTCAAAAGACCCCACCATGGTGGCTTACCGTGGCCCTGCAAACCATGCCATGAGCCTTGACAGCCTTGGCGGGGTTGGCACACCCGCAATTGAAGCTCCGCGCCCACTTCACTCCGACGATTGCAGCAGCAGCGAGCTCGACGGCGCATCTAGTGCTACTAGCGCTGCAAGTAGCGACGAGACCAATCAATCGAAAGGCAGCAAAGATGGTGTTGGTGGAAGGGGTGAAAGGAGCTTGGGAGAAACACTTGCGCAAACCATCGACAGCGACGAGGACTGAATGATGAAAAAGGCCCGAGGGGCTGAAATTAGGGGGTTGAATGCAAATAACCCCAATAAGAAAGCAAAGGGGAAACCTTTTGTAAGCCGAAATGCGCTTCGGAGCTGGCGGTAACGCTGCCATTCCACATGGCAAATAAATTGTTATGGGCCGCGATTCCCCGGTACATAAAATATTCAGCCCAGGTGGAGAGTTAAGCTTGAACTCCTTCAACCAAGGAAATGATACTGTTGTTATATACTTCCAATTCCCAAACTTTCAAACTTTCAAAGAAAGTCTCCTTGGGTCCTTGAGCCATGAGAATTATGAATTGCGCAGACGCGAGTCCCATTTGGTGCTTGTACGCCATATCCCACTAGATCAGATTCGGCCCCGATGTAAAGAAAGACAAGGGCGGAAATAGATCACAGAGGTAATTTTTATTTGTAATTGTGGCACGTATCTGCGCGATCCAGAGGGCTCTATCTGGTATCTGGCGTCTTCCCTCCGACCAGGTCACAACTCAAGGTATTTTTCCGGGCTACTTTTTTATTCCACGCACACGATATCCCAAATGCATAATTCACGAGGCATTAAAACGATAAAATGGCGTACGCCATACGGCTTATTATTATTTTACACCAAAATTTTATCGTTCCCATGTCTAGTCTAGTCTAGTTAATACTCCCCAAAATACAAAGAAACACCACTGTGGCAAATAGCAACAGAAAATGTAACCTTCAGAACAAGTCTGACTTGGCTGAGTGTCCTTTTGCGTAATGCAATTGTAATCATTTTCTCTCGAGGTGTCCTTCAGCCGTCAGGCATCAGGAGGTTTGGGAATGGAGTGAGTCGAAATCCTTCGAAATGCCCTTACTTTTGAGCGCGTTCTCCAACGTCCTGCCCCAAGTCATCTGTGGACAACCAATCGGTCGAGAATGCGATACCCAACCTTGTATTGCAAAAGTAAAGGTAGAGGCAAATACACATGTGCGATAGCCCTGGCTGCTAGTACTACGCCTGTGGATACTTCCTGGCGTTACAATCGGCAGGCACATTGGCGCAATGCACTGCACTCGGCGGGTACTGAAATACTCTACCGTAGAACGAGTCCGAATACTCCACTGTAGAACGAGTCCGAAGTCCCGGTGTTCACGTCAACAGTTGACACTTCGACGTTGGCACGTCGCGTCGGCACTCGACACTCGACATCGTCGTTATATCGTTATCGTGTTATCGTTATAACATTGCAGTACAGCAGAGAAGAGTACTCTAGCTAGAAGCTTGGATAAAGGTTCAGCACGCCAACAGCCAGCGCTCTGAATATGACCTTCTCATCGACTCGCCGTTTGCTGCAACCGGCCCGCGTAGCTATTGAGCTCATTAGCGATACCATGTGACCAAACGGATTCATTGGCAAGCGGTGAGCGTATCTTGAAAGGTTGCAGGACATATAGGATAGTGTAGGATAATGTCCATAGTATGCACAGTAAGTCGAACTGTGATATGCGCTAGCCTTTAAAATGACTAGGTTATTGTCCCACCTGACGTAGCGTGCTTGCTATAGGCATTTGGGAGCGGCCATGACTGCCATCCTGGAGCGGCCTCTTCACGGTGCCACTGCGCCTCACCTCGCATTTGACCTGTATCGAGTACCCTTTTTCTTAGAGCCTGATTACCCAGAGGATGAGGTTGGTCAAAACTAACTCACAAAATAAGTGCTTTGGATCATTGTCTTTGATACTTTCAGCAAATTCAATGAGTAGGCGCACGATGCATTAATCTTTCCACCCAATTCAATTGAATGCAAAGCTTGATAGCCTCCGATTGCTCGTGTATTGATATGCAGGCATTTCACGAGTCCAATCGAGATCGGTTAGTGAAAAAGTGGGGCGGCGACGCAGGGTGGGCAGCGCAAAAGAAGCGGCATGGGTTGAAGGAAAGGGGGCTAGACGTGGGGATTGCCAAGTTCAACTTAGACCGACACGCTTCGAACACCCTGCCCAGCCACGTGCTGGTACAGTGGGCAGCGAATGTGGGTGGCTTAGAAGTATCAGAAGCGGTTTACGACAAACTTAATGAGCTGCACTTCGTTCAAGGTAGGTGCAAACTGTGTTTTATCTCTTTCAAGGGAAACTGTTAAGGGGAGTGTCTTCTAGGTCTTGGTTTACCTTCCTACATACGTGTGATGGCATGTACTGACACAAGTACTCATGTAATAGTACATGTCTGTATCCAAGCCAAAAAGTAAAAGGGTTCATCCCGCGAAATTTTTGCTGGCCTTCATCAAGTCGATGCTTTAATTCTTGAATGCTGATATTATGAAACATATGTCACTACTGTACTACCACGTTCATCATTAGGAAAACGCCTGAACGACCGAAAGCTGCTGGTGTCTGTAGCTGCTGAAGTGGGCCTCGACGGAGAAGCAGCTGATGCCTTCCTGGAAAGCGGCGAAGGCCACCGTGAAGTCAAAGCCATGTACCAAAAAGTCCTGGCTGCAGGGGTGCAGAGCATCCCAACCTTCGTGGTAGACGGCGGGAACTTCGTGATCAACGGCGCGGCCAAAGCTAACGAGCTTGAAGAATGCTTGCGCGCCATTGAAAAAGAGGTTTGAGAAAGCCGCATTGATCTCTTCTAATACTGAGCAATTAGTTCACTCGCTTGATTAGCAATGGCTTGATTTGTGATACTTTCGCAGCTGATTTGAATCATGTCCTTCGAAAATATTCCACTCCTCTTTTTTTATCTTTTCTCGCATCATTACACGTGCACTCCCTTTCACTACGTACTACGTGGTGATACGTGTGCACTTTCAGGTCGTCGACCAAGGCAAGCTGGCACGACCTCCACCCGTGTTTGGTCACGCGTTGAAACAGAGTTTGGTAATGTAGAACGATGTGCCTGCGAGGAGTCAGACCACTGGACAAGAGGCACGGCACTTGAAAAGTCCAGTAGAAATTTTCTAGACTTGACTGCAATGGCGGCCGAAGAAGCAAGCGCGTAGGCTTCAATGGCTGGAGATGTAACGATTGCAATTGGAATGCACGTCTATCGCACGAAAACAAACGCAATGACGGTACCTTACTGAACCACTTCAAGTGGTTTTGCATTGACTTGAAAGTTCTGATTTCGTGCGATTTTCAGAGGTTGTTAGTAGCGGAATCAGCTCGTGCACGGGACGATCAATCCACCACTGGTTCGTTTCTTGCTCTTGCTCTCTTCGTGTATCTCCGCTTCGTGTGTTTTTGACCCTTCAAGGCGCGAAGGGGCTATAGATTCGGGATTTTAATCCGCATATAGAAGTTCATAAATTTGCCATAACACACCCCAGTCGAGCTTAAATCCATTTAAGCTTAATTAAGGAATATAATGATTTAAGAGGTCTTATGGGACTTAAATTTAGGCCTAAAATAAGCCTAAATTTAGGACCAAAATATGCTTAAATACTTAGGCCTAAAATAAGCTTAAATTTAAGGGTCCAGGCCACGGCCCTCTCGGGGTTAGGGTTAGGGTTTATCTTGAAAAGCGGGGAGGCTTAAATTTAGGCCTAAAATACGCTTAAATTAAAGCCTGCTCTAGCTTTGAATTTAAGGTCAATTCTGTTGATCTGGAGAAGCGGAAGTGGGAAGCTTAAATTTAGGCCTGAAATAAGCTTAAATTTAAGCCTAATTTAAGCCTAAATTTAAGCCTAAATTTAAGCCTAATTTAAGCCTAAATTTAAGCTTAAATTTAAGGGTCCAGGCCACGGCGCTCTTGACCCCCTCGGTGGTCGTGCACTTAAGCATATTTGCGATGCTTAATTTAAGCCTGAATTTAAGCCTAATTTAAGCCTAAAATTAAGCTTAAATTTAAGGGTCCAGGCCACGGCGCTCTTGATCTCCTCGGTGGTCGTGCACTTAAGCATATTTGCGATGCTTAATTTAAGCCTAAATTTAGGCCTAAATTTAAGCCTAAATTTTAGATTTAATTTAAGGGTCCAGGCCATGGCATTCTTGACCTCCTCGGTGGTCGTGCACTTAAGCATATTTAAGGGCTAAATTTAAGCCTAAATTTAGGCCTAAATTTAAGCCTAAATTTTAGCTTTAATTTAAGGGTCCAGGCCACGGCGTTCTTGACCTCCTCGGTGGTCGTGCACTTAAGCATATTTGCGATGCTTAATTTAAGCCTAAACTGAGCCTAAAATAAGCCTAAAATTAAGTTTAAATTTAAGGGTCCAGGCCACGGCGTTCTTGACCTCCTCGGTGGTCGTGCACTTAAGCATATTTAAGGGCCTTGTTTAAGCCTGAATTTAAGCCTAATTTAAGCCTAAATTTAAGCTTAAATTTAAGGGTCCAGGCCACGGCATTCTTGAATTTCTCGGTGGTCGTGCACTTAAGCATATTTAAGGGCTAAATTTAAGCCTAAATATAAGTCTAAAATAAGCCTAAATTTAAGCTTAAATTTAAGGGTCCAGGCCACGGCATTCATAGTCACAGCCCAGAGCTCATTTCCCCTTAAATTGAGCTTGCTTTAATTTGAGCTTATTTGGGCTTAACTTAGGGGCTTAATTGGATTTAGGGCCAACTGAGTTGTGCTCTCAAATTTGCACAGTTGAGCTCGGAAGCCTGAACCCAAAACAATGACTCCATCATACTCGTAGGGGGGTACTCGCCTGGTCTATAACGAATAGCCACCTCCAACCTCCAGTCGCTGTTGCTAATAGCTGGTATTTGGCACGCAATTCTGGGACTGGAATCCAAATCTAAAGCCGAGCGATTAGTTATTCCTATGAATTTATGTTTTTGGTGGTTTATACTTCTCTGAAACTGAAGTCGACATGAACAAAATTGCAGGCCCCGAGAAAAATAGAAGTAAACAAAAGCCCGTGTCTACTGACAGCTTGACTCTCACTCTTCCTATTCCCCCGTTCGCGCGAAGCCTCTTTTGAAAGCGAGTTTATCGCCTTCTTGCCCGTAAAGTAGGGCAAATTCTTGTGGGTGTTTTCCCAAATTAACGAGGCCCTTGACGAGACGTCGGCAACGGTATCATGAGGACTACAGTCTCGTCATGTCACGCGTCTGAAGCACTCCCTCCTCGATAGCTCGCCAATAACCTCCGCGCGTTTGCGTCGCTTCAAGCCATGCCCAGTGCTGGTGTTGGGGGTGGCGGCGGAGCGCGCTGGTTGAACGCCAAACGGCTTCCAAACAGCAAGCACCTCCCGACGTTGTAGCAGGCCATGGTTTGCCACAGGGCTGGCAGGGCCGCTTGCTGCATGCGGAGCACGTAAAAGACGCCGCAGACCGCAAGGCTGTTGACGGGGTACAGCCGGCCCAGGAAGACTCCGTCCCGGCTCGCGAACAAGAGGCCTTCCAGAGTGGTGCTGAGGGCATGGAACGCCAGGCACACTGCCATCCAGGGCGCCGCAGCGCTCAGCATCGAGGCCACGCCGGCGTGGGAAGTAAATGCAGCAGCCCCGTAAATGGGAATGCACCCCGCGAGAAAAGCATTGACGCTGCCTAAGCCCACGGCAGCCAAGAGCATGCCGAACATGAGCTTCCGGCCGTTGGGCGTGAGCCGCCGGCTGCCGTTGCTGCTGTCTTTTTGCACTGTACGCTTGCTGCTGCCGCTCTTGGAGACATCTTTCACGGCACCACCTTCAACAGAAGCTTTGTTGTTATCGGCGGTGGGTTGCTCGCGGCTGTTGGCAGCAGGGAGGAGTGCTTGTACAGTCTGAGAAAGCGCTTCGCCTACGGGCGTGAAGAGACAATTTACCGACTGCAAAACCTATATGAAAGAAAAAGGAGCAGAAAACGATCAAAAAGACGTAAAATTGAGAACCCGCATCACGTGAAAGAAAAGAAAAAAACATAGTTCCAGAATCACAGACAAACTTACTTGATGAGCTGCGAGCCCCACAGTGCCGCAGCCGCTCGCCGTGGCCATTAAGGTCATGATCACCACCGATTTGCCTGCGAGCGCTGACGCCGGGGCGCCGCACTCGGCAAAGAACGACTTGGCTCCCGCGGCGCGCTCAGCGACCGAGCGGCCAGGAGAGGCTGCTGCGGTCACCTTCCTTGCCACGGGCGGCGCTCCTCCAATTGGAGCTGCAGTGGCGGCGGGATTTGCAGTCAACGAAGCACCAGCAATGGTCGTTCCGGCTGCAACTCCAGCTTGCGCCTTAGAAGGTTCAGCTGCTTTCATAGCAGCAGTGAGCGCGTCAGCATCCCCCTTGTTGTTGACCTTGCGGTAGATCTTGGCTTCGTGCCGAGCGAGCACTCCCCACGCCACGACTTGCGCGGCCGTCGTGCCCCAGGCGGCCCCCACCGCCCCCTGTTTGAGGCCCAGCACCAGCACGCAGTCCCCGAGCAAGTTGAACAAGGCCGCGAACGCCACCGCTGCCAGAGGGCGGGTCACGTCTTTCCTGGCCAAGCACGCCGACTGGTACACCACGCCTGCGAGGGCTGGCACCAGCCCCAGTGCTCGGACCCGCACGTAGGCCAGGCTCGACTGAAAGAAAGTGGCCATTTCGGCGCCACCGCCCGCCGAGGTAAACCAACTCAACACAGAGGGGCCCAGGGGTGAAAGCAAAGCAGCAGCCGCCAAGGTGCCGAGGACCTGCACGCCGCATGGAGGAAAGCACAAAAAGATACCATTAGAACCAATACTAGGGATGTGAGAAGCTGGATGGAGTTGAGATGATTGAATGGCCGCGGCACAAAAAACTCACAAAACTCTTTAGTAAGTATATCCATGTTTTTGTTGCTGTTGCCATCATTCTTATTCGACTATTTCCATTCTACGCCCTCGCGCGCACAATCTCACCGTCGCTACTGCGACGCCGTCTCCGACTGCCTTTTGCGCGGCCTGCGCGTCCTTCGCCACCAGCGCGTGCGCCACCCGAGAGGTGGTCACCAAGCTCAAGAAATTGAAAAAGTAGGTGCCCATGTCGCACAGGGCAGTCGCAGGGCCCAGCGCTGCGAGTTCCGCCATGCCCGCTGTCCTTCCCACTACCGCAGTGTCCACTACACTGAGCACTGGAGACGAGAGCCACACAGCAAGCAGCGGGAGCGTCATTTTGACGATGTCCAAACCTACAGGCGACGACGACGAGGAAGAGGACGTCTGGTCATCAGCTGTGGAATCGGAGGCAGGTGTAGCAGCAATGGTGGCTACCGATTTATTCAGCTCGTCTTCGTGAGAAGGTGCCATGGTCTCGTCCGTCGCCGGCGCAGAGGATAGGTTCCAAGCTGGCATTTCCACGAAGGCCACGGCATTGTCAAGAACCTGCTGCACGCACGCAGCACTACTTTCCAATGGATGCTCCAGGTCCTCTTCAATACCAGAGCTTAGAGGTGGTTCGCTAGACAACTCTTCGGAGTCAGCCCCGTCATTGGCAAGATTCGATCCAAGGTCGGGAACCACTGCACTCCTTGCAGTGGTTAAGGTTCTGGGAAATAAGGGATTCACTACGGAGGCGCGAGCAATTGCAAAACTTGGTTGTGACACAGAAGTTCGAGTCTTTGCAAACGATAAAGTGTTGTGTTGCTGCTGTGTGAACGCATTCGACACAGGTGCCAATAATGCCACGGAGACCACTGCATATCGTAACGTCTCTCTTGAAGCTCGAGGAGCACCCCGAGCATGCGAACCGCGGGTGTTTCGCTTGGGCATATTACTCATATGTCAATGAATGCTGCGAAGAAGAGCTATGCTTCGAAGGAACTGCACGTTCGGCGGCCTTGTTCCGGAGCTTGTCAGCTCGTCACGTGCACAAATAAATGGCACGTTAGTTTTTCCCAGCCGGTGAAAAATAAACTTCGGGAAACCAACCACCACATTTTGAAATTTTCGTCCCCCCTTTTCTCGCGCTGACAAACACTGAAGACAAAGATCGCAAAATTATTATTCCTCCTCTCTCCTTTGGAGGTTTTGACACAGGCCCCCGAAGCCCAAGCCCAAAACCCAAAGGCCGAAATTCCCTGTTTTCTCTTTCGTTGCGGTATTTCGACAACAAGGGCCCCGAGCGCCGAGGTCCAGGAATTAAAGGGCTTGGCTGCTTTTTACGGGATTTCGTTTCGTCTGAATTTACCGAAATTTACGAAATTTCGTTGCGGCTCCCTGGTTGGACGAAATTCGGTTCTTAGTTCATTTTATATCGGGTTTCTACTCTTTCTGACCTGTTGAGTCAACAGCGACGACGACAGCGACGACGACAGCGACAATATCAGCGACTTTAGCAACGAGGCCCAAGCGCGGCCATCCGTCATCCAAGGCTTGTCGCATAGCTGCGCATTAAGGAATTGGGCACGTCGCAAGGAAGTGCCTCGAGCAGATACTTCGGCGCAGGGGGGCAGGTATCCGGTTGCTACCTTGCCTTCAGTCTACACCTCCTATGGCTTAGACCCCCCCCCCCCATTTCGGCTGCATATGGCTCTCTTTAGCGTTTAGTGGATTTCGGCAAACGAAATTTCGCCAATTTCGTCTCATCAGGCGAAATCAAAATGGAATTACGTAATATATCTCGATGGCCGCCGCAAAAAGCAGCCAAGTTAGAGGGCCAGCGGCTTGAATTGGATTAGATTATACGCCCCAATCCCCAATTGCAAAGAAATATCAACAAATAGCAAATAGCATAGAGCTGCGTGGCATAAAGCTTTGTTTTGATAAATCCTCCAGAACATGCCTGACTGGGCTGAGTGTCCTTTTGCGCAATGCAATGTTCATCTTTACTCCCATGCGCATTAACGAAGTAGGCTCAGCATGCGAAGAAGCACACTGCCAATGGCATTGCGGTTTCTGAGAACGCGCATAAAAGTAAGGGCATTTCGAAGGATTTTGATGAGTAGATCGCCATTGCCAAGGACAGGTCGAAGTGGAGACAGCTGAATACTCCATTCCCAAACCTCCTGATACCTGGCGGCTGAAGGACACCTCGAGAGTAAATGATTACAATTTTATTACGCAAAAGGACACTCAGCCCAGTCAGAATTGTTCTGAAGGTTACATTTTTCTGTTGCCATATGCCACAGTGGCGTTTCTTTGTATTTTTGGGGAGTATTAACTAGACTAGACGTGAACCCTACTTCCAGGCGGTATGCATGGACGATCCTGAGCCATTCCGCCTCAAAGCCGGCGATGCTTTGGTTGGCTTTCGCGGTGGGGTGTGCCGACCTCGCGACTCTACCGGCTCTGACCCTTGTGCTCTTGCTCCGGCGTCGCAAACGCTATTGCTGTGGTTGTTGCTGCTGCTGTTGCTGTTGCGGTCGTGGCTGCTCCGTCGCTGAGGCGTGGTCGAGCTGGCTTTCCTCGGAGGAGACTCTGCAGTTTTTCCAGTCGCAGCCCGTGCCTGACCTTTGAGTTTCGACGATAATTCCTCCGCGCTGCCTTCGCTGTCTTTCACCTCTTCTTCCATGACACCGCCTTGGGCATCTTTGTTGCTTTCGTGAAGGCACTGGAGCAAACCGTCAATGCGAGCTTCGGCTGTAAGCCTCTTGAGATCGGTATTACTAGTTCTAGGAGCAGCAATAGATCTGTCTGAAGATACCGAAATAGCAGCAGCACCACAAGCGGGAAAATGTAGCTCAATGCCTGCTAGTGAGGGAGCCAAGGGAGGCAGCTTCGAGGCATTGGAAGCTAGCACGGGTGCAGGCGGAGGCGGTGGCGGCAAGTGACTCGTTGGATCTGGCTGGGGCTCCTCCAAAATGCCCAAGAAGTACCGGGCATCGCCGTGGCCTTGCTCCGCGGCTTTGGTGTAAAGCTGCACGGCCAGTTGGTCGTCTTCGAATTCCACGCCAAGCCCGTAGTAGTGGCAGCTCCCCAAGGAGTACTGCGCGTGAGCCAGGCCTCGCGGGTGCCAACTCACGTCCACGTAAGCCTGGTGCTTGGGAGCTTGCGACGCGCGCTCCAGCCACTCCACGGCCTCTTCGTCTTCTTCGTCCGCGGCGCCGTGGCCTGCGAGCAACATGCCTCCGAGCAAAAACTGCGCGTAACGCTGCATTTCGGCCCCTGCCACCGCTGCCTCGACCGCTGCGTCGGTGCTAGCACTATTGCTGCTACTGCTGCTATTGGCCGCAGCAGTGGCAACGGCGGTTTTGTAGCCCCCATTGGAAGGTGCCTGCGACGCTAGCGTTTTCAGAGCTGAAACATCTACAAGAGCAAAGAGCGCTTTCGCAGCTGCAACATCCATGGCGACGCCATACCCAAACAGAAAGCAGGTCGCGGCTGCTGCCAACGAAGCACAATGCAACTCATCATCAGGCGCTGTACCTAGGTTATCTAATTCTCCATTCTTGGCGGCCCCGTCAGAATCACTAGCGCCTTCCACCAAAGCAGTGGTCGCAGCAGCAGCAGCAGCAGCAGCAGCAGCAGCAGCAGGAGCAGTAGCTGTTACAGTCACAGGAGTCACCGGAGGTGAAGCCTTTTCGAGGAGGGCGCGCACATCGGCGGATGCCACATGACTAGTCGGCACGCCAAACACCCGCCTCAGCTTGCTGCCCACTGTCAGGGCCTCGGCCTCCGCTTTCCAGTTCGCTTCCAAGGCGGCCAGGGCTTGGCGAGCATCCTCATGGCCCTGAGCTGACGCCTTGCGGTACCACACGGCTGCGAAGGCCAGGTCTTCGCTCACGCCGCTGCCGTACTCGTAGCACTGCGCTAAGGTGTACTGCGCGAGCGCGAATCCCTATTTTGAAAAATACATAAGAGAAGATGAAGTCAGCGCCAATGTGAATACACAGTGGCTACACCAGTGAATATTGATAGTTATGAAGTATAGAGATAGCAGAAATATGTTAATATAAAAGCAGGTAAAAAGGGCTCACAAACACTCATCTCTTCTACACTGTCAACATTGAACGCATACATGGCAATTATAGGTAGTCCTCAAACACCTGTTCTGCTGCGAGCGCATAATATTCGGCGGCCTTCTCCTCGTCTTCTTGCTCTACGCCTTCGCCGTTGTCGTAGCAGACCCCAAGGGAATACTGTGCTTTGGCGTGGCCCTGGGCAGCGGCCAAAGTGTCCCATTTCACCGACGCTGCCTTGTCTTCTTGGGTGCCATCACCGTAGAAGCAGCACACCCCGAGCGCGTGCTGAGCGCGCGGATGACTCTGCGCCGCTGCCAACCGGTACCACTGCACCGCTGCGGCCTTGTCTGGAGTGGGGGTCCCGCTAGGGGTTGCGGTGGGCAAAGGGGGTTTACCGCTCTCGTAAATGGAGCCAATCAAGTACTGCGCGTTGGCGTCGCCGGATGTGCCGCTGCTATTGGTGTCTTCACTCCGGGAAGCAGAACCTGCTGTTGCCTCGGAGTTTTTACTGTTAGACTTCGGTGCTTTTGTGTTATCGTCAACTGTACTCTTAGAAGTGAGGGCCTCAGCCCCTCCAGCGAGTTGCAAAAGTTGTGCCCAGTCTACCGCAGCCCAGAGTGCGCTCGCTCTCTCGAGGTCCACTTTAAGGCTGTGCCCAAACCGAAGCATGTACGCCCAGCAAGCACGAGCCAGAGGGTCTCGAGTAGACACTGGGCGTCGGCTGGGGCGTGGCTGCGAGACGACAAGTGCTCCTACAGGGCCGCTGTGGCGGCTGTCGCTACTGCTCTTCGTGCTGCTTTTGCTACTGGCGTGGTTGCTACTGCCTAGCAACACTGATGACGAAGGCACCATTGAGCTGGAGGGCCCTGCCCCAGCTGCAGCTGCCACCAGGGCTAAATCATCGTGGGACACGAGCTGAGGCGGCGAGCGTAGGATGCGGTTCACGGCGGAGGACACGGCGAGTTGTTCGAGGCTGGCAGCAGCTGCCGTCGCCCGAGCTGCGATGGTGGAGGCCGCGGCACTGGCACACTCTTTTAAGCTCATAGGGTATTTGTTGCTGCCTTCACTGCTGCTGCTGCTGCTAGTGCTGATCCTAGTCGTACTGCTTTCGCCGTCAATAGAGAAGTGACTGCTGCGCGGTGGGGTGGCTGCAGAAGCATTCACATGAGCACTAGCGGCTTTGGGGGTGCTTGGCTGAGACTCTATTTCCACCGCCGCTAATGTAGTAACCTTTGAAGGCTTGAAGTTGGTCCAGGCACCGGGCGGCGCTGACGCAGGCGCACCGGGCAAGTACGCCACGAGGTCGTCGGTTCGACCGGGCACTTTCACTTCAAGCCGCCACGCAAAAGGTTCACCGCTGCTACTTTTCGTGCTGTTGCCTCCATTGCTACCGCGGTTATTGCTTTTTGCGTAGGGTTGCTGGCTACTTTGAAGGGGGTGCGGAGCTTGCCGCACAATGCCGCGCACGACCTGCCCTGCTTTCACGCCATCGCCGCGGAGCTTGGGGTGCCGGTCACCGTGCGCCATGCTCGCGCGCCAGCCAAGCACACCGGCCGAGCAACACACAAACGACGACTCGAGCAACAGAGCGTCTGAATCAAAGTGCTCGCCTGAACTCGACACCAATGAGGCCTCAACCGCAGCAGCTGCAGATGCGATGGTTGCTTTCGATGGCGGAGTCATGGGTGGGTCATCACTACCATAATCACTGTTCACAACAACAACACGACCAAGGCTTACAGAGGCATTCGCATCATCGTCATTGTCATTGTCGGGGTTCAACGGCAAGTGCGGCACTGCTTCAGGATGTGACGCTTGCAACGCCGCTAGATTGGCCCAGGCATCGCGCTGCGCCTGCACACCTCCTTCCTCGTAAGCACGCCAATACCACGCGGCGGCTGACACGGCTGCCGCCTGTGCGTCTCTAGTAGTCTGCTCTTCTGGGCCTGCTTTGCTATCACTGCTACTACATCTACTATAGCTTCCATCTGGGCCCTTTTTAACGGCACAGAAGCGCTCGAAGCACACGCCCAAGCCATTCATCGCATCAGGCACGCCTCTGGAGGCAGCTAGCGCAAACCATTGCTGCGCTAGCGTCCAGTCTTGACCACCACCACTGCCTCCTCCGCCTCCTGCCACGCCCGCAGCGCAAGCTTCACCAAGCCAACTCCACGCCAAGGGTACAAATGCAAACTCAGCCGGTGCTGGCGCTGCTGGTTTTGATACTGCTATGGCAGTCTCATCCGAGGCAGTAGCTGCACTGCTGCTGCTGCTGCTAGTGCTATTCGTTGTGGGGATTGCCCTAGCCGATGCCATTGCTGACGCTACCATGGATGGATCGCCACCCGCTGCCGCACGGAGCCACCACACGCCAGTCGGAGGGTCCAGGCCGCCACCACTGCCATTGCCACCTCCTGGACTGCTGTTACTGCTACCACTACCAGCGTCGTTCCCACTGCCGCCGCATTGCTCAGGCAGCAGGGCAGCGCCCGTGTACCACGCCACCCCTACCAAAAACTGCGCGCACCTCGCCAAGAAATTGATCGGCATATTCCGTGAGTCAATTGGCGGCAGCGCAGGTACGCCTGGATCCCCAACCACGGTCCCCTCATTGCTGCTGCTGGAGCTGCTGCTGCTGTTGCTAGTGCTGGAGCTGCTGCCGCTTTTGCTAGTAGCGTTGCTGCCGGCATCTTGCGTTGAAGTAGTAGCATGTAACGCTGCTTTCCCTGCTGCAAAGTCGCAGAGGGCGCCGAAGTCCACCTTGGCCCACAGGGCGCGAGCGCGCGGAGCATTGGGCCAGCAGCCACTGCCGTGACCTTCTTGCGCGCAGTACGCGGCGGCAGCAACGCACAAGTTGCCGGTCGTGGCACCACTGCTGTTGCTGCTCTCGCCAGGTACTTTAACGGTTGCCTCAGCCAGTTGCATGAGTGCTTCGATGTCAGACGCCGGCGGGTCAGCGGTGCCAAGCACACGCTTGAGGAGGGCAATAGATCGCTCCTCCAACGCATTCATAATACTTACAGAATGATCTTCTTGTATTTCGTCCATTACTACTTCTACCTCCTCAACAGCTATCTTGCTTTGCCATTCCAATGACGTGGATGAAGGTGTAAAAACTGTTGTAATAGTAGACACGGCACGCTCTGGAGCGAAAGCGAATGCAAGAGCTTCATCTGCCAACTTGTCAATAGCGTAGCCACTCCCCCTGCTGCTGCCGCTGCCGCCATCGTGATGGTGTTGGTGGCTGCTATCGCTGCTGCTGTTGCTGTTACTGCTGGTAGTATCACTGCTGCTGCTTCTGCTGTTGTTGCTATTGCCAGTACGGCGGTTGCTCTTTTTTCTCGACGCAAAATTGCTGCTGCTCTTTTGCTCAACTGCTACTGAAGTCGTTCGACTATCAGCGCGGTCCGGAGCGGCCATCGTTATGCTACTGGCGCTGCCGACGTTGCTGCTAGAGCTACTTTGACTAGTCATGCTGCTTTCACTGTCGTTAACAGTGCTGTTTATTAGCGTGTCGTCTTTGTTTGCGTTGCTTTGGTTGTCTGCCTGCACTTCAACCTTCTCTACGCCCAGCACCTCCACCTCATCAACGTTCATCGAAGGCCGCCGAAGCGCCTCCCTTACATAGAGGCTGTCACCTGACCCACTGCTAGTGGAGCCGCTATCCCCAAAGCCAGGGACGTCGTCTGCGGTCAAGCGAGACCGCCGCGTCGCTGCCGCAGCCGCTTGAGCCCAGTCGTCATCTGCGTCCTCGTCTGCCGCCGCGTGCATCGCCGCATCCGCCAGAGCCGCCCGAAATTTGCGCCGCTGCAAAGGCTTCAAAAAGCCAAGGTCTTGCTCCGACAAGCCTGGTGGTTTCGCGAGCTGTTTCACGCTGCAGAAGCGCCGGGCGACGAAGTCGGGGGCCTGCGACGCCAGGCCAACTCGGGCAAGCAACTCCTTGAGTGCTGGCTCCATCAGCGGCTGCTCGCCTGGCGACTTGGCTGCAGCGGGCACCGGCGACCTTTCGCGGTGCGATGAAACCTAGATACAGGTACCAAATTTGATTTCAACGAAAGAAAGGCAGTTCGACATGAATTATCTCTGTGCCGTTCTTTCGGAAACGTCACATAAACTAACGGCCACTAGAGAGGTGAGAAACCTACAAAATGGGCCCTTTGTGGAGTGAGGGGGCTCATGAAAGCTTTCAAATTTTTCGAACCAAAATTCTTGGAGCAATGTAATTGAATACCTCGGGCGATTCTGAACCGTGAGCATCGTCGACTTCACGAATTGCGACAGCATTGATGTTATTGCAGCAGAGCATGTCGTTTTCCCGCTGAGTGAATTTCTAAAGAGCTTGTTCGAACGACACTGCCGGGCTATCAGCTCATTCACATCAATATATTCCCGACAGATTCTCCGAGCGAAGCCTTCCGACTCTATCCATTTCTTCTACCCCTCTGACTTCTGCGCCAATTTTATTATTTCGTCATTTTTTGGATGAGAAACGAGAACGATTTTGGGGTTTACAGGGTAGCTTTGGGTTTTGGCCGACAACGTCTGCGTTCTGAGTGACTGAGTACTGAGCAACTTGACGTGATGACAACGAGCGACGACGTGTCAAAACGTAACGTGACATGGAAGGAACTTCGAAGCCGCAGTACATTATATAGCACCGAGTTTTGATTCCCTACACTTCTGAAGTGCTCGCATAGAGAGGGTATCACCATACATCACCATTCATGTTCTACGCCACATACACTGGGGCCCTGTTGATTTTGTTTCAATCATCGCTTGGCAAGTCAACGTACAATGAAGCCATGGCTCATGTGAGTGCTTGCTGGACTGCCATCCAAATAAATCACAGAGGCTCATTATTTTTTTTAATTAAACGTGAGTTACTCAATTACAATGACTTTGCTGTGCACGAGTGATTTTCTCACGAGGGCATCTTGCCAATTGTTAAATAAAATAAAGTCTACGTGAATCGAAGTAAGTTTACAAGGAAAGTGATGTACGTGTGTGGGTGTTATGTTGGAATGATACTATGAAAGGAAAAACAAATGCATCCCTTGACATTTGCAAATGGATTTCTGTGTGGCACAGGACGCCTTAGCTTACGCCGGTGCAGCGTACTGCCCCATAGAACGTGTTGCCACGTGGTCTACGCTGAATGCCCCATGTCAGAATAAAACTGCGGGCTTTGAAGTGTACGCTACTGTGAAAGCCACAGCACCCAAGGCCAAACTAGACAAAGACTATTTTGGGTACATGGGCGTCGATCACAACAGGGAATGGGTTGTTGCGGCTTTCAAAGGTGAAAGAGTGTATACTGCCTGCACATGCTAAATGTTTTCCTGAAGTGTTCTATTCGTTATATGCCTCTGGCGCTTTCTGCTCAAGGCACGAACGGGTCGATTGCGGACTTCGCCACCGACTTACAAGGGGGATACTTCGCTTCCGATTGCTTGATTGACGGCACAATATTGGGCAAGGTAAATGAGAAAAAACTGCAGCAGACATTCTAACCTAGCTAGGTTCTCCTTGTTTTGAGCCTATCCTTGGAATTGATTCCTTTGTGCCTACAGTGGAGGCTCACTTCTTTTATTTTTATTATTTTTTGGATGGGGGGGAGGGGCTTTTTTTTTACTATATCTGATGAGCGGCGGCTCTTGATAAAACACATCTCTGTTTTTTGGTGCACTATATAGGTGCATAAGGGTTTCTGCAACTACTTCGACTACCTCAACCAGGCGGGGTTCAGTGACCACCTCGCCGCCCTTGCCGCAGCCCACCCGACCTACCCTGTAGTCCTCACGGGCCACAGTCTGGGCGCTGCGATCGCAGTGGTGGCCGCCACTTACCTAGGACAGTCGAAGCATGCACTAGGCACTATAGTGTACACGTATGGCCAACCCCGCGTCGGAGACTTTGCGTTCAGCCAGCTCTTTAGCGATTCAGTTCGGGTGCGTTCTCGAATATAGTGCTTGTTTTGAATAGTTTCTTCCTAAAATACCCACGGACCATCCACCACTTCGTTCAGTGACGAGCTTGGATGGCTCATTGGAGCTCTGCGTTTTCCTTAAATATTCAAAACTTGTCGCCTCTCACGTGTGTTCAATATTCCCATCACATCATTTCCCTCTTCCAGGACGCATGGCGAATAGTGCACCGCAAGGACGCGATTGCCCACGAGCCTTTCTGCTGTGGCCTGCTAGGGGCCTGCCGCCCTCTGCCTACCTGCCCGTACCACACTGAAAATGAAGTGTGGTACCGTCACAAGGTATTGAGATTGAATACTTCGTATGTGAAATTGGAGGAATGGCTAATGTACTATGTTTATGCGCCTCTCTCTACCATATCCAAGTCGATAGTTGACCATGACTTTTTTGCATCATCGCCATTCTTGCACTTTCCCTTCTCACACGACCCATATCATACAATACCTCTTCCGCCATCTTTACTCTCAGAGCATGAACAACGGCTCGTACATGGTTTGTTCTGACGCGGAAGACCCTTCTTGTGCCAACTGGGTCGACTTGTCAATCGACGACCATTTAATTTACTTCGACGAAAGCGTTGGGAGCTACTGCTGCGAGGATGAAGCACAGCCCTAGTTGCAGGTGGCATTCTCCTTCTGATTATTATAATAAATCGAATGCACCAAACACTCAGCACTCATCAACCCAGTGGCCTGCTATAAATTGTACGCGTATAACACCAAGACTTCACATATTAAAAAATCCAGTAAATAGAAAAAAAATATAGCGCTATTGGCTATTGTTATTGCGCATAGCTCAATGGATTCGGAGCTGCCTAAATATGGCACGGCCATTACGGCGTATTGTTCGCGGAATCAGCA
>Ga0307982_1001244_pt1 | contig 20674 bp, 17 predicted proteins | sample OrgLakmetagen989_FD_201847 | JGI IMG/M metagenome (GOLD analysis project Ga0307982, IMG submission 201847) | Saline water microbial communities from Organic Lake, Antarctica - #989 | ecosystem: Environmental > Aquatic > Non-marine Saline and Alkaline > Saline | place: Antarctica: Organic Lake... | reverse complement strand
TGCCCGTGGTGCGTGTCCCTTCTTGTGCCCGTGGTCCGCCTGGTGTTTTGTTTACTGCACATCTGCACATGTACAACAAATCTGTACTACAGTACTGTAGGTACATAAAAAACGACGACCACCACCACCACCACGAACCACGAACGAAATTCCATTTAATAGAAAGGATTATCAACATGATATTATATTAGAGCACCTTCTGCTTTTGAAATCGTGGATTCGCGACTTCATCACAAATCATCAGTAGTAAGAAGTAGGAGGGCTTGACGGCTTGACGGTAGTCTTCTTGAAAGTCCTCAAACAATGTGCATAAGAGCAAAAGCATGAGAGTCGATCGAGACATTGCTAGTTTGCCAGTTGCGATGATTTTTCGTGAAACTCTACAATTTTGCATAGAATAGCCTGTGTCATTTCATAAACTCGTTTCTGTAGGAGAAGGCAAACGCACAGCCCTCCGGAGAAAATATCATGCTCAAGTCTAAAGCCCCATCAACCGCCAATAGAAGAACCTATGGGAAGCAAAAAGAGATCAACATCAGTAAGTTCTCAGGCGTAGCCACAGGATTTCGGAAGTTTCAGGCTCCTTCAAACCGCGTTGCTGAAATACCTAAAGAGAAAATTCTGCGCAACCCTACGCTGGCTGAGGATTCAGTACCTGACCACGCGGTCAATAATGATCAGTGCCGGGCTACGAATGAAAATAGTAATATATTCGAATCATCTGTACCAACAAGCTGTTCACCTCTTGGGCAGTCTGTTCGTGAAAATCAGTGTAGAAATCGATTTAATCATGATTCACTAGCAGCGGCGTCGAAGTCTTCAGCACCAGAAGCGCTAACAAAAAGTGTTGTAAATCAAGTAGTGGTTGATTCAGCTCCTGTGCCAGCAACGCTTTATTCTACGTCATCGGAAGTGGCGTCTGTTTCATCAAAGACCAACCGTCACAAGCTCAGACTCAAACGGAATCCGCAGCATAATCTTGGCCGCTCACCATTGGGTACTCTTTCTGCGTTTGAGCTGACGAATCATTCGCTTGCTCCAAAGGTTACTTCACCCATCCTGACCAGTCAGTCTTCGCTCTCTATGCAAAATTTGTCGCATGGTCACCAAGAACAAGCGCACTATGAAGCTCTGGCTTTACATCCCCATAAAACTCCACTGCGGCTGCAGCCTGAACGGCTCTCATCGTTGCCGACGCCGGTGCAGTGCGCCCGTGATACCTCTTCTGATGCACACCAGCTCTCGCCGCGTCAGCTACAGACAAGCACCGCTACGGATGACAAAGTCGGCCCAGAGAAGTCAACTAAAGTGGTTGACTACGTTGAAGAAGATTGCGACGGTTTAGTCAACACTCCGGAGAAGGAAATGAGTTATCACCCGCAGCAAGGGAAGCGGCGGCTATGCAAGAAGCAGGCATTGGCCACTGCAGTTTATGAGAAGTGCACTTTGCACAGAAGTACTTCAAGCGCGTACATGGAGACAGCTCGTACAGCTAAAGCTGCAATATGCGTAGAATTCCCGCATGACTCTTTCAACTCTAATTCAACTACTGCAGCGGCGACTATAGAGCTACCAAATGCTGACGTTGCTGAAGTTATCAGAGAGCTGCCAGTAAAAGGAAAGGTTGCTCCACGCACAACTACGACTAAAAATAAATCGCAATCTCAGAGTCGAATGAGGCGTAAGATGCTTCATTCAAAATCAGACTCAAAGGAATTCACAAAGGCAGTACGCGGCGGGTGTGAGAATTGTGATGCGCCACGTAATGGCATGTTCAAAAATGGATGCTCCTGCAGCAAAGATGCCAGCACGAAGATATCAAAACGCGCCATTCGTTGCCCAGCTTCTAAGGATCGAGCAAAGTCTGTCGATTCCGAGTCGAGCTTGAGACATCTGTCCTCAAGTAGCATTGCTGAAGGACTTATCCAATCGCAAGGTAAAGACACTTCTGAATCATCCAACAAGACTTCTGGGAGCCCCGTTCGTTCAGTTGAGCTGCTGTGTCCGCCAGAGGCAACGCAATTGGGTGGACCCAGCAAAAAGCGCTCAACTTACCTTACGCAAGACTCTAAGCAAGATCGTAAGAAGTCGAAAAAGAGACCTCGTGCAAAGGAATGTCCAACGGTCGAGGGCAACAGTGGCATGGAATCTAGCATACAAACAAGCATTGCTGGGTCCAGTGCTTCAGAGGGAATTTCACCTGTGAACGTCGAAATCGACTTGACTTGTGCTACATGGTTTTGTGCTGGATGCAGCTTGGTCCACAAGGAGGATTTGTGCAATGCAGTGTGGCCGTTCAAGAAAAAATGCGGTTGGCTCACGCACGGTTTGTACACGAAACATGAAAACTCTACTGCTGATTAAAACGGCAGGAAGGATGTGTTATTTTTGGTTTATGATTCTTAAGATTTGATAACAGGAAACACATTTCGGTCAACGCTGTGCAGCTGCGCAGCTTTCTCTCGTTTTCCCGTCCTTGAACTTACTATATTGTGCTTGTCCTCAATTTTTGATCTGCTCACAGGCGTCCCCAAAGACGGTGACTGCTTTTACTCTTCGGTATGCCAGGCAGTGGCCAGAAGCGTTGCGCCAAATCCACCGCCGTCAACTACTGGCGCTTCTGACTCCGTTGAAACAGCCGGCAACACTACTGGCAACACTAGTGTTGAGTTCGACAATATTAAAAGTGGCAACAACCACGACAAATCTGAGCAGAGTCCGCAAGATTGTTCGCTCTTGCCATCGCCGCATCTCGGCGGACCAGAGCATGTGATCTCTTCTCCGGCTTCCGCTCTCACACATTTGTCGCTGACGGTGGCTGAGCTGCGAAACTGCGTCGCGGCGGCGGTTACCGAAGAGCAACTGCGCTTTTACCAAATCTTCGCCGCCGCTAAGTGAGTTTGAATTGGGAAATGATGATATGATAACAGAAATTAGTGCACCTTTAGCATAAACAGTACTTGAATCCTGACGTAGACGTTGAACATTTGAGAAAGCTAACACAATTTTCTCTGACCCTGCCTTCCTCCTTGCTATTTTGCTGGAAAACTGCATGCACGCCTTATCAGTCCGCAAGCAGAATGGCTCGACTTTGTGCGCACAGTTCCAATGGCTACGCGATTGGATTATGGGGCTCGGCGGTCTCTCCGCCACTTGGCAGAGGAGAGCCATTGTGAAAACATCCCCAGTAACGCCAGCCATGATAGGTGTGGTTGTAATAGTGCGCTTGAAGATGAACATCAGTCTTACAGCTCTTCTGGTGGCAGCAATAGTAATACCAACGACAGCGGTTGCGATAACAGTGAAAGGGAAAGTTCAATATCAGCCACTTCACGTTTGGACGGCCGAAAGGCTGGTGTCATTGCAGACGCTAATTGCACGCCTGCTGTGAAAGATACCACGTCCGAGGCCGAAGGCGCTGCGGATGAGAGTAGCAGAAACGGGTGTCGGCGGCGGGGGCACTGGCGAGGTGCGCGGGCGTTTGGATACGCAGATCTTGAAGAGCCTGAGAACGATGGTGGTTTTGCTGGGAACATAAGCCACACAGCACAATCAAAGACGCCAAGCGCAATCTCAAAAAGTGATGGCGCTTTCATCGCTGCAAGAGCTTCTCCCGCAGCCAATCCAGTGCCAAGAGCTGGCCAGCGGCCGCTTCGACGCGCAGCTCGAGCGGTGAACTACGCTGCTGAGAACGGCCGCCGCTCTACAGGAGAGGAATGGGAAGAGTGGCCGTGGGAGGCGCTCTGCCCAGAAGCCGCTCCTTCTGCCTCCCCTGAGAGCCATGTCGACAGTGCATGTGCAAAAGTGCAGCCCCCCACAACGCACCCGCCAAGTCCCGCCACGCCACAGGTAATCGGCGCTGGCGGCAGTGGTATCAATAGCACCAACAGCAACAACGGTAACAACAGCTTGGCGAAGCAGCGACCGCGAAGAGCAGCAGCGAAGGCGCTGGTGTCGACGGTGCCCCAATTGCAAGCTTTCATTCGACTCTCTGGCGCTGAGGTGAAGCTTGCAGGACAAATAAGCATACGAAGTGTTCTTTTTGCAAATTTCTTCCAATCGTAGTTGAATTCTAATTTTTGTTCTGAGGTCATACGAATTGACTACACTGTGTGTTTGTCGATTTATAAATCATCTTCTTGACCACTTTCCTATTGCCAGGTGGGTGAGTCGTCTTGTTTGTGGGCCGACGATTTCGCTCATCACGTCGTCGCCAAAGCACACAAGTTCTTGCTCCTCTTTGTCGACATGGAGCGAGCAGGAGGCGCCAGCCCGTACCGTGTGCTTGCATCTGCTGATCAACCCACTCGAGCCATTATTCTTAAGCGTCAAGGGTGCGTTTTGTCCTCTATGTCCTTTCCTATGACTTGATATTCTAGTCTGCTTCGTGCGCGTTGCTATTATCTTCGCTGCTTTCATTTCGTCGATATGTATATTAGAGGTGCCATTTAACCTTCCGCACCCTCAGTATATTCACCTTTTCTCAAAGCTCTTCGTTTCCGAAATATCTGTGTCCTAGACCCGTGGGCCACTTCGTTTTTTTGTCCTTCAATGGAGTCGCACTCTTTAGCAGTTACTCTGCGCTTCCTCCAGCTGTCAAGGTATTGTTTCCTTGCCATCGCCTTTCCCAATCCTGCATGTGCCCAACATGTACTCCGTAAACACGGGAATAAATCTCGATACACTTTTGACATTTGAAACATATTGTTTTACACCTATAATATTATCCCTGCCTGCCCTGTGATGTTCATTACTCCTCGCCATTTCCTTCTCGCCTTCGCCTTGGTCATAAAGTCGATCTTCATCTCATGTTCATACATAATATTGTTCTTAGGTGCTCTGGCGAGCTTTCCCAGAGCTTACACTATTACCAGATTTCTAAAAAAATTACCTACTCAGACTCCAATAGCACCCTTGAAATGGATGCCACAAAGTTGTCGCCTCCATCTTAAACGGCTACAACCCCTACACTCCTCGAGGCCCAGCTCTTAGGAAGCCTCGCTAAAGAAAACGATTGAGAGAGTCTCATAAGAACGGCATCACTAGTCGCAAGATCGAGTGAAGTACATCCAAGTAACACGCCACGTTTGCACGTTTGTAGCACGAGCGCGCATACCCAGGCATTTGAAGTATCTCGGTGCGTATATAACTGCATTTCAAGCTCTGGAATCTAGAATAAATCGATATTTCGAGTGGATTTTTTCTAGCTCTGGAATCTACAATAGAATGGCTATTTTATAACTCTGAGCCAGCTCCAGCGGAGCTGCCTGATTGGGCATCTCTCTCTCTGGTATTTTCTTCGTCTTGCATTGGCCATTGAAAGGTTATCACGACAGGGTAGTGGTCGGACGCAAAAGGCTGCCCGTAGCGTGCATTCCGGCGCCGCTTATCGTCCGTAACTAACTTGGCCTTCACGATTGTGCCCTGAGGTACGAACTCCATGTCTCTGCCTTGTCTATTTTGCATGTCACCATTCTCTGTAACTGTTCCCACAGCAGTTGAGCTTGGTGCATATGGAACTTCTATATGTCTCTCCACGTCTACAACGGCTCCTCGTGTCACAAACACACCGTCAATGTGCCTTGCACCGGACATCGCAATCGCCAAGCTCCTGTGGCCGAAGTGGGGCGCCACCCAGTTAGGGGAAGGCTCGCTGCTGCCGCGCCACGCGTGGAAGGTGCTCTAGGAGCAGAAAATTTATAAAAGGAAGCACGCATGAATTAAGAGGTGAGAAACTGTGAAATAAATCATCTTTGGAAAGGGTCTACTGAACAATCCTTGATGTCATGTGAACGACAAGATCAAAAAGGCGAAGCGACCGAAGAGAACTTAGATAGCAAAATTCGTCATAAAATCGCATCGCACCTGACTGCATGCACCGCAATTGCGCTCGTTTGCGTGCACCCATGCATCCACCAATGGTGGCATCAAAGCACTGGCGCTGTTTGTGGGTGCATCGGCTGTGAGCTGAGCGTACCAGCCTTGATTGCCCCCTTCGTCCTTGACAGCGTTAAAGTCTCCCATCACAAACACCACTGCAGCCGAGCAACCATCACTGCTGTCGCTCCGGCTGCCAAGGTTGCTTCTATTATCACATTGCGACTGGCTGAGTTCGTGAGCCCGGGCCCGAAGCAACCGGGCGCTTTCCACTCGAGCTGTCTCGGATGCATGGTCCAAATGGGCGTTGAGCACCACGAAAGCTTGCTCCTTCCGCGGTGTACTTCCTTTTAGTACTGATGTAAAGCGCGCCCAAGTCGCAACACGAGGCAGAGATGCACCCCAAGCTTTGCTGCTGTGGTGCGGCGAGTCACTGAGCCAAAAATCGCCGGTGTCACCCACGGCTATGCGTGACGTGTCGAACCTGAAAAACAACACCATATCGTGAATTGTGTTGGGCTTGTGATTACAAAATAAAATGAAATACAAAACAAACTACAAGCCAGTACATCAAATATATTCGTAAGAATATATGAACAGTGCAAGCACATACGAAGAGGTTGCCGCATAGATGTTAAGCAAAAGTTATACTAGCAGCTTTAGACGCACAGGATGGCTGCAAGTTCATCTTCGTCGCCACCAGCGTCTCTTGTGCCGCTGTACCGACCAACCCCCACTCGTTGCCAAGTCGGCCCAAGAAGTGACATTAAATCATCTAACTGCCATGCAAGACCCTCCTGCATTTACAAAGAGCGAAATTTTTAGAGAATTTAGAGCTAAAACTTTCGATAGCCTCAGCTACATTCATGCACGAAATTTGGGACCAACAACCAAATCAATTACGATCATCGACCTGAGTGCCTACAACAGCAGCGCCTGATATTTGGATCGTTTTCGCAACAGCGCTCCGCCGAGCTTTCCAAGTCCGACCATTATACCCATCGCCGCCATCGCGGACTGCCCATTGCGACGCGGTGCGAATGTTGTAGGTTGCCACGGTGATTTCGTCGCCTAGGCTTGCTCCGAGTGAGGCCTCTACCACGCGCTTTCTTGCATCTAGACCATCAACTTGGCTCAAGATCTTGTGCGCTGAGACGAACAGGAGCAACAATACTAGCCAGCCCATATGATGCTAACGGTTTGATGCGCGACAGTTACGACAACTCTCAACTCTCAGCGCTCTTTGCTATTTTGTTGTGGCCTCTGAAGTCGTCTGAAGGAAGCACAACGAAGCACGACGAAGCACGACGAAAGATGAAGATACTTCGCTACTTCGCCTAACAGCCGATTTCAACCCAGAATTTCTGTTGAGATCTGAAATTAGATACCAAATCTGCCGTCCCTGTTTCAACCCAGAACAAGTAGTAGTGAAGAGTGATGTGTCGAGATTTGTTCTGGCAAGTTCTAGCCCTTGTGGTGCTTTCTACCTCAGTCTCGTCAATATACGGCCAAGTGGCTTAAAACACTCGCCCCTAGCACGACAGTCATACTTACCTTACATTCAAGCTTCGTTCCTCGCACCTACCATTTTAATGTTTCTTGATTTGATGGAGCACGGAGGCAAAGGAGGATGCGAAAGCATGCAAGATTGTAATTACTTTGAGAACTAAGCGGCGACCACTCTTTGACCCGATGGCTTTAATCTACTCGGAACTTTGATCACTATTAAGCTCAGCATCACACTGCATTGTTTGATGACTTAGATGTGTCGGGTGCTCCAATAAGTGAGTGTGGCCTGGGCAGAAATGGCATCGAGCTATCGAGATATCTTTGGTACTGCAATTACTCCTACATGGCCGCCGCCTCGATCTATGGAACACGCGGAAGACGAGACCAGAACTGGGCGAACGCTGGTTTATATCATTTTTTTTCGCCATTATACTCGTGCTTTGTTGTCGTCTCGTCGCTGATGGTGGCAATATTTCGAAGGCATCATCGCAAATACGGCTCTACGACTACGTGACAATCGAGGCAGCTTATTCGATTCAGGAATTGGAAGTCAACGAAGCCTGTAGGCCTCCTTGTTAAGCGCGGCTTCAGGGGTTAGGTTCTTAACCTAGTAGCCCAGAACACAGATGACTGCCTCGTTGACTTGAGACCTGAGGACCTGAGTGACCTGGAACGTGACACACGAAAATCGAAGAGTACTCAGATCCGCCGGCTTGTTCGGAGGAACTACGCCAGCTTGAGCCCCAATTCGCCATGTGCACTTGCTAGCGCTTTTTAGTGCCTCTGTGATTATCCTTTATTTGGAGGAATTAGATTAGATTAGATTATACTCCCCAATTGCAAAGAAACAACAACAAATAGCATAGAGCTGCGTTTTGATGAATCCTCCAGAACAAGTCTGACTGGGAATGCTAACTATTAATTCGACCGGTGACTAGGTAGGTAGGAGGTAGGCCCAGGCGCCCAGGCCAGACTCAATCGTCTCCCTTGACCGAACTATGAGTTTGGCGTCTTCACCAGGTAGGGTAGATTTATTGATCAGTTATGTTTGTCTCAGAGATGCGCTTCTAAGGAAGCGTTTACTCCCTAGTAACAAAGAAGCGTTATCTGCGAAAATTTCGTTGTGGTGCCTTGCTGCAAACATTTCACGGAAGTAGACAGGCAGTTCGCAATTCCAGTTGCCTGCCGGATTCAGCTGGAGAGAACGAGCGGTGTATTAGTGCCTTTCAGGATCCGCAGCTCCTAGGCGAATAATCAATGTACCTATTCAATAGCAGGAGATATCTTAGAGGCATGAAATATCCGACTCAGCGCACAAATACCAACAGGTTCTTAGGACTTGCGCACACAGCGCATCGTGGTGAGTTTTCAAGTATCTCGTTTAGCAAATACGAAATATCAACACTTTCTCCCACAGCGCACCACAGAAAGACCCAAAAGGCAGCGATCTAAAATATATTTAAAGAAGAAGAGAGGGGCACCTTAAATTGCGTGAGTGCAATTTTGCGGCCGGTGCAGAGCACGAGCGAATGCCAACTAGATCTCGGAGCTCGCGAAGCCGCCGTAAGCCATTTGCCCTCCCAATTAGCCGAGGCAAAAGTATCTGGCTGAGCCACTGTCCAAAAAATAAAGGAGCCAAGTAAATTGAAAAAGATGTGAGTGATGGAGAAAGAGAAACGCTGAGGTCGAGGGATATGCATGGGGTATTGAGCTTGCCTTGTGCTATCCCTGGCAGAGAACGAAACTCATCTTTATCACTGAAAGCTCATAGCCATGTTTGTCCACGTGCTATCATTGAGAGCCTCACAGAAAAAGTAAAAGTAGATACCACAGGAGCGAAACTTTCGGCCAAGCCTCAGTGCATTAAGGTCAATTTGGCCTCAAGTCTTCTAAGAAGGCACAAGCTATTTGTGCTCCCAAGCGGCAACAGCAAATAGAGCTGCTAGATCTAGCCACATATCAAATCCTGATGGAAGACAGCATCATAGCAAGATTAACAGAGTAAAGAAAAGGGAATGGGAAGGAGCAATGTTGAAATACAACGTGTACGGTGCTTCCAAGACGGTAAGTTGCACAAAAGCGCATGTGCCCTCACCCGTCAGCAAGCCGTGGCCAATGAAGAGAAAGTGGTAGGACGAACAAGTGAACTCAATGTAAGCTTCAGCCGATGCCAGAGCTTCGTGAAGATCACTTTCAGACTTCTGTGGAGTCTTCGTGGCTAAATCGCTAACAAAGAGGCCATGGTGCGCTATTTTCAAATCTACACAGGTGCCATCAAAATTGAACATCAGATCACAAATAATCTCAACACGCCGTCAAAATTGAACATGTTGAGATTCGTCATCTCATGTTCAATTTTGATGGGTTTTTGGTCTAATATGTGAAAAGGAAATTCGGAAATACTGTAGATCTTCTAGTAGTCTATAGAATACGTATGCACCAATCAAAGGCTTTTCAGCTTGAGATCTTCGTCCAGTTGCCATGAAAATGCTCTAACTTCCTGCGTGGTATTGTGAGGCTACTTCATCGCAACGACGAGTGTAGCAGTGTAGCCAACGACAAACCCGCTAATCTTCATTGATTTCTATTGCTTACTTGGATCGGCACAGGAGGCTTTGACACATTCGCAGTAGAATAAGTTGAAAGGCAAGGTAGGTGTGGGAAGCAAGGATCGGCAGGAAGAGGAAGTAAGTACATTATTTAGAGTATTGATAAATGAACCGACATAAGGAAATGCGAAGCCTGCATCAACACCCTAAGGGTGCAAGATATTTCTTGAATAGGATCCTTACTAGCTAGATATTCACGAGGATGTTAAATGATTATTAATTCATGAGGTAAACGTCGTAATGAACTGTCGCATCGTCGATACCTACGGTAGGTTATTCAGGCAGCGCTATGGACGAAGCAAGGGAGAGCGCGCATGGGCACGGTCCATTGTCGGCACGCAACCGTGCTTTGAGGCGGGCTCAACAGCGGAACAACATTCGACTTCGGCTGCGCAACATGGATGAAGCCTACACTAAAGCGTCTCCGATCACGAAGCAATTTCGGCAGCTCATCCTAGTGGCGACCTACGTCCTGACGTGGTGTGACATTTGGTTCAGCTTGAGTATTCTAGTCTCCGGAGTGTCGCACTCCGATTGGCTGGGCTTAAATGTGTGCTTATGCAGCTACCGCTGCAACGGTGAATGGCACACAGAATACACTAAGACGCCCGACTGGAATGTCACCTTCGTGCCGGACTCGTGCCCTAACGAAATATGGACTTGCCAAGTGCAGCAAGAATGGTGAGTGCATTCGAGGCTGCGCAATTTTTGAGCGCGAGCTCGATTAATTTTGAAGATATATTCGTTAGTGCGTCGCAGTTGAAGTCGTCGCATTTGCCTTTTCGTGCATGTTTTGGTGAACTGTTCAACCGACCAACTGCCTCTTTATTTTTTATCCCAGGGACGAGTGCGTTTGCAACGAGCACGGCACCGAAGCTACTAGTGCAGCGCTCCTCTTGAACACTGGAGGGTGCGACTTTTTCGAGATCACCCACGAATTTTTGCTTTTAGACGCAGTGGTAGTCGCACTGGGCCTGGTGAGTGCCGTTCTTTTAGAAGGACCCGAGGTAGACGATAATGCGTACTTGTGCGTAAATGTAGCGTAGAGCTCTCATTTTGTCTTCGGGATATTCTGACGAAACCATCCGCTCTAATATTTTCTTCTGAAAATATGTATTAGGTCATGACCACTGCCATGTTCAAGCTTGCGCAATATGCACCATCAGCCGACCCCGTCAACCTCACCCGCGTGGTGTTCTTTTGGCTGCCCAGCTCCCTGCAAGCTGCGTGCCACGCGCAGCCGTTTGAGTCGAAAACTCTCTTCCTGATGAGTTACGCGCTCTTTTTCGCTGCCTGGATGGTCTCCGTTGTACTAGCCATATGGGCTCAAGTCGGACGGTTGGGGGGCCTTGGCGCCAACGAAGTGGAGAAGTTGCCCATGAGTTCGCACGAATACGAAATGCCGCCGCACTTTCAGCGGGTGCAAAACTGGGCCAGTACCGTGCACGCAATAACCCTCTTGGCGCAAACCTTGGGCCTGTACGGGTGGCGCCTGGGCGCGGAAGCGCAGTTTCGGGTGACCCCACGGCTCAAGCGCCTGTCGCTGCAACAACCTGGCCGCAGCGCTGCAGCTGCTGCGGCGGCGGGGAAGCCGAAAGTGCTTTACTCCGCGGACTCCAGCGTTGGTGGTGCTGGTGTCGGCAGGGGCGGCAGCCGGAGTGGCGGCGGCGGGCGCGGTTATGCCCGAGCTCGGAACAACAACACCACCCGAAGCGGCAGCATAAGCAACGCGCGCGCGCGACGGGAGCGCGAGCGCAGCCTGCACTTTCTAGGGGGTGGCGGCCACCACGGCCATACCGCCGTGGGCTACGCTGCCTCCGCCCTGCAGGGCGGGATACATGGAGGGATGCACGGCCTGTCTGCACTGGGCCGCGGTGTGCTGGGGGGGATTCAGTCGGGCTTCCACCACGGCGCTCAGGGCTTCCACCGCCACGGGCTTCCAACAACAGGAGAAGCAGCAGCACCTGGAGGAGAAGGAGGTGGTGAGCATCTTGATGACGTCACCGGCAACGAAGGTGAACGCTACGACCATCCTCCGCAGGGATTGCTCCCAGGCGGCATAGGCAAAGGCCGGGTGTTGGGCGGTGTCGTAGGAGGCGTCGTGGGCGGCCTCGGTGGCTTGGCTACGGGCGTAGTTGGCGGCGGCTTGAACGCCGTATTTGGGAACGGATACGGCGAGGTACACGACGACGACGAGGAGGCCGACGAGGACGATGCAGAAGTCATCGACGGAGAGCCCCTTTTCTTCAACGTAATCACGGGTATTAAACCAACGAATGCTTCAGAAGATGTCAATGCAGCCGAGGACGAAGATTTTGTGCTCTACTTCAAGGTGAGGCAACACATAGGCATGCACAGTGGGCGAGATAATTCTTTTACAAGTTCACTTGTTTTTCGGTGTGTCGATGTCCTTGAATTCTTCATCTTCTACGCATTCTCCAATTGTATTCCTCATATACTACATGTAGGTGGACTTTGTCGATGCGACAGGGCGCGCCGTGGCCCCTGCCCCAGGCCTGCCAGTGCCTTTGCTCTCCTTGGCTGTGCTGCCGGGAGAGCCTAGCCACACCTTTGAGCTGTCCTGTACAACAACTTCCAAAAACAACTCGAACTCTGCTATGAGCTGGATGAAACGCGTCTATCTCCAATGCCTCGGCGCCCGCGGCGGCAAAGTAGTGCACGAGTACGTGTGCGCCGTGCCCGCGTCGCACTTCTTGGGCCGCCACCAATTGGAACTCTGGCAGCCATTGGCGAGCCAGAAGGACATTGCTCGTGCCGAGGCGCAAGCTAACTCGGTGGCGAGGCGCGAGTCCGGCCTGTGGAGCTTTGGAAATCGAATCAGGAGGAGTGCTACGAATAACGGCGGCAGGAACCGCAGTGGTAGCGCTAGCCACAACAATACTTTGGAAGTAGGTTCTGACCGTTTTCCAAGCGAAGACGACAACAATCAGCCACTGCCGCTGCCGCCAGATTCAGACGTGGAGGCAAGAGCAGCGGGCTACTCGAATACTAGCGGTAACAGCTTGGGGTTGATTGAGAGCAGCGAGGAGCAGGACGCCCTGTTAGCTGCTTGCTCGTACCGCGAAGTCACCGACATCACTTTCATCGATTCGGAGTACGAAAAGCGCAAGTTTTTGGCGCTTGAAGAGCGTGTCGATGACGTGAAAGCTAAGGTAGACGAGCTGTCGCCACAAGTCGAAGCAATGTTCGCTCGGCACACTGCCGAAGTTGCGCACGAAGGTGACTTGGCCAGCATTCACGACGACCCGGCCTTGCACGACTACTACGTGCTGTTTCAAATGCGGGTGGTGGGAGTAGCGGTGTCCTGCGCCGCGATCGCGAGCGGGATGGTGGAAAACCAAGGAGGGCTCGGGGGCCGCACGGCAAGCATGCTGAAAGGGGTTTCGGCGATTCAGTTCTTGGGCGACAATTGCAACTTGCCCTTTGCAGGGTTGGCTACTGCCCTCATTGGTGGCGCGGCCTTGGCCTACGCCGAGCACGAAAAGAAAGTGCGGGTGAAGCGCATCAACGACGTGTTCTACACGCCAGCGCAAGCCGACAAGGTAGCCGAAGCGGTGGCCCGCGCAGTGTGCGTAAATAAACGGTTTATTCAAAACCTGCGGGCCCTAGATGAGGCCGATGAGCTCGACGCGAAGCAACGAAGCCTGCCTGGAAAACGTAAGATGATGATGATGATGGTGATGATACATTTTGTTGTTTCGGGTGTTTCTTGCTTTGGGGGTGTTTGATTATCCATTTTTGAATTTGTTGTACTTATATTTGTTGTTGTTGTTGCTGAGACGACTCCACCCTTCATGTATGATTGAAGATTGAACATGAACGTGCTGATGTATATTTTTGCGTGTGACATATTTATGTGTCTTGTTCCTGATTGGCAGCGAGCGTCGTGCGACGGCTGGGCAAAGTCCTGAAGCAGTGCGCTGACATGGCGGCGATGGCCGACTTGGCGTACGCCGACACTCAAGTGAAGCAAAAGGCGGAAAACGACGCGCAGCTCATTGTGGAATGCATCATGTCCGGCCACCTCCAGGCGGCACTCAATGCGCGCGCCAACGAGAAAGCAATGCAAGATGAGAAAGAGGCAGCAGAGAAGTTACAGCAACAGCTTCAGCAGCCGGAGGAGCAGCAGCAGCCGGAGGAGCAAGACGAGAAGAAGGAAGACGAGGCTCATGCTACGGTGGCTGAGCGAGCTGCTGCTTCATCAAACTCCAGCCCTGATGACGAGCTTGTGAACATCCTCGTCAGTTTTCTGGCGCCTCCTTCCCTGCCCTCTCCTAGCGAGAGTCTTGAAAGAAGCAGCTCTACGGACAGGGCAAGCAGACTTTCCCTCGACAGACATTCCACGTCGGCAGCGCCAGCACTTGCGCCCGTGGAAGCCCCTGCAACCTCTGCTGCCCCCGCAGAAATTAGGCTTTCCAGGCATTCAGAGGCCGCGAACGCATCCGAGCTTGCGCAGTCCGCTCACGGGAGTTCGTTGCCATTGCGATCATCTTTTTCATCGTCGATGGTTTCGTCCGGAAGCGAAGCAGGCAGCAGCAGCAGTTCGCGGTTGCGAGGCGGCAACACCACTATCGATTCCTACAAAGTAGCTTCACGGTACCTCCGCGAGGGCCTCGAATTCACAAAGACTACCTTCGTGGCCACTTACCGCTACAAGCTCGTGCTCGCTGAGAGCAGCCGAGCAGCAACACCCGCCAACGGTGGCAGCGTCGTCAGCAGCAATTTTCACCAAGGGCCGCGCCTCGAATGGTGCCGCCTTGACAAGGACCCAAGTTTAAGCGCCAACGTACACTTTCTACCCCTCGACGCTACCCTCACTGCTTCCTCCCCGGCGCCTTCATCTCCAGCTCTCGCTACTGCCTCAACCGCCGCCAGCAAAAGCAAAGACATTGCAGTCGTCAGCAAAGCAGAGCGCACGGTGGTGGTTACAGGGATGGGAGGCAGCAGCACCTTCGTGTTTGCTCACGCGTCTCAAGCAGAGCAATTCCGCGCTTGCCTGGCTCTCGTTGTTGCTACCGTGTTTGGTCATGGCGCATCCTCGGATGCAGGCAGCCATGTCCAATCACATAGCAGCAGTGGAGCTGGAGCTGAAGGATCGAAGTGGGAGAAGAGCCCCATTGTTCTCGACGAGACTGATTTGTGAAATTTCTTGTAAGGTAAGTGGAAGAAAGACAACAAGCAAAAAACAAACCGCAACAGGAGGATAAGATAATACCAATCTTGATGTAAGAAATATGAATAGAACTTCCCAAATGAAATGCAGATCAAGGGAACTCGTGAAGCGCAAAGCGCGAGAGCCAAGTGCGAACTCACAGGTGCTGTATGGAACAGAAGAAATACTTGTGGCGAAGTGACACAGTAACTGCTGCAGTAGCCCCTGCCTGAGCCAACGTGCCTACTTTAATTTATTTCAACCAAACACGGCAGTTAGATACGCATAACGCAAACCGTAAACCATGTTTCTGTAATCAATAATTCAGATAATGCTCTTCAATACAATTCAAGTCGTTAAAAATATATTAAATCTCGAGCCATGCGCTATAATTTATTTCACTTAACACTTAAATGCACATCACCATCACCCTGACCGATTATGCTTGTGTGTGCTCTTTGAAAACTTTTTATCCGTCTTCGGGCTATATCGCTATATCTACATGTACTTTATACTTCATCGCAACTCCAATGAGGCCACAGCGGCTTCTGGGCTGTGGCTGCATCTTCGAGAGGCACTCATCTTTTCACTCCAAAGTCGGTGCCTCGCGCTGTGTAGCAACCCATTTGTCGAGCGCTTTCTGGGGCACGACCACAGTTCCTGGCGCGTCTTTCGGCACTATGGCAGCGCCTAAACCGAGGTCCTCGCGCAAGAGCGTAGACACGTAGTCGCGCAACGAGCCCACGCCACCGCTAGCACCGCTGGTGCTACGACCGTCGTTCACTTCATAGCTTGAGTAAGCTGCAGGCGTCGTCGAGACTCCTCTTCCTCCTCCTGCGTCACGACCTGTTTTGGCTGCCGTTGCTCCTTTCGCGCTCAGCAACTGCGCAGCTCGAGCGCGCTGTTGCTTTTGGGCGGACGAACGCAGCGCATCGGCGGCGCTTTTCACTTTGGCCCGCGCGGCCGCTGCTGCCCTCGTGTGCGTAACCCCCACCCCTGTAATGAAGGTCAAGTCGCCGGTGTCGAAGAGCGAAGGCCGCCCACCTAGACGCCCTAAGCCGTCGGCCCACTGCGCTGGCACGGCTTCTCCACTGCCACTGCTTCCACTGGTGCTGGTAGCAGCGCTGGCACCACCACCGCCGGTGCTCCTACCACTGCCGCGGTAGTCTCCGCCGATTTGCCAGCTGGCCGCCACGGCGTCCGCACCTCGGCTCTTCCCTCCTCCGTTGGCCTCTTCGTCGCCTTCTTCGAAGAAGTATTCGCAGGTGCCGCTCTCTTCGCAGTCGTCGTCGTTGGGCCTCGGCAGCGCGCGTGCGAGGACGCCCCGCTCGGCCAAAATGCGCCGTAAGGCCCACCGCACCGCGGCCTTGGCGACCGGCAGGGGCATGCTGGTCAAGTCCACTTCCAGGGAGGTGTCCAGGCAAGGAGGCGCAAAGAACGCCGGGGTTGGGCGTTGGCCTAAGCTTGCTTCAAACACGCCGTCAGCGAGCAAGTCCCAATCGCGCTTGGTGCGCCCTTGGCCGCCTTGTGCTTCGGCTTCGGCGGAGGCCGTAGCCGCCACCGCTGCCCCTACAAGGCCCGAGGGTGCTGGAACAGACGTCTTCTTCACGGCTTTGACGGTTGCTTCTGGAGCATTAGCATGAGCACCACCACCGCCACCAGGCGCTGCTACCACCGCATCCGGTGAAGCGTTGTCCCGAGCCTGGTTCAGGGCCCCCAACACGATGGACACGCTGACGTCATCGGGTTGCAGCCCCGCCATGACCATGTGACGATGCGTGGTGAGGCAAGTGTCCCAGGCTTGGGCGTTGGCACAAGCATGCAACGCCGCATTGTAGGCAACGCGATCCGGCGCAAACCTACAAAGTGGAGGAAGAGAGAAAGCAAGAGAACAAATAAAAACGCGAATGAAAGCAATCTCACGCATGCTCTACACCTCAAAAGGCACCAAGTATTCAACCTAATCAAGTGAAAGAAATAAGTGTTTGACTTGATTGAAAGTGATATCAACATGAATTCCTCATGAAACTCACCCCAGCAACGCCATTTCGTCCAACAAGGTGAGCGCAGGTTTCCATTGGCCGTCGCGCGCGCAAGCCGCGCAGGTGGAGGCATAAGCATAGCAGTTGGGGCGAGAGGCCGGCCCGCTCCGCTTGGCAGTGCGCAGCAACTGCAGCGCGGCTTCCCACCACGCCACAGTGCTCTTTTCCATCGGATTAGCAGCAGCCGCAGCAGCCGCTGCAGCTCCATCACTGCCGGCTGTTCCTTTGGAAGAAGCAAAGGCTGGTTCCGCTGCGGCAGCTGCTGCTGCTGCTGCTGTTGCTGTTGCCTCCGCTGCCTTGCTGCTAGCAGTGGCAACCTTGGTGTTGGCAGTGGAGAGGGGGGCCGTGGCGAGCACGGGAGCCAAAGCAATCGTGGCCATGGTGCCCGGTTGGGCTTTCGCGCAGGCCGCAATGGCAGCAGTATAGGACCGCACGTCCGGGGCGGGGCCGGTCCCTTGAGCCGCTTCTAGTTCCATGCGCCCGATCAGATCCAAGGCCCGCTGCGGCTGCCGCCCGCGCTCGCACGCCCGCAACGCCGCGTTGTACGCAGGCAGCCCCACGCCGTCGTCGCGCCCACCTCTGCTGCCACCACAACGGCCGCCGCCGCTGTCGCGGTTACGACTAGTCGTCGAACCCTGGCCGCCTAGACTGTCACCACTGTTGCTGCCACTGTTGCCGCTCCCACTGCTAGTGCTAGCTTGAAGCTGGCTGTAGCTGCGTGCCGCTTCCAAGAGTTCGAGGGCGCGCTCCCAGCGGCCTTCTGCCGCGCACGCGTTGATCGCGCACCCGTAGGTGTAGCCGTTGGGCTGCAAACCGTCAAGACGCATTTCGTCCAGAAGCTCGAGGGCGCGCTCAGGGCCCGTGCGGGCTCCACTCGTAGCGAAGGATCTTCCACTCCCACCTGCTGCTCCCGCCCCTCCACCACCGCCGCTGCTGCTGCCAGAACTACTAAGAGCGCGGGCCGTAGCGGCGGCCTGCGACGGCGCCACTGCGCGCAGTTTTCCTTTGGCCTTGGCACAAGCGTCAATGAGGGCGGTGTAGACGACGACATCGGGCTGCACGCCATCTGCACGCATGGACGCTCGCAACTCCAAAGCTTTCTCTGCTCGCACGGGTTTGGCCTTGGCGCACGCTGAAATTGCACTCGCGTAAGTGACCTGGAGGGAGAGATGAGATTTGTCCATGGAAAGTGAATACAGAATAGAATTAATCTGAGGAGAGTGAAATACAATGTGCATGAGAGGGGAAAATGAGAAAGGCAACTTGAAGAACCCTCAAATTACCTTGTCCGGTTGGATGCCTCTCGGCTTGAGGCGGCTTAGCACGCGCAGCGCCGCAGACCACTCCCCCGCCCGCCCACACGCGGCCACACACGAATTGTACGAGACCAGGTCGGGTGCCGGCAGCCGCGGCGGAGGCGCCTGCACGCCCGGGCGCTGAAACGCTGGCATCGAGGGCGCCCCGCTTCCTAAACCCGAGGACGCTCCTTTGGCTGAAGAGGCAGCGGCAGCTGCGGCTGCTGCAGTTAAAGCCTTTTGACGTTCTTGCGCGCGTGCTCTGGCGTCGGCTGCTGCTTCAAGCTCGTCGAGAAGTGCTAGCGCTTCTCTCCATTGGCCGCTGCGGCCGAGGGTAGCCAACACCATGTTGAACGGCAACACGGGCGGGAGTGACTCGTCGTCATCATCGTTTACAGCGGCAGTTTCATCGCTTGAGCCGAAGCCGCTGCGGCTGCGACGGTTGTTGTTGCTGCTGAACCCACTTGAAGGGCCGAAGTACTCGAGCACACCGTTGGCTCGTCCCTTGTTGAGCAGCTCAATTGCGCGCCGCCACTGCCCCGCGCGCTCGCAAGCTTTGATCGCGTGCGCAAAAGCGCGCCCTTCGAATTGAGGGCCCGGCTGCTGTTGCGGCTGCTCTAAATGGAAGCTGCTGGTTGGGTCACTGAGTTGGTCAAACCTTCTCGGACTGCTCTTGCTGGCTGCTGCGCTGCCAGTGTTGCCATCTTCTTCGAAGACTTCGTTCATGCGCGCTAACAGCGCCGTGGCTTGTTCCCACTGCCCGCCTTCGCCGCACGCCTCCACCGCGGCTGCCCATAGGCCCCGCATTTGCCACCCGTAACTGTTCCCATCACCGCTGCTGCCGCCTGCTCCTCCCGCTGCTCCTCCAAGTGCTGAGTCAGCATTGCCTGAGCCTGCGGGTAGCTGGCGGGACACGGCCGCGTCAAAAATGCGCAGCGCAGTTTGCCACTTGCCGTTGGCAGTGCAGGCGCGCACTGCGCGGGTGTACTTGTCTACTTGCGGCACGATACCGGCGTTCTAAGAAGAAAAAAATACACACACCACAGATGCACGTAGTGCGCGCGAATACTTGGGATATTAGAACTGGAACGAATAGACAATGAATTCACAAGAAATGTGACATCATGCGTAGCACATTTTGTAGATTTTAATGCCAATCGTGGTGGCAGATACTAAATTGTCACCTCCATTTCGCGAATGATTTGCAAGCCTTCCTGCCAGCGGTCTTCGTTCCGGCCGAAGCAAAAATGCAACGCCTTGTCGTAAAGCAGTGCTGTTTCAGTGGGGTTGACTTCTGCCCACATGATGCCACCTTCGCTGCGCAAAGGTCGCAGTGCTTCAATGGGGCCTTTAGGCGGGGAGTCTTCCAAGTCTTTCTCGGCTACCAGCGACGTTGCTTTGACCGAGTCACTCTTGCGACGCGGCTGCGATTTCTTAGCCTCAGTAGCCGCTGCTTTTGATGCAGGAGTTCCAGCACGCGCAGAGTTCCGCGTACGTTGTCGCTTGGGAGTAGCTTGATTGCCTTTGCCTTTTGCGCCAGTGCTTTCATTTTCGCCTAGGCTAAAATCACTAGGATGAGCGTTGCTGACTACTGGACCAAGAGACACTCGACTGCCCACAGGACGCAGTATTAATGGAACAAATCCCTCAACGTTGCCGTACCAAAGGAGCACGGTAGTTGAAAGGATTAACTTGCGGTATCCAAGTGCCATATTGACGTACAATATGCTAGGATTATAAAAACTTCAATTTCGTGAACCTTTCGTTCATCGCTTGAAGTTTTCGACCACGCTATTTTACGCGCTGACCTATGATATCAGCTCTAGAGAAACTGAGACAGACTTACACAGGTGTATCGTTGAACTAATAGACGCGGCTAGCTGTTGTCATTGTGTTGCACGTCTACTGTCAGTCAGATGTATCCCGCCGTCATGTCAGTCATCACGCCGTGTAACGAAAGTCATCACCTTGTGTGTCTCGTCATTACCTGGAAAAAAGTTCATCTCAATGCCCAAATTACTGCAGCGGCGTGCGCGCCGCCACGCCACGATCAACGTAGTTCGTAGTTGATTTCAGTGACGTGACAAGGTGTCAGAACATGGTTGATGTCAGTGACGTGACAACGTGTCAGAACAAGCACGCAAGGGTTTTTTGTGTCTGTGATGTGAC